>MKWU01000053.1_pt1 | contig 193476 bp, 166 predicted proteins | sample 809101 | NCBI WGS metagenome assembly MKWU01 (sample SAMN05860141, study PRJNA318959) | sponge metagenome | host: Aplysina aerophoba | place: Slovenia: Piran, Adriatic Sea, Gulf of Piran | collected 2013-05-07 | reverse complement strand
TGTGTAGGTGTTCCCTCCACAACCGCGATATAAACAGAACGCCAAAAACTAAAGTATCTGGGACGAACTGGGTTTTGAGTAGTCCCCGTAGTCGTGTCTTGGCGGACACCCCCACATAATGCTGTGTTGGTCACCTTGACTTAAAATCAAGGGAGTTTGCTATAAGCAAATAAAAGATGCCCACACTTTCAAAAATATCTCGGATTGAGAAAGTGCCCCAAAGGAAACCCAATCCTTTAGGTTTGGGAGCCGTCATTGAACTATAAGGCGGAGTCATTATGCTTCGCCATTTTCATTGCATCACTTATACTTCCGTCCATAGTCATGATTTTCATTGACAAAGAGCAAATATACATGTACTATATCATCATGTCATCAAAGGAACGGAATTGTGGAAACGTCATTAAATCTATTTTACACAAAACCAGAAGTAGCAGCATTATGTTGGGAATATTTTTTGAAAACGTTGCCGTCCATCAACAAGACTGTCAGCGACCTATTTTTCTTGGAACCTTCTGCTGGTACAGGGGCATTTTACAAACATTTACCGCCAGAACGTAGACTGGGTATAGATATTCACCCTAAGTGCGAAAATATCAATAAAAAAGATTTCTTTTCAGTTACTGACCTACCTCATCTTCCCAATGAAACTGCTATAATTGGTAACCCACCATTCGGAAAACGTGGGAAATTGGCAATTGCATTCTTTAATCATGCTGCAATTCTGGCGGATATTGTCTCCTTTATTGTACCAGTCAACTTTAGAAAATATATCGTCCATAAGCAGCTTAACGAAAGTATGCGCTTTATTTCAAAATTAGCACTTCAGAGAGATGCCTTTGTCCTCGATTCTGGTAAGACATATTCAGTTAATACAGAATTTCAGATCTGGACACGTTCACCCAGTCCACACCAAGATATGCGTCAGCACAAATCTTTACCTATTCGGCATCAGGATTTTCAAATTTGGCAATATAATAATACCGTTGCCGCACGAAAAGTTTTTCAAAACACCTTTGATTTTGCCGTGCCGTGTCAAGGATGGCAAGATTATTCCCGCAGGGAAACAGACCCAATAAAGTGTGAACGAAATAAGCAGTGGATTCTTATAAAAGCAAACAATTCTGACATCTTAACACGCTTAAATCGGATAGATTATGCACGTTTGGCAATGGAATGTGGCACTGCTGTTCCAGGTTTTCGGAAAGGGGATCTTGTGAAAGTTTATTCGGAACAATTTGATGGACAGTCGCAACGGTAGGGATATTTTGAATAAAAAGCGACTTCTGAAAACTGCAAGAATTGTTTTACCAACCATCTTAGTTATTATTATCTCATTTTTTCTTCTAAGAGAAATAGAACTAAGTAAGATACCTGAAACGATTAGTAGAGTCTCAGTTAAGGCGATTACAATTGGATTTATATGTTATTGTCTACTTGTCCTTGCCAAAACACTCAGATTCAGAACTATACTCCGCTTGGATTCCAGAGTACATCATGTCTACCCCATACTTGCATTACACACATTTTGGGGCAACTTCCTACCAATGCGGACAGGTGACATCTCTTATGTCTATCTAATGCAACGGCGACAGAATGTTGAGGTGACACAAGGTATAGCATCACTTATGATCGCAAGCCTTATTGACTTGGTCTTGCTGGTTGGATTGATGGCAGCTTCAGTCATGCCTTTACTTGATAAACTGAGTAGTCATTTTTCGCGGACAATCCTTTTTCTCATTCCACTGTTGATCGGTATAGGTCTAATGTCTGTGATGGTATTTGCATGTACCGCACCAGAATTGTGTAAATCCATAGTAATGAAATGTGCAAGACCACTATTACGATGGGAAAAACGTCCACTGACTTGGATTGTCAACAATATAATCTCTATCGTTAATCACCTAACGGTGTTTCGTCTGAATACACATCTATTGAAAGTTTGGGTATACTCGCTACTGTGTCTCATAATTCGTTTTGGATTTCAATGTTATCTTGTAACAGAAATGGGTGTTGACATTCCTTTGATTGAAGTGCTTTTTGCACTTGCATTCACCAACGGATTCAATCTCTTACCCATTCAATCAATTGCAAATTTCGGAACAACCGAATTCCCTTTTGCAGGGTTATTAAAATTATTTGGCACATCCTTTGATATAGCCGTAGCAACTGGTATTAGTCTTCACCTTCTTATTCTGCTATACTGTCTACCATTAGGTATATTCGGTTTCTTCAAAAAACCAAAGGAGGAATAATATGAGAATAATTGATCCACATGTTCACGTATGGAAAAATGACCCGCGCTTTCCGTATGCAAGGGAAAGAAATCAACCAAAAGATGATGCAACACCCGAAATGTTACTGGAATTAATGGAGGAAAACGGTGTTGAAAAAACCGTATTAGTTCAGGTTATCCATTACCTATGGGATAATAGTTATGCAGCTGATGCCATGAAACGTTATCCCGATAAGTTTATGGGGGTTTGCCGTATTAATCCTGAGGACCCAGATGCATCGGATCATCTCAGTCACTGGACAGAAGAACACGGATTTCACGGTGTGCGGTTGAGTCCATCTGTCGGTGCTGATGGAGATTGGTTCAAAGGACCATTGATGCCGCCTATTTTTAGTCGGGCAGAATCATTCGGTGTTCCAATGCTTATTCTCACCAGATCGGAAAGATTAGTCGATCTCATACCACTGTTGGAAGAACATCCCGACCTCAATGTTGTAATAGACCACATGGCGGACTGCTCTCCCGACGAACCAGAAAAACTACAGTTATTGTTAGACCTTGCTCGTTTTCCCCGTGTCTACGTGAAAATAAGCCACACATGGTCAATTTCTAAAGAAGATTATCCTTGGACAGACACACACGAACAGGTTAAGAAAGTATATCATACCTTTGGTGGAAACCGAATTATGTGGGGAACGGATTGGCCCGTCTGCTTAAGCCGCGCTACTTATGCACAAACGTTGTCAGTCGTCCGTGATGAAATGGATTTCTTCACACAAGAAGATAGAGAATGGGTTTTAGGTAAAACTGCTCTACAACTTTGGCAATTTCCTTAGTCATTCCCCATGGACATTTTATTATCTCGAATCGAATTTTTTTTGAATGGATTTCCATGCTCAATTTACACACAAATTGTTGTTGTTATGATATTAAATCCTAATTCACTAACCTAACGTCCTACAGCAAAAGTTTTAGAGTCAATCCTGACTATTATTATCATAAATAAGCCGTAGACCCACTTATTACAAGGGTTTATAGCATAATTCAAAAATTGGAAAAATTACGATTGACTCTAAAAACTCTAAAGTTTTACATTTTACACCAGCCAATTGACACTAATATTTGTCAGAACCACAGAGGGCACAGAGAACATTGTAGACCAAGGAATACCCTATCCTATACAAATACTAACCCTTTGAAAACAACTTTGTAAAACCGTAGTCCATTTCTGTGTGTTCTGTGTTCTCTAAGCTTTTTGTGATTCTGGCAGAAAATACGTGCCGATAACTTTGCACATCCGGATTTTTCGTCACTCTTGTTTTAAACTATTGCATGTGGTATCATGAATGAATAACACAACGAATGAGGAGGGAATGACCATGCCGTTTTGTCCAGAATGCAACACAGAATATAAGCAAAATACATTGACATGTTCGAAATGTAACGAAGATCTTCTACCTGCATTAGCACCCGCACAGGGATTAGAATCTGTTGATTGGATCGTAGTTAGGTCAGTGTCAAATGAGGTAGCTGCACATATCCTCACGAATGTGTTAAAGGATGAAGGAATTGAAGTCTATCTACGCTCAAACGAGATGCCACTCAGCGGTGGAATAAAAGGGAATGCAGCAAAATCCGAATGGGGTGATATTCTCGTTCCTACCTATAGTGTTACCCATGCTCAGGAATGCATAAAAGCATATTTCGATTCGCTGAATCAAGAATGAAACTTAAGGTAGAATGCCATGAGGGCGAAGCAACTCTACCTATTTAAAGAAACGAAGACACATATTGATACAAGTGGAAAAATCTTTGTTAATGGATACGGACGTGGTAATGGCACACAAGTCAAAGCATATTGGCGTAAGTCTCCAAGCAGGCAAATTGGTGCTCGTAAGAATCTTACTACGAATAAGGAACAACTTCCGCTTTTTGATGCTTATTGACCAGGAATATCACAAATATTCTTTTCTGTTTTAGATATACAATATTGATACAAACAAGACCATATACAGATTTCATTATGAACTTTTTTATTTGTAGCTTGCAAGTTATCCGCAGAACTTCGCGTCACTTGCAGGCTATCACTGTTTTACTATTGATGTTAAAAACCGTAACATTATTCGGTGATGTTTACCGCATTAGAAATGGGGATAATCTTCTAATTGCAGTGATTGGACAACCTGAATATAACCAGTCAGTTCAGGTGCGTGATGATGGCAGGATAAGTTACTTCGGTGGTGATTTGCAGGTCGCAGGAATGACAACTGAAGAAATAAATACTGTTATTAGTGATTTTTTGTTGAAGGAAGAACTTGTCAGTAATCCTGTAATCATGGTATCTCTGGTTTCACAGGAAAATGCAATTTATGTTGGAGGTGCAGTAAAAACACCTGGTCGCTATGTTATTTCACCAGAATCTGACATTGATTTATATCGTGCAATCACACTTGCAGGTGGTATGTCTGAAACTGCAGATGTAAAACAGGTCCAACTAATCCGATTTAATACAATTACGCATACGGATAATGATTCAAAACCGAACAAAATGAGTGATGAATCAGGAGATGCGACAGTAAAGGTTGATCTTTTTGACCTGTCAACAAACCAAACTTCCCGTAATATCCGTGTATATATCAACGACTTAGTGTATGTCCAACAACTCAGCGTGATTGAAGTACAAGGTGAAGTAAAGACACCCGGAAAACTTTTTGTTAGTAATAAGATTAGCGTAGCAGATGCATTAGCAAGAGCAGGAGGGTTTACGCAAGAAGCTGATATGACGGCACTTGTGAAGGTCAATAGTGATGGCACGCTTACTGAGTTAAGTGTAACTGAACAATTTTGGAAATCAGTTGATAAGAATCGAGAAACAATCTCATTAACCGATGGAGAAGTGCTTTTTGTTCCTAATGCCTTCAAAGTTGAACCCATCTATGTCACGGGTTATGTTCGCACTCCAGGGGCACATCGTGTTCGTGGTCCTTTAACCTTACAAAAGGCAATTGCATTAGCGGGAGGTTTTGAAAATGAAGCAAACAGAGATAAAGTTCATATCCATAGAACTGATGGAACAACGATTGTACATAGATTCAAACCTGGTATAGATTCAACTTTACTTTTTCCTGGAGACATCATGGAAGTCCACAAAAAGTTTCTGATTAATTGGGGAATAGTAAGTACTGCTGTCTCAACCATCATTGCTGCAACAAATCTCATTATTTACCTAACTCGAGACTAATGTTACACCGCACAGTTGCCATCAGTAGAATTTGTTATACACATCATTTACACAATAGTTTCAAACAATCTGTGAATATTAGACAACATAGAATAACCTCCCTTGTTTTGCTTTAAACATACAATTCAGATATGTTTTCCCATTTGCATGCCATAACTCAACGGTTTTCTGTTTTCCTGTCTCTAAAATATGTTCCTCTATTTGTTCAACATCCCCTGTTATTTCAACTAAGGTGTCAATAGGTTGGTTTGTCGTATTGTATAGAAAAAAGATTTGTGAGTTTCCATGCACTCTGTAATGAACTTTTACAGATTCAGATAGATGTCTCTCCTGTCCAACATACACGGAAATAACTGAGGTTACCCACTTTCTGAGCAACATTCTTATTTCGGCTTCCCGTTCCCTTTCTGGACCATCTAATATAGTCGTCCTACGACTATAAATTAGTCTTTCCAAGAGATACGGTTCAAGTCCGATTTTTCCATTCAGCAGATACGGAACAGGTGCGTTCACGATTATTCTGCCCTTTACTTTTGTCAAGTCAGATAAACACTCAACTGTAGTTTCATGAAGTGACAGACAACTTGGAATCAATACAAGACCATAGTTTTCACCATATAGGCAAATTGTCCCTGCATTCTTATCTACTGTAGCATCATTTAGTTGCACTTCTGGTACAATATTAAAATCATAACCCATTTCCCACACAGTCTGACACAACCACCCCCAAACTTTCGTTATGCTATTCCACTGTTTCTCATCTGGTTTCATCCAAAGACTCTGCATTGGAGACAACATTAGAATTAGTCGTTTCGGATGTCCTACCTGTAATAATTCCTCTATATGTGAGTGTGAGGTATTAACATGCGGTTTAATCATCCTGTTTGATATCCACCTATTAAATCCTTTGACAGCATCGTGACATATATCATTCAATGTGTGTGACTCTTTCCTCAATATTCCTACATCCTGTGCGTTTCTACAAACTGATTTTGCTACAACAAATCTGCGCGTTGTATCCGATTCTTCGGAGATAAGTATAGGACAATCTACCTGATGCAATAAAACCCCCAATTCATACTCTAATGATTTGGCACTTTCTCGTATTGAAACAGCAGATTTTAAACCATATTGATGACAGAAATTACTTATCTCACCAAGGAAACAGCGCGCATAGTGTGATGACAATTCCTGCCAGAATACGCTCCTTATCACAGCAGAATTATACCTATCATAAAATAGAAATGGTAAGTAACTCCATCGCGTATTCTCAGATAAACCTTGAGCATCCATGAATTTCTCTTCCTGAATTTGATTCAACAAGGTGTTACTCCACGGAATTGATGTGCTATCTGCATCAAAAACGGACAAAAAACGTGGTATATGAAAAGAAAAGCCGAGTAATGCATCAGTTCCATAAGTTTCAACATAACTTATGAGATAATCTTGTATGAATGTGTTAACACCTGAAGCATTGAGTAAATCATACGAATACTCATCAGATTGGTAGAATAATAAGACAGTCCTCCCAAGTAAACGTTCTGCTACAGATTCATCTCCTGCTACACATCGTTGTATGTATCTTGTGATATTATAGAATTGTCTATTGGCATTGGGTTGTGCAACAAGATACAACTGACAAAATGGATCCTCTCCACATTCTAATTCATAAGTAGATAATGAGTTACGTAAGATATTCTGGATCGATACAGGTGTATCTGATGGTTGGAAATTGAACTCTACGGTTCTCAGTCTGTAACGGGTCTGAATTATGGTTGAATCAAATTGAATCCACGTCTTCTTACCACTATGAGCAAGTTTTTCTAATTCAGATTTATGTGAGGTATTATATCGATCTGGATATTGTAGCAGATAATCGTTTGGGATTATTGTATATTTCGTATTCACAACGGTTTAATCCTGAATATGTAGAAAATGAATTATTAGCATATAAGTTCATTGCCTGCATCTGAAACTTCTGCTAATATGACAATCAGAAGATGAGAAAGAGCAAGTCAATATTACCCAATTAAGTTTGGGTTTATACGGTGAAGTATAGCAGATAGAAGCATATTAGTCATGACTTATTGATTACTAAATAAAAAGTAAGTATTTAGCAATTGTATTAGTGTCATTTAGACATTCAATTAAGAAAGGAATCCTATGATCGGAATCTCATATCATGCAGGTGGGATGAAAGACCTACCTTTAAATGAAGTTATATCAATTCTCTCAGATGTGGGTTACGATGCCGTTGAAATGATGTGCGGACCTGATGCACACATCCCCTCAGGTGAAATATCACATACACTACTAAAAGATGTAAAATCAAAGATAACAGACCACGGATTAAAAGTTTCGGTAATCAATCCATTTACTGGTAAAGGTCTGTATCATCTGGCATTAGAGGACAAACAGAAGGCAATTGATCATTATGCCCTCCTACAAGATGTAGCAGTAGCACTCGATGCACACGGAGTCAATTTCCTTACCGGTTATGGTGGAGATAAAGGAGACGCATTTGCATGGAAACTCCTCGTTGATGTACTAAAACCAATATGCACCCGCGCTGAGCAACTTGGGATTACGATGAATATCCATAATCACGAAGCAACAACGATAGATTCATCTCCTAAAGTTACGCATTTAATTGAACTTGTTGGGTCGAAGGCATTAAGGGTGCTAAACGATATAACAAATTTCTATCATTTAGGTGAGGATATAGCGGAAGTGACAGAAAGGTTAGGACCGCTTACAACCCACTGCCACGTAAAGGGCGTAACAGGTATGTATCCGTATAGTACTTTCCTTATTCCAGGAGAGGAAGAGGACGAATTGGATTTCAGAACATTTGCAGAGAGTTTAGGCAAAGTCGGATATGACAAATACATATCTGTGGAAACCTTCCCTCAGATGCGGATGGAAAAAGCACAAATTGCTTATGAAATGATGTCAAGAACTTTGAATGAATTAGGTCTGAGATAAACTATGGTGAATTTGATAAATAGGACATTACACATGTAAGAGCGACCTACTGGTCGCGACCAACAAATACCATACACGTATTCTGCCAACGGCATTCATACCGTTGATTTCTTGACCTCTTGATTACCCAGTCGCGACCTACGCTCGTATGTAATTTACATCAATGTTTAACTAAGTCTCAGTTTCCTCTAATGCCTTAATACCAGGCCAATCCCGCCACATATCTTCATTTGGTGGTTCCTCTTGAGTTTCCGATAATTCCGTCTTTCTGAAATCATATAAGACAGCCTGACGAATCTGACGAGAGTAGTTATGACCCGCTGCATGTCCTATCCGATGATGCCAAAAGACAATGTCACCTGCATTCCCATAACAATCAACACCAGATTCTCTACTGATACGTTCTCGATCAACATCGTATTGCGGGGTTGGTTCGTTCTTATATTGTGATTTGTAATCGTAATAAAAGGTTTTGTGGCTTCCAGGCCAGACTGTAAATCCACCCCCTTCTGATGGCACATCGTCAATATAACCAACGACACCGAGATGAAAGGGGTGTGCGTCTACATGACAACCGATTGACTTTTTCGGGACATCCCCATAGGGAAGGGTGCAATATATACCACGCACGCGTGCAGGTACAACTAAATTACCTTTACCTAAGAATTGCTCTGCCATGTGCCATACATTCGTATCGGTAGCAAGTAGTCTAACCATCCAGTCTTCACCGCCGGGTTCGCGATAGTTCCAACGGAATCCCTTTCTCCGATTGGAATTATCTTCATTTTCCTCTTCTGGTTTGAAAGGACCAACCCAGGTGTCAGGATCCTCACGTAGTCTACCCTCAGGTGCTCCTTCCCACAACTTTGCTCTTGCACGTTCCAAAAGTTCAGGGTTTAGCACATTACGTTTAATCAAATAACCATTTTCTTTAAAAAATAGAATGTCATCTTTTGTAAGTTCAACCATAGTTGCCTCCTTACCCGAAATTTTAACAACTTAATATACAAAATGCAAATGATTTTGATCTCTAATAGTGTAAAGTTATTGTATTTGGTATTAAAATTATACCAACAAAACTGGGAACTGTCATAGGATACATACGATAATATGTTTGTATCCGAACACAACTATTAATATTTCCACTAAATTGAAAATCATAACTATATGTGGTATAATACATTTATGAAAGATTATTTCCTTTTAATATTCAACGTGTTTTTAACAGTCCTCGGTCAAATTATGTTAAAACAGGGCGTCACCAACATTGGACGTATAGAAGGTTTTCGTGAACTCTTATCAAAATTTTGGCAATTAATACTTAATCCTTATATCGTTGGTGGTGTGTCGGTTTATGGATTTACTACTTTTGTTTGGCTCGTAATCCTTTCCCGTGTTAAGCTTAGTATCGCATATCCCATGTTGAGTTTAGGATATGTAATAGCAATTCCGCTCTCTTGGTTAGTCTTCAAAGAATCCATCCCCAGAGTACGTATTATCGGTGCTATAATCATCTGTTTCGGTGTCTATCTTGTTGCACAAGGAGAACCATAACATAATGCATAAAAATAACACCGATATTCACTCAGGTAATTCCATATATACTCATAGAAATACCCAAATCTATACATCACGTTCTTATGTTGCGATGATCTTGTCAGCATTTATACCCGGACTTGGTCAAATATATCTACACCAAGTTGCAAAAGGATGTTTTATCTTTTTTTTATTTGTTTCTGCATTAGGACTCTTCTACATTAACTCTTATCCTGTAAGAGAATTGGATGATCTCTTACGTTTTCAACCCAAAGAAACAAATAATAACTCATCTAACTCCTCGTTAAACACTGATACCGATCACGATAATTCTATTCAGATATGGACGCTTGAAGATGGCAAAACTTTAATGTTTCGACCATCTTGGTTTCTAAAGGTTACTGCTGTTTTACAAGCATTAATATGTTGGATTTATGCCATGTATAGTGGCTGGTATGGAAGATCTGAAATGTCAGTTGCTACATCGGAATTTGACTAATTCCTTAATTTATTTTCTTATACTGCAATTTAATTATTGCTAAACATAAATTGGCTCATAATGTTAAGAGCAATACATTATTATCATTTATTATTCTTGTGCAGTTCATTTCTTGCACTGATTTTAGGATGCCAAATAAATTCACTAACAAAGATTGAGAAACTACTGGAGGAAGGAATACCCCAAGAGGCAGTAGAAAAACTGGAAATTATTATCGAACAAGATCCCGATAATCCCAAAGCACGGATGTTACTCGGAAAAGGGTATAATGAATTGGGACGGCACAATGAGGCGGTTCTACAGTTTCAAAAAGCATCACAACTATTTGCATCACAACCAAAAAACCTTATAAGTGCAAGACTTGAATTAGCAAACACATATCTAATATATGGTGACAGAGATTCTGCATATCGTATACTCAATATTGTTCAAAAAACCACGTCAGACCCTAAAGTAATTAGAAGAATTGTTGAACTTGTTGGAGATAGTTACACCTCTAAACAACTTACAACTGGAGTTTCTGACAACTATTCACCTGCCTTTTCACCAGACGGTTCTCAAATTGCTTTTGCATCATTTCGTCTTGATAATGGTGAAATCTATATTATGGATTTGAATGGACGCATTCATCGACGGGTAACCTACTCAACAGATTTTAATGACAATTCTCCTGCTTTTCTGAAAACTCCCAATTATATATTCTATAGTAGCGAACCAAAATCAACACGTGAAATTAAACTCGTCATTCAGAGTAGCGGTTCAACCCCAATATACGCAGGTTTTAACATCACACACATCCATAGCAAGATTACACATCCAGTATTGCCAATTAGTTTCGGTGCTCGCGTACCACGCACAGCACCTTCGGGTGATATGGTTGTATACGAATCCAATACAGATGGAAACTTGGAATTGTATCTGATTGATTTGAAGGATCTTGACTTAGCGGATTATATGACTGAAAACATCAAATCTAAACGTATTACCCATAATGAAACTGATGAAGGAAGTCCTGCATTCTTTCCAAATGGAAATACAATTATATTTGTCTCCTCAAGGAATGATCTGAACCAGTTATACACTATTGATATTGATGGGAAAAACGAAAGACATTTTAACCCAAACCGTTATGATTGCTATTCTCCATCAGTTTCACCAAATGGAAAACAAATAGTCTATATGTCCGCAAGATATGGGGATTGGGAAATATATCTCATTGATGCTGATGGTAAAAATGAACGTCAAATAACAAGTGATATAGGAAGATCAATTCAACCTACCTTTTCTCCAGATGGTCGTTATATAGCGTTTGTTTCGGATCGAAGTGATAATTTTCATATTTACCTAATGGACTTGAATAAACCTACAACACGTGAGGATTTAGTGAAACGTTTGAATCTTTAGGACATCAATATCATCTAATAATGAACCAACATATCTATGGAGAAGATAAAATGTATCGTGTAATCAAACCAGAAGGATTCGGTAATATACAACTTGAAGAAGTACCGATTCCCGATGTCAACGCAAATCAGATTAGAGTGAAAACTGATACAACCTTGATTAGTCGTGGATCAGAACTATTTAGACGATACATAATGGAAGAATCGGTTTCCCCATCAATCATGGGATATTCACTCACAGGAGTTGTAGATGAAGTTGGTAATCAGGTCGCGGACTATAAAGTTGGAGACCGTGTGATGTCTGTCGCACCCCACGCTGAATACATCGTGACTGATATTAACCCTACAGACGGTCGCACAGTTCACCTTCATACAGATGTCGGTTTTGAGGAAGGCACGTTCCTTCCTTTAGCTACAAGTGCAGTTGCTTGGTCAGATTCATCAGGAGTCAAAGAGGGTGACACAGTCGTTATTTTAGGTCAAGGATTAGTTGGTAGTTTGATGATGCAAGTTATACGCGGTTATTCTCCGGAACGGATTATTACCGTTGATGCACTATCTCTACGCTGCAAACTGTCTCTTCAACTTGGTGCTGATGTGGTAATCAACGCTGAAGATAAAGAGCCTATCCAAGCAGTGCGTCAATTAACAGATGGAAAAGGAGCCGACCTTGTAATTGATTGCGTAGGTGGACATGCAGGAGTAAAATCCTTTGAACAAGCACAAGACATGGTAAGACAATACGGTATAATACAACTCATTGCCCTCTATCAGCAAAAACCGCTTCCCTTACATTCCTCAAAAATGATGAATAAAAGGTTTGTTGCGGGTATTCTAACAACGGAGTCTCGTACCAGTCTTGCTACTCGTGCATTACAAAAAATACAGAACGGTGAAATCCGTGCTTCTGACATGATTACACACCGTTTTAACTATACAGAAGCAAAAGATGCATTTGATTTATTGTGGAATTCTCCTGGAGAAACACTTGGCGTATTGATCAAATGGTAAAGATTGTAAGTCAGAATGAGAACAACAGAATTCCAAACAGAAATTACATTTGAAAAAAAACTTCGTGGATGTGACTTGACCTTTACTACAACATGGGGACTATTTTCACCAAAAGCAGTTGACGCAGGAACACAATTATTGATTGACTACATAGAAATCGCTGACCAGTCAATATGTCTTGATCTTGGGTGTGGATATGGGGCAATTGGTATTACAATGGCAAAATGTTCACCGACCGCAAACGTCTATATGGTAGACAAAGATTTTGTAGCAGTAGAATATGCACGCAAAAACGCTATCCAGAATGATCTCAATAATTGCCAAGTTCTCCTAAGTAACGGATTTAGCCACCTAAACGATATTCAGTTTGATGTGATTGTTTCCAATCTTCCTGCGAATGTTGGTAAGGAGCTGCTCCAAATCTTTTTCTCACATGCAAAAAGACATCTTAGACAAAATGGGAAAATCTATGTCGTTACTATTTCAGGTCTGCGTGAGTTTATCAAAAGGAATTTTTTGGAAGTATTTGGTAACTATCAAAAGATAAAACAGAGGAATACACATACAGTTGCAATGGCAACGTTAATGTAATATCACTAAATTACAAGATTGACTTTAAAGGATAAAAACCATGAAATTTATATACATTATGAGCTTAACCTCCTTAATATTGATGGTTTTTTCACAAATCTGCGATGCAGTGGAAATTGAACAAGTGGAAAAAGAGATGAGTTCTACATATCCTCAAGAACATTGGTATAATCTGACTTTGATGGGAATGAAAATTGGACACATACATCTATACATTGAAAAAACTGAATATGAAGACGAGGAAATGATACGAACCAAAACAGATACTGTCATGCAATTTAAAGGTTTAGGAAAACAAATATTAGTAGAAACTAACCGTGTTGAATATTCTGATCTTGATTATATGCCGCGTTATTTTGTTTCATCTTCAAATGAATCAGGGGAAAAACATGTTGAAGGAAAAATAAAGGATGGTGTTGCTCACATCATAACTTCATTAAACGGTCAGAAAACGGAATCAGAGGTTGAACTTCCACAGAATACAACATCCGATGCTGTAGCAGTGGATAAGCTACTATCAAAAAACTTACTGAAAATAGGTGAAAAACTCAACTATTATACTTTCAACTTTGATATGCTTAAACCTATAAAATCTGAACTCAGTGTCGTAGATAAGGATAAAATAACATATAATCACATAAAGAAACAGGTCTATATTCTTGAGCAAAAAATGGATATATTAGGTGGAATTAATACGCGTTTATGGGTTGACAGTGAAGGTGTTACATACAAATCTGAGACAAATATGATGGGTCAATCTTTCTCTGCAACTAAAACTGACAGAAAAAATGCCCTGGGTGAAGTTGAAGAAGTTGATATTACATTGAACACTCGCATTATACCTACAGGAAAAAGACCTAAAACAGGGGCATCTCGTTTCGTGGCAAATGTTCAACTATCAAAAGGCAACCTTGTTGATACTATCATGGCACACAATAATCAAAAAATTGCGTTAAAGTCTAAACAAACAGGGACACTGACAATTGAGATGTCACATGTTGAAGATATAGATTGTCCTGTTTTGCCAATTCGGGATCCAGAGAATCGGAAATATCTTTCCGCAACAGCATTTGTAGAAGCAGACAATCAGGACATAAGAAATAAAGCAGTCGAAATAATTGATGATGAAGAAAATTCATGGCGTGCGGCAAAAAAGTTATGTAAATGGGTGTATAAATCTATCAAGGATAAAGGCTTAAGTGGTGGGTATAGTTCATCACTTACAACGCTACAAACATTAACTGGTGACTGCACTGAACATACCGTTTTACTGATTGCATTAGCACGTTCTGTCGGTATTCCTGCAAGGATCTGTTCTGGTCTTGTTTTCTCTAAGAATGCATTTTATTACCACTTTTGGGCAGAGGTGTTCGTTGGGAAATGGGTACAGATGGATCCAGCTTTTGGACAAGTTATCGCAGATGCAAATCATATTCAACTACAAGGCAAAACACTTGAATCTGCAACGATGGTTGAATTTACTGAAGGTGTATTTCGAACCCTTAATCAGCTTGATATTGATGTTATAGAGTAAGATGTTTTCATAACATAAGTTGTTGTGGACCATTGTTAATATCCTAAAACACCTGTAGGTCGGAGCGAGCGTAGCGACCTCCGACATTGGTTGCCCAATGAAATCTTATGTGTCGGAGGTAGTAACACTCGTTCCGACCTATTGACTAATCGTAGTTATGGTGAATCTGAAAATCTCATAACCTTATTAGAATAGAATGAAACTGGAGCATTTAACTATTGGCTTTTCTCAATCCACTGTTTCTCTTTGGCTTATTGGCAGCCACAATTCCACTTATCATCCATCTGTGGAGCCGTCGACAAGCGGTCACTGTAGACTTCAGCAGTCTGATGTTTTTGATGGCAGCACATCGTCAAAATGCACGTAGACTTCAACTCAAACAACTCCTAATATTACTCCTACGAATGCTGATAGTAACACTCATTGCTCTCGCATTAGCACGTCCATTCCTTACACTTGGACTTCCGCTTGCTGCTGTTCGTGCCAAGACTGACGTCGTAATAGTATTAGACAATTCATACAGCATGCACTATAAGGATGTTGACGGTGTTTGGTTTGAAAAAGCTAAGAATTTGTCAACAGATGTATTGAAATCTTTGCGTTATGGAGATTCAGCATCACTTATTTTAATGTCTGACATTCCACAATCGGTTTTTCGACAACTTACTCCAGACATTGAAAGTGTTATTGCAGCTATTAAACAAGCGGATGTTTCCTATCGCGCGACTAACATCCAACCAAGTGTTGAACTTGCACACGATATTCTTTCTGATTCAACACAACAGAATAAGGAAATTTATATCATCTCTGATTTCGCACAGAATGGTTGGGATAATTGGGGAATCATACCCAACCGGTCTGGGGCGAGAATTGTATTACTTCCCGTCACTCAAGGAATTCCGCATAATACAAATATTGAAGAAATACTACCGTCACATCAACTAATCGGTGTTGATTTGCCTTTTCGTATAAACACAAAGACTAATAATCATTCTGACACACCTATTTCACAACTTACAATTTCATTTTATATGGGAGACGAGAAAAAGAAAACGCAGACTTTTTCTGCTACAGCTGATGAATCGGTTATGACATCACTCACACATACATTTAATGAACCAGGTACGCATACCGGTTACTTTGAGTTGACTGATGACAGGTTGAATGCAGATAATCGTAGATATTTCGCACTTGAAGCACTTGGAGAAATTCGGGTGTTATGTGTTAGCAATCAGACTGAATATCTAACATTAGCACTGAATCCGAATGTAAATAAACAGACTTTTGGTGCGTCTGTTATACCTTCAATGATTCAACCAACTGCGTGTACTCCCGAGGAATTTGAAACATATCCACTTGAAAGTATTGATATAATCCTTCTTGCTGATTTACCAGTTCTATCTACAAAGGCTATTGAACAGTTAAGTGAATCCATTCGTCATGGAAAGAGTATTATTGTTTTCACATCTGACGATTACAATCTGTCGTGGTTACCTGCTCAATTCGGTCAACCTATTTCTTGGCAAATACCACAACAAGTCAGTAAATATGATGAGACTCACCCAATCTTTGAGATATTTCCCGATAATATATTATCTGGTCAATACGGACCTCGGTTCTTTCAAAGTATGATGCTTACCCCTGTTTCTGATGCGTCTGTCATAGCGAGATTCGGTGATGATACACCATTTCTCATAGAACGTAGTGAAGGAATAAGTCAAATATTACTCTTTAACTGTAAACTACAGCAACAACCGAATAATAACGAATTGCTCGTTAATCCATATTTCTTGCCACTCATTCAACATAGTATATTGTATGTGATGCGTAATGATACAAATAGAAATTTAACAGTTGGAGATACATATAGAGCAAGTTATCCACAGAATCCTGGTGGTCGTGCTTGGATCAAACGTGTTGATTCTCCGGATGATAAAGACACGGCAGTTGTTCCAATTGATGAAAATGGTTCGGTTCGTTATGAATTGACTGAACTACCGGGCATATATCAGATTGATGTAAAAGCACAGGACAGGTTATTTCGGGATTTCTTTGCTGTTAACACGCCAGCAGTTGAAGCCAATTTGACTCCTATTTCTTTACAGTTAGCATCTGAACGTGTTGATGCACAAGCAGGGAAAACCTCTGAAACAGGCGAGTTGGATACAGAAGAATTAGACATCAAAAGACACGGTAGAGAGATTTGGGGTGAATTGATTATCTTGGCTGTTTGTTTGTTGCTTCTTGAAGGGTTTCTTTCAAACCGTGCCAGTAAATCAACTTCCGGTGAAGACTAATGAAAAATGTGAACCTATATTCTTCATTTCATTTACGTAAAACGAAGATCTTGTTGAATAAAGTTAGTGTCAGCATAAATTTTCATATAATCTTATTATGTTTGTTCTCTATATTCACAGGTCAATCCATTTCTGCCAATGAAGAACGGACAGTAAAAAGTATAGTCATCAGAGAGAAAGATTCTTTTTCCGCGCCAGATGAAATGGCAATTAATAGATTGATGTTGACAAGAATCGGAGAGATGTACGATGAAACTCTATTTGAGAAAGACCTTGCAACCATCGTCCGTTATTACAAAAATAAAGGATTTATTTATGCCCGTATTGATAATAAAGAAGATACTGTAAAACTTGTTGGGAATGAAATTCATATCGGTATCATTATTGACAAGGGTATTATCGGTGAAATTACATTAGAAGGTAATCAAAAAACCAATGATAAGGTAATACTACAAGAACTTCTTTTCAAGACAGGTAGTTTTTATACTAAGGACGATGTAAAGGAAAGCGAGAGAATACTTCATGAAAAGGCATACATAAGTGCAGCGAATATAGAATCTCAATGGATAGCAGAGATGGAATATGTAAAAATACATGTTATTGTCGCAGAGGATTGGTCTATAACAGGTGCAATTGACCCAGCTTTAGGAAGTGAAAGTTCAACTTTTCTTTTGAAGATTCAAGAAACCAATTTGAATGGGTCTGGACACGGCACACAATTAAGGTATGAACGGAAAAGCGAAACAGGTGAACAGACCCGTAGTTTTTTGAAATTGCGGTATCAGATGCCACGTCTTTTCAAGTCATATTGGAATTTTGATGGTGAATATATACAGAAACGCGAAGGTGACTCATGGATCGTTCAATTAGAACGACCTCAATATTCATTGAAAAGTCGTTGGAGTACAAAGTTCAGTCTTTTAGAAGGTGTTGATGAGGTACGTTGGTACGATGCAGGTGAGAGAACAGCAATATTTCATCGAAATTATCAGAATAGTTACGGTGAGATAATGCGATATTTTGGTGAAAGACACCAACAGGTTTATAGCGGAATATGGATAAGATCACTATTTACCAGACATGAAACACTTGAAATGTCAGATAATTCCAGGGCTATGCCATTAGATAGGAATATCAAAAGAGTTGGCTTTACGATTGGTAGAAAAAGGGTATACCATCGACAAACACGTTTTCTCAAAGAGATGGGTCCCACTGAATATTTTAACACAGGTGCTGATTATAGTGCATCTATAGGGTATGCATCACCTTGGTTCGGTTCGGAAAGGTCAGAATCAATTGGTGGTATCTCTGTCAGATCAGGATGGACAATAGGAGATCGATTCCTAAGTGAGACTCTTATTGGAATTAGCTCTATATTCACGAATCAGTTTGAACGTTCTATCTTACAAGCAAAGAGTACACTGTTTTTTAGAGATACTTTCAAATCAGGTGACGATATCTACACGGTAGCGAAAGGTTATCGAAAGAACGGCCTTTTTGAATTTCACCATACATTTGTTGTGCAATTTAAAACAGAAATGCAGTTCGGTTTGAGCGGTGAAAGTCAGGTCATACTTGGATCATACAGCGGATTACGTGGTTATGATTATAGGCAATTTAGCGGCGAAAAAATGATGTTGTTAAGGCTGGAATCTCGAACTGTTTTTGGGGGTGCAATTTCTGAAAAAATTGACGACGCTGTCGCTGCAATAGCAACATTTTGTGCAAAACCATTTGTAGATAATCCTATACGTCTCGGACTTGTATTGGGTACTACTGTCTTTGCTGATACTGGATATATCTGGAACGGACAACATACTTTTGATATTAGTGAACCCAAACGGAGTGTTGGAATTGAATTGCGTGGTGGTTTTTCAAGAGTTAGCAATACCGGAATTTTTCGTATTGAACTCGCATTTCCACTTGATCCTCCTTATTCTCCATCTATCAAACCGAAGTTTGAATACGGATTTCTCCGAACGTTTTAAGTGTATTATGTTGTGCAAACAAACTGTTTGCATTACTGTAGAATAGATACTGATTACTTCCCACAGATTTACATTAATTAATCCACCTAACCAAAGTCGGAACGATACAGTTATGGATAAGCCATCACATCCGTTAACTGAGAACATAACATTTCGAGCTATAGTTCTGGGTCTGTTATCGCTTCCACTCAATATCTACCTTGTTGTTCAGACAGAAACAGTATGGACAACACAATACCCCACTACGATGGCGATTTTATTCAACGCCGTCTTCACTCTTTTCTTAGTCGCTATCCTTAATATACTTTTAACACGTTTCATGCCGAAATGGAAACTTACACAAGCTGAAATGTTGACGGTATACCTTATGGTTACCTTGGCATGTGTTGTGTGCGGTCATGATATGTTACAGGCAACGATGTGCATTCTTGGGCACGCAAGTTGGTTCGCTACCCCCGAGAACGAATGGCAATCCCTATTCTTCAGATACATACCAGATTGGATTGCTGTGATGAACAAGCGTGCCTTAACAGGTTATTATGAAGGCACATCAAACCTATTTGAACTTGATCATATACGGGCATGGATTACACCAGTATTCTTTTGGTTACTCTTCTTCTCAGCATTGGCATTTTCTATGATGATGCTCAGTTCTATCCTACGAAAACAGTGGATTGAACACGAAAAACTAAGTTATCCTATAATACTACTCCCCTTTGAAATGACAAAAGGAACAGCATTCTACAGAAATAATCTACTTTGGATTGGGTTTGGTATAGGCTTAGGACTTGACCTGATAAATGGGTTGAATTTCATTTATCCAAATATTCCCGGCATTCCAATACGACATGATATTGGACAGATGTTTACCGAAAAACCCCTAAATGCTATTGGGTCAACACCTATTCACCTAAACCCTTATGCCATCGGAATTGGTTTTCTAATGCCTCTGGATTTGTCGTTATCCTGCTGGCTATTCTATCTTTTTTGGAAGATGCAGCTTGTCTTCGGAGCAATGACTGGGTTGAATCAGACCCCTGGATATCCACACATAGATATGCAATCACTCGGTGCCTACTTTGGACTATGCTTTTTTGCAATCTGGATCACACATAAACACCTGTGGAAGGTATTCTGTAATGTTATAGGAATGGATAGTGACATTGATTCTGAAAGTGAACCAATTGGTTATCGTTTGGCATTCGTTGGTTTTCTGATAAGTATTGCAGTTGTATTCGGGTTTTGCTTGAAAGCGGGTATGTCGTGGTGGGGGATACTCGGATTTTTCAGTATCCATTTTATACTGGTTTTAGCATTCACACGGATGCGTGCTGAACTCGGAACGCCAACAATGGATTTCTATCGAGCAGGACCAAGTTTTTTCCTTACCTCACTCTTCGGTTCAAGGAAGATAGGAGCACAGACATTAACAGGATTTGCTTTCCTATACGGTTTTACGCGGAACTATCGTTCTCAACCGATGCCGAATCAACTGGAAGGATTCAAACTTGCCGACAAAGGAGCAATAAACAGCAGTCAACTGCTTTGGGTGATGTGGGGTGCATCGGTTATTGGACTACTTATTGGGTTTGTTGCCTTCCTACATGCAGGTTATCAACACGGGAGTTTGGGAACATGGCGTGGACAAGAAGCATTCAATGACCTCCAACGATGGTTGACATTTCCAAGTGATACTGAATGGAGGCATCTTGGTTTCTTCGGATTCGGTATACTCCTTACACTTAGCACTCTCTTTATGCGTTTGCGCTATCTCTGGTGGCAACTACATCCACTTGCCTATCCTCTTGCGGGTAACTGGAATTTTGGAAGACTCTGGTTCCCTGTTTTCCTTGCATGGGTCATAAAAACAATACTTGTCAGACATGGTGGGATTGGAGCGTATCGCAAGGCACTCCCACTGTTTTTTGGTGCAATGCTGGGTGAATTCGTTATGGGCAGCCTCTGGGCAATTCTGGGTCTATCATTAGGTCAACGGATGTATTCCTTCAAGCATTGGTAAAATGGTTCTTATCCAAATTGTATTCCAGATATTTGGCTGCCTTGTATGGGTACACTATGATGAAGTATGCAATTAACATTCAGCAGAAATCGGAAAATTATCATAATCCTTACTTTATGTGTATTGACGTTTACTACAAAATGCTACTGCAGAATATCAATCAAAACTTCATCATACCCCAACGAAGTCCATTCTTCTAATTATCGTCCTTCTTATCTTTCTTATCCTTCTTATCCTTTTTTGGACGAAGTTCTTGAAGTATCTCAACAACTGTACCCATCTGTTCTTCTAACTTATTAAGTCGGTCATCAACGGGATCAGATTTTTCATCATCCTCTATTTCAACAACTTCAACTGTTGCCGAACCATCAGATTCGGAGTCATCGGAATCCATATCTCTTATACTGAAGATGGAACGGGCGACAACATCACCAACATCTTTCATGACGTTTCCAATTGTTTCTTTTTCTTTCTTAAAGTCGAAATCAAAATCAATACCCATTCCTTCTTTAAGATAGGTTGCAACTTGGTGATATGCCTGTCCTATATCCCCGACAGACGCGTCCTCGTTTAAGGGGTCAAACAACCCTTCTGGGAGTGCTTCTAAATCATATAGTCTTGCCAAGGCATTGTTGTATTGTCGGATGCACCTTGCTTCTCCGCTGGATAAACCGTCTAATATAGAAGCTTTTTCAAGATGTCTTGTTGTTGCCTCTAACATGCGGACAATTCTCCGAATTTCTCGTTGTGTGTCACGTTCGTTACTCATTTCAAATCTCCTTAATATGACATTTGATACTATAGAGTCTTTAATATGGAAAAAAGATAGTTAAAATTGTGAAAAATGCATACATTTTTTATGGTTTTTGTAATTGATATTACACCGCATCCTTTAATTCGGCAACATTTCTGCGAATTTTCACAGTAGCTTTAATGATATCTTCCATATCCTCTTCACTTCCCATCAAGACATTCTGGCTGAAAGCCAAACCCGTTTGACATATCTTCTCAGTTTCTGGACAGTTAACATTAGAGTAGTCAAGGTTATGACCAAATAGATTGGATTTTAAGAATGTCGAACGATACATCGGAGTTGTATACCAATATCCGATAGGTATTCCTTCTGCACGCATTGCTTCAAGAAAAGTCGCACGTGAAATATCCTCGAATTCCTCAGAATCAAATATTGCTTTATACCCGTGAGAACCACAACGAGTAGCACGTGGATCAATTCTGGTAACTTTGATGCCTGGGATCTCACCAAACCATCCATCTAACCACCGCATATTCATGTGTCTGTGGTTGGTTTCCTTTTCAAGTCTTGTCAAACGAGAGAGGAGTATTGAAGCCTGCCACTCTGTCATCCTGAAGTTTCCACCAAACGGTTCAATATTTCCAAATTCCGCTTCAGGAGGCGTGCGTCCACAATTATGCAATGCAAATGTCCGCTCATAAAGTTCTCTATCGTTGGTTATGATAATGCCACCTTCACCTGCACACAGGTTTTTAGATGACTGGAAACTGAAACAACCAAAATCTCCCCAACTCCCCACGCCTCTACCACGCCATTCTGCCCCATGTGCTTGAGCGCAATCCTCAATGAGCTTTAGGTTATGCTTTTCAGCTATTTCAGTGAGTCCATCTAAGTCAGCAGGATAACCTGCTATGTGCACTGGTAGAATTGCTTTGGTCTTTTCGGTGATTGCATCCTCAATCTTGGAAACATCTAAGAGGAAATTGTCAGGTGCAGTATCAACAAAAACTGGTACAGCATGCGTCATAAGAATAGCAACAACAGTTGCCTGAAAAGTATACGGAGTGGTAATTACCTCATCGCCAGGACCAACCTCAGCGGCTTTAAGAGCAATATAGAGTGCGGAAGTGCCGCTATTGACACAAACACCGTATTTTGCACCTTGAAAATCGGCAAATTGTTGAGCAAATTCAGACACATTTGTTCCACCTACACCCCATCGTCCACTATTATAGATATTCTCAAATGCATCAATATCTGCAGGATCAAGAGTGGGCCAAGTAGGATAGGGCTTAGTCCTGGTCGGTTCACCGCCATTAATTGCTAATAATGCCATATCAAAACTCCAGTTGTATTTTTGGAACAAACTCTTTCACAAACTCTGGTGGAAATTTACCTGATGAAACTTCATCAATTAAGTCGGTTAACGCATTCCGTGCTTTCTTTGCCAAATCAGTAGTAATATCACCATTTTGAACGGCAGTTTCAAATTCATCCTCATCCTGGATTTCATAACTGCCATTCGGGGATACCCACAAATCAAGAAATAGGTCCACAATCTCAAATGTATCCTTACTACGAATCACGGGTTTTATAATATCACAATAATAACCTGTCCATTCGTTATTCAAATTGTATATTTTACCGATGTCATACCACTTTCCAGTAAAAACAAACCAGATTGCAGTGTAATTTTCACCTAAAACCGTTATGCCATTTTCTATAATTGGTGAGGATGGTATTACCCGTTGAGAGGTGACGATTACTTTTTCATCTTCATATAATAGTTGCTGTTGAAAATAATTTACCCGATTTGGCAACCTTTTATATGTCAGTGTAATGGTTTCCATTGCGACGTTCTTTTCCATTAACAATGCAGCAGCCGTTTCTAAATGCTTAGATGAATATCCCAATTTTCAACGTTCATTTGTATATCATTTAACGACAAAAATATTAAATCATCTTCATCTATTCGTTGGTATCAAGCACATCTCGGAAAGTTTTGATATGTGCTGGGGTTGTACCGCAACAACCACCGATAATATAAGCACCCGATTTGATGAGTTCGGGGATATACCCTCCCATTTCGTCAGCTGATTGGGTATATATAGTATTATAGTTGTCATCAAGCTTTGGCATCCCCGCATTCGGATATGCCATCATTCGTTTATCGTCAACACCCATATCTGTCAGTGCAGTTTGTAGTTGCTGAGTTCCTGTGATGGCATAAGGCATTCCTGAGTGTTCGTCCTGTTTTGATTCTGCTCCACAGTTCAGACCGATAATATCAACAAAATCTAAGAGTGAGTCTCCATCTGAAAACTCACCACTGGTAAGAATTTGAAGTAAGTCTGAAGCGGAATGTCCCCAGTCGGTTTTATAGATTATTTCTCCAGTCCTGCGGTTTTCTGTGAATTTATACGTTAAGTTAACCGCTATTGGGAGTCCAGTTTCGCGTGCCACATCAACCGCAAGTGCTGCTTCTTTTGCAGAAAACATAGTTTCAAGACACAGATAATCAACACCTTCTTCTGCGAGCGTATTGATAACGAGTTTATGTGCCTCTCGAACTTCAGCATTTGCAATGCCAAACGTTGTGTCTCCACTATCCGCCTCAATTGCCCCTGGTGAAGGTCCAACAGACCCAGCGATGTAGACATCTTTCCCACTTTCCGCAACCGCAGTTTTTGCGTGTTGAACTCCGAGTCGTGTGAGACGTTGGGCATCTGATTTATCCTGTTCAGCCATCTGCAGATGAAGTGGTGAAACAACGAATGTATTTGTGCCAATTGCCTCGGCACCCGCCTGAATATAATCTAAATGGATACCAACAACATCCGTTGGATGAGACAGGTTTGCAAGTGCGCTATTGGCAAGTTCAATATCACGGGCAAATAGTTGTGATCCGAACCCACCATCGTATAGAATCGGTTTCTCTGATTTTAATCGTTCTTGAAAAGCAATCATAGTTTATAATATTTACGTTATTCTTTCGTTATTTCAGTTGGCATTGGTTTAAATTGACATCCCTCTACGAATACATCAAAGAAATCTGGTGTTGTTTCAAGCTCAATATGTTCTATGTTTTTGACAAACGATTCAATTTCTGAGCGTTTTTCTTTTGATAGTAGTACTGCTGTTGCACCACCAACAGATGCATTACCAACTTTGGCTATTCGATCTTCAGGAACAGGTGCCAGGAAACCGATGTCAATGGCATCTCTCAGGTTGATATAGTTTGCAAATCCACCTGCCAAATAAAGTCTACTAATCTGTTGCGGAGAACAACCAAAATGTCGTAGTACTATATATTGTCCACAATAATTTGCTGCTTTTGCCTGTGCTAAATTACTTGCATCGTCGCGTGAGAAGGTAATACCGTGCTCAGGTAATAGTTGCATTATCCGTTGCTTTCTATCTGCGAAAACACCTTTCGGACTCATCTCATTGTGCCGACGAAGTTCTGCTAATAAAGAAATAAGACCCGAACCACACAATCCTTGCGGATTTTCGTCTCCAATAGTTTTAAAGTCAATCTTACCGTCAATCCATTTCACCGATTCAATCGCACCAGGATAGGCAGGCATCCCGTATTCAATACCTCCACCTTCAAATGCAGGTCCTGCAGGACACGATGCAGTTACCATCCTTTGTGAATTCCCAACAACAACTTCTGTATTCGTGCCGACATCAATTAACATTACTATATCGTCTTGTGATTGCATATCAACCGCAACCAAGTCTGCTGCGACATCCGCTCCAACGTGACTCGCGATTAACGGTAGACTATAAACCATCGCTTTCGGATTAGAACGGATTCCTATCCTGCGTGCTTTTTCAGTTAAAGTTGTTGTAGAACGGAGTCCCTCAAGATATTCATGTTCAATTACAGATTTATAGGGTTTTTGTCCTATACTCTGGACATCCTGTCTGAAGAATATGTCGCGCATCGTTGTGTTGCCAGCAACAACAATATCATAAATTTCCTGACGAACAAAGTTATGTCTTTCACACATGTCCATGATCTGACCGTTCAACGCTGCAATAAGCGATTTACGCAACTCACCTTCATATTCACCATCATAAGATATTCGGTGCATAATGTCACTTCCACCGAAACGTTGCGGGTTCTCAAAAGAACTGACAGATACTGTCTCACCTGTTTCTAAATCCACAAGATTTGCTACAACTGTCGTTGTGCCTAAATCTAATGCAAGTCCATATAGATTCCCACGATACCGATCAACAGGTTCACCATTGTAATGGACAGTGCCATTATGTTGTGTGACCAGCGGATTAATTGATTGAGTTGGATTGCTTTCTGTATGGGTAAGTATTCTTGGTGTACGTCTTAGTGGGGAAAACTCAATATCAGCATCTATATCAAGGACAACTGCTTGGCAAGCGAGACGGAAGTTATCTCGAAGGAAGGATTCTGCTTCGTTAGGAGATCGGAGACTCTCCATACCGCGTTTTATTTCCACGATGCACTCGTGGCACTGTCCGGTCCGGAAGCAGGAGGTGGGTACTTGTACGGCTAAATCATCAGCATAATCAAATACAGTTTTACCGGGTGATAGTTGATAAACTTTATCATCGCATGTTATTGTTCCGTTTCCTTTCTTGTGTATCTGTTCTATTTCGTTATTTTCATCTGTTTCCCACGCATCCCTATAGTCTAATTTATCATCGCCAACGCATAACAGACCTGTACCTTCAGGTATTTTGCGTTGGTTTCGGCATCCAAATTTCGCAGTGCAGTGGTCATATCGGTTTTTATATGGGCAGCGGTAAGTTGCCTGTTCGTCAGCGTGAACAACCATGTCTTCAAAAATCTGTGTTATTTTGTTTAATCGTTTCTCGTATTCGGCTTTGTCAATCTTTTTCATATTATACAATCTGCATGTATTACCATTCTTCGGGTTCTTCTTGTAGAAACTGCTTCGCTAAAGCGACACACTCCAATGCATCCTTTCCATATCCATCTGCTCCCATATCATCAGCAAATGTCTGAGTGACAGGTGCTCCACCAACCATAATTTTGACTTCCTCACGTAGGTCTTCATCTATAAATGCATCTATAGTCTTGCCCATATTTGGCATGGTTGTGGTCAGTAGTGCGGACATACCTAAGATAGGGGCTTCGTATTCTTCCACTGCTTCAATAAATTCGTCTTCAGAGGTATCTACCCCCAAATCATACACAACAAAACCTGCACCTCGCAGCATCATAATACATAGGTTTTTTCCTATGTCGTGCAAATCACCTTTGACAGTTCCCATAATAACTGTACCAATAGGTTCAATACCCGACTCTGATAGAATAGGTTCAATATAAGCCATACCAGCTTTCATTGCACGTGCACATGCGAGAACTTCTGGAACAAAGATGAAGTTCTCACGGAACTTTATACCGACGATCCCCATGCCAGCAATAAGACCATCATCCATTATTTCTAATGCTTCTGTACCTGATGCAAGTGCTTCATTCGTTAAGTCGTCTACAGTGTGATGGTCTCCATCAATTAGCGCAGCAGAAATATCCTGCATGTCAGGTGTTGCTTGCGCGAACATATTGATGAAAAGTTCTATCTCATCAGGACGTTCAAGATATTCTTCAATTTCTTCACGGATAAATTCGTTTGAAATGTCATTTAATGATGCCACAGATTCGGTATCCCTCCATAAAAATATAGAATACCACACCCATGAAAAAATGGCAAATGAATTGGAAGGTATTATTGGGGTAGTGCTGAATGGGTGAGTTTAAATATATGAACATTTTGGTTCTAAAAGTTAATCAACTTACCAACGCATGGCTGCCTCACGATATAACTGAATCTGTTCCATATTTCGTGGCACCGTAGCTTGTATAGACTTTTTCTTTCTGTTTTTATCCTTCAATACAATAGGTGTTCGAAGCATATTTTTTAGCGTTACAATACCGGACTCATAATATATCCACATTCGTTGTTCAGTGTAAGGGTTAAGAACATACGCAGAATTGAGGTTTTCAGATTTTCCTATCGCATCTGAAAAAGAATCATATTTGGGATAAGTAAGTTCAATGGTTTTATCATAACCTTCTAAAAACATCTGTTCAGGTGGAGGTTTTGGTGTGTAACCACTCAACTTACATTTGGAAAATTGAATTGGTGCCCCAGATTTGTTGATAAGATGCAGCGAAACGACTATTGCTAACTTGTTATTATCGTCTCGATTAATGAACCATGTATCTTCCTGAATTATTGATGCTGTCAATCCAGGAATCTGTCTCCACCTGTGATACACAATCCCCAATACAATTACACATCCTAAACCGAGTAATACCATATTCCCCGTTGGTGTAACAAGGAATTTTAGGAGTTCTTTGATTATTTGTTGTAACACATCAACTCCTTCGCAAGGGTTTCCGCGGGTATTACACCTTCTCTGCGAACTTGTGGGGGTGATACGGATATATCATAGACCGTTGAGGGTATAGGTCCAGGTGTTTTTCCGTCATCTACGATGTAGTCAATTTTTGAAGTGAGTTCTTCGCCAAATTCATCGGGAGAGGTAGCTGCAGGTTGTCCTGATATATTTGCACTTGTAATTGCAAGAGGACTGCCAAACTTCTGGAGAATCTCTAATAGGATCAGTTGATTTGGAATCCTTAATCCAACTGTTGTCCCACCTGCTGTAAGTTGTGGAAGTAAATTTTTAGCCTCAACAACGATTGTTAATCCGCCAGGCCAAAATTTTTCAGTCAAATGGTAGAAGTATCCAGTAAGATTCTGTGCAACTTGTTTAACATCTTCAACAGTACCGAGAACTAAAGGAATTGGCTTGTCTTCAGGTCTTCCTTTTATGGTGTATAGTTTTTGCACTGCCTCTACATTAAATGGGTCTGCTCCGACACCATATACAGTATCAGTAGGAATTGCGATGATACCACCAGATTTTATACAATCAACAGCCTTTTTTACACGTAAATCAGATTCCAAAAATATAACTCCATCTATACATCTACTATAGACCCGTTTGCTGCCGCGTTCAAGGAAAGTCCATCTTTTTGACCTTGTTGATATTTTTCATAAGCAATTCCTGCGATCATTGCACCGTTATCCGTACACAAACTAATTGGTGGATAGTAGACATCAGCGTTTATTTCCTCAGCAGCATTCTTTAGTGATGATCGTAATTCGCTGTTCGCTGCAACCCCGCCAGTCAATGTAATGGTACTGGCACCAGTTATTCTCGCTGCGTGGATTGTCTTATATACAAGTACCTCCACGACCGCTGCTTGAAAACTTGCCGCAATGTCTTCAATACCGATGCTTCCATTGTCAATAGTTCCATCTCGTTCTGCTTTCTCCACAAAATAACGAACCGAAGTTTTTATACCGCTAAAGCTGAATTGATAGTCACCACTCCGAAGCATAGGACGAGGAAAGTCAATGGCAGTAGGATTACCCTTTTGTGCCAATTCGTCAATAATACGTCCACCGGGAAAACCGAGTCCGAGATATTTTGCCACTTTGTCATAAACTTCACCTGCTGCATCGTCCTGAGTGGTACCTAAGACTTTGTATTTCCAACCTTCATGAACTTCAACCAAAAGAGTATGTCCACCTGAAACAGTCAAGCAGATATGTGGAAATGTAAGAGTATCCTGCACCATATAATTGGCGTAGATATGTCCCTCAATATGATTTATACCGAGCAGCGGAAGATCATGACAGTAAGCAAGACTTTTTGCTGCTGCTACTCCCACGAGCAGTGCACCGATTAATCCAGGTCGGTTTGTAACTGCAATGGCATCTATATCGTCAAATGTTACCTTTGCTTCATTTAATGACTGATTGACGATATAGTTGATTGCTTCAATATGCTTACGCGAAGCCAACTCAGGAACTACTCCGCCATATTCTTGATGTGCTTTTATTTGTGAGGCAACTACGTTTGATAGTACATTACGACCGTTTTCAACGACTGCAGCTGCGGTTTCATCACAGGATGTGTCTATTCCAAGGATTTTCATGAGTTAATCTATATGTGTGTAGTGCAAACTATAGTAGAAAAATGATTGTTCTTCGTTAATCATAAATTCAATCGGACAATTATATCATATATGAATCCGATAGACAATACACTTAATAATATTGTCAGGGTTATTTAGTTTTAAGTATTTTCGGATATATTTTTCACAATTCAATATAATCTCTTATAAAGCGTATAGAGAGGCGAACCTATACCTGTTAATTTACCGTTACATTGTTCATCTGTATGTGCTATAAATTGTGACTTTTTGCACGTCACCTGTGACTTAAAGAATTCAGTCAGGACAAGGAATGTGACGCGAATTTTACATTTTTTTTTGCTCCTTTTTAGTCTTTTTCTTATCTTGACCTACCTTCAGAATTTGTAAGATATGAAACTTAAAAAACCCATATACAGTCCCTTAGTCACAATAACCAAGCACTACACACTTGGTGAATTTGTGTTTATACCTCCTTCTAACGTGTCTCAACTCGTGTCATAGATATAATCCTATATTCTAAACATACGTTAATTGTATAGTATCTTTTTGTGTGTGTCAAATTAAAAAGTGAAATGTTTTATTGGATATATATTGGTATTTTATTCGTATATTAAATTGTGATTGTCTGAACCAGGATTTTCAGGATTATAGGATTTACAGGATTGTGAGTTTGGTATTCCAGTATTCCTTTTTAAAGGATGGATATGGCGGGGCACAGAGACCGCCCTACAATGTGAGGGGTGTTGTAATCTAAAAATTATGGTTTAGACAAATAGTGATTGAACACCTCAAAAAAGCAGTAGAAACAGTAACGTTTGTGATAAAATCTGATCAAAAACTTTAAAACAAAATAATCCTATAATATTGTTGACAAAAAATGTTGAAATTGATAGTATAGTACTTGGCATAATCATTGAACAGATACATTAATTGTATGCTTCCCCTACCAAAAATGTAAGTGGAAAATCTATAAAATCATTATGTAGTTGTGAATATTACCAATTGGTGGCGAAAACAAATTAGCAAAGGTACTTAGTTCATACACAAATATTGTTTTACATTCGTATTATTGCATCTATGGACATAGGTATTTGTGTAAGTTACTGGTTAAAACACAACCTTAGTAACCCAAGGTTATATATGGAGGGAATTTTGATGAAATCTTATGTTTTATTTGCAATTCTTGTATTTTTCGGTTTTGGATGTTTAATTTTATCAAGCGATGCAGCATTTGATCCGGAGACACTTGTCGGTGCTTGGTTGTTTGACGAGGGGAATGGTAAAACTGTAGGTGATGCTTCTGGAAATGATTTGGATGGAATACTGCATGACAATCCCAAGTGGGTAGATGGACAGTTTGGCGATGCCCTTGAATTCAATGGAAGTAGTTCTTATGTTGAAATACCTGCACATGCTAATCCACAGGAAGCTATAACTGTTTCAATATGGGTAAAAAGTAATGCAGCAGCTTGGAACCAACACGGTTGGTTTGTTGAAAAGCGGAATGCGTATATCGTACATCCCAACGTTGATACAAAAGTCGTTGCATGGGCAGTTTGCAATGGTGGATGTTGGAATAAACCCGGTGGTTGGAACGATAGGTCAGTCGGTCCCAACGATATTACTGAATGGCACATGTATACTACAACTTTTGACAGCAATACTGGAGAGTGGTTCATTTACATTGATGCTGAAGTTGCGAGTGAAATGGTAATCAATAAGACTCCGCTTGATGCTGATAATGGACCCGTATTTATTGGTAGAGATACTTGTTGCGCGGGTAGGTTTGGAAATGCAATGGTAGATGAAGTTGCAATTTTCAGCGTTGCATTAGAACAAAAGGATATTGAGTCACTTATGAAAAATGGTTTGTCCGATTCAGTTCTTAATGTTGAGGCTGAAGGTAAAATGACAACCACTTGGGGAAATGTTAAAACGCGGTATTAGTAGTTAAATTAGGATCGTGTATGATGGATTGTTATCAGTGAGGATATCGCCACGTTCTATTTTGTATATTATCTTGACTTATTGGAAAATACACTCATATAATTTTTATAACATTAATCTCTATAGTTAATTGGAGGAATTTCAGATGAAATTCAGTATCGTTTTTATATTGATGGTATGTCTAAGTTTCGGTTTTTTAGATTTTTCAAGTGATGCAGCAATTGATCCAGAGACCATTGTCGGAGCCTGGTTGTTTGACGAAGGTTCGGGTAATGTAGCAGGTGATATGTCCGGGAATGCATTAGATGGTACTGTACAGGGAGATGCCAATTGGGTAGATGGACAATTTGGTAAAGCACTTGAATTGGATGGAAGTGGTGCCTATGTAGAAGTGCCTGGACATGAAAACCCGCGTGATGCTATAACTGTGTCACTCTGGGTAAAAAGTAAGACTGAAACTTGGAATCAGCACGGTTGGTTTGTTGAAAAACGGAATGCCTATATTCTACATCCAAACATAGATACGAAGGTTATGGCATGGGCAGTTTGCAATGGTGGATGTTGGAATAAACCCGGTGGTTGGAATGATCAGTCAACAGGTCCCGACGATATTACCCAATGGCACTTGTACACTACAACATTTGACAGTGCTACAGGAAAATGGATTATTTACATTGATGCTGAAATTGCAAGTGAAATGGATATTGATCAGACTCCACTTGACGCTGATACTGGACCCGTATTTATCGGTAGAGATACTTGTTGTGCGGGCAGGTTTGGAAATGCGTTAATTGATGAAGTTGCTATATTTAGTGTGGCTTTAGAGCAATCGGATATTGAATCACTCATGAATGATGGATTTGAACAAACGCTTACTGCTGTTGAAGCTGAAGGTAAAATGGCAACCACATGGGGAAATGTTAAACAACGCTATTAGTTAATCTTTGACCAATTTTCATAGATACTTCTTTATAAACTAAAAAGAGCACTTTCTATTTGGATTGTCCAATAGAAAGTGCTCTTTTTCTTAATCTTGAATCATTTAAAAAAATTATACTGTTCCTACAGCAACCATAGGTCGTGATCGTTTTGTTGTGTTTTTTGTTTCAGTAATCTCGCTTTCTTGTGTATTTTCAATTGTATTCAATGCATTATTTTTTGTAACCTGCTCGGATTCTTCGGACTGACTATTAAAGTCTTGTATAAACCTTTGGAAAGCACGTAGCATTTTCTTTTCCAAATAAGAAAATTCGTAATCTGGATCATTTTTATCTATGATTAGTTGTACAATACAATGTTGTAAAGCTCTAATGCCATACACTTCAACGAACTGTATGGCGATATGGTACTCATTCGTGTAGTTGCCATTTTCTTTTAACACCGATAATTTCAGTTTTTGCATAACATTGGACAAATTATCTACATGTTCATGTGGACTTATTAATGGGTGGTTTCTTGAATTTTCCTTTTCGCGAGAATAGTCTTTTCTTGCACGCATCCGTAAGGCTGCAACAGCACTTAGTGTCTTTTGTGACCACATAATCGCAGAAGGTGGTGTAATACTTTCCTGTTCATCGTTCACAGTTATTTTTTCATTTATTTTTTCCCAGATTTTTTCAATCGGTTGTTTTCGTTGAAATTCCAAAAATTCCGTAGTTTCCGTATTCCGCTGAATACCTTCACGGTAGATTTCTGATTCTTCCAAACCCCTTTTTCTGTCAGTATGTAAGAGTTTTATTCCATCCTCAGTCCGTTTAAGTAGGTTTAATTCCTCAAAGATAGCAAATCCTGTTTTATATTCCGGTTTCACCGAACCAGATTCGAGATAGTATTGATCAGGTTTCACGAAATCTTTTTTGATTCCAACAAGTTCATTCAATGTTTTATATAGGTTGACTAATGATTCGCGATCTGGATAGGGTTCTGGCAACTCATTGTCAGTCTGATTTTGTTCATAAATCAGATGTATATATGTATTCTGATTTGAGGTGAAGGCAGATTTGCACCGTTTTATAAATAGCTCTTCATCCAAAACATTATGACAAAGTACAACGTGTTCAACACTATGAAGTGGTGCATCTGATGAGAATGTGCTATTTGAAACAATAGCGAGTAATTCACCATCCTTCAGTTTTTCTATAAGTTCTCTTTCATCCTTAACAGAAGTCTGGTCGGTATGTTTTTCAAGCAAGTTTGATTTTTCATGTCCAACTATGCTATAGAATTGATTTATTTTTTCTTCACTATTTACATAGAAAATAGAGGGTATACTTAGTTTAAGTAGATTTGGTATATAGGACTTTTTATCTGTGTTTCGCCTATCAATAATTCGAACATTTGAGTCTATATTAAGAGGAGGAAAAAATTGATTGTTGAATGTTACAGAGGTTAACAGATTATGCATTGTTGTGAGACAGGTTTCTGTGTCTTTCTTTTCATTTTTTATCGTTTCAAGTTCATTCTCAACGGAGGAAAGTGTTTTCTGAGCATTGTCTCTCTGTGATTTTATATTATTAACTTGCTTTTTTAACGATTTAAACTGTTTATTATTCTTTTTTTCTTGTGCTACCAATTTTTCATATTGTATGGTTTTGCTATTTAATTTTTCCTCAGATTCACTCCCTGCCTTCTCTGCTGCCTTTAAATCTTTTGATACAATTGTAAGACGTTCCTCTATAGACTTTTTCTCCTTTTCTATTTCTGTGTTCTTCTTCAATGATATTTCTAATTCTTTCTGTTGGGTCTTGGACAGACTCTCCAATTCACTGAATCGTTTTTCAGCATTCTCCAACTTCTTTTTATATTTTTCCTTCTCTGATTCGACGTCTTCCATTATTTTTGTAATAGATGAAATCTGTTTTGCTGCATTGTCTGATAGAAACTCATTGCGAATGGTCTGAATTTGACTTTGTTTTTCAGGTCTGTTAACTTCTTCAAGTATGTTTTCTATTAGATACAAATGTGCACGAGTTAGCTCTATGTCTAAGTCTTTGTTTCCACGATGTTCGCAACTATTTCTCCCCTTCCTTATGATCCATAGCATGTTTTGTGCTACTAAATCTCGGTCAAATATATTTGCAAAAACATCCCAGTGTTTTTTTATAATTTGAGGAATGAAATTGAAGTCTATTGCAGATCCAACATCATTATGGTCATTCATCATCTGGTGAAATTTGTCAACTTGATTGTCATATAATGCATCTTCAACCAAATGCTCAACTTTTTCTCCTGTGACTTGTTTCAAATTGTGGATTATAAATGAACGCATGACATCTAAATATATGTCGTTTGCTTTGCGGAGTATGTCTCGGTTAGGATATTCACTTGTACTCATGGCTTACATCTCCAGGTAGGATTTCTTTCAGTATATCGTAATTCGGATTCTTGGTCAACTGTAACATGTGAAGTTTATTTGTTACTTTTTACATAAAACATACACCTGAATATGTTCCCACTTACGTTTTGACCGATGTGTTGCAACCCGTCTTTTAATAACGGTATTGCACACAAAACCGGAATCCTCTATTAACGATTCAAGGTTGGATATTGCTTTAGGACCTGATGCATCTGCATAACCCAATAGTAGAAAACCATCCGGTTTTAGATAGTTCGGAACTTGATCAAAGAAACGTCTCAGAGTCTGCTGTTTTTCATCGTGGATTGCCATTTCCGTTCTGCTTCGAACACGTGCGACTACCCAAGGGGCATTGAAGATAATTATATCAAATTGTTGTTGTGAGAACGGATCAAACAAATCACCTGGAGTTTTGACTTTGACATTGTGTGGATCAGATAGTATACGATGACAATTTATTTTTGTTGTAGCAGTTGCCTCAGGAAGAATATCAGAAGCATATATTACTGCAGATTCTCCCAACTCTTGATGTGCGAGCAGTGTCAAGCAACCACTGCCACAACCAACATCTGCGACTAAAGGAGTATCGGTTAAATTCCCGCGGGACACAGTCTGTAAAGCTTCTTGAAAACACTCAATTGTTTCCTGAGAACGTGGTGCGAGAACATTTTCAGATGCCACGAGTGAAGAATTTAGTGCGTTGATGTCGTAACTGACCTCAATGGCACGATGAATACGTTGAATTTTTACTACTGATACAAGAAACGGACAATCCTGATTTGTGTCAGGTTTTTCACCAATAAGTTCCAACAGGTATGGCAGATCTGGAGAAGGTTCAACTTGAAGTCTGCCACTCTTATCTGCCCAACACATCACCCTTGTCAGTGCTGCTTCTCGCTCCTGTTTCGGATTGTGGCGTTCTCTCCGATTTCTGTTGTTTTTAGATCTGTTCCCTTTTGTTGTGGTAGACAATTCCTTTTTATGTTGTTCAATGTAATCCATCAGATTGGTTATTTTTGTCCAATCCCCTTCTACAACCGCAACACCACCACGTTGAATATGTGTGAAGATACGGTCAAGTCGATCTAATTCATGATGTGCATATAGCTTTACACTACCGCGCGCAAAAACCGATTCCCGATATTCAACGGGAATATATAATTCTCCAATAGGATTGATGGAATAAAAATGATTCATTTTTTTGAGGGTTTCTAACGAACTGGTACAATCTCGCCAGTTTTTACCGATTCTGCTTCTTTGTAGCAAAGAAGGAGCGCGTCTCTTGCACCCACACCAGACAGTGCAGTGGGTTCTTCATTGTTATTGATTGCATCAACTGCATATTGAATTTCTGCAGTAAACGCATCAATAGGATCAACTTCACCCAAATCTACCTGTTCTACATTACCGTCTTCAGTGATAAGTGTCAATGGTACTGCTGTGGTAGGTTCACCTGCAAGTGTAGAAAAATCAAAGAGTAACGTTGCTCTTTCAAGAAAAATCTCAAATCCGTGTGAAAATGCTCTACCTTTTTGGGAAATAGCACCTGTAGAACAACTTACTGAAAGTTCTTTGTCATTGTAGATATATTGTGTTGTCAAATAATCTAAATAATTACCACCTGCTATTTTTCCTTGTGAAAACACAGCATCAGGAACACCGCAGAGAAGTTGGATAAAGTGGTTATCATGTATGTGTAGATCAATACCAGGTCCACCACTTTTTTCTAAATCTGCAATATCACGCGACCAACTCGGTTTAGAGATAACACGTTTGAAATGCCCTCCGATTAACTCCCCATAATCACCACTATCAACGATCTGTTTTGCATACGCATATTCAGCAAAGAATGGCAGGACGTGAGCAACCATGAATTCTTTATCTGTTTTTTCAGCAAGTTCAACGATTTCATTTGCATCGTCAATGTCAATTGATATAGGTTTTTCAACGAGTGTATGTTTTCCTGCTTTTAGAGAGGCAATACTTATAGATTTATGTAAGTGTGTAGGTAAGCATATATCAACAAGATCTATATCTTGATCTGCGAGGAGTTCGTCAATATCGTTATATTTTCTGATGTTAGATAGGTCTTCCTGTCCACCACGAGGTCCGAAATTGCCTTGTATACCTGTCCAATCACCATCAAGTTTTTTCTGGTCACGTGTACATATTGCCACTACTTCAGCACCCGTACCACGTTGGATTCCGTAGTAGTGAATCATCCCCATAAAACCGATCCCAACAATTCCAATTTTGATCATTTTTCTTATCCTTTTCATAGAAGAAGGCACAGATGTGCTTTGTCGGTCATACATCTGTGCCGTTAATGATTATAGAGACTTGCTATTAATATGTGATAGTTCTTTGCTTAATGTTCCCCCATGTTGTTGCTGCTTTGTTCTTAGCTGTAACAGCAAGGAGCTCACCACCCATTGCTTGACTAATTTCAGCTTCACTAAGTGCACGACTCCATACCGCGGCATCATCAATCATGCCGTTATCAAAGGCGTAATGCCCACGGTCTTTGGAACATCCAATTCGCAGGTCTTGGTCGTTAGTGCCGGTAAAATTAAACTTTTTAGCATCTTCAAGTTCTAATTCACCATCAATGTAGACTTTGATAGTATTACCGTCGTATGTTCCTACGACGTAGTGCCAAGTTTTTTCCTTCATTGGATTCGGTTTGTTCAAAGTTTGACGATTTTGGTCTGATCCCAAAAATACATGTATGTTGCTTCCATCATCAAAAGCACCCATACCGAATGAGGTATGTTCACCTCCATTATGGCAGTTTTTATCAAACCACTGTCCGTCACTATTCCATGCCTCCTGATATATCCAAGCTGCCATGGTAATTTCTCCACTGATTTTAAGTTTGTCATCAGCGGGAACGTTGACACAATCTGCTCCTTCAGCAGTTATTTTGATTGCCTTACCATTTTTACCATCAACAATTTCAGTGTTGGCGATAATGTTTGCATCTAAACCGTTTCCTGAACTATCACGAATCGTTTTACCATCAACATCGTCAAAAGTAAAATAGACAACGAGATCGTCTTCAAGTGCAGCAATAACAGTGCCAGCTGCAATAAAGGTAAGTGTTACTACGAGCGATATAATAATTGATCGTAACATTGGGATAACCCTCCTATTGATAGTTACTGTTAAACTTTATTGGTATCAATCTATAGTTACTGGATTTAGGCGTTAATGTCAATAAATTAATGTTCAACTTTAGACTATTGTAATATATGCAAAATTAATATACAACAATGTGAGGAAAGAAAAGATACTTATCCGAGTAATCGGAGAATCAACATATCCACTGCGGAAATGCAACCGACAGGTCATATTGAGTTATAATTCATGAGTTAATCAAAGAGTCTTAACAATAATATTATCTTGCGGATGTGAGTACACTATCTACTAATTCTTGCCACCGACCCTCATATTTCTCACCAAACTCTTTTTCTCCACCAGTTGCCAATGGACCTGTAATCATTGGTTTGGTAGTATTATTCCGTTCCCATATTTCCTTACCACCGAAATCGTTGTGTAGAAAATGCAATGCGACACCAGCGCGCTCCTTATTAGATAGGTTTGACCGAGTGCAATGCGCAACACCGTAACAGAAGAATAGCACACCACCTGCTTTCAACTCAATCGGAACAGCACGTTCTTCCGGTGGATCACAACGAATGTGGTGGTCGCTCAATGGATCCTTATAATGTTCATAAGATTCACGATGGCTACCGGGAATAACATGTATACACCCATTGCCAATATTAGCATCATGTATTGCAATCCACATAGCAGTACCACGTAAAGGATCTGCAATTTTGAAATAAGCATTATCTTGATGCCAACTTGTACCAATTCCAACTTTAGGTGGTTTCCAAAATGCTTGGTCAAGTTCCAGCATAAATTCATCACCGATAAGCTGCTTTACCGTAGAAACAACTTTTGGATTAAATGGTAACCCTTTGTGCAAGTCGCTGCGATTGTTTAGAGGGATCACTTGTAGGTTTTGGCGTTCACCTTCGTTGTTGCGTTTGGTGCCATCCTCTTGGACAGCGCAATTGATACCAGTACCTTTTTCCAGTTCCGTATTGTAGATCCTCTCCAATTCTAATCGAAGTGCTTCTGCCTCAACAGAGGAGAAAAAACCGTCAATTGCAAGGTAACCATTTTCTCTAAATTGAGTGATATGTGTATCTGTTAATTGCATATCTTCTATCTTTCCTACTATAACTTGATTTGGAGTTATAGGTTTTAACAATTTGTACGAATGGTAAATCTAATAATGTGAGATGAGTATACCATATTTCAATATTTTTTACTACAGAGATTTTGCACACAGATGTGTAAAGTTTTAGAAAACTAAATATCCCTGACCGTATGTATAATTGTGACATTCAATTGTCGTATTTCTCAGTAGTATAATATGGTAGAATACATCAATATAACAGACATAGCACACCTCTACCCTCCGTATCCAATACCACTGCAAAAAGTTGAATTTGATTGTCTCTATTTTAGGCAAATATAACCGTCAATTGAATAGCACTAAAATGTCATACTTTAGAGTTTTTAGAGTCAAGTGTAGTTTTGTGTTTTTTTGTATATGACTATAATCCGTTTATAGCACTGGGTTTACGCTTTATTTATGACTGATTTAGTCAGGATTGACTCTAAAACTTTTAAAGTATTGTTGTAGATTGGTTAGGAAATCCCTTGAACAACAATTAGATTTCAATGTCGGAGGTTACTATACTTGATTAGACCTGCGGTAGAACGTTATTTATGCACCACCCTCAGTTAATTAAGAAATAATAGCCATAATAGGTAACCAATATAATATTAGTGCGTTACTAAATTTGTGTTGACATAATATGGCTTTTGTGTTACTATATTACTTGAGATTACTTGAGAAACATATACATGAAAAAACGTTCATATTCTTATACATTTAATTTCACGGTTTATCTATTTATCCTACTATCATGTTTATCTGAGATATTAGCAGAACCAGTGAACATTCCTGATCCCGGTCTTCGCAGAGCACTGGAACAGGATTTAGGAAAAAGTCCTGGAGATATAATTACCCAAGCCGAAATGGGTGCTGATTCATTCAAAATCTTAAGTGCAAGCGAAAAAAATATAAGTGATTTGACAGGTCTTGAATATGCAACCAACTTACGATTTGTGTATCTTGAATCGAATTCAATTTCAGACATATCTCCTCTATCTGATTTAACCAGTTTGGAACATCTACACCTTGAACATAACCAGATAACAGACCTTTCAGCACTTTCCAATATCACTACCCTACAAAGTCTGAACATTTCCTACAACAATCTTACGGGACTGGATGGTTTGCCAGACTTAAGTGCAACGTATGCCTTATTTTTCCAACACAACCAAATAACAAGTTTACAGACATTGGTTGATCACACTGAATATACAGGGATTGGAAAAACACATACCAAAGTTGTTAACTTTCAAGGGAATCCATTAGACAATAATTCGGTAAACGTTCACATTCCACACCTGTTATTTGATAGATATATAGATGTACAATTCACGGCTACATTCATTAAGAAAGTTTCAGGCGACAAGCAAACAGCAGCTACCAACACGAAGTTGAAACCGTTTACTGTTGAGGTGACAAACCACAAAAAAGAGAAACTTTCTGGAACAGATGTTAGGTTTATACTTGTTTCGGGGCGTGGTAATTTTGTAAATGGAACTAACAATGGTGAAAATCCTTCCTTAGACTTATCAACTGATGTTGATGGCAAAGCAACTGCCATACTTACAACCGGATCATCTCCAGGAACATATCGCATTGCTGTTCAAGTGAGAGAAGTTCGATCGAATTCAATTTTCGTAACGGGTGCGGAACCATTCACTGTAACCGTTGTAAAAATAAACTCCTCTTCTCCCCTGTTGAACCAGACATCTCAAGAGCAACAGGTGGGAACATCAACACAAGAACAACAGGTGGAACAACCCCAACAGGAACAGGAGGAACAGCAGGAAATACAACAACAAGAACCCTCTCAACAGGTGCAACCCTCAAAACATGATACACCGGACCTACCACAACAGCAACAAGAGATACCATCCTCCCAGCAACAACAGGAAACAACTTCAGAACAAAATGAGGAACAGGAGGAACAGGAGGAACAGGAGGAAACACAACAACAAGAATCATCTCAACGGGTGCCACCCTCAAAACATAATACACCGGACCTGCCACAACAGCCACAACAGGAAACACAACAACAAGAATCACTAATTGAACAACCTGAATCAGAAACAGAACTTATACCTGAACATGTTCAACAACCTGAACTCAATCCCGAACCAGAAACGAATTATACCATTATTCCATTCGATTATAAAAAAGATGGTGTTGGTAAAGTCGTATTTAGTGAACTTATGCTTACTCATCTGGGTAAATATCCTCAATGGATAGAACTCTATAATACTACCGATCAAGACATTGATATTGATAAATGGAAAATTGTCGGTAGGTTTTTGGATGATACAGAAACAGTCCATTTATTAGAATCTCAGGTTATATCAAAATCTTTTACTATAAAAAGTAAAGAAACTGGTTTAATTGTAAATTATTCCATACCAAATTCCAGAGATAGAATTTCTATAGGTTTAGTAGATAAAACTTACGATTTACAATCTGAGACTCAGAACCTATTTAATTATCAGGGATTAGTTTTAGAATTACAAGATGCAGAAGGAAAGCCAATAGATCGCATTGGTAATCTAAACGTTGAGAACGATATTGTCTGGGAAATACCTATACGCGTTCGAAATAGAAGAATATCTTTAATTAGAAGACTTAAGACTATGCGTTCACAAGTATACAATTTTACTTTGGGTGTGAAAAAATTCGGTTGGTTTCCTGCAGATAGAGTAAATGGCATAACTGCGGACGAACATCAATACTATTACGGCAGATATACAGATATAGGAACACCGGGTTACAGAACTGAAAATGGTGACGTATTACCTGTCACACTATCATCCTTTATTCCTCAACTTAATAAGGATGGAACTATTAGGTTAAGTTGGGTTACTGAATCAGAAATAGATAATGCGGGATTTAATATCCTACGGGGTCAGTCCAAACAAGGTCCGTTTGTGAAGGTTAATGCTAAACTCATTCAGGGTGCTGGTACTACAAGCGAACGCAGCGTCTACACGTGGACAGATACCACCGCTAAACCCAATATTGCGTATTTCTATCAGATTGAAGATGTATCGTTTGCAGGAATACGTCAAACATTAGCTACAGCACGTTTGAAAGGAATGATCTCTGCGAATAACAGATTAACTACACTATGGGGACAAATGAAAACAGGTAATTAATGTATCAATATTCTAATTAAACTCACGTTAATTACTTATAAAATCAACGAACATTTTTAAAATTGAAATGACTAAAGATAGAAAGACATTATTGAAATTCATAACAATATTTTATAGAGGAAGAAATATTAATGAAAATAATTGCCCCCATTCTCACCTTTGCGATTCTTATATGTGCTGCACTTCTATGTTTTGGGCATGGAGACGAGGAGGTGGCAGAAGATCAGGAGCTTGTCAAGGCAACTGGATATTGGATTTACAATGATCTTGAAAAAGGTATTGCACAAGCGGAAAAGACAAAGCAACCGATGCTCATTGTATTTCGCTGAGTACCGTGAGTGTCCTGTCAGGACTTAGACGAACAGGTTGTTCGTCACAATGAATCAATCAAAGATTTAATGCAACAGTTTGTACGAGTGCGTATTGTACAGGGTAACGGAATTGACTTATCACTGTTTCAGTTTGATTACGATCTCACCTTTGCTGTGTTTTTCATGAATGCTGATAAAACGATATATGGACGATTCGGCACACGGACAGATTTTCGTAATGCTGGGAAGGATATATCCATTGAAGGTTTTAAGCAGGCACTTGAAGCCGCGCTTGAATTACACAAAGGTTATCCAGACAACAAAACGATTTTATCCGAGAAAACTGGTCCAAAACCGATAAAGAACACTCCAGAAGCATTCCCAGCTTTGCAGCGTTATACGTCAGAAATTAATCTTGATAGCCGTGTTGAAGGACAGTGTATTCACTGCCACCAGATAGGTGAAGCACAACGTGAGATTCACTGGTATGATCGTAAACCGGTTCCAGACGAAGTGCTATACCCATTCCCGATGCCTGATGTGTTAGGGTTAAATTTCTCACCAAAGCACCGTGCGAAGATCAACAAGGTTACATCCGGCTCATCCGCAGAAAAGGACGGCTTCAAACGCGCCGATGAAATCCGAACTCTTGCTGGACAACCTATCATCTCAATTGCTGATGTACAATGGGTGTTACATCAATCTCCAGAAAACACTATATTACCTGCAGTAGTTAGTAGACATGGAGAAAAGGTTAACCTTAACCTAACACTTACCCCCGGTTGGCGAAAGAACAGCAACATCTCATGGCGTACTACAACAGGTGAATTACGACTTGTTGCACTCGGTGGTATGACACTTGAAGAATTGTCTGATGTTAAACGACAACAAAACGGTATCAGTGAAACAGGTATGGCATTGAGTGTTGAGAATGTTAGCAGACGTGAACGTCGTGGAGGCGGGGGACAGACGAATGCTCAACGTGCGGGTATACGACGTGGTGACATTATTACCGGTTTCGGTGAACATACTAAACGACTTACTGAAAGCGGAGTCATCGGCTACGTGCTGCAAAAACAAGCACAAGCGAAGTCATTACCAGTAAAATTGCAGCGTAATGGAGAACAGATTGAGGTAGACTTGTCGCTTGAATAAAAATAGTTTCAATTGTGGGTAATCATAATAATAGGAATATATAAATGCTACGTAAGACTTTATTCATTCTCGTACTGATATCAATTGCATGTATCTTAGCCTTCACTTTGAACATTTTGGATTCTGCTGAAAGTAAGGCGGAAAATGCGAAAGAAATTGCCGACATTTCTGAAAAATCATCAATTGTGACACTTGCATCTGCTATGAAAAGTTTTCGCGAATCACTTTCTGATACACTCCTTGCTGATGCCTCATTTCCATTGGGACATCAAGAATCGTATTCATGGTCAAATTTACCACCATCTAATAACTATGATCGCGGTGGGATTGAATTTAGTGAGTTATCCATTGACCAATTGACTTTGTTTTATGAAGTGCTGAAAGCATTTTTGAGTGATGAAGGTTACACTAAGGTGTCACTGGTTACAAAAAAATCTAAAGCACCTCTTACTGAAATTAATCCCAATTTCTGGAAATCACGTCCATATTACATTGCTTTGTTTGGAAATCCAGAGACAGATGGATCGTGGGGTTTCCAGTTGGACGGTCACCATTTGGGATTAAACTTATTGGTGCATGGTGATGAGGTCATTATCGTTCCAACACACATCGGGACTTCACCAACAACTATTGATGGAGCTGTTGTACTCAAAGAGGAAAGGGTGACCGCATTAACTCTGCTCGAAAGTCTTGATGAGAAACAAAGAGAGAAAACGATACAGTCAAATAGCCGTCGTGGTCTTAAAGTGGGTCCTGGTAGTACGACAGATCCTTTCTTAAATTACGATTATTCTGATTTCGTTGGAATTGGATTAAAGGCATCAGAGATGAACGATGGACAAAAAGAACAACTTCGGAAATTGCTTAAAGCCTATGTCTACAATCTTGAATCCGAATTTGCTGATGTCTGGATGAAACACATTGATGCTGGACTTGATGATACATATTTCGTATGGATCGGTGGGATGACAGAAAAAGATTCTATCTACTATCGCGTTTTTAACCCTGCAATATGGATAGAATTCAATGACGAAGGCAGGAGTGGTGGTAGACCGAACCATATCCATACAATTACCCGTTCGCCAAATGGTAATGATTATGGAATCTTTGCCTTAAATCGTGGACCAAAGACACTCTTAGAACACTATACTTTGGTAGATCATCACAAAGTCAACGTGTCATTTGATTATTTTGTATCTGAATGATTTACTATAGATTACAAGAAACTCATGCAGTATCATACTAATCATTCATGTCATGCATTTGCTGTTGCATGAGAATAAAGGAGGATAAATGTTTGATAATGTTTTAAAAGAAGTTGAGGAACAATGTAGGGAAGAACGGATTCCGATGTTGGGACCACAAAAAGCGAAACTACTTGCAAGTTGTATTGAAAAAGCAAAACCGTCCCTTATTGTAGAATGCGGTACTGCCATCGGTTATTCAGGATTATGGATATTACGTGAACTAAAAAAGATTGGTGCAGGACGTTTAATAACGGTTGAGATAGAAGAGGACAACGCTCAGCGCGCACGTGCAAACTTTGAAAATGCGGGTGTATCTGACCTTGTAGACTCACGCATTGGGGATGCTGCAGAAGTGCTGAAAACTATTGAAGAGCCTGTCGATTTTCTTTTCCTTGATAACAACAAAGACGGTTACTTTGCCTGTTACAAGGCGATTGAATTTCGGTTAACGAATCCCGCTACAATTGTGGCAGACAATGTCGGAAGAGCTGAACAGATGGCAGATTATCTCGATCATGTCCGTTCAAACTATGAATCCGAAACCCACTGGTTTGAAAGTTGGCGACGAAGACGTGACGGAGGAAACAATCCAGGTCCTCCGAGACGTGATGGTATGGAAGTTACTATTTACAAACATTAATATAATTTAAAGATGAAAAGAGGAATTAAGTGAAAAGATATTTTATTTCAGGTTTACAATTGAGTTTGATTTTTAGCATTTTTACATTTTTTATTTTAATTAATACCGTCAATGCACAAGAATGGGAAACGAAAGCGGATATGGTCAATCCGAGGTTATTTTTCTCCGTTTCTACTCTTGACGATGAGATATATGTTATTGGTGGCATGCTTGCAGACCCAATGGACAGTGTTGAGGTATACAACCCCAAAACTGATAGGTGGAGTGAGAGATCCAGTTTGACATCACCACGTGCAGGGGCAGTATCCTGTGAAGTCGGTGGAAAAATATATGCAATCGGTGGATGGGACGGTCAAAATCCTGCTCTTGGCACAGTCGAAGTATACAATTCAACCACAGATACCTGGACAAAAAAAGCGGATATGCCTACCCCACGTTCATTTTTTTCTGCTGTTGCTGTAGATGAGAAAATATACACATTCGGTGGAGTTTCAATGAATGTTGGACCTGTCTTAGCAACTGTTGAAGTGTATGATACAAGCACCGACAAATGGGAAAAAAAAGCAGATATGCCAGATCCCCGTTCAGGGATGGCAGCAGCAGAATATAGAGATAAAATCTATCTTATAGGTGGAGTCAGTGGCATAGTTGGTCCGTTTGTAAAAGAAGTACAGGAATATGACCCTAACACAGATACTTGGACAAAAAAAGCAGATATACCAACTCCAAGAACTGCATTGGCAGTAAGTATTGCGAATGCAAAAATCTACGCAATTGGTGGTGCCCCTGTTGTGCAAGGTCCTGGAATGACAACAGTTGAAATGTATAATCCGTTAACAGATACATGGGAGGAAAGTACAGATATGCCAACTGCACGAGTTTTCTTAGGTGCAGGAACTGCCAATGGAAAAATTTATGCTATTGGTGGTGTGGTCGAGGGACTTGGACCCCAAATTCTAAACACTGTTGAAGAATTTACTGCTGACAGTTTAAATGTAGCAGCATTGGATAAGTACCTAACATTCTGGGGTAAGATAAAAGTAAGATGATCCAATAGACTCCACCCTACACAATTATATTCAAAACCATAATCCAAATGATGTCAATGGAAAGGAATAGGTGAAATGCAATTCCTCGAAAGCTGTCGAAAAAACAGATATTGATAGATTGGGTGCTAAATCCAAATACACCTAAAGATGCTTGGAAAACAATGTCGTATTGAGAAATCGCTAAAGCAACTAAACTCTCCACGCCTTATATGTGAGTCGATCAACTGTTGATAGACACAATAGGAAGAGAAAGAAAAGGTCAAAAAACGACACTAAATAGGGTGGAATCGCTACCACATAACCCGGTTTTATCTGGTGTGGAGCAAATGCTTTAGCCCTATCAATACTGCTCTGCGGTTATTAAACCATAAATCTCTATTTCACTAATTCTTCCCGGTAAATGAATAGGTATTCGATTGGTTATTATTGTTTTATCAAGCCTTCCAGAACCTATTGTTGCTATTCCATATTTTTGAACTTGTGGATTAGTCTTCAATATACGAATCTTAATCTGATTAGTATAATATGGAATCTTAAGTTTGAGGTCAATTATATTGGATCTTACATCTCGCATCTCAATAATACGTTGCCACTCTTCACTATCTGTTCTTCTACCTTTATTCACGTAAACAACAAAATGGTTTAAATTTTCCGAGTGAAGGATAATCCTATAAATTTTTTTCTTCTCAGGTAATGAAACAATAACTATAGAATCATTCCGTTCAATTTCTCCTTTATTATTTAATGCAAACGCTGCTTCTCCTACAGTTTCGAGATTTCCATCAATCATTTGTGGACTCGTTGATTGAACACCATTCATTAGGGCATAGTTCGCACTCCATTCCTGAGCCGAAAAAATTGTACTACATCCAGTAATCATAAAAGGAATATAAAACATAAAGAGGTAATTGAAAAATTGATTGAACACAGTTTTTCTCTTTCTTTATCACTTAGTTCCATTCAAATTATAAGATACGCTGTAGGACAATAGAGGTAAGGTGCATACAATATTATAACTACCCATCGTCTTATCAATACCTAATTAGATGATTCTGATTCTCTTTTCGCACACGGTACTATAATAGAATCTACCATGCCGTGCAATATCTTCTTATCTGATGGACAGACAGCAGCCTGTATACCACCAAGTTTCACGGAGTCTCCTACAACAAAATAGTATGGACGGAGTAGCGGACGTGATGGCATCTCTTGTATCTCCTCAGAGTCAAAATCGTAATATTGCATTCGAATACGGTGTGCAGTATGAAATTCTTGAAGAACATAAGGTGTATTCTCAAAATTTGTTAGAGCATTCTCAATAACTGCTTCCCACTCATCTGTTGGTAGGTCATGTCCTATTGCCACACCACGGCTGCCCCATGCAAGTTCAGAAAAACCTGAGGGTTTGATTACCAATTCACGTTGTCGTTGTGTAACTCCGGAGAATTGTCGCCAGTCAGTTACAGGAGTATTATCTATCTCTAAGTTCGGAATCACAGCATGTGGTGGAAGAGGGCGCGGGTCAAGAATCCAGGTCTGTGGAATTGTCTCCTGAAGAAATAGATAAGTTTTCTTACCAAGTTGACGTTGCCAAAATGACTGTAGTGATGGGTGATGAAAGAGTGCAAAATACAATTTCTCTTCCAAATGTGCTTTTGGGGGAGGTGTCATGACAACGGTACGTTTTTTAGCACTATAAAAGATTAGTTCTGCTTTTGGTATATTTGGAAGATCAAACATCTCATAGAAACGATAAACGACATCAACATTCATCTTGCCAGATTGGCTTTCTACAAGTAACCCTTCTTCTGTAAAAATAACTTCGTTAGGTTTTACTGCTGCAGTTCTAAGTCCAGTTTCACTAAGTGCATTAGCCAACCAAATCATCTCAGGACGGTAGTCTTCAGATTCATCAGAAACCACAATCGCAAGTGTAGGATCGTCCTTCTTTGCCAAAGCACGTATCATCTCCGCATAGGAATTCATCATACCGTCTTTTCCACCGATGATATTGTATCCGAGTTTCGAATATAATCTCGCTAAACAACCTGTTGCACCGATGAAACCAGGAATAGAGTCCAATTCCGTAATTACACGTGTGTCATCAGAGGTAGGTAATATATCAGGACGAATTACAGAGGGGATATGGCTTTTGAACCGATTCATTCGTCCCTGTTGAATAACAGACTCAGGTTTGCCAATATCCAAGTATTCTGCTACCCAAGAGGGCTGAATTCCTCTTACACTTTGGGAATAAAGTAAATTGCAGGCGCGATAAAACTGTAATAAATGTGGACCCAGTTCTTCAAACCAACTTAACTCTTCTTGTGAAATCCAGAAAGGTTCTGGTGAGATTCTCCAAGATGTATTACAGTTGGGATGAACATCCCTTTTTTCTGACAAAAATAATCTTTCTTTCGGTATCTCATCATTGATCAACAAACATATCTGTTTTGCATCCAAACTAATTCTCCCTAAGTCTATACAATCCTGCTTTCTAAATAATAACCTGCTTGACGAAATCTATTTTTTCCTGTGCTGCGATTGTGTTAAGTACATTACGTGGTACTAAACTGTCTACAGTAATCAGTGTAAGTGCGTATTCTCCAATGACTGAACGTCCAACTGTCATATCAGCAATGTTGATGTCATGCTCACCCAAGATAGTTCCAATTAAACCGATCATACCCGGTTGATCCCGATTGTATATAAGTAATATATATCCTTCTGGTATTGCGTTAAGATGAAGTTGGTTGATACGTACAATGCGGATATCTTTCTTGCCAAATGTTGTTCCCGCAAGAATAGTCTCCCCCTTATCTGTAATGACGGTGACAGTCATCAAGTTTGCAAAATCCGTCTGAGAATCACTTTTTGTTTCAGTCACGGATATGCCACGCTGTTTGATGAGAAATGGAGCGTTGACATAATTTACCTCAGTTAATATTGGTGTTAATATTCCCTTTTGTAGTGCGACAGTAATAGGTGTTACATCTTCTTTCTGAAAAAGTGTTCCACTATAATGTATTTTTATGGATGAAACTTGTCCTTCAACAATTTGTGCATGAAAACTTCCTATCTTTTCTGCAAGTTCCAAATAGGGTCCTAATATATCAAACACCCTTGGATCAATTTTGGGTTGGTTAACAGCGTTAGCAACGGGTTTACCGTTTAAGGCATTGATGACCTGTTGTGCCACTTCAATAGCAACATGTTCTTGTGCTTCAGTTGTTGAAGCACCAAGATGTGGTAACGCAAGAACATTTTCCAATTCAAGTAACGGATTATCAGTTGCCGGTTCATCTTCAAAAACATCAAGCGCAGCACCAGCAATCTGTTTTTCTTTTAACGCATGATAAAGTGCCTTTTCGTCAATGATTCCACCACGTGCACAGTTTATCAAACGTCCAGATGGTTTCATCAATTGTAATTCTGTTTCTCCAATACTGTGGTAGGTATCGGCATTAAGGATGGTATGAATTGAGATATAATCCGATTCACGAAATAAGGTCTGTCGGTCAACAAGACGGACACCTAATGTTTCTGCAGCATTGGCAGATATATGCGGGTCATAAGCGATAAGTTGCATGCCAAAAGCGTGTGCTCGTTTTGTTACTTCGCGTCCAACCCTACCGAGTCCTACTGTTCCAAATACCTTACCGTATAGTTCAACACCGATAAAATCGCTTCTTTGCCAAGTGCGGTTTTTGAGGGAAATTCCCGCTGGAACGATGTTCCGTGCCAAAGCTAATAACAACGCAATGGTATGTTCCGCCGCAGCTATTGTATTACCGGTAGGCGTATTGACGACCAATATACCGTTTCGTGTTGCTGCTTCAACATCTATATTATCAACACCGACCCCAGCGCGTCCAATGACCTTCAGATGCTTTGCCGCATCAATGACATCTGCAGTTACTCTCGTCTCACTTCTAATCAATAACGCATCATAATTTCCAATGCATTCCAAAAGTTGCTGGTGTGACAACTCTAATTCAACATCTACCTGATAATTACCACTATTGATTAAAACATCTAATCCCTGCTGTGATAGCAAATCGCTAACCAGCACTTTATCCATAATAGATTTACCTCCCACTGACTCATGAAGCATGCTAAATTGTAGCACTGTTAGCGTACGGTGTCAATTTTATTTTAAAAATGTACTATCGTAATTGTTATAACTTTCTCATGTATATTAAAGCGAAAAAATTAGAATTTATACTTGACAATTTTTTGTCATATAAATATCATATAAGTAACCTAATTTAGTTGTTTCGTAAAGTAGAGTTTCCATTCATGTCCCAGAAAAATAAAAGTATACGATTGTGGCCCCTACTTATCATCATCGGTCTTGCCATGCTTGGGATCGGTATAGTGTGGATAAGGGATGCGGGTCATCGTCAAGATAAAGTTGCACTCTCAGTGTTACTTCTGTTCTTTACGGTTGTTCTGGGTTTAGTGTGGTTGTTAGTGTTATCACGTTTGACTTGGAGAATTAAATTACTCGGATTTGGTGTATTCCTTCTTATCACATTTTCTTTTGTAATCTTTTTCCAATTTAATGGGTTCAGTGGTGACCTTGTCCCGCAATTCAAACTCAGGTGGGGCGGAGAACCACACAGCACTTTTTCCCAAACGCACAACTCATCACATAAGGTTCTGACAGATTATCCACAATTCCTCGGTCCCAACAGAAACGCTGTAGTAACAGGAATTAGACTTGATACTGATTGGAAAAACAATCCACCAGAATTAATCTGGAGGCATCCTATCGGTGCAGGGTGGTCGAGTTATGCAGTTGTCGGTGATTCTGCAATCACTCAGGAGCAGGAAGATGAATGGGAAAAGGTTGTATGTTACGACTTACATACAGGTAAGGAAAAGTGGACACACAGAGACAAGGCAAGATATTATACAGCACTTGGTCAACTGGGTCCGCGGGCAACACCAACCATAGATGGAAACCATGTCTATACTGTCGGAGGAACTGGTATTCTGAATTGTTTGAAGTTTGAAACCGGAGAACAAATTTGGTCTACCAATATATTCGAAGAAAACAATGCTTCTGCTCCTCCTTGGGGTGTGAGTGTTTCTCCTCTCGTTTATGGCGATCTTGTAATCGTGAGTGCCGGGGGTGCAGTTGCCTATAACAAAACTACGGGTGATATTGCGTGGACTGGACAAAGAATTCGGAGTGCCTATAGTTCACCATTTTTTACTAACTTCGCAGGAACAGAACAGGTGATATTGTTTGACGATGGACTTGTAACCTCGCATGAACCTTCAACTGGCAAACTCCTGTGGAAGCAAAGTTGGCAGTCTGCTGGTGTAGAAATAGCATCACAACCTACCCCGCTTCCTGAGGACAAACTTCTCGTCTCATCTGCTTATGGAATCGGTGCGAAGTTATTTCATATTACCAGAAGTAACCCATCAGGAGAATTTAACGTTAATCTCTTATGGGAGACAATCTATTTTAAAGCTAAATTTACCACCATCATTTACTATGAAGGTTTTATATACGGTCTTGATGATGGAATCTTCGCTTGTGTAAATTCGGCTAATGGTAAAAGAAAATGGAAACGTGGTCGTTATGGGCATGGCCAAACACTCCTAATTACTGATGTCTTGTTGGTACTTACCGAATCTGGTGATATCGTCCTATTAGAACCAAACCCAGAAGAACATAAAGAACTCGCACATTTTTCCGCAATAAATGGACAAACATGGAACAATCCTGCACTTGCAGATAATTATCTGCTTGTACGTAACAGCCGAGAAGCAGCTTGTTACCGGTTGCCAATTAGATGAACTAATAAACGGTTTCTGGTCAACAGCGTCATTACTTAATATCAAAAGCAATTATATCCCACATTTATCGTGGACATTACACATAATAGAGGAAAACAATCACTGATGAATGCTTATTTGAAAATTTTTATCGGTATTTTGGTTTGCTGTGGTTTCTGTGTTTTGCTCAACACAACCACAGTTGCTAACGCTGTACATGACCCAACAATTGATTCTCCACTCGAACAAACTATAGATGATATTATAAAACAATTCCGACGTAAAGGTCCTTTGGCTTCAACAGAACGCACAAGTTTTGTCGTTTTTGATCTGTCAAGAAATAAGAAGTTGGTTTCAATTAATGAGAACCGACAGATGATGGCTGCCTCATTAGTAAAGAACTTTGTGATGCTCATATATTTTCATGAAGTCAAACAAGGTCGCTTACATCACACAACCCGAAATAAGGAACATTTAAAAAAAATGATTCGGTATAGTTCAAACACATCAACTAACTATTTTATGCGATTGTTAGGTGGTCCTTACAATGTCAACAGAAAACTTAGAGCGAATTATCCTTATTTCAAACATACAAAAATAATTGAATATATACCCGCAAATGGACGGACGTACCGTAATCTAACCAGTGCCAGAGATCTGAATGAGTTTTATGTACGGTTGTGGCATAATAAACTTCCATATTCAGACAAAATGAAGTATTACTTTGTACTACAGAACGGTGATTATATTTTCAAAAAAACACGTATCCCAGCATCTGTAAAGGTTTATAATAAAACAGGAACAGTTTACGGATTAATAGGTGATAGTGGTATTATTGAAATGCGTGATCCAAAAGGTAAACTTCGATCTTATGTCTTTACAGGTTTGATCGAAGACAAAACTAAAACCAATTACCGTAGGCGACGAATTTCATTTGGGGCATGGGTCGGTCAACGTGCAAATATCCTACGCCGCGTATCCGAAAGAGTCTACGACTACATTGACAATACCTACGGTGGTAGTTTTATCCTTCGCTAACAATATCATATAAGGCATTCATGACATCCATTGTAAATATCGGTAGACGAATTGAACTCGTCCCTATAGATCCTCATTTCAAGGATATTACTATAGCACTTTACCTACAAGATCTCGATTCACGTGCGGTCTTCCGAGTTCATACATACAGTCGTTTAGAAGGTGCTGCAAAACGAATACAAGAAGTCATTAATATTATGCAGACATTGGGTGGTATGCAAAAGACTTCTGATAGTTTGCTCTATTTTCCATGTGGTGATAAACATGAAGCAGCATGTCGTCGGGTTTTCTTAGAGGCATGTAAACTCACATCGGACACCCATGTTCAACCCCGTCCCCTGAACATACTTGATAAGAAATCTAAGTTAACTATTTCTGTTGACTCTCTTGGTTCTGGCACATATAGCGTAAAATCAAATGGAGAAGGTCGTAGGGCAGAACGGCGTATCTCTTCCATAGCTGCTGGATTGATAAAATTGGGTGAGATGGAACCTGCGGAAGAAAATTCAACAGATTCTGTCAAATTCCCATGCGGTCAGTCACACGATGAACTTATTGGACTATTGTTAGTTCGTGCCCCAAATGTTCGTATAATTCTTCGAGAAGAGGAAGCAGATGCTGCACGAGGTATGCTTACTGCACCCAGTCAACAAACTTGAGGTAATCACTGTGAAAAATGAACAACCCGTTGTCAAACCGATGTCCGGACGTGAACGTGTTCTTGCAGCTCTCCGCAATGAACCAACTGACCGCACGCCTGTATGTAATCCCACCTCTGTTGCGACCGTTGAATTGATGGATTTGGTCGGTGCTCCATTCCCACAAGCAAATCGAGAACCTGAACTGATGGCAAGACTTGCTGCCACAGGTTATACTGAACTCGGTTTTGATACCATCATGCCGGTCTTCACAATTATTCAAGAATCCAGTGCACTCGGATGTAAAATACAGTGGGAACAGAAGGATAATTGGCCCACGGTAAAAATGCGTGAACCAATTTGGGAAGATGTTGACGATATTAATATCCCTAACGATTTCCTTACTCATCCAGACACACAATGCGTGCTTGAAGCAATCAAGATATTAAAAAAAGAATATGGTGATGAAGTTGCTGTTATTGGAAAGACAATGGGACCATGGTCACTTGGTTACCACTGCTTTGGGGTTGAACCTTTCCTTTTGCTATCCCTTGACGATCCCGGAAAAACGAAACTCGCATTGGATCGTATGAAAGAAGCCACCGTACAATTCGGTATTGCTCAGATAGAAGCAGGCGCAGACGCTCTCACACTCCCTGACCATGCCACAGGTGACCTCGTCAGCGGTGAGTACTACAAACGCTATCTCCGTGACTTGCATATTGAATTCGTAGATCGAATCCCAATCCCTCTTATCCTACATATATGTGGACGTACTGTCGATCGCATGGAATACATTGCACAAACTGGAATGGCTGCATTCCATTACGACTCAAAAAACGAACCGCAAGAATCGATGGATATTGTGCAGGAACGGATTGCACTGGTAGGTAATATCAATAATCCTGAAACACTCTTTGCAAAACAGCCGGAAGACGTTCACGCAGAAGTCATAAAGAACCTTGAAGCTGGTGTACCACTCATTGGTCCAGAATGTGCTATTCCCCTCCAAACCACGATTGAAAACTTGCAAACAATTCCACACGCAGTTCAGCATTGGCATAACTCCCTGTCATAACACCACGATTATTCCATATCCAGTTGTATCGATAAATTAACGTGAGTTCAATATAACAGAAATGAATGAGATCGTAGGTTGGGTTCCGTGCCTTAACCCATAACTGTCAACTTATAGTAAACATTGAAATTAAAGAGACACATTTCTGTAGGAGTGATCTCCGAATCGCGACAGGACTTAGGAGCAATCGGGAATCGGAGTTCCCTCCTACATCAGGAATGTAGCGTTAATTCTAATCTCTACTATAGTTATCGGTTTTTTCGGAATATTTTTCACAATTCAATATAATCTCTTGTAGGTCGTGTAGAAAGAAGCGAAATCTATATTTGTTATTTTACCCTTACATTGTTTATCCGTATGTGCTATAAATTGTGACTTTTTTGCACGTCACAGTGACGTTAAGAATTCAGTCAGGATAAGGAATGTGACGCGAATTTCGCTTTTTTTATTTTGCTCTTTTTTGGTCTTTTTCTTATCTTGACCTACCTTGGATTTCTGATCGTGTCATCATTTTTGCGAAGGATTTGACGGCGAATTGTTTGTGTATGTCATTGAATTTCATCGGAATATTCCTCCTTAAAAGGTTACCGTATGGTAACTTTTTTTGACATAACGGTAACTTTTGGTAGAATTGGTATAAGGTTAGTTTCCGTCTGGGTTTGCGGGTTGTTTTTATCGGTTTTTTGTGGTTGAAAAAAAATAATTTTGGTAACTTTATTATGTGCTGGGTTCTGGTCGGTTTTTTGGCTATTTGTCGGAGGTCGCTTCGCTCGCTCCGACCTACGAATACGGTGATGTTGGTGTTGTGGATTGTTTTGTTTTTTCATAGTGGTAGTATTATAACACGTGGTTGGGTGGGTTGGAAGGGGGACATGAGGGTCGGAACAATATGTTTCATGTATGTTTCATGTATGTTTCGGATTTTAGATTGTTTTTCAGTTTTTAGTTGTCAGAATTGCGGGATTGTCAGAATCGCTGAAGGCACAGAGGACGCAGAGGACGCTGAAGGTAGAGGAATTTTCTGTGTTTTCTGTGGGTTCTGTGCCTTCAGCGATTCTGACAAGTCCGTTGGACACCTATCGCCCCGCTGGGGCTTGTTCATTCTATGCATTGGGTACTATACACCTGTCGACCCGCTGGGGCTGAACGGCACAAACTATAGTGAACATTAAAAATAATAATATAAAGTCCATGTAGGAGCGATCTCCGAATCGCGACTTAACTCAGTGATAGTCGGGAATCGGAGTTCCCTCCTACATATCAAAATGTCCCATTAATTCAAAAGTTTACTATAAATAAACCTACTTTCTTGAAAACCGAACTTGACAAAAAATATTGTAACAGGTAAAGTGGTATAAATCCTGATGTATGCAAGCAAATATGGAGTAGAAGATGTCAGAACGTTTAGCAATTGATGGCGGAACACCTGTTATATCGGAATCGATTCCTGGGGGAATGCATGGACCGAGTGTCATAGATGATCGAGAAATTGATGCTGCGACAGAGGTGTTACGGAGCGGAAAACTCTTCCGATTTGTAGAAAATTCTAATGTCGGTGCGTTTGAGAATGAGGCTGCAGCCAGACTTGGTGTAAAACATGCCTTGATGGTTAATTCTGGCACATCGGCTATTATCTGTGCCCTCACTGGTGTCGGAATAGGACCAGGGGATGAAGTAATATTGCCGGGGTACACGTTTATTGCGACTGCTGCAGCAATTGTTGGTGTAGGTGCGATTCCAGTCATTGCAGAAATTGATGACTCACTTGGATTGGATCCTGCTGATGTTGAACGCAAAATCACACCACATACTAAAGCGATTTTACCTGTTCACATGCAAGGTGTTCCGTGTCGGCTTGAAGAGATACTTAATATTGCGAAAAAACATAATCTAAAGGTCGTAGAGGATTGTTGTCAATGTGTCGGTGGTCAGTATAATGGGAAGTATGCTGGAACTTGGGGAGATGCTGGTGCTTGGAGTCTAAACTATTATAAAGTAATGACATGTGGCGAAGGTGGGTTAGTCTTTACTAACGATTACGATACTTATGAGCGTGCTGCTTTTGCCTCTGAACCGGGATTACCGATGTGGATGAGCGGTTCAGAGTGGAAAAACGATCCATTCTCATGTCAAACATATCGTCCAAGTGAGATATTAGGTGCAATTGCACGCGTGCAGCTTTCAAAACTGGACGATATACTCGGACATACGCGTAAACTGAAAAAGACGTTTATTGCTGAACTCTCTGATGAACCGAAAGGTTATGTACGTCAGCACATAGACGACCCAAGTGGGGAATGTGGAATAAGTGCTGCTATAATTGTACGGGATATAGAACTTGCTAAAAAGTATACGGAAGCACTCAGAGCAGAAGGATTGGGTGCTGGGACTGCTTACAACGAAGGATTTCCTGATAGACATATATATACCTATTGGGATTCTATTCTGTATAAACATTCACCTAACCCAGCAGGATATCCATGGACTGATCCACGATATAAGGGGAATGTTGAGTATTCGCGCGATATGTGTCCGCAGACGCTTTCTATTCTTGGTCGTGCGCTAAGATTCGGATTTAACGTTAACATGCAGGAGGACCATGCAAGGTTAATGGCAGCTGCTATCAACAAAGTTGACGATTCCCTCGGATAATGTCCTTAGTTTGATGAAAGGATTCTATGTGAATGAAGATTACGATTTTGGGTTCAGGTACATCTACAGGTGTTCCTGAATATAAATGTGACTGCGAAACTTGTCAAGATTCCATGCAGGTTGACTCGAAAAACTACCGCACCCGTTCATCCATACATATTGAAAAGGATGGAAAGAATCTACAATTTGACCTTGGTCCTAACTTCATGGATCAAATCAATAGGAACAAGATTGAATGGATAGATGCTGTCATCTTTACACACTGCCATGCAGACCACATCAGCGGTACAAACGATATTGTAATGCCGTGCCGAAAGCAGCGTGTGGATATGCCAATATATGGACCTGAACAGACGTTAGACATTTTGCAACGCAACTATGATTATATGTTCACTAAGGAGACATTCCAAGGGGGTGGTGTAGGTCATCTATTGCCGAATGTTGTTAATGGTAGGTTTGAATTGCTCGGTTTTGATATCATACCTATCCCAGTAGATCATGGGAACGTTGATACTAATGGCTACCGTATTGATGACTTTGGGTATATTCCCGATGTAAAACGGTTACCTGAATCTTCGCAAGCACTACTTGAAGGAATAGAAGTATTGGTTATTGATGCTTTAAGTTTCAATCCTGGACACCCAACCCATCAATCAGTCGGACAAGCATTGGAGATTAGCACTGCCTTACAACCCAAAGAAACCTATTTTACACATATAATGCATCGGCTTGATCATCGGTATTTTAAGGATCAGTGTGCGGAACAGGATATTGAGCTTCCTGAGAATGCTTATTTGGCGTATGATGGTCAGGTGATAATGCTGTGATGTAATCGCTTAAAGTAACAACACCGAATATATTATAACATTCAGTGTTGATTTCTCGTCAATTTGTAATTCTTTATTTACAGTCTTCGCTTATCTTCCCCAACCCATCTGTGGTCTTTGTCGGCGTTGTAGGATGACACGATCACCTTCTGCGATACCGCTTTTTACGATGACATTTGTCTCGTTTTGCATGCCAGTTTCAATTTGAGTTTCCACACCTTTATCACTCCCATTGTCCAGCATAACAAACTTTCCTCTTACCACACTGACTTGTGCCTGAACACCGTCAGCCTTATTGTCACCATTAATCAATAGTGATACAGTAGAAGGACCGGGTATTATACCGCGTTGGGAACTATCCAATTCAATTGTGACACTTCCATTTGCAACATTTTGTACTGTGCCATTGAAGATTTTCTCGCTAAGTGTCTGCATAGCGACCGGTTTACCGACTTTGAATGGGGATGTGTTGCCTACCTGTGCGACAGCAGTTGCCGAGGTCTTAGAAATGACTGCATCAAGTGGTAGCATTAGGACATTCTTTTCTTCGTATGTAATGATGTCAACATCAGCACTCATACCCGGTTTGATTCTGCCAGATGAATCAAGCACCTCTATCATCACCTCAAAGGAGATAATGTTGTCTTGTTGTTGTCCACTCGGTGAGATTTCATAGACTCTACCGTCATATTTTTGTGTTTGGAAAGCATCGATTTTGATTTCTGCGGGTTGGCCGTTTTCAAGACGTTCCATATCTACTTCATTGATGAATGTTTTGACAACCATTTTCGAAAGGTCTGCGATTGTCATGATAGGTGGACTCTGTGAAAACGCAGAACGTCCGGATGTGACAATTTCACCTTCTTCAATCGCAAGTTGTGTAACTGTACCTGACATTGGTGCGGTAATTACTGTCCAAGCGAGTCGTTCGTCTTGATTCTTCAAACTACTTTCACGTCTGAGTAGGTTTGCATCAGCACTAACTCTTGACTGTTCAGTGAGCAATTTCTCATTATTGATAGTTAATAATAGTTCCTGTAACTGCGTCTGTGAATTATCTAAACGAATTTGACTTTCCTCTTCAGCCTTTGCGCGTGTCTTTTTGAGATGTTGAAGATTTAATTTTTGATATTGTAGCTGCGCTTCGCGTGTTTTTATAGCAGTTTGACGCGCGACAATGGTACGTTCCTGTGAAACGAGGGTTTGTTTCTGGGATTCAACGCGTTTTTTCGCGTTTTCATATTGTGTATTAGAATTTGCATGTCGAGACTCGGAATCTTCTAAAACCTGTTTTGAGACTAATTCCTGTTCAAAAAGGGATTTATTCCGTTCCAAATCTGATTTAGCAGTATCTAATGAAACCTTTGATGAATTTAATGATGTCTCATATTCAGCAAGAGACAATTTTGCCTGTTCAAGAGAAATTTTCGCCTGTTCTACAGCGATATTATCTTGTTCTAAAAGATTCTTTGTGGACTGTATATCGGTTTCAGCAGAACTGATACGGGTAAGCGATTCTGCTTTTGTTGTTTCAAGATTCGCATTAGCGATTTTTACTGCTGCTTCTCTCTGTGTTTTATCGCTATTCAGTCGTTCCTTTTTAAGTTCAATGTTTAATTTCGCTTGCATGAGCTGTGCTTCAGCCGCGTCAACATCTGCCTTTGCCTGCTTCTGTTCCTCTTTATATAACTCAGGGTCAAGTCGGACTAAAATGTCCCCTTTTTGAACAGTGCTTCCATCATCAATAAGAAGTTCAATGACTTCACCCTCAACGTTTGATTTAACTTCTACATCAAGAAGTGGTTCTAAATTTCCGGTTGCACGAATAGTCATTTGGAAATTGCCGCGTTTTACGACCTCAATTTTAGGTGCGAGTGCTGGGTCAGTTCCATTTTTTCCACGACTAAAAACGACCCATGCAGCAGCCCCTATAAGAACGACTATAATTGCTACAGTAATAATTAATTTTTTCAAAACTTAATTCCTCCTATAAGGTTTCTGAAGTTTATAGGACATATATTTTCATATAGTAGGTATGAAATCTATGTTTCTATGTCAGTTTACATGTTTTAGAATAGACAACTTCTTAATCTGTTCGTAGTGCTTCAACAGGAGTAAGTTTAGCCGCCTTATGTGCCGGATATAGACCGAAAAATACTCCTATTGCAACGGATACAAGTAATGCAACAAACATAGTTTCAAATGATACGACTGAGGGCCAGTTGCTGCCTTCCCATACGAATTTTGAAATGAGTATTGCTGTACCTTGCCCCATAAAAACTCCTAATATTGCTCCCAGTATTCCACCTGTAAATGTTAGGACAGATGCCTCAATAAGGAATTGCGTAATAATGTCATTGAAAGTTGCCCCGAGTGCTTTCCGCAATCCAATCTCTTTAGTGCGATCAGTTACAGAAACCAGCATAATGTTCATAACACCGATACCGGCAACCATTAGTGCTATACCTGCAATACCACCCATCAATGCTTTCATGACTAAACCGACTTTATCCGCGGTTTTTAATTCCTCCTCGGCTGTCCAATAGTTATATTCTTCACCTGTGTTATTGTGTAGTCTACCTAATACCTGTTTTGCATCAGAAATTACGATCGGTATATTGTCTATTTCCACGGCTTCAACGCGAATCCGTTCAACATCTTGACGACCTTTAAAACGTTCTTGGAGTGTGGTAATTGGAATGATGAATCTGTCATCCCAACCGGTAGTGTCCATTGCATCACCTTTTTCTTCCATAACACCGATGACCTTAAGACGAACTTCGTACAGACCACTTCTACCACGCCAGAAAGATGGTCGTGAAGCCTTTATTTCTTTACCCACAGGGTCTTCGCGTAGGAAAATCTCTTCAGCAATTTTTGATCCGATGACTGCCACACTACTTGAAGCATCAACTTCCTCTTCAGTAAAAAACCTTCCGCTTGTTGTGTACCAGTTATATGAACGGTCATATCCTGCTGTTGATGCGACAATCCTGGATTCCTTTTTGCGTCCTTTGTAGCTGACACTCCACCCGGGCATATCATCTTCTGCGACGACATTGACGATACCGCGTGCATTTTTTAGTATTTCAAATGCATCTTCAGTTTCCAAGTGTTCTGCCCTGTTTCTTCGCCATCGGCTTCTTCCTCTGACAGCTTCACCTGCTGCGCGGCTTAAGGTTCCAGATTGTCTATCCCAATCATCTTTATATATTTCAATAATCTTGGTGCCACCAGTACGTTCTATCTCTCGTAGAACCATTGCTCTGGATCCGTCTCCAACAGATACCATACACACTACTGAACCGACCCCTACTACTATACCCAGAATCGTAAGACTGGAACGTAGTGGGTTACGACGCAAACTTGTAATACCTAAGATGATACATTCAAATAGATTCATAACATCTCCTATTCAGTTCGTAGAGCTTCTATTGGTGAGAGTGCAGAAGCCTTAAGTGCAGGATAGAGTCCAAAAGATATTCCGATCAAAGCAGAAAAAGATACGGAAATCAATACCCACTGCATTGAGATAACAGATGGCCAGTCAGGCACAATCTGCACAATTTTTACAGCGAGGAGTGCCATGCCTTCACCCGCAAGATATCCTAATCCAACTCCAAGTGCTCCACCTATAATGCACATCACAATGGATTCAATTAAGAACTGTAGCAAAATATCTAATCGTTTTGCACCGAGTGCTTTCCGTAGTCCAATTTCACGTGTTCGTTCAGTAACCGCTACTAACATCATATTCATAATACCGATTCCGCCAACGAGAAGTGAAAATCCGGCAATGCTACCTAATGCAATTTTGATAACTTTGCTGATTTTATCTAACTGTGCCATACCTTCTCGCATATCTCTTAGACTAAAGAAGTCGTCCTGATTATTATGTCTTTTTCTCATGACTTCTTTAACCTCTTCAATTGCTTTCGGTACATCCTCAACAGTATTAGCTTGAACAGATAACATTACTACATGGTCGTTCCCGGTAAAACGTTCTTGTGCAGTTGTAAGAGGTAAAAACAACATATCGTCAAGGTTCCATCCGAATCGGAGACTTCTTCCGCGTTGTTCCATTGTGCCGACAACGGTAAACCGTTCTGACATACGCGTCTGGTCCCTTCTTCCATACCTATCATAACGGTCACCACCTCTACCAATCTTTATTTCTTGATCTATAGGTGACTTTGTACCAAAGAGATTGAATGCTACTTCCGTTCCTAAGACACAGACTTTTGCTTTGTTTTCAATATCCTCATCGGAAATAAATCGTCCTTCTTGAATATTCCAGTCCATCGCTTCTGAAAATGAAGCATTAACACCGTTATATCCGCTACGTGCTTCGGAGCCATCATTTGTTTGGATGAGGACACCTCGCCATTCCGGTATTCGTGGAACAACTACTTTCACGGAGGGACATTCTGCCTCTATTGCCAAGACATCATCGTATTTGAAGTATTCGTTGCTTCTGTTCGGCATCCAACGGCTGCCAACGCGTTTATAACTACTGCGATACATCGTAAACTGATTGACACCACCGAGTTTTTGTGCATCCTGTAGAACAATCTCCTTTGCACCATCACCGATTGAAATCATAGCAAGAACTGAGGCAACCCCAATAATTATACCCAGCATTGTTAATAAAGATCGTAGTTTATTGCTACGAATTGCTGAAATGCCAACGGATAATCCCTCAAAAATGCGCATTTCTTGTCTCCTAAGCCAATAATAAGTTGATACTTTTCTGCTTGGTTATTTAGACAGAAAATTATCGGTAAAGTTCGTATAATTGACTTTAAAGTGTGACCGGTGTAGTTTGGAAGACAATTATGCGGTTTGGACGTAAATTATGGTGTTGGGTTTATTGTAATAACAGTCTATTGTTTAATTCCCATCATAAACTGAATGGACATATAGTATTCAGTGGATAGCGACCAGGAGGTCGCTCCTACAGAAGAAGGGATCTTCAGGAAATAATAAAATATGAATATCTTTATGAAACATTATTCCTTTCTATTCTGTTCGCAATGCCTCGATAGGAGATAAAGAGGAGGCTTTTATGGCAGGATACAAACCAAATGATATACCAATTAATGCTGAGAATGAGATAGAAATTATGACCCACTGCGTTGAAATTACTGATGGCCATTCAGGAACAACTTTTGCAATTTTGACAGCAAGAAGTGCCATACCTTGTCCAGCGAAAATACCTAAACATACACCTAACAATCCACCTACACTACACATCAAAACTGCTTCCATTAGGAACTGTGTTAGGATATCAAGTCGTTTTGCTCCGAGTGCCTTCCGAAGACCTATTTCCCGAGTCCTTTCACTAACAGCAACAAGCATCATATTCATGATGCCGATACCACCCACAAGCAGTGAGAATCCAGCGATACTTCCGAGAGCGATTTTGATGACCTTGCTGATTTTCTCTAACTGAGCCATACCTTCACGCATATCAAAAATATTGATAAAGTCATCTTGGTTCTTATGCCGCTTACGTATAACCGCTTTTACTTCTTCAATTGCTTTTGGGACATGCTCAACGGTCTTGGCATAAACAACAATATCCTGAACCTTATCATCACCAGTAAACCGTTCCTGTGTTGTTGTCAGTGGCATAAACACAAGTCTATCATAACTCCATCCGAATCGAAGGCTTCTTCCTCTCGGTGTCATAGTGCCTACAATTGTGAATCGTTCCGTGTAACGCTTACTGTCCTTACGTCCATAACGGTCATATCGTCCTTCACCTCTGGCGATTTTTATTTCTTGTCCTATAGGAGATTTTTCTCCGAATAATTCAACTGCCAACTCATCACCCAACACACAGATTGTTGATGCATTTTCCACATCTTCGTCTGTTATGAATCGTCCTTCTTGAATTTTCCAGTCCATTGCAGTATGATAGGTTGCGTCTACCCCATTATATCCAGCACGGGTTTCTCTTCCTCTTGCGGCTTGAATTAACGCACCTCTCCATTCAGGTATTCTTGGGGTCACTGCGATTACGGATGGACATTCTGCTGCAATTGCAATTGCATCATCATATTTCATATACTCATTACTACGAATTCTTCTCCAACTTGAACCTACTCTTTTATACCAAGTGCGGTAGATTGTAAATTGATTTGCTCCACCGAGTTTTTGGGCATCACGTAAGACTATCTCTTTTGCCCCATCACCGATAGAAATCATAGCAAGGACGGAGGCAACACCGATGATGATACCAAGCATCGTTAGCAATGAGCGCATTTTGTTTGAACGAATAGCTGCAACCCCAACAATTATTCCTTCTAACAGTCGCATATAATTTCTCCGAATACATTAAGGTTATCCATAATATTACTTCGGTAAAATAATTGTAATTCTTTTTAGAATTGTGATAATTGGTCTTGTTTATCAGATATTACTTATTCTTTTCGAAGTGCTTCAATAGGTGATAACATCGATGCTTTTATCGCTGGATATAATCCGAAAGAAACACCAATCGCAACAGAAAACAGCACAGAAATCGCAATCCACTGTGTTGAAACCACTGAGGGCCATTCCGGAACGATTTGGGCGATATTGACCGCAAGAACAGACATACCTTCACCCACAAGAATACCTAAACAAATGCCAATCATTCCACCAACAGTACACATTGCAACAGACTCTATCAGAAATTGTAGTATTATGTCAAACGGTTTTGCACCGAGTGCTCTCCTTAATCCGATTTCGCGTGTGCGTTCGCTAACAGCCACCAACATCATATTCATGATACCGATTCCACCAACCAGTAGTGAAAACCCAGCAATGCTACCGAGAGCAATTTTTATCATCTTACTTATTTTTTCAAGCTGCCGTATACCTTTTCGCATCTCATAAAATTTGACGAATTTATCTTCACCGTTGTGACGTTTTCTTATTACTTCTTTCACTTCCTTGACTGCTTGTGGTACTTCATAAACATTATTTGCATAAACAACAATCTCTTGAATACGATCATTACCAGTGAACCGTTCTTGAATTGTTGTAATTGGAAAAAAAGCCATGGCATCAAAACTCCAACCGAAACGGAGACTTCTTCCTCTTGGCATCATTGTACCTACAACCGTGAAACGATCGGTTATTCGCCTGCTTCGTCTCTTTCCACGATGATCATAATATCTGACTTTCCTTGCAATTTTTATTTCCTTACCAAGAGGTGATATACTTCCAAATAGATCGGTTGCTACTTCCTCACCCAATACACATATTCTGGTTGCATTTTCCACATCTTCATCGGTAATAAACCTTCCCTCAGAAACTTTCCAGTCCATAGCTGACATAAAAGATTGGTCTACACCGTTATATCCTGCTCGGGTTTCAGTGCCACCTTCAGCTTGCATGAGAACACCTTTCCAATCTCTGATACGTGGAGTCACTTCATTGACTGACGGACAATCTTCTTCAATTGCCAGAACATCATTATAATTTAGATATTCCTTAGTCCGTATTGGAATTCGGTGTTTCCCAAGTTTTTCTGACGACCTACGATACAATGTAAACTGATTTGCACCACCCAGTTTTTGTGCGTCTTGTAAGACAATTTCTTTAGCACCATCACCGATCGCTATCATCGCAAGGACGGATGCAATTCCGATGATTATTCCCAACATAGTCAATAGGGTTCGCATTTTGTTTGCCTGGATTGCAGCGAACCCTATTGAAATACCATCAATTAAACTCATACCACCTTCTCATCTTTCGTTTATCATTACATAAATATGAATTAAACGTTTTAGAGAAGAATTAGTTTAATAAAAAGGAATAGATATGAAGGGAATATATGAAATAAAAAAGGCGGAATTGATATCCGCCTTATGAGGTGAGTTAGGTTTAGTATTATTTTGAATATGCTGTATCAAGAGAAAGAATTGCGTAACTGGTGGCTAATACCGGGAGTGCTTCCATCCAACGACTATTTTCATTTATCCAAGAACCATTTGGTTGCTGTACTTCAATCAGTTTTTCAGCAAGTTCTTGGTACCAATCGTGTGTAACACCTTTGGAGTCAGTAATTGTGTCCTTACCATATAGACGCAATGCTTTTGCCATGGTGTGATAGTTGTAGTATAGACCTTGCGCACCCATACCGTAGTTTTCCTCTACGGTAAAATGCTTACTTATCCACTGGACAGCATCTTGGACACGGTCGTCATTTTTATCTACATTTGCGTAAATGAAACTCAACAAACCTGCATAGGTCATACTGGCATAGGATCGTGGACTTCCCGCTTCGTCACTACCAGCTTTGCTTTCACCATCGGGAGAATAGATAAAACCACCATCATTACCAGACCAAGGTTGATCGTTGCTTTCACTTCGGTTTTGTGTGCGTTCAAGGAATTTAATCGCTTTGTTCCACACTTCATCATCGTCTGAACCACTCTCTTTTAACGCTTGGATAGCGAGGTTGAGATTAGAAAGATCATGCACAGATTCGCGACTACCGTATCCAATACCTCCGTAATATAGACTTTCTTCATCTTGGATTTGTAGACTTATCAAGAATCCTTGTGCTTTTTTGATGACTTTTTCATATTTCTTTGGATTTGCAGTTGAAGAGAGTGCCATAACAGATATAGCAGTGTTATAGTTTGGTAAAGCAGGTTGTTTAGATACATCATAAATGGCACCGTTTTCCTGCTGCATTGCGATTAAACTATCAATTGCTTTTCGGATAAAAGGATGCTTTTCATCAGAATATTTTTTCTGCGGATGACGTAAAAAGGCAGTTATGGCAAGAGCGGTTATTCCTGGATGTCCCTCACCTGGTGCCATCTCAAACAGACCGTCTTTTCCTTGTTGTGTCTTTAGCCATTCCAAACCTTTGTCTATACTTACGATAACGCGTTTGTTCAGTTCACCATATTTTCCTGTATCTGCCGCTTTGTGCGAGTCTGCGTTGATGTTGAAGGTGATGCCAACCATAATCAATACCAGCATCAGACTAATCATGTTTTTCAGTTTCATCTGTCTCTCCTCTCAATATTGTGATATTGTAGTAGCAAGTACTATGCCAATACATGTTTGTTGTTTAACCTTTAGTACAAAAGGGTTATTCCCAGCTAATAGATAAATGTCCTGTCACATATTGAACAGCAGTGTCCACAATTTGAACAATTATTCACATATATTGATATTAACGGACATTAATGTTGCAGTGTTTATGTTAAAAAAGTACTGTATGTCTTTGATTCCGAGGTTATTGAACTACCTGATGTTATCAACAAGTGATGACCGTCTAATATCATCTAACTCCTTGGCACTGAATACTCCGGCTTGGTATAGATTACGATACTCATCAGAAACGCTTTGTCCGAATATCACCAGATCGTCTGTGTTAATAGTAACACGCACACCATTGTCATACAAAATGCGTATTGGGTGAGAAGCAATGTCAGGAACACACCCTAACTTTACGTTGCTCGTAGGACACACATTTAATTGAATATTGTTTTCTACAAGCCATTGCATAACTTCAATTGACTTTGCTGCAGCAATACCGTGCTGAACTTCATCCAAGTCAAGAATTCCAGCTGTTCGACGTATTTCCTCAGCATCACCGAATTCACCGACGTGTGCTTTTAGTTTCATACCTGCTGCACGTGCCCTATCGTATATAGATTTCACAGCTTCTGGAGAGCATGCTTCTTCGTAACTATAAAGGTCAATTGACTGGAACACACCTAATTCTACTGCTTCATTTGCCAACTTTATCATTTCTTGATCATCAGCACTTGTCCGAGGAAAACCGAGTTCGGGTTGTAGATTAATTTGTGGTTGATATTTCTTTACCAACCCATCAATAAACGTCTTTACTCCTGTTAAACCATCCGGATAAAATCGTGTCATCATAATGTCAAAACTCATCTCAAGAATTACAACCCCATCCTGTATAGCATCGTTTATCCCTGATGTAGAAACAAACTCAAAACCTTCACGCGATTTCTGGAGTGGTGCTAAAACAGTGATGATGTAGTCCATCATCCCTTCAAGACCTGCCATTCTATGAGGGGGTTTCGTCACAGAATGACCTAACCAGCATTCCAGATTTTCTATTCGAGTACTGAGAAACGCATGGGAGTGAAGATCAGTTTTAGGTGCAGCTTTTATAGCCTTAAGATTGTTTGTGGTTAGTGCTTCAACAAAATCAATATGTTTCATGTGTAAATATGCAGATTCGTTTTCTGTTGTTAAGTCCCTATCTCAAACTCGTTTTATTATAGCATGATTGGAAGATGACAACAATCAAAGTTGACTATCAAAAGAGAAACCGTTATAATTGACCGCGATTGAAGAGAAGAATGGTCCATTCAATAATATCAAGAGATAAACATCGATTCTACAATTAAATAGGTCACAGTGATATGTTTATTATTAAGCTAAAATATCTATTCCAATCAGAGTACATAAGGAGATATTCGTTATGGACGATATCAATCCTAATCATTTTTTTGGGATTTTTCTCTAATTCATGGCGGGTGGCAGAAAGAAACTGGTTTGCTAATCATCAGAAAGATACCGAAAGCCATGTTATGGGAAGGATGGTCAAATCACGCCAAGATGGAATCCTTTCTGCTGGTGGTTTGAATGGGTGGGGAACAACTAAAATAAATGACGCAGAATGGATACCTACAACCGAGAGAGGTCCACAATATAACGCCTATCTTTATAATTTCTCCTTTGAAAATTACTCTACCTATAAGTCACAACCTGGCGGTCAAGGTATGTTATTTAGTCTACTTGATAGACTCATTCCACTATCCTCAACATTCAAATTTTGGACATTTTATGTGTTAACTTCTCTATTATCTGCAGTCGCATTAACATATATCATAAACTGGTTTTATAATGAGTTTGGGGGAGTGGTTGCTATATCTGTTTTATGTTCGATTGTTCTTTCTCAATGGTTGACAGTCTTTGGTAGGAATCTATGGTGGAGTATATGGGCTTTCTATCTACCAATGATTTTCGTTATGAACTATCTTCAGAATAATAGGGACATAGAGAACCGTAAGTACATTCAATTTGGAATATTGATTTTCATTGCCGTTTCCATAAAGTGTTTTATTAACGGCTACGAGTATATGACAACTACTCTTCTAATGATGGTGACTCCGTTTATATTTTATGCATTTCTTGATAAGTGGAATAAGCACAAATATATAAAAGGAACACTTGCAGTCGTCCTCGGTTCTGGGATAGCGATTTTCCTGAGTCTGATAATGTTATGTTTCCAGATTGGTGCTGTCAAAGGTGGTTTCATGGATGGTGTTAATCATGTATTTTATTCTTTTGGGAAGCGGACTTATGGAAATGCTGAAGACTTTCCTCCGATATATGCTGCCAGTCTTGATGCGGGTACGATCGGCGTCGTCAAAACCTATATAAACGGTGTTTTCTTTGATCTAAACAACTATATATCTATCTCAAACACATTCGTCGCAAACTATCTTTTCAAAATTCGATATTCTTATCTCATAGTTCTCTTCGTATTGACATCCATATTACTTTATCTACGTTATAATCAATCTGATGTGAAGAATCCGAAATACATTGCTTTGATAATTACCACATGGTTTTCAATTTTAGCTCCATTGTCTTGGTTTATAATCTTCAAAGCCCATTCTTACATTCATACACACATGAGTTATCTTCTGTGGCAAATGCCTTTTACTCTCTTTGGATTTGCTATTATTGCATCTGCATATTTTATACGAAGAAAAGTATAAACACGAGATTATAGTTCGATATTGATGAAATCGCAATAACATATTAATGTTATATAATTATTACGCTACAGTCAGTCAATAGGAGAAATATATGGACAAAGAAACAATGACGAATGAAGAAAATTATGCTTTTGATGTGGCAGGATACCTGCACATTCCAAGTGTTCTTAATCATGAGGAAGTATCCTTATTGAATAAGGGTTTGGATGTAATCGGAGATAGTGCGAATCTATTAGGAGGAACGAGTTCTCACCGCGAATTGTTTAGAGATTTACTTATTCACCCAACATTAGTTTGGTATTTAAACCAGATCATAGGACATGGTTTCCGACTCGATCAAGCCCCGCGATTGTTAGGACAGCAAAAGGTTGAAATAGGTAATAAACTACTCGGTGGTGATGAACCGAGAAATCCTTCCTTGGCATATCGTCAACAAAATGGTCGTAGGAGTTGTCAGGGAGTGAAAGCAATCTGGGTATTAGATGATGTCGCAGATGGAGACGGTGGATTGGTTGTTGTTCAAGCAAGTCACAAAAGCAACGTTGAAACTCCAGATGATTTAGCAACTGGTGTTGACGATATGGGGTTGGTGATACAGCCAGAACTAAAAGCAGGAGATCTCTTTTTAGTCGCTGCACCTACGCTTCACGGTATTCAACCATGGAAGGGTGAACGAAAAAGATTATTGACCTATTGGTATGCTGCGCGTGCAGCGATTCAATCCAATCCTTCTGGACCTTACTCAGAAACCGAATCTTTACCCAGCTGGAAAGACGAAGCAACACCTGCACAAAAGGCAGTTATGTATCGCCCTGGTTATAAAGGTTCAAATCCACCACCGGTTTTGAATACAAACGGAAAACAGACATGGGTTGAGGAAGACTCCTCCGTTATTCATCCTTCTATTTATATTCGCGACCCAAATTCGGGTATTGATGAAAAAGAATTTTACTTTTGGGATCTAAATGGATATCTTGTGGTGCGTGGTGTGATGGATGAACAATGGTTAGCTGAGGCAAATGAAGCGGTGGATAAATTCCAAGATCGTATCGTCGTTGGTGATGAACTTGCGGGAGGATCTGTAAGCCAAGCAGGTACGGGACGACCACTTCTGTCAGGATTATTGGATCTGCCTGATCCTTATAATGCTCCATTCAGACGTATGATTGCACATCCATCAGTGGTGCAAAGACTTAATTGGATGGGTGGTAGTGGATATCGTACAGGTGGTGCGACCGTTTTCTGTGCAGTTGAAGGAACATCTGGACATGCGTTACACGATGGCAATGAACCGATGAGTCCATCACGTGGCTATTTCTATAAGAACGGACGCAGTTATGCAGAGACCGTCACTATTACTTGGCAATTACGCGATGTCCAACCAGGACTTGGTGGGTTTGCATGTGTCCCTGGTTCTCACAAGACACAGTATTCTATGCCCCGGGGGATTCGAACCTGTGATGACACAATGGGTTTGGTCGTGCAACCCGTTATGAATGCTGGAGATGTGCTATTCTTTATGGATGGGGGTTGCACACACGGTGCCTTAGCATGGAAGAATCCAATTCCCCGACGAGGGGTCTTGATAAAGTATCAGTCAAAAAATACAAACTGGGGAGGAGGTGTAGTCGATCCACAAGACAGGTGGGGTGAAATGGTTGAAGATATGTCTGAAGAACAATTCGCTGTAATGCGAGGACCTGAACGGGATGGAGGTCGCCGAACCGTACCTCGACTGGTTGTTGAGGATGGACAGGTGTATGTTTCATACAATCCTGAAGGTGATAGTTATTCCTCTAAGTATCGAAAACCAGGTGAAAAAAGACGGTAGTATCCATTTTCTAAAACTACGATTCAGCAATCGCTGTAGTTGTATAATCTGTATCTAAACACAATTCTAAAGGTAGGTATATTATGCCCTCAATAACGGACAAGACTCTGGTAAGTTGGTTCTGCTTTGATGAGGAAGCCCCAAAACATTGCAGCGTGATTACCGTGCAGGCAGCCGACAAGTATGACGCACTCGCTTTTGGACAGGATATTCCAGGAAAATGGTCCATCGCAAGCGAGGATAACATACGGACACAAACCGCAAATCAACTTGTCCAAAATCCAGATCAGGAAATTATACTCGGAAAATTCATGATGATGGCAGCTGTTTTTAAGGATAATTCCATCACTATTTATAGGGATGGGGAAGTTTATGCCAACTACACGATAGAAGAACCGGTTGATTTTCTCAATAGTCCATATTTACAACTTGTTATTGGAACAGTCAATCTGAATGTAAACTATGCAACATCATTTAAGGGGAAGGTTAAGGATGTTAGGATATATTCACATGCTTTGACACAAGAACAGCTTAACAACTTAAAACCGAATGAACCATCGGAAATTCAACCGTTCAGTTGGTATGATTTCTCAATAGATGGATGGTGGGATGATCGTGCTGGTAAGTTTCCTGAGTTTAAGAATATCGCAGCGATTAAAGAGAATGAGGATGACCCTTATATAGTATTCGACCATGACAATAGACACATGTTTTCCATGGACAACGAAGCCGTCCGTATCGTTCGGGACTTTCGACAGCGATTGATGCATGACCCGAGTCGTCCAACATATCATCTGGTTAATTCCGATGGTGATAACGATAGGAACTATTCGACCGATCCCAATTTCATGATTCATTGGAAAGGTCAATATCATTTCGGATATATGTATAAAGGCGATGAGCACGCTTTCGGACATTTTACAAGTATTGACCTTGTTCACTGGCGTCGACGTAGGGACTGTGCCTTGGGCAGCGGTGGTTGTGGAACAGGTGGGACGATTATTACTAAAGATGGTGAAAAAGTGAGATTTGTCGGTATATTTGGGGGGCGTGCGACCTATGTTGAGGCATCGGATGAGCATTTGGAGGATTGGTCTAAACCGATAGAGATAGATGTGCCTCAAGTGGCACGGGAAGCAGATTATTGGACATTCTGGGATCCGACTGCGTGGGTTGAGGGAGACTACTACTATATATTTACAGGTGATCACGCCATGGAGGATACTCGTCCTGAATTGGGAAACTGGTATAAAAGGACAACATTGATGCGATCAAAAGACTTTAAGCAGTGGGAATTTCTCGGTGAATTTATGACGAAGGAGTTACCGGGACTTGAACATCACGATCATTCCTGCACTGACTTTTTCAAATTGGGTAACAAACACATGATGCTGCTTATTAGTCATGGTTGGGGTGCACGCTATTATTTGGGTGAATGGAAGGATAACAAATTCACACCAGAATATCATACGAAAATGAGTTGGTCCTATAATTATCGTGGAATACCAATATATTGGGCTCCCAAAACCTTTCTCACACCTGACGGACGCAGAGTCGTCATTACCAATCTACAAGTAAATCTTGGCAACACTTTGTGGAGTTGCGTGTTCTCATTGCCTTGGGAGTTGAGTCTACCTGAAGATGGTATCGTACGGATTAAACCCGTTCGAGAACTTGAGATTCTACGCTACAATGAAATAGTCAAGAACAATATTCTTGTCAAGAATGGAAAGGACTACAGATTGAAGGAAATCTTTGGTGATACGATTGAACTGAATATTACAATCAAACCTACCGAAGCGAAACATTATGGTGTAAAAGTGTTCTGTGATAAAGACAACCAGAATGGAATGGAGATTTTTTTATCAGCCGACGATAAGACGTTTTCAATCGGTGATGGCAATGATGAGCAAAAACTATATGGGAGTTCACATGCTTATGGTGTTGCTCCGTTTGAGTTGAAGGCAGGTGAGGATTTGAATCTACGGGTTTTCATTGACAGAGCACTTGTAGAAGTCTTTATCAATGAACGTCAGGCAGTCGTGCAAAGTCAGATGCATAAGCCTGAAGATGTGGGAATATGCCTATTCAGTATCGGTGGAGATATTATGGCAGATGTAACAGGCTGGAAAATGGCACCAGCTAACCAATGGTAGAATTAGAACGAATGATACTGTTACTATGCCTACTATTCCTTTGAAATGTGGTAGAAATAACTATAATTCAGATACACTCTGCTTCAAAATGTATACTATAGTAAACTCTAAAGTTTACTATAGTTTTCGGTTTTTTGATATAATTTATTGTAGGTCAGTTAGAGCTTGCGAAACCCGACACGTATAATCCTTGTCGAGTACCGCTACCGGTCTAACTGACCTACGATATAAACCATTGGTAACACTCATCTACAGAATATTCTTAAAACTAAATAACCCTGAAGGTTTGGGTGTTTAACATTATTATCAAGTGTTGCGGTAAGTACAGAAAACGCAGACGACGCGGAAAGGACAATTGTTTTTCAATGTTGTTTTCTAAGGAATAGCGTGTTAGTAGGATAGTGTAATTCTGTGCCTTCCGCAATCCTGACAAAAAAACCAAAAAACCACTCTAAATCCCAAATTACCCGTAAAACATATTGGATATATATTGTTCCAAAAACCGCAATCCCTTCCAACGCACCCAACCACGTGTTATAATACTACCACTATGAAAAACAAGAAACCGACACACCCAACATTATCAACAAAAACTGACACCCGACACCCAAAAAATATCCACCCAAAAACCGACCATAACCCAGCAGATAAAAAGGTTACCAAAATTATTTTTTTTCAACCACAAAAAACCGATGAAAACAACCCACAAACCCAGATAGAAACTAACCTTATACCAATTCTACCAAAAGTTACCGTTATGTCAAAAAAAGTTACCGTACGGTAACCTTTTAAGGAGGAATATTCCGATGAAATTCAATGACATACACAAAGTATTCCCCGTCAAATCCTTCGCAAAAATGATGACACGAGCAGAAATCCAGAGAGATTTATAAAAAAATGAATATACTATAGTAGGTTTTGCAAATAACTTTACATTATACTATCGTAAAGGAAATTCCGATTCCCGACCATCAATCTGTTATTGTTGAATTCTAAAAATAATTAGATATTACACACTTAGACCTACGGACTAAAACTGTCCAAGTAATTGTAAAATCTACTATAAATAACCCTGCCCTTGATACAATAGCAATTGACATTGTTTCTTTCCTGTGTTAGACTATTTTGAGTTGACTATCATATCTGAATTATAAAATGTAAATAGCGATGCAATTACGTCCATCCATTATCCATCAAACAATTGAATCAGCAGTCTCATTTATCTATCCTGCACAATGTAGAGTTTGTAGGAATGTAATCGGTTTAGAATCTATACCTTATGTCTGTGATACATGTTGGGAAAATCTTGAAGTTATAGTTCCTCCTTGGTGTGAGATATGTGGCATTTCAAATACAGATGGAGTTTGTGCTGATTGTGCTACTAATCCACCTAAATATGGAAAACTTCGTACTATTGGTATATATGATGGTACTCTTCAACAGTTAATCCACCTATATAAATTTGAAAAACGGACTTCCCTTGTTAAACACCTTGTACAACTAATTTTTAAACACCTTCCTGAAGATCTTCCGATTGATGAATATGATTATATTTTACCTATCCCAATTCACAAAAAGCGTTTGCGTGAAAGAGGATTTAACCAAACTACGTTACTTGCAGAACACATTAGCAAAAAAAGTAACAATCCGATTCTGAGGGATGCACTAATTCGAGAAAAGAATACGTCTCCACAGAGTGGCTTGGATAGAGAAGCACGACAAACGAATATAATTGGTGCCTTTAGCCTACGTAAGAGTGAAGCTATCTGTAATAGAAAAATACTTGTTCTTGATGATGTATTTACCACAGGTGCGACTGTTCGTGAGGCAGTAAAAGTGTTATGGAATGCTGATCCAATTGAAGTAGATGTTCTTACATTGGCAAGGGCAGTAAATCCTATATGAAACCAATAATGTATAAGATTCGTATTAATAATTAGTTTAACTAACTGATAACAACTAATATGACCTGACAAGATACCATTGTTCGGAGGTAGAATTTGCACTTAAATAGTATCAAAGTAAGTGGCTTCAAAAGTTTTGCTGAAGAGGTAGAACTAATACTTGAACCCGGTATCACTACAATTGTTGGACCGAATGGATGTGGCAAAAGTAATGTTTCTGATGCAATTCGGTGGGTACTTGGGGAAAAGAGTGCGCGTGCACTTAGGTGTACAAATATGCGTGACCTTATTTTCAATGGTGGCACCAACTTTAATCCTGCCCAAAAAGCAAGTGTTGCATTATCCTTTACAAATATAACAAATAATCTCTCTGTTGGGTCACCAGATGTTGAAGTGTGCAGACAACTTACCCGTGATGGCGAAAGTAGTTATCTAATTAATGATACTCCGTGTCGACTTCGCGATATTAGCGAACTCTTTATGGATACAGGTATAGGTGTTGATGCATATTCTGTCATGGAACAGAGTAAAATAGATTTAATCCTCAACGTTCGTCCAGAGGAAAGAAGATTCTTATTTGATGAAGTGGCGGGAATAACAAAATACAAGCATAACAGGAAAATTACGCTCCGTGAATTAGAAGCAACAAAACAGAATTTAGTTCGAATTAATGATGTCATACAAGGTTTGGAAAGTGATACTGAATCCTTGAAAAAACAAGCTGAGCAAGCAGAACACTATCAATCATTACATGAAAAACTTCAACACTTAGAATTAAGTCTTGCTTATAAGAAGCATGAAAAACTTGCATCTGAGTATCGTGAGAAACAAGAAAAATTAGATGCTATTCTGAATGAAGTTAGCGATGTAAATGAGCAAATACAAGAATCAGAAGATAGAATTGATAGTGCTTCAGTCAAGAAATCTGAGTTGGATTCTGCCATTACAGATTCGAATAATAAAATAAGCGAAATATCAGCACAAGCTGAGACAATAGAACGTCAAATAGTAGTATACAAAGAAAATCAACTTAATATTGGTCAACAAAGAAAAAGAGCACTGGAAACACTTGATTCATTAGATTTACAGAAGTCTCAATTACAAACACGGAAACGTGATCGGACACAAGAGAAGAAAAAACTTGAATCTGCGTATAAAATCGAAGAGAGTCGTTTATCTGGTCGCAAGACAGTATTAGAAGACAGCAACACCCGTATAGACAAAGCAAAGGAAACTATCCAAGAAGCAGAGGCTACTCTGCATAAAACTAATTCTGACCTTGCAATCCGAGAAAATAGATTGATATCAATAGAAGAAGCAGTTTCAAATTCACAGGACAATCTCAAGCGACTTCAAGAAAATACAGATGCCTTGAAATCAGAATATAATACCGCTACTGAGGAATTTGAAAAAATACAACAAGCTACTACTCTAATTGAATCAGATGTCGTTCAGATAGAAACTGAAAAAAATCGGATTGAATCATTATATAATAATACTCAGGACTCTCTCCGCCAGATTGAATCTAAAATCAACGGATTACAAGAATCTTTGGGTGGTAGTGTCACACAGTATAATACCCTGAAGCAGATGCAATCTACCTATAGGGGATACTATGCTGGGGTTAGTGCAATTATGCAAGCAAAATCCGAATATCCAGAAGAGTTTGGCGGGATATGTGGCGTTGTTGCTGAACTTATTCAGACAGACAACGAATTTGAAGTTGCTATAGAAGTTGCCCTTGGTAGTGCAATCCAAAATGTGATAACGGAAACTGCAGAAGATGCAGATGCTGGCATCAGATACCTAAAGAGAAACCAAGCTGGAAGGGTAACATTTCTGCCACTTGATATCATCAGAAAAAGAACTTTTTCTGATGATAAACTCCTTGAAGATCCGGGTGTTATCGGTATTGCTGAAGAATTAGTGGATTTCGACCACAAATACGAGAATGCAGTTCAACATCTGTTAGGGAATACGCTCATTATTGAAAATTTGGATGATGCAATTAGACTAAAACGTCAATTCAACCTGTATGCTCGTTTGGTAACCTTAGAAGGTGAATTAATCAACACATCTGGAGCTATCACAGGTGGTCATACCGATCAAAGGAAAACTGGTCTCCTAAGTCGAGTCAATGAATTGGATGTCTTACAAAGTAAGATTAAGGATCTAACCAAAATCAAGAATCAGAATCTTGAAAAACGAAAAGGTCTTGCATCAATAATTGCAGAAGCACAGCAAACGAAACAAAAACTCACGATTCAGCTGCAAGACAAACAAATTAAAAAGGCTGCGATTGTGAAAGATAAGGGTCTTGCTGAACAAAATATATCTCGACTTGAAAAACTAATTGCCGATATAGAGATTGAAAATAAACAACATAAAGACAAGGTTAATACCTCGCGTGATGAACTGTTGAAGCTTAGGACTGAAATAGAGGAACTTCAGAAAAAACAGAAACAAACACAAAATAAGAAACTTAGGGTATCTGAAGGTGTTGATAGCGATACGGTTAAAAGGGATGAACTCGTTGCAGAAATACAGGAGAGAGAAATCTTCCTGGCAGGACAACTGGGAAGAATCAACGGAATGCAAAGTGAATTGGAAGGTTTTGACCAATCACAACTTCATATAGAACAAGAGATAATTAAGCAGCAAGAAATAATTGACAATGATGAACAGAATAGACACGAAATTGCCAACCAGATTGAAGGAGCTGAACGCAGATTCCTCCAGATTGAAGGAGATAAAGCCGAAGCTGAAGCGGAATGTGACGAGTTAACTATGGAACGTGACGCACTCGTTAATGAAATTGAATCTTTACAAAAGGAGATACGGACAATCCGTCGGCAACATGAAAGACAAAATCGTCTGCATCAACAGCTTGAAGTAAAAACCACGCAACTTGAGATGCAGCTAAAATCCAATTCAAATCGTATCCTCGACAAATATGGGGTTTCAATTGATGAATTTCCAAGACCTATGATCCAGACTGTTGATTCTGAAAACGGCACAGAAGTCACCGAAATTGATGAAATTGACTTGATGGACAACATAGAAAAATTGAAAGCCGATATTGCTGCAATAGGTGATGTCAACCTGAAGGCAATAAAGACGTATGAAGAATACAAAAAACGGTTAGACTTTCAAATTACACAACGGGATGATATTCAAAATTCAATAACAACCACATATCAAGCAATTCAGAAAATTAACAACACCTCTCGTGATGAGTTTATGAAGACATTTGAAAAGGTAAAGACTAACTTTCAAGAAGTATTTACTCAACTATTCGGTGGGGGAGAAACAGAATTGCGACTTACAGATGAATCCGATCTTTTAGAGTCAGGAATTGATATTATCGCACGTCCACCGGGAAAACGTCCACAAAGTATCACACAACTTTCTGGGGGAGAACGTTCTCTTATCGCAATTGGACTTCTTTTTGCAGTATTCAAAATAAAACCAAGTCCATTCTGTGTGCTTGATGAAGTAGATGCTGCGCTTGATGAGGCAAATGTGCTCCGTTTTACAAATCTTATCCGTGCTTATTCAGATAACACCCAGTTCGTTATCATTACGCATAATAATCGTACTATGGAAATTGCAGATGTTATGTATGGTGTGACTATGGAACAGGCAGGTATGTCAAAAATTGTCTCTAAGAGATTTTCTCACAGATAAAGTATTCTACAATAATGTAATAATTGATTTATGACGCATCTTGATCGTTCCCACCTAAATATCTTACCGCTTTCTGAACGTCAACACAAAATGACAGTAGCGGACATCTATACCTTAGATGCTGAAATTCCACCGTATGAAAATGAACCTCTTAAAATAGTTTCTGAACGCATTATCCAAGCATTTCTAAACGGAAAACAGGTAATTTGGATGATGGGTGCACATGTTATGCGGCGAGGGAACTCTCGCTTTATCATAGACTTGATGAAGCGTGGTGTAATCACACACGTTGCTACAAACGGTGCCTGTGCAATCCACGATTTTGAAATTGCACATATCGGTGCTACACTTGAAGATGTGGAAATGTACATTAAGGATGGTAAGTTCGGGAACTGGGAAGAAACAGGACGGTATATCAATGAAGCAATCGTTAAAGGATACCGAGAGAAAATAGGTTTTGGTGAAGCAATTGGTAGATTAATTGACAAAGGAGAGGAGGGTATATCATTTCCACATCGTGATGTGAGTATATTTGCAGCAGCGTTCCGTTTAGGAGTACCGATTACTGTTCATAAAGGTATTGGATATGATATTACGGATCAACATCCTGCTGCGGACTATGCTGCTATTGGATGGACAACTGGAAAGGATTTTCTCCGATTCGCATCTACCGTATCACAATTGGAAGGTGGTGTCTTTCTGAACTTGGGTTCTGCTGTTATGGGACCTGAGGTATATCTCAAAAGTCTATCTATGGCACGGAACATTGCTGCTCAACGCGGAGAAGAAATTCGTCATTTTACTACAGCAAATTTCGATCTTATAGATTTTCCCGATTTTCAGGAAGAAGGTAAACCTACCGATGCACATTACTACCACCGTCCAAAGAAAACAATCCTCATACGTACAATTAAAGATGGAGGGGATAGTTACCATATCTCTGGGGATTTTTCAGTTTCTGTTCCTGCATTGTATCGGTTATTAATAGATAAGATATAATTTTATCCAACAGACGCAATTTCCAGATGTCCTTTCCAGTGAGCAGTCAACATCAGCTTCATGAGTTGATGTTCAGGTTTGTTGAGTTTTGGATCATCTTTAATCAATAACATTGCTTCCTTCTTAGCGGATTCCAGTAATGCTGCATCGCTGAGGATATTTGCTATTTTGAATGTTGGAATACCGGATTGACGAGTTCCAAAGAACTCACCGGGACCGCGTATCTTCAAATCTTCTTCGGCAATGTCAAATCCGTTGTTTGACCGGACCATCACTTGAATCCGTCTGTACGAATCATCTGTCTTTGGTGTTGCAACAAGGTAGCAAAAGGACTTATCGCTACCTCTTCCAACCCGTCCACGCAACTGATGCAGCTGCGCCAAACCGAATCGTTCAGCATTTTCTACCACCATCAGTGTAGCGTTTGGCACGTCAATACCTACCTCAATAACCGTTGTTGCAACTAAAATATCAAGATCCCGTGCATTGAACTTAGTCATAATCTCCTGTTTTTCAATTGATTTCATCTGTCCGTGTAATAGTCCAACACGTAGCTGTGGAAAAACATCTTTCTGGATATGTTCTGCCATGCTTGTTGCGGCTTTTAATTCCTCAAGTTTTTCGGATTCCTCAACAAGTGGATAGACAATATAAGCCTGTTTTCCCTGACGAATTTCGCGTTCAATTTTTGTATAAAGATCCGTTCTTTCTTTTTCCTTGACCCAACGTGTTTCGATTTTTTGTCTTCCTGGTGGTAATTCGTCTATTACGGAAATGTTTAGATCACCGTAAATTGTAAGTGAAAGGGTTCTGGGAATCGGTGTTGCTGTCATAACCAAAACATCGGGTGAAATTTGTGTTTCTGTATCATTCTTCTGTCCATCCGAGGAAGTCTTGGCTTTACCCCTGAGTGTTGCCCGTTGCATCACCCCGAACCGGTGTTGTTCATCAATGATGACGAGTCCGAGTTTGTGAAAATCAACACCTTCCTGTATCAGTGCTTGCGTGCCAACAATTAGGTTAGCCGATCCATCAGATATTGCGGTCATTGCATCTTCTCTTTCTGATTTTGGTAGATCGCTTTTGAGAAGGACAACCTTTATACCGAGTGGGGATAGCATCGCTGATAAGTTATGATAATGTTGTTCTGCAAGTATTTCTGTAGGGACCATTAATGCCCCCTGATACTCGTTTTGTATTGCACATAGTAGGGACATCGCAGCAACGACAGTTTTACCAGATCCTACATCTCCTTGAATTAATCTGTTCATAACTCGTTTACTCTGCATGTCATCCTTAATCTCATTGAAGACTCTTTTTTGTGCATCTGTCAACTTAAATGGCAAGGAACTTGTAAATCTTTGTAGCTTTGAACTATCACCATGTTTCAACCCGTCAATTTGAAATTGAATACCGTTTTGTGATGTTCTGTTATCTTTACGCATCTCCATTCCAAGACTAAGTAAGAAGAATTCATCATAGGCAAGTCGTCGTTGGGCTGCAATACGGTGTTTTTCGGATGTTGGAAAATGTATCTCATTGATAGCTTGTTGTCTATCTATCAGATCAAGTCTTTGGCGTAGTTGGAGTGGCAGTATTTCAGGGATTTTGTCACCATATTCAATCAATGTGTGACTGACTGCTGTCCGTAGCATTTTAGCAGTGAGTTTCTTTGTTAGTGGATATTTTGGAACGATACGTTTCGTATGAATTAGGTTATCTTCATCAAACACCTCAAATTCATAATCAGTTGTTTGGATTTCGTTGTATTTGCGTGTGAATTTACCACTAATGACAACTTCTGTATCGATAGGTAGGATTGAATTAATGTACCCAATACGTCGACCGAAATTGACTAAAACTGCGACACCTGTTCCATCATATATTGCTACCTTACCGATGCTTTTGCGTCCTTTTGCCACTGGTGGTGTTGTCACATGATTTACCACCTTCCCTTGTATGGTCTCTGGTTCACCATCCTCTGTGCGTCCAACATTGTATATTTCAACAATTTTTGATCTATCAATGTAGTCACGTGGGTAGTATTCTAATAATCCTCCGACAGTACGGATGTTAATCTCTTCTTCCAAAAATTCACCCCTGCGTGGACCTATACCTTTAACGTATTGCAATGGATTGTTGAAAATCTCAAGCGACTCTACATCTGTTGATACAGGTATATCTCCAATTGTAACAGGTGTGTCCACAACATTTTCAACTTTTTCAGAATGGGTTTGAGGAATGGTATTGCGTGGAACGAGTGTTTGGTTAGAATTATGCTCAGTGGTTTTTGTTACTGAGTTTGTATCTGTCCTATCTCTCTTAGTTTGACTTATTTCTTGAGGTATGTTTACGTTTTGAAAAAGCGGTAAATTTTCAAATTGTTTTGAAAAATCAGGTGTAGGTTCATCGTTTTTTGTCTTTTGTTCCAAATCTTTTGTATTAGACTTTTGTTTGGTTGGTAATTCAGATGTTACCTTACCTGCAAGTGCATCTTTAATTTTTTCGGTTGCATTTTCTATAGCACTTTTGCGTTCAGCTGTGGAGATACTGGAGTAGTTTTTAAACAGATCCGCAATATAATTGATCTGTGCTTTTTCTTCGGTAGTAAGTTGAAGTTCTCTGGCGTTTCCAACCCAAAGTTCCACATAAGCAGCCATTCCATTAATAACAACATCATCTTGGCAGCCTTTACGTATTTCTTGCTGGAATGGTCGTGATATAGTTGATAATATTTGTTTAAAATCGCTCATTATTTACCTTCTAAGACATTCTAATCCAACGTAAGATATTGATAAATTCTTTATCATAAATATATTTTGAACCTGAAGATATAAAATGGAGGGTTTTTGTAAATACAACGTTATTGATTTGATTTTTGCTACATCGGTTGGTTTGAGTAACTATGATGAATATAGAAAATAATATCACATATCGTATGTAATAACTGCCTTCTGGTCGCGACTGGGAAGTCGCTCCTATAGAATATAAGTGATTTAATTTATAGGACATCCATCAAAATAATTAGTTGAAACAGTGTAGATTATTACAAACTGAACCATAAATAGCATACAAACGGTCAAAACCTTTTTAGATAAATATCGCCACTATCGTTTTGACTATTGCTCCAAATAACACACAAATTCTCTTTACTATCCGATATAACAAATGGTGGAAAATGTTCACCCTCACTTGTTGATATTGGTATACTATCTTCATCCCAGATAAGATTACCATCTAAATCAATTTGCTGACAGTATAATGCATCAACACTTTCATCACCAAAATCACCCCTGTAATCTATCCAAGCTACAAAAAATTGGTTTTCTTTTGTTGGAACGATGAAAGGTCTATCTTGATGTCCTCCTACCATACAGATAGGGATTCCGTCTTTTTCCCAAATTAATGTTCCATCTGCATTGATTCTTTGCGCATAAATATCAGAATATATATCACGTTCGTCTCTCCAAGCGACTATTGCACCACCATTTCCATCAGTCACAACTGCTGCATTTCTCTGTATGCCATCTGCTGTGCAAATAGGAATACCAGCATCGTCCCACACTTTATTACCATCCGGTGAAATTCGTTGAGCATACAGTTGGTCATTAATGAAATTTTTATATATCTGCCATACGACTATTAGTCCACCATTTTGGTCGGAGACAACACGATGATCACCTTGCATTCCTTCTAATGGAGAGATAAGTATAGGTGCATTCCACAGAGGATTCCCATTAATACTAAACTTATGTGCCATAATGTGCCATTGATCGTGACCAACAACATCCCACCACACAATATAAAACTCTTCATCCTCACCTGCTATAAGAATTGGATTACTTTGTAGGGATTCAGATTGATGGATAGGTATACCATTGAGTTCCCATATTGTCTCTCCAGCAGAGTTAACACGTTGGATATAGAGATCTTGGAATTCTGAACTGTTGCGTTCATCCTCCCAAACAAAAATAGCCCCACCTTCACCATCACTGAGTATGGCTTGTGTTGACTGATCAGCAGTATTGGTGCATATTGGTATACCATCTTTTTCCCAGAGTATTTTTCCATCAATATTTACCGCTTGTGCATAGATATCCCAACTACTTCGTCCTCTTCGGTCGTTCCAAACAACAATCACATGTGTATCGTATCCGATCATGCGAATTCGTCGTTGGTTTCTATCTGCAACAGAAATTGGCAGACCGTTTAGTTGCCATAATAGTTTATTCTTGTTATCTATTCTTTGTGCATATACGTCCCAATTCTTACTTGTTCGGTAATCTTCCCATACTATGACAGCTCCACCTTTACCATCGGATACTCCTTGTGGAAATAGTTGTCCGTCTTGGGTTGAGGAGATAGATACAATTTCAGCCGCGTTACAAGGAAGTATGGGGTAAAGAAATAAGCCACATATCAGAGTAAATGCGAAATTGTAAAAGGATATGATGTTCATTTGGTAAATAGAGTTTTGGGTGTCCATAGATTGCGCAATATGCCCTTCGTATATAAATCCAGTGTTTTCCAATGTTCAATAGGAAGTTCAATATGTGCAAGTGCAGTGGTTGGCATCGTCACATTTTGTCCTGTCAAGTATGTTACAAGTTGTTCCATCGTAGGGTTATGTCCTACTACCAATACAGACAAATATTCATTTGATAATGACTGAATCCTTTCGTAGTAGACTCCTGGTAGTGCATGGTAGAAACTATCCAACTTCTTTATTTTTCCAGTATAACCGCATGCCTTTGCCACCTTTGCTGCAGTCTTTCTTGCACGCTTTGCAGATGAGGTCAGGATACGGTCTGGTACTAATTCTTGTTCTTGAATATGTTTGCCCATACGGGGTGCGTCACGTTTTCCACGTTTATTTAACGGACGATCATAATCGGAAAGGGAAGGGTTGTCCCAACTTGATTTTGCATGTCTTAGAATAAGTAGTGTTTTCATTGCCGTGTGTTATAATATATTGTCAAAGTGTCTATATCTGTGTCCAATCCATGATAACACCCAAGTATTCATCCTTATGATCAGTCAAACCATCATAAGCGGATTGTGCATCATTAGGATTTATTACGTGTGTTAACAATTCCTCTACCTTGAATTTTCCTTCTTTGATTAGTGAGTAGACAATTTGTGAGTTACGTTCAAGTGAATGTTTGGATTCACCTGAGTGCATTGTTGGAAATACCCACTCATGTGCACTCCGTAGTGTGACAGCACCCCTGCCTATCAGATGGGTGTAATTGAGTATGTCAGTAACATTTGTTATATATTCACCACGTGGAGAACCGAGTAGGACTACCTCACCCTTTGTCCGAGTCAGCTGATATGCCAATTCAACTAAACGAGGGTTCCCAATAGCTTCAACAGTTACATCCGCTTTCTGTCCACCTGTAATTGCATTGACACGTTGATGAACATCCTCTTCGTCAGGATTTATTAGGTGTTGGATACCACACTTCCGCGCAATTTCTATTCTTTCTGAAACACGTTCAACACTGATAACCTTCATGCCTGCTAAATTGAATAGTTGAGATGCAGAATTTCCTACTAATCCTAAACCAATTATGACTGCTGTATCACCAAATTCCACAGCGGAGACGCGTAATGATGTCATAGCAACCGTAGCCATTCGTACAAAAGGTATTAGTTTAGCGTCTACTTCTAATGGAGGTTTGAATGCTAACATTACAGAAGCAGTTTTGACGATGGATGCATGCGAACTGTAACAGAAAACAAAGTCTCCGACTTCGCACTTGGTTACTTGTTCACCTACTTTCAGGACTTCACCTATAGCGGTGTAACCCGAACCGTGTGGAAACCGAGTGCCACTTTCTAATCCAGTAAAACCTGCGCCTTCTGTGCCAGGACTGATTAAACTATAGTGAGTTTTGAGAAGAATCTGATTGGGTGCCAGTGTTTCATCAAGTTCAAAATCATCCAACGTTGCGGTACGTTGTGCTGGCATGATTATCTGTTTGCCTTTCATACATTATCTCTCTTCAAATATGCTGTATCCAGCTCTAAGGTATATTTTATGATAGCAGGAGTGTGTGTGCAAGTCAAGTTATATTCATCAAACTACCAGACAGATACAATTGTCGTATTTATATAAAATCAGCGATAATATATTGGTTCTAAAATGTCATACTTTAGAGTTTTTAGAGTCAATTGTAATTATGTCAAATTTTGTATAAAGCTTTAAACCTTTGTCATAACTGGGTTCACGGCTTATTTATGATAATAATGGTCAGGAATGACTCTAAAACTTTTTGGGGCATGATAGATTTTTAATTAGTTATACCATTTCTAATAAATAAAGTGCCATTTGCTGAGGACTACTTGTAGGATCAACCCGGTGAATGCCTTAATGGTATTCATACCGTTGATTTCCTGGTCGCGACCGGGAGGTCGCTCCTACAGAAGAAAGATTTCCAATCAATAACAATGGTTGAATCCAGTAATGGGACAATAAATATTAGAATTGGTATTAGTCGTGTTTGAAAGTTCTACATTCAGACATAATCATTTTTGACTACAATGAGTTCAGTCTGTCAATATGAAAAGGACTTATGTCTAATTCGGTTTTACCAGTCAATGCTAATTCACTCATGATGCGTCCAACAAGTGAGCAGAACTTAAAACCGTGACCAGAAAAACCTGCAGCGATTAATATATTTGGACAGTCTGGGTGTTTGTCAATGATAAAATCTTCGTCAGGTGTTTCGGTGTAGAGACACATTTCGCTATGAACTGCTTTGCCAAGTTCAGGTATGCGGTTTCTGACATAAGTGTCCAATAGGTTGATATAGTATTTTTCAGGTGTGCGATTGCATGTATCGGGTGAGACAGATTTCCCCATTCCGTGACGTGCCACCTTAGCACCGTTAGCACCAAAATACGGCATACCATACATAAACATCCCATCAGTTGTAATCTCAGTGAAAACAGGAAATGTGTCAGGTTGGAACTGTATATAATCTGTAGGTTTATAATAGCACACCTGCTGCTTCGTCACATTGAGTGGAAGGCTGAGTTCATTGAGTAGATTGGATGTCCATGCCCCTGCTGTTACTATAACTTTTCTACTGCTATATTTATTATTTTCTGTGTAAACGGTAGGTATTTCTGATTGCCAATCTATATTGGTGACAGTTGTGTTTTCACGAATATCTGCCCCGTGATGTTCAGCTAATTTTAGGTAAGTAGAAACACATTCAGAAGCATACAGAAAACCTGTGTCTTTTTGCCAGAGTATGTCCATGTTATTTGATACGCTGAATTGTGGGAATCGGTTAACTAATTGTGCATCATCCCACGACTCATATTCAACTGCCCCTGCATCCAAACTATTTTGAACATCAGATACATACTGATTGTTTCTTTGACCAAGACATACACTTCCGGTAATGAACAACAATTGTTTACCTGATTTAGATTCCAGATCCCGCCATTCTGCATAAGCGGTTTTCATCAATTCTGTATAGTATGGTTTGTCATAGAAAAACCTGATGATTCGTGTTTCACCGTGTGAACTACCGAAAGTATGACCACGATGGAATTTTTCTACTACAAGCACATCTGAACCAGACATTGCCAGTTTATATGCAGCGGCACTTCCCATGCCACCTGCTCCTATGACAATTGCATCGTATATATGTGAAGCCATGATATTGATTTAGTGTGTAGATGTGGACGAATCACAATTGTAATTGTGTTGAAAAATGGATTATTGTGTCAATGGGAATGGATTTGAGACAGTGGTAAAATGCTGGTAACGATCTTCACCGCGTAATAAGATTGGTTTCCATGGACGTTTGAGTGAATTATCATCTGCTTGCTTAACTGATGGTGCGATGTATCTAATAGTTAAACCACATCTTCTGCGGTTTGAATAGTTTGGTAGACTGCCATGGATTATCATTCCGTGATGAATAGACATTTCACCAGCTTTTAGAATAAGGTCAACTGCACTCTCTTCTTGAGACTTTGATACGGGAACTTCCTGATTGATGCTTAACAGATTACCTTCTTGTTCAGATTTACCGTGCTCCTTGACACCTTGATGATGACTACCGGGAATCACCTGCATACACCCGTTTCCAGTGTCGCTATCATCTATAGCAAACCAAGCGGTGACTGCATCAGGTGGTTCCAGTCCCCAATAGGTAACATCTTGATGCCAAGCAACGAATTTTTCTCGAGGTCCATATTTGCAGAAAAAGTGTGTCGCGAGAAGCATTATATCAGGTCCGATAAGTGATTCAATGACATCAATAATCTTGGGGTGTATAGCGAGTTTCCATATAAATTCATAGTCGAAATGCCAATCAATTAGTCCGATTTCGCATTTCTCTGTTCCAACTTCTTTCTCTAAAGTATCATATTCCTTGCGATAGTGTGTTGCCTCAGTATCATCTGCTATAGGGATACCCGTCAAGAATCCATCACTTTGATAGGCTGTTTTTAGTTGATTGTTAGTCGAATCCATTCTTGTCCTCTCCTATTCTATGTCAGGTAGTTTCCACTGTTTGTACCATTGTGAGTTCTCTGGTGGTGGATCTCCTTCGTTTTGCATGGTTTTAAAGGTTTTCAATGCTGGTGTTACTTGTTCTGTCCAAATCTTTTCTGTTTCTGAAAAAGTCACTGGTTCACGTTCCTTTATATTCAGTTTTGCATAATCGTCCAGCAATTCCTGCATCTTGTTACCAAGCCATTCGACTTCATCGTTGACCATTCGTTCTCCGATTCGTCTGTCTGAATCATAAGCATTTCCACCCATAGCGAAGTGTGGACCAGGTTGATCTTTTTCTGGCATTCTTGACATATCAACACAATCCGGTTCTAATGCCCATAATAACGATGTTTCGACTCTTCCTGCGTGGTCTCCACCATCTCCTTGTTTGCTAAAACCGATGTGGTTTGCTTCAAAGTCTGGTAATCCATACAGTCGCATTGCAAAGTTAGATTGAATTATCTCAAGAAGTGTTTTTAGGTCTTGCCAATTTGGACCGTAATGACCTGTGAGAAAGATTGCTGCGTGGAATCCGAGTGCATCTGCTGCACGGACATGGTAGCATACATTCTTGAAGTGTTGCCATGCTGGCATTGCCGTCATCCAACTGCGTACTTCCCCAACATTCTGTTGTGCCCAGTTGGCATACATGCCGTGTTCATGTATATGCCAATAATCGGGTGGTGCGACTATGCCGCCATGTGTTTGTGCGGCACGGCATGCGATTGCGTGTGCTTTGAGTGAATCGAGTCCAACTGTGTTTTGTGGTCCGTGTGGTTCGCAGAGACCGTAAGTGAAATAGACGGCTGGACACTTTTCAAAAGCAGCTTCCAATTGGTCTGGGAACATTCGTTCCCATCGGACTTCGTTTAGCAAAATATATCTCCTAATAAGTGTGGTAAGTAGACATTAGTTATTCCTTCCATTCCTTAAATACAACAACACATCTTGGACACTGCGTAGACATTCCAATCTGACGTTGACCGCAATTCGGACAAAACAGTTTTACACCAATACGATTTGCATATAACCAAATTAACAACCATATAAGAACTGGAATTATAATGAATAGCTTTGATGCGATATCCATCAATTTGCACCATGACCTTCATATCAAGATACTACTTGTTGGTTTGTTATGTTTAAAGTTTTACATATCTTTTTTGCACCAGCGAGATTTGGCTGCAGTTCAAATGCCATGAGCAAAACCTGACGTGCATGAGGATATAGGTTAATTTCAACGTAGAATTCAGCGATCTTTTTGTACATCCATGCTGTTTCACGTTTTGGAAGTTCTAAATCATGTATCTTTGACAGTGGTATTTGACACATCTGTTGGTATCCGTCAGCACTGAAATGATACAGATATATTCTTTTTAGACGATCTTTCACTTCTTTAATGAAGTGCTTGAAACATGGACGTTTTCCTTCAGCAGACAACAGAGATTCATAGATTTGCATTGCTAAATCGATTTTTCTGTGTCGTTCGGTAACTGAACTGTTTCCGTTAGAAAACCCGAGATTCTGATACGCTTCTGCAATAAGAAATTCACAATCTCTGCTATCTTCATAGTTGAAGAAATCATCAATACACCATTTTTTGCCTTTATGTTCACATCCTTTGCATAGTTGCTCATACATAGAGATTCCTGTTTCGTAGTTCTGATGGAGTAAGGCTTGAAACAGTAGTTCTATTTTGGAATAATCTTGAGTGAGAGTATCGTATTTCTCATAATATGAACGATTAAATTCTTGGCTGCGTTCTATGTTCTGTAATATTCTGTCATATTCAGATTTACGTTTTTCATTATGGAGAACATTGTAAGCATTACAGATTTCACGAAACATCTGTTTTGCATTCTCAATTTGCTGGGGATTATAGTTGATGTCTATTTTGTCAGGGTGATATTTTTTGGCGAGTTTACGAAATGCTTGTTTTATATCTTCGGCATTCGCATCGCGCTCTATTTCTAATATTTGATAATAGTTTGTAATTTGCATGGGTATATTGGACATAAGAATAATGTGGTATTATAATTCCATGAATTCAAGGTTTTGTCAAGTGGAATTTGGGAGGGAATGGTACATGCAATTGGTGTGTAACTATACCCATCCTGCTAAAATGAGATGACGGAGTTCAAGAAGCAAACTTGGTTGATGTCTTAATAGCGTTTGGAAGATTTTTGCTAAATTCATCTGTTCACCTGGAACTTTAGAGAGTATCTCGGCATATTCGTCGTACATTTCATCAGTGTATTTGAGTACACAATCTCTTATACTGCAAATACGTTTAAAGTTTTTTCCTTTCTCACGATCCCATTTTTCTGCATAAGATCTAAGTATTTTCTCAGAGACATCACCTTTATTGATACCCTCAATTGCAGCTTCGGCTGCGTATTTACCAGAAAACATAGCATTAGGTATACCGCCACCAGAACATGGGTCACTGTGATGAGCAGCATCACCTATAAGCAAGATACCATCTCCAACGATATTTGGTAAACCGTAACCCACAGGAACTGCACCACAGACCAACCCAAGGATTTTTCCTTCTGGAAACTTGCGTTTAACAAACTCGTTTAGGTAATCTATAGCAAGTTTGTTCCCTTTTCCAGAAATGCTTCCTCTGATACCGATTCCAACATTTGCTATGTCTTCACCTTTTGGAAACACCCATAAGTATCCACGAGGTGCTTTCTCGTGTCCAACATAGAAATCCAAATATTCTGGTATAAGTTCAATGTTTGATATGAGATATTGTGCACAAATTGCGACATCACGGAGTTGATGTGTTGTATCAATACCTGCCCAACGACCAACCTGTGATTCCACACCATCTGCTGCAATAACCACTTTGGTTTTACAAGTGTACTCGCGACCAGAATAACGGAAGTTTACCCCGTTCACCACATTTTCCTCAGAGGAGGTTACACCAGTGACACGAGCTTTTACCATTATTTCGGCACCGGCATCTGCTGCTAATTCTGTAAGTCTTCGATCAAATACTTTTCGTTCTAATACATAACCTGCATCTTGTTGGTGTATTGTTACTGGAGTTTCATTTGGTGAGAATATTCGTGCCCCATGTATCTGTTGGGATACCCATGCTGGTTCGGGTTCAATAAATTCGCACAGTTCCACTGCGCTAATACCTTCCGCTCAGCGGACAGGTGATCCGATTTCTTGTCGTTTCTCTAATATAAGTACACGTAAACCGTTTTCAGCGGCAACTTTTGCAGCGATGGATCCACCAGGTCCAGCACCGACAACAATGACATCGTAATCTGAATGAAACATATTTCCTCTTTAGGTAAACACCGTAATTATTTTCGAACATTATATTATAAATTTACATATTGATAGGAGTTGAATCTATACCTATTTCAATTGGCATTTAATAATATCATAATATCATCATGTCTTCAAGTATTTAGACGGTGAACTGTTGCCATACTGCAATGATTAAGATATAATATGTAAAGTTTTCAACACAACCGAAATCCAGCAAATACACTTTTACATAATTAATGAATATACCAGATACAGAAAAAGGAATAAGATGAAAAAACCCTCAAGTTACGACGAATTACAGACACATGTCCGTGAACTTAAAACCCCTACAATAGAGACTTGGGAGAATAAATATAGCGATAGAAATTATACAATTGAAATTACTAATCTGGAATTTTCTGCTGTCTGTCCAAAAACAGGGTTACCTGATTACGCTACAATCTGTATAACTTATATTCCGGACTTGCATTGCGTTGAACTCAAGTCTTTAAAGGAGTATTTTGTATTCTATAGGGATATTGGTATCTTTCATGAACACGTTGTGAATAAAGTACTTGAAGATTTTGTGAATGCATGTCAACCGAGATCTGCCGAAGTAACTGGAGATTTCAACATTCGCGGTGGAATGAAGACTGTTGTCTGTGCAAAATATGAGAAAGAATAACGCAAGGTCAAACAGAATTTTATTTAGAATATTGGTACTGAACGTCCAATTCGAGCAGATTCGTAAAGTGCATCAAAGATCTTCGCTACTTTCAACACCTCTTCTGCAGGGACAGGAGAAGGTAAATCCTTTCTTATAGCAGTATGAAACGACTCGAACTCGCCAGGCAATCCTTTTAGCAATTCGGGTTCATAATTTACCATCTCATCCTTCTTATCAAGATATATCTGAAGTGGTTCATAAGTTGCACCTGCAATATCACCCATAAAAAAAGTTCCACCGATATTCTGTATATGTGATGCCCATGCTGTTTCTAAGGTAACTGTTAATTCACCTTCAAACTTTATTGTTCCCATCGCAAAATCCTCTACCTCAAAGTCTTCAGGATTCCATTTTCCCCACGGATTGATAACATCTGCTCTATCACCAAATTTCTTTGCCGTCATTCCAAATGCTTCAATAGGATTGGGAGACCCTATCATCCAAAGTAATACATCAAGAATATGAACACCTATATCAATAAGTGGTCCGCCACCTGCAATAGCTTTACTCAAAAATGATGGTGAAGCAGGAACACCACGTCGACGCATTGCCATTGCACGAGCATAGTATACATCACCAAAAAAGCCATCATCGTGAAGTTTTCGGAGTGTCCGTGCTCCAGCCCCGAATCGAGATTGTAATCCGATTTGTAGCACTTTCCCGCTTGCTTTTTGTGCGTCTACCATTGCCTGTCCATCAATTGCGTTCGCAGCGATCGGTTTTTCACAGATTACATGTTTTCCTGCATTTAGTGCAGCGATAGTTGGTCCGGCGTGAAAGTTGTTGGGTGTGCATACACTGACAGCATCAATTTGATCCATCTCAACCATCTTTTCGTAATCGGTAAAAACATTTGGTATGTCATGTTTCTTAGCAAAAGCTTTTGCTCGCGATTTGTCTATATCACATGCAGCAATGATTGACACATTTTTTACACTATTATGTCCAGGGAGATGTTTTCCTCCTGCAATGCCACCACAGCCAACAATACCTACATTTATTTTTTTCATATATTTCCTTTCTTAAATATGTCAACCTGTTTTACCATTAATTAAATTGTAATAACTTGAGGTTCTTGTTCAATATTGAGATTGTTTTCTGCTGCCCATTGTGCTGCAGCACCGCCCCCGCCACCGAGAAATTGTTTGCCAAGGTCATCAACGTTTTGAAGTACATCATCATCGGGTTGTTGTCTATCATCATAATATAACAGATAACCTTCAGGTTTAATCCAAGTATAATGGTATCCAAAAATGACAATTTTTGCAGTCTGATCCGTATAGTTTTGTCCAGTGGAATGGTAAATTCTGTTTTCAAAGAAATATGCATCACCTGCACGAAGGAACGGTTCTGCGTAGGGTTCAATTGGATCGATTTCTCCTTCGGGAATTTCTAATGGTTTTCCCGAAACATGACTTTTTGGAACAAATAAAGTCGCACCAGAATTTGGAACGTTGCAATCCGTTAAACAATATGCCACCTTAAGACCTACTCGCGGGCAATTTTTATGACCAAGATCTAAATGTAGACCAACGTCTCTGTGCCACCCGCGATTCTCAGGTAGCTCTTGTGGTTGCGGGTTTTTGTATAATAGAGCAGTATTCGTTATGTGGAGATTTGTACCGAGAAGTTGAATGACTAATGGAATTGCTTTGGTTTGTGAAGTTAGTTCTGCAAAAGCAGGTTCCTGCACTAATCCATCTCTTATATGAACATATTGTGCATCTGTATCCCGTGAATCTACAATACGATCGCCTGCATCTAACAACCGAGTAATCATATCTTCGTCAAGTACCGACCGAACAATGAAAAAGCCATTTTCATCAAATTCTTTACGTTGTGCTTCTGTCAACTGGACAAATTCCATGTGTTTTTACTCCTTTCTGGACTATTAATAAATATCTTGAATGACTCCTAATATAGTATCAGAAATAGACACTGATGTCTATAATAATAACAAAAATCAATGAGTAAAAGACTTGCAATATTTACCCATGTATAGTATAATCATTTTAGTCTTTTTTAAGATTTCATCACAGATAATCCTATATATTTTGTAATACGAATAAGCATTATAATCACAACTATAATATAACAGATGAATATACATGAATACCAAGCCAAAGAGATATTAGAATCATTTGGTGTTACGACCCTAACCGGTAGTGTGGCTGAAACTCCTGAAGATGCTCAAGCCATTGCAAGTGAAATTGATGCAACAAAATTTGTTGTCAAAGCACAAATCCATGCAGGTGGACGAGGAAAAGGAGGTGGCGTTAAACTTGCAAACTCCGTCTCTGAAGTTAGACAACTTACTGAAGATATGCTCGGCATGCAGCTCGTGACACCGCAGACTGGTGCGGAGGGTAAACTTGTCCGTAAAGTTCTCATAGTAGAAGCGGCTGAAATACAGAAAGAGTTTTACCTTGCTATCTTACTTGACAGAGAAACATCACAGTTAACTGTGATTGGCAGCGAAGAAGGCGGCATGGATATTGAGGAGGTAGCAGCACAAACCCCCGAAAAGATTATTAGAACGCAGATTGATGCTGCTTTTGGACTGACTGAATTTCAGGCGCGAGAATTCGCATACAGATTAATCACGGATGCATCATACAGAGACCTAATACCCAATGCAACGAAATTGATTATGTCACTCTATACAGCATTTGTTGAATGTGATTGTTCGTTGATAGAAATAAATCCACTTACTATTATTGGGGAAGGTGACAGTTTAGATATAGTTGCACTTGATTCTAAAGTCAACATAGACGACAACTCCATCTGGCGACATTCTGAAATTGCTGAAATGCGCGATCCACACGAAGAAGATCCAAGTGAATTAGAGGCAAGTGAATCCGGACTAAGTTATATCCGTCTTGATGGGAATATTGGATGCATGGTAAATGGTGCTGGATTGGCAATGGCAACGATGGATATAATAAAGCAAAAAGGTGGAGAACCTGCGAATTTCCTTGATGTCGGCGGTGGGGCATCTGTTGAGGCAGTTGCACATGCTTTTCGGCTTATCCTTGCAGACGAAAACGTGAAAGCTGTTCTTGTTAATATCTTTGGTGGTATTATGAAGTGTGATACTATAGCGACAGGTATTGTGGAGGCAGCAAAACAGGTTCAACTCAAAGTGCCACTTGTTGTTCGGTTAGAAGGAACAAACGTGGAACTCGGTAAACAAATTATTGCAGAATCTGACTTGAATCTACAACTGGCAGAAGGACTGTCTGAAGCGGCTGAACTTGCAGTGTCCGCAGCTAACGTTGCATAGGTATACTTTAGACAAGAAAAGAGAAAAATGGCAAAACTTGAATTATCAGATATTGATGTCGCTGGAAAACGGGTTATCGTCCGCGTGGACTTTAATGTTCCTATACAAGAAGGTAAAATAACGGATGAAACCCGTATTACTGCTGCATTACCAACCCTATTAGACCTTATTCACCGTAATGCTAAAATAATCCTTATCACTCACTTAGGTAGACCAACAGTAGGTTCAGCTGCTGATCGAGAGACGCTTTCTACTGAACCAATTGCTATTGCTTTAAACAGAAAACTTGGTAGACGGGTTGCTCATGTTAATGATTGTATTGGCGAAGATGTACATAATGCTGTTGAGTCGTTGGAGAATGGGGAAATATTGCTGTTGGAAAACGTAAGGTTTTATGCTGAGGAAACAGATAACGATCCTGAGTTTGCAAAGCAACTTGCCTCACTTGCAGATGTTTATGTTAATGATGCCTTCGGAACCGCTCACCGCGCCCATGCATCTACAGAAGGAATTACACAGTACATAACAACTTGTGCAGTTGGTTTACTCATGGCGAGAGAAATACATTACCTTAGTATGACACTTGAAAGTCCTGAACGTCCTTATGTAGCTATTCTCGGAGGAGCGAAGATTTCGGATAAAATAACACTTATTGAGAATTTAATTGGGAAGGTGGATAGTCTGTTAATCGGAGGTGGGATGGCTTACACGTTCCTTTCTGCGATGGATGTTTCAATAGGTAACTCACTTGTGGAAACGGAGAAATTGGATGTGGCTGTCAACCTAATTAAGAAAAAAGATTTTACAGAATCAGTTCTATTACCCGCTGATCATATCGTTGGAGAGTCGTTTGATCCTGAAACAGAATCTCAAGTAATTGATAACGTATCTGTTCCTAACGGTTGGCAAGGTTTAGACATTGGACCCAAAACAGTCGCAGCATTTAGTGAACGAATCGCATCAGCGAAAACGGTAGTATGGAATGGTCCTTTAGGGGTCTATGAGTTTGAAAAGTTTGCGAAAGGTACAATTGAGGTAGCAAAACAGATTGCAGCCTCCGATGCGGTTAGTATTATCGGTGGTGGAGACTGTGTTGCGGCAATTCAACAGGCAGGCGTTGCTGATCGGATTACACATATTTCCACTGGTGGTGGAGCTTCACTTGAGTTTTTAGAAGGCAAACCTTTACCTGGAATTACAGCATTAACTGACAAATAACAGAAAAGTGATAACTTAAAATATGTTTGATAAAATAACGCCTCGTAGTGAAGACTATTCAAAATGGTATACACAGGTCATCCGTCAAGCAGAGATGGCAGACTATGCGCCTGTGCGTGGATGTATGGTGGTGCGACCTTATGGCTACGCCCTCTGGGAAAACGTCAAGGAACAGCTGGATGTCCGCTTCAAAGCAACAGGACACCAAAACGCTGCCTTTCCGTTATTCATTCCGATGAGTTTCATTGAGAAAGAAGCGGAACATGTTGAGGGATTCAAACCAGAACTCGCTGTCGTAACGCACGGTGGAGGTAAAAAGTTAGAAGAGCCGCTCGTTGTTCGTCCGACATCCGAAACTATTATTGGCTATATGTATAGTCAATGGATACAATCCTACCGTGACCTACCCGTGCTTATCAATCAGTGGGCAAATGTAGTGCGATGGGAGTTGAGACCCCGACTATTCCTGAGAACAATGGAGTTTTTCTGGCAGGAGGGACATACCGCACATGCAACACATGAGGAAGCGGTGGAGGAAACATTACGCATCCTTGACATTTATACCGATTTTGCTGTGAACGAAGCTGCAATACCTGTCATTCCCGGACGTAAGAGTGAAAGCGAAAAGTTTCCCGGTGCACTCACCTCCTATACGATTGAAGCAATGATGGGTGATAAGCGTGCACTTCAAGCGGGAACGTCACACGATCTCGGACAAAACTTTTCCAAGGTCTTTGATATACAATTTCTTGATGCAAATCAGAAACAACAGCATTGCTGGACAACCAGTTGGGGTGTTAGCACTCGTATGATTGGGGCTATTATTATGACACACGGGGATGACCAAGGTTTGGTGCTTCCTCCGAGACTTGCGCCCACACAACTTGTTATTGTGCCGATTGTTCCAAAAAACAGTGAGGAAGCAAGGCAGGTCGTCACACAAACCGTTAATGCTATCAGTGAAACCTTAGGTGATATCCGTTACCATGTTGATGATCGCTATGAGTATTCTCCCGGTTGGCGATTCAACGAATGGGAACTCAAAGGTGTGCCTTTACGTATAGAAATTGGTCCACGCGACATTGAAAACGAGCAGGTAGTTTTTGCCAGAAGAGATATTCCCGGTAAAGAGGGTAAATCCTTCATCCCGATTGCTGATGTTGCTGAGACTGCAACGCAGATGCTTGATACAATTCAGTCTGATATGCTGAAACGTGCCTCAGAATTCCGAGATGCGAACACCTTTGAACCGACAGATTACGATTCATTTAAGGAGATTGTTGAAGAAGGTTTTGCACGTGCATGGTGGTGTGGAAACGAGACGTGTGAAGATAAAGTCAAAGAAGAGACACAAGCAACTATACGATGTATTCCAACGGAACAACCTGATTCTGATGGGGCATGTATAGTTTGTGGTACGAAAGCGGAAGAGATTACAATTTTTGCGCGGGCGTACTAGCATAACCCAAGTCACTATTGGCAGAATGCAACATCCGTATTCTGTCCTTTCTGCTCAATTTATGTATCACCATAAGAATTTGCGATGTTTCTCATGAATAATTTAAAGAATGTATCCAAAGTGCTGCTGATTTTTTTAGGTATAGTTTGGTTGGGATGCACATTTAGTGGGTGCTCACATAATACACCTTTACTGTTCACTATTTTGATACTCCTGTGTGTTAACACATTGCTGCTGTTATTTTGTTTATTCATACTGTTCTTGATTTGGAAACAGTAATTTAATGATTAAGAGATTCCTATGAATTAGGGAGGGATACTCACTGAAGAGACATAGAACCTGAAAGATTCCTTCACCATTGAAAAGATCTTGTAAGGAGATGAAATCATGTTATACCGTTTGTTTGTAAGCTGCAGTATTATGACACTTGTTGTGAGTGTGTTGATAGTGGAAGCCTCTGGAATTGTCGTTGTTGATTTTGCCGACGAATGGACAAAGGTTGATGCATTACGTCAGACACTGGATGAATTCAAAGTTGAGTATGATGATCTTACGAATGACCTTGAAGGAGGACAGTTACAATTTAAAGCAGATGATAGAATCTTCTTAATAGGTAGTATGACCACTAACAATGCTGTACTTCACCAAAACCTTGACAAGAATGCCCAAGCTATTCAAGATTTCGTTGAAAATGGAGGTATAGTATGGGAACCGACCCAAGCGGATCAGAATGAAGCGAATGTTGATTGGTTGCCACCTGAATTGAGTTGTGTCCGAAGTGACCGTGATAGTAAAGATTTTAAAATACTGGATGAAGACCACCCGCTCTTTAACGAACCACACCGTATGGACGACAATATGTTTAAAGACTGGAGTTTTCAAAACTGGCCTACTGTTTGGGAAGTCATCGCGTCTCAAAACGGATTTGATGTACTGATGGATAGTTTGGACCAACCTGTGATCATGGAAGCAATATACGGTAAAGGTAAGTTCCTAATGATGGCAATTGCCCCTGATAAATACCATATTGCTGGAAATGATGACAAGACGAAAGACATGGCAGCACTTTTCATGGAGAATCTGCTGAACTATGTTGAGGAATTTGCAGATGTAAAAGCATCTGGTAAACTAACAACGAGATGGGCGAATTTGAAAATGTGATACTGATTAGAAACGCAGATTCATGCTTGTCTTGATTTTGCACGAGACTTAGCAGACTTTAAGGTAATTGCATAATGGAATTAAGATACTTTGAAGTAGATTTTTACCGAACTCACGATAAATATAAGATAACTCAACATGCACTACACATCACAACAAAATGATTGGTTAGTCCAATCCTATACTCAGCCCGCTACAGTCCAAGAAACAGACAATGGACTTATTCTTTATAATGGACTCATTCAGCGCAGATTCGTCACAGAATCGAATTTCGCAACAGTCGATTATACCAATCAAATAACCGAAACTAGTTTTCTTCGCGGTATCAAACCAGAGGCAGTATTTACTATTGACGGAGAAGTATATGAAGTCGGTGGCTTGAAAGGACAACCCGACTATGCATATCTTGATGACGAGTGGATTGCAGATTTGACCAGTGAGGAGAATGCATTTCAATATCAAGAATATTCCATCGGTGAACCTGAACCTCGCTATCCTTGGGAACATAGACGTACTTTGGAATCATCGCCATATCCACCAGAAGGTGTTACACTGTCGGTTGAGTTCTCACCGCCACCATCCGTTGACTCCCTACAGGTTTGTGTACATTATGAACTATATCAAGGTATTCCTGTCCTGTCCAAGTGGATCTCTATTCGAAATGACGGTCAAAAACCGATACAAATTGATGCATTAAGCTGTGAAATTCTTGCGGTGAACGAACAAGAAAAACATAGGCTGCAAGTAGAAAGCGATTATGCTTTCAGTGGTATGCAGACGACTCAATGGGGACCGGATGAAGAATACCTAACACAAGTTGATTACCGCTATCAGATGCCACTGTTGATGACAAGTCACTATCCACTGGGTCCGGGTGTGCTTCTCCAACCGGGAGAGACATTTACAAGTTTTCGGACTTTTGAGATCCTGCATGACAGTGATGATCGTGAACGGAAAGGACTTGCACGTCGCAAGATGTTTCGCACGGTCGCACCACAAGTCACGGAGAATCCAATACTGATGCATGTACGAAGTGCCGAACCAGAGGCAGTTCGATTGGCTATTGATCAGTGCGCGGAAGTCGGATTTGAAATGGTTATTATGACCTTTGGGAGTGGCTATAATATTGAGAGCGAAAACCCAGAATATATTGCTACAATGAAGGAATTGGCGGATTATGCACATAGTAAAGGTATCCAACTTGGGGGTTATACGTTGATGTGTGCATCGCGGGGTGTAGGAGAAGAATTCAACTGTATAGACCCAGAAACTGGGAAACCCGGAAGTAAGTTTGGACAGAGTGCTTGCCTTGCAAGCAGTTGGGGAGACGGCTATGTTCAGCGAGTACTGAATTTCATGGATGCAACGGGGATGGATATCATAGAGACAGATGGACCTTATCATGGTGATGTCTGTGCTTCAACTGAACATGAACACCATAATGGATTAGAAGATTCGCAGTTGCGTCAGTGGGAAGCGTGTGTGAATTTTTATCACAAATGCAGAAAACGCGGTATCTATATCAATTCACCTGATAGGTATTACCTCAACGGTTCAAACAAATGTGGCATGGGATATCGTGAAACAAATTTCAGCTTACCACGTGAAAGGCAGATTCTTATTGCCCGACAGAATATTTATGATGGCACGTATGAAAAAACACCGAGTATGGGGTGGATGTTCGTTCCATTAGTGGAATATCACGGTGGTGGACAAGCAGCAACATTTGAACCGCTATCTGAACACCTTGATGACTACGAATCACATCTTGCACAGAACTTTGGTAGTGGTGTAATTGCATGCTATCGAGGTCCCAGACTTTTTGATACTGAAGAAACGAAAGTTGTAGTCAAGCGATGGGTTGACTTTTTCAAAAAATATCGTCAAATATTGGAGTCTGATTTAATCCACGTGCGACGTCCAGATGGTCGTTCCATTGATTGTATTCTCCACGTTAACCCACAACTCAATCCTTGTGGACTCGCGATGTTGTATAATCCTACTCAGAATGAACAAGAGATGACTTTAAAATTATCACTCTATTATACAGGTTTGTCTGAATCAGCAAACATTCGTGAAAATGAAGGTGAACCGAAACAGTACAAAATTGACCGAAACTATAATGTTGAGATTCCAATTAAGATGGAAGCAAGAAGCGTTAGTTATTTGGTAATAGAATAAGGAAAAATGAGTATACTTGTAAACAAAGACACAAAAGTAATAGTTCAAGGCATAACAGGACGATCAGGACGTTTTCACACTGAACAGTGTGTGGATTACGGGACCCAAATTGTTGCTGGTGCTGTTCCCGGTAGAGGTGGCACAGATGTTAACGGTATCCCTGTATTTGATACCGTATCAGAAGGAGTTTCAGAAACAGATGCAGATACCTCTCTGATTTTTGTTCCTGCACGTTTCAACGCTGCCGACTCAATCATGGAAGCTGCAGATGCTGGAATTGATCTCATAATCTGTATCTCTGAACATATCCCCGTTCTTGATATGGTAAGAGCAAAAGCCTATGTTAATGATAAGCAGACTCGGTTAATAGGTCCGAACTGTCCGGGAATCATTACTCCCGGTGAATGCAAAATCGGTGTGATGCCTGCGTTTGCCTATTCTCCCGGTAATGTTGGTATTGTCTCACGCAGCGGGACATTAACTTATGAAGCTGCATATCAACTCAAGCAACTCGGTATTGGTCAATCTACCTGTGTCGGTATCGGTGGTGATCCTGTGATTGGTACAAACTTCGTTGATGTTCTTAAACTATTTGAGGAAGATGATGACACACATGCAGTTGTCCTTATTGGAGAAATCGGTGGGGCAGCAGAAGAAACGGCAGCACAGTTTGTCAAAAACGAAATGACAAAACCAGTTGTGGGTTTTATTGCTGGACAGACCGCGCCACCGGGTAAACGGATGGGTCATGCTGGTGCAATCATTTCAGGGGGACAAGGCACTGCTGCAGATAAGATAAAATCTCTCAAGGATGCAGGAATTGCTGTTGCAGACGACCTAACTGCCATCGGAGATACCGTCGCAGAAGTGTTGGCTTAAAGAATGAAAAAAGACATTTCCTATCTACACTCTAAAAAACAACAGCAACAACCCATCACTGTGCTAACCTGCTACGATTATCCAACCGCATGCATCCAGGATGAAGCAAGTATAGACGTTATCTTTGTTGGAGATAGTGTCGGCACGAATATACTTGGATATAAAAGCGAGATGGAGGTGACGATGGCAGATATGCTCCATCACCTAAAAGCAGTCCGACGTGGTGTAACAAATGCCTATCTCCTCATTGACATGCCTTATGCTTCTGACCGAAATGAAAAGCAAGCTGTTACGAATGCAAATATTTTTTTGGATAACGGTGCTGATGGTGTTAAATTGGAAGGTGGAATAGAAAAGATGTCTATTGTTACTGCTCTCACCGAACAGGATATAGAAGTTTGTGCACACATAGGACACAACCCGCAAATTCACGGGACGAAAGCAACAACACACGGAAAAACTGTCTCAAAGGCAAAAGAACTCATTCAAGCTGCATCGGCACTCGCAGATGCAGGCGCAAAACTTATTGTACTTGAGAAGATTACCGAAGAGATTAGCCAAATCATCACGGAGACGCTTGATATTCCAACCATCGGTATTGGTGCTGGTAGATTCTGTGATGGACAAGTTCTTGTTATTAACGATATATTAGGGATTGGCACTCCATTCAAACATGCCAAACGTTATCAGAACTACAATCAACTCACCTTAGATGCGATATGTCAGTATAAGCAGGAAGTGGAAAACGGGAACTTTCCAACAGATGCTAATGTTACACATATCCCCGATGATAAGTTAGCGCGGATTAATAAGTGGTTGGAATCAGAAGGGTGATGGATTCTGCTTATTTATCTTGATCTGTACCCTTGAGAACTTCATCCCAATCCCATATAAGGATAGTTCCGTCTTGTCCAGTGCTAACGAGTGTTTTGCCATCAGGTGAGAAAATCAGTGTTTCAACTGGTTCTGAATGTCCATCAAGTGAGGTGAGTTTGACACCTGTTGCTAAATCCCATAATTCAATCTCACCGTGTCTAAGTCCAGCAACAAGTACAGAATTATCTGGTGAAAACTGTAGCGATTTGGCTCCATGACGTACTTCCTCAAATCCGAACTCCTTCTCACTTCCTAACAAACGAATTTTTTTCTCACTCGCAACGGCAAGTAAGACACTATCTGAAGAAAAAGCTAAATCTGTAATTGGATCGTCAAAACTAATCCCTCTATTTCTGGGTTTCTTATTTTTTGCATCAGCCAAATTCTGTCCTGCAAGCATAGTGGTTAGTGTAATACCAGTTCCTGCATCCAGCATCTCAACCCAACCTCCCATTGTTCCATAAACCAGTTTTTTGCTGTCTGGAGAGTATTCCAGAGAAGTTATTTCTGTATGAGGTAATAGGTTGTGAGGGTTGACACCTTGTGGGAATTCAATATCACCGTTTTGGTTATTCTGTAATTTATCAGATAATGGGATATTAACAAAAGATCCAGTCTCAGTATTCCATAAACGAATAACATTTACACCACCTAAAGCCACCGTTTTTCCATCTGGCGAAAAAGCTGCACTTATAAGATATTCTCCCTCTGGTAATGTATGCAAATCATGACCTGTGTGTACATCTTTTAAGCGAATTAACTGATCTGACCTAATACTGGAATAGGACATACCATGTCCTGCTTCAAAAAGCACATTACCTTTTGAACCAACGCTAACAAATTCCGTCCCATCAGGTGAAAATACTAATGCAAGCAACAAATCTTGATATGTTTCCATCTGTGGAACAGTTTTTTTCAACGTCTTCAGATCCCATAAAGTAATTGTCCCGTTAAACGCAACGCTCACAAGTGTCGTGCTATCCCTAAGAAAAGTCACACCCTTTATCCAATCGCTATGTCCAGAGATTTTTATATGTAACTGATTCCTTGTTTTTGTATTCCAAAATAGAATATTTCCATCTGTACTTGCACTGGCAAGCGTTGTACCATCTGGTGAGAACGAAAGTGCTGCTATACCATTAGAATGTCCAGTAAGCTTTCCAATTAGTTTTCCAGTGAGTATGTCCCATAACCGCACATTTTTGTCAGTGCTTCCACTTGCAAGCATTTTTCCATCTGGTGAGAAAGCTATTACATTCGTCCAACCTTTTGGTTTTTCGAGTATTTCTCGGAAAATAGTTGGTTTTTCTTTACTGATGGTTCCCCACAATCGTACCGCGTTATCTACACTTCCACTGGCAAGTTGTGTTCCATCGGGAGAGAATGCCAAGACAAGAACTTTATCGTTATTACCTCTAAGTGCAGATAGTTTTTTACCTGAATTCGTGTTCAATAATTGTATCTCTCCGGAATCTCGTACAACCGCCAATTGACCATGTGTAAGTGCGTATGGAACAGGTGGAGCGAGACTCTTTGGTCGTCCACCGATATTCTTTAAACTCACCTCTCCTGTTTCAATATTTATGATGCCAATTGTATCTCCCCATTTGCCCACACTGTAAAGTGTTTTACCATCATCGGAGAAGTGTAATGCAGGAGCCGGAGGAATAGCCTGAGAAAGTGCCATTTTCTTACCAGTAGCTACTTCCCATAACTGGAGTTCTTTTCCACGGAACTTACCACCACCTCCAAACATACTTCCTCCATTAGCAAGAAAACGTCCGTCAGGTGAAAATGCAAGGGATTGACACGCTCCTGGGAACATTGTCACTTCTTTTCCTGTTTTCACATCGTAAATCCATACACCGATATTACTTCCCACGGCAAGTTTAGAAGCATCGGGTGAATACTGTAGCACATTAATCCCACCTTTTCCAAGGCGTGCTTTTGCTGCTTTCGGTAAATGCCATTTTGTATAATCTTCTGTTATTTTACCGGATTGAACTTCTGCTGCATTTTCAGTAGAATCATTTAGCTGGTTTTTAGGATTCTCGATTTTTTCCTGTGCATTTGCACGCCTAATTTGAGATCGTGTATCAGACTTGGATTCCAAGTTTGCAACTAAAGGAGTGTCAAGAATCTCAACCGTCATCTCTGCATTCGCATCTAAGCTATAGGGTTGTTGAAAACGGGTCATGTATTTACTATTACCAAAGCCGAGTATCAGTAACACTACTGCCAGCGTGGAAGCAGCGACTGCCCATGGCATTAAAGGTTTACTACTGGCAGGAGGTGCAGATTTTGTATGCGAAATTTCGCGTATAATGTTATCTGTGAGATTCGGTGTGATTTTGAAATTATCTAATGCTTCTCTTATTATCACTTCCTCTTTCTGTAGTCGCAGCTTTGCACGGTGTAATCGGCTTTTTACAGTATTCGTTGATACACCTAAGAATTTACCGATTTCTGGACACGACATATCACCGAAGTAATGTAAGGTCATGACAGTGCGTTCACTTTCCTCAAGTTTCGCAAGTAGTTTTTTGACGACAACGCGTTGTGTTTGTACTGTGATACGCTCGTTTTCTGTTAGTACATACTCAGAATAATCTGAATTTTCGGATTGTGCAATTTCCTTGTCTTCTAACAATTGTTTGCGTAAACACTTTTTACGAAGCCATGTATTGCTACGGTTCGCTGCTATCACATATAGCCAACTTGCAAAACGTTGTGGTTGCTTCAACGTCCCGAGTTTTTGGTACGCTCTCAGAAATGTATCCTGCGTAATCTCTTCGGCTATATGGAAATCACCGATTTTCCGCCACACCAGCGCGTGAACCTGCTTTTGATATTTGTCTACAAGTTCCGCGAATGCTCCATCATCACCATCAAGAACACGGTAGATTAATTTCACATCTATGTTTTTCATCGTTTACCTCCGATTTCACCTATAGTGACACCATGAAACGGTAAAACGGGTGCATAATTCTACAATTACCATTCTATAAAGGCACTATGTCAGCATATACATAGGTAGGTGGCGAGGTATTACTAGTGTGTATTTTATCATCATCGTCATTTGATGCAGAAACAATTGCTCTATGAACGATCTTACCGGGTTTCGCAGTGACAGGTGAACTAAACATCGGTCCATCAATGACACATGTATGGAACTCACCGTTCTCACCGAGGGGATCAACCCCTTCAGGTAGGGCTGCAAGGAGTTCTGCATCAAACCATCGTCCAGCAAAATCTTCTGGAACTTTGGTAGGATTGAGTGCAGTGATAATCGCTCGCAGACCTGATGTAATCATTTCTTTGGCAAGAATTGTTGTATCCTTACCCCAAACTGGAAAAATAGGTGTGAATCCTGTATCACTCAGTTTCTCCTCTCGGTATGTACGGATGTCTTCAAGGAATAAATCACCGAATGCGAAATGTGAAGCCATTAAATGAATTGGGAGGGATTCTACCTCTGCAAGAAATTTCCGCATAGCAGCCTCATATATCTCATTGGAACAAGGATATGGAATCGGTATCTGATATAAAGGTATACCGAGTCTCTCAGCTTGTTGTTCCAAAACCCACGCAGGTGTAGAATGTATAGAAACACGGTCAAATGTCTTTGTAACGGTGGTAAAGATTCCTCGCACATCGTAAAGGTCTTTCTGTTCACGCAAAGTGTGTAGTGCCCACGCAGAATCCTTCCCTGAAGACCAGGAAACAAGAACTGGTGTTGGCAATTGTTTTTCTGTATTCGTCGTCATATATATTATTATATCCTTATTACAATGCCAAAAAGTTGGACAGTAAACTCTTTCCAGCAGTAGTTAAAATGGACTCTGGATGAAACTGTACACCCCATACGGGTAAGGTTTTATGTCGGATTCCCATAATTTCGTCTTGATCTGTCCATGCTGTGATCTCAAGACAGTCTGGTAACGTATCTTTTTTAACTATAAGCGAATGGTAACGTGTCGCTTCAAAGGGGTTATCCAAACCTTCAAACAGTTCGACCTCATTATGTTGAATCATGGAAGTTTTTCCATGCATTAATCGTTCCGCACGAACAACTTCACCCCCAAACACATCCCCGACACATTGATGTCCAAGGCATACACCTAAGATCGGAACTTTGCCAGAAAAGTGTTTTATCACATCGTTGGATATACCTGCTTCTCGCGGTGTGCATGGACCGGGTGAAATCACAATCCGTTCAGGTTGTAGTTGATCCAATTCATCAAATCCTATTTTTCGACTACGATGTACCTCCAATTCCGCGCCGAGTTCACCAAGATACTGCACCAGATTGTAAGTAAATGAGTCGTAGTTATCAATCATCAAAACCATCTTTTCTTCTCCTATAATAACAGTCCTTGTTGTGCCATTTCAATCGCAGTGAGCATCGCCCATGCTTTACTCATGGTTTCATAATACTCATTTTCCGGCACGGAATCAGCAACGACACCGCCCCCTGCCTGTACATAAGCAGTTCCGTCTTTGATTACCGCAGTGCGGATCGTTATCGCTGTATCAGCACTTCCTGAGAAACTAAAATAACCGACTGTACCCCCGTAGGGACCACGACGCGTCGGTTCAAGTTCCTCAATGATCTCCATTGCGCGTATTTTAGGTGCTCCAGAGAGCGTTCCTGCAGGTAGACATGCACGGATTACATCAAATGCAGAAAGATTATCACGCAACCTTCCAATAACGTGGGAAACAATGTGCATCACATGTGAAAACCGCTCAACAATCATAAAATCGGTTACTTCTACTGTATGGTATTCACACACACGTCCCAAGTCGTTGCGACCTAAATCAACAAGCATGACATGTTCAGCACGTTCCTTTGGATCACCAAGCAGTTTCTGTTCCAACTCACGATCTTCTTCCTCAGTTTTTCCACGGGGCAGCGTTCCAGCAATAGGACGAGTCTGAACAATCCCATCCTCTACACGCACCATCATCTCTGGAGATGCACCAACAATATCAAAAGCATTACATTTGAGATAATACATATATGGAGATGGGTTGACAACACGTAATGCTCTATAAATATCAAATGAGTCTACGGATACCGGACGGCTGAACCGTTGTGAAGGCACAACTTGTATGATGTCACCAGCGGTGATGTATTCTTTCGCACGCAGCACTGCGTTTTCATATTCAGATTTTGTGAAATTTGAAGGTGGATCTGGTACTGTTTCCGGTTGATTACCTGAAACTTCATGCATACTGTTAACAAGGGACGCATCAGAACCTGATGTCAATTGTTCTACTAATGCATTAATTTCCTGAATGGCATCAGCATAAGCTGCATCAATATCTCCATCAATATGAGCGTTAGCAACAACTTTAATCTGATGATTAACATGATCAAAAATCAAAATTGTTTCAGCTATCATGAAAAAGCAATCGGGTAGTTGCAGCTCATCTTCGGTATCGTCAGGTAGTTCTTCCACAAAACGCACCATATCATAGCTCATAAATCCAACCGCACCACCGTGGAACTCTGGTAATCCTTCAATACTGGCAGGTTGGTATTTCTGCATCAACTCTTCCAATGCTTTCAACGGATCTTCGTATTCCATTGACACCTTTTCACCTTTTGCCAAATATTCAATGGTAACCTTGTGTCCTTTGCTCTGGAAAAGAACAGATGGTTGACTACCTAAGAATGAGTATCGTGCAACGTTCTCGCCGCCTTCAACACTCTCCAACAAGAACGCATAATCATTTGGTAACAACTTATAGAATGCAGACACAGGTGTATCCATATCTGCCAAAATTGATCGATAAACCGGTATCGTGTTCCCTATTTTCGCTTTTTCCCGAAATTCTTCCAACGTCGGATAATACATTATTAACTCCTATTCATATCTTAGTACCAAATTACAGTTCCTTCAATTCATAAATTTCCATATATTAACCATTTCTATTGTTATAAAATGAGATAAGAGAAAATGTAATTCAATGGCTGATACATAGATATGATAGTCGTTTCAAATACATACCTAATAAACAGCATCAGCATCAAATATCTTTTCACCAATCTCTCGTGTTGACTCACCGTCGGAGGAGACTTCCCGAAAGAAGCAGGAACGAAAACCTGTATGGCACGCCGCTACCTTCTGCTCAACTTTAATGAGCAAGGCATCACCATCACAATCTACTGCTACTGACTCGACAGTCTGTGTATGCCCAGAAGTCTCCCCCTTTATCCACAACTTTTGACGAGAACGACTCCAGAAGCAGACACGACCTGTTGATAAGGTGTGTTTGACGGCTTCAGCATTCATAAAACCTACCATCAACACTTCATTATTCGTTCGATCTTGAATCACAGCAGTTACTAAACCATCACGGTCATATTTCAGTTCTGATAATATTTTCATGGTTTCTCCTTAGTTATGTTAAAAACAAAAAACCCCATGCCACTTAAGTTTGAGTGTGCATAAGGTTAACAAATGAAAATCAGTAATATTAATAATATAAATTCTTAGTAAGCGCACACTCCTATGTTGGAATCGGAACGCCACCAATGCCAATGATTAGAAATAATATGTAGGTAGGAGTGTGAATAGTTAAGTATCATAATCTTCTTCAATAGATATGTTTTATTAGGTCTTGTGGATAGTATAATATCATGTTTTGTGTTTAAAAGCAAATATTTTTATTATGTTGTATGTTATAGATATATTTCAGACCTGCAAATTAGCGGTTACCTATTGAAAATTCCCATTTTTTCTAAATCCCAAATAAGAGAAGTACCGTCGCTACTACCACTGACAAGTGTTTTGGAATCAGGAGAGAATACGAATTTTGGTATACTGTTGTTATGTGCCTTATATATTTCCTTAATCTTCGTCTTTGTTTCCACATCCCAGAGACGGATTAAGCCGTATAATCCGTTTGCAAGTATTTTTCCATCCGGTGAGAATTCTAAAGAGTTGACTGTACCTGCAGCGTTTATGTAATCTCCGATATGTTGAAAAGTTTCTGTATCCCAATTCTGTATTGGACCATCCCATCTACCACTAACAAGTGTTTTACTGTCTGGTGAAAATGCCAATGCCCCTACACCTCTGTTAGGTTCTGTCTGCAGTACTTTCTTTTTTCCTGACTGAATTTGCCACAATTGAACTGTTCCATCCTCACTTGCACTTGCAAATAGTGTTCCGTCTGGCGAGAACAGTACTGCGTTGACGCTATTTGTATGTTTATCAAGGGACATATAATGTTTTCGTTTAGAAATATCCCACAATTCCACTGAGCCATCACGACTCCCACTTGCAAGGAGTTTGTTGTCGGGTGATAATGCTAATTTAGTAAATGTCTTCTGATAATCATTTTTAATTGTATAAAGTTGTTTGTCTGTATCTATGTCCCATAACTGCAGGTCATTATTTATATCTCTGTTAACAACTGTTTTATCATCATGAGAAAAGACGAAGGGATATGTATTCCAGTTTGGTTTAATAAATTGCGATGTCATAGCATTTATATCCCAAATCCAGATTGACACGTTAGAAGATCCACTGAGTATTTTATTTCCGTTATCAAGAAAACGTAAGTTCGTCATTGGACCTGAATGTCCGTGTATAGTATAACGCTTCTGCATGCTGTCAGCATCCCATACTATAACTGTCCCATCACGGCTTCCACTTGCCAACGTTTTGCCGTCACTGCTGTAAGTTAATGTATTAACAGAACCTGAATGTCCACTCAAGGTTTTATAAACTTGATATTTAGGTTTTCTGTTAGTAATCTTTCTCAATAATGATGATAGTGATGATTCTTCATTTTGATGTTTTTCAAGTATTTGATTAATATTCCATAATTTTATTTTTCCATCATAATCTCCCCCAACAAGGATTTCACCGTTTGGAGAAAAGGTCATTTTACTGGTTCTATGTTCAACATCATATAGTTCTAAAATTTCACTACCAGTTTCTGTATCCCAAATTGTAGCACTTCTCCCACTACTTACAAGCAGTTTGTTATCAGGAGAAAAAGCAAATCCTGAGATAAACCCTATAGGAAAATCAATAGCATGTTGAAGCTTTCCTGCAAAAGTATCCCAGAGCAAAATCTGTCTCTCACCATCAGTTGCAATGAGGCTGGAATCTTGTGATACCTGATACTCACTGTATCCGTTTTGCTCTCCAGTAAAATGTGCAACCTCACGCCCTGAATCCACTTCCCAAATATTGAATTGGACTTTCCTATCCCAACTACCGCAAGATAATAATCTTCCATCATGTGAAAATCTTAAATGATATACTCTACCAATTTTATCTATCAATGTGCGTATTTTCTCACCAGTCTCCACATCCCACAATTCGATATTACTCCCTAAAACCCATTTACCCGTTGCGAGCATTTTGCTATCGGGAGAAAAGGCTATTCTGTGAATTGTTAATGGACTCCTATAGTTAACTTTGATAAGCGATATTTCTTTTCCTGTTTGTGCATCATAAATCCATACACCAATTGAGGTTGCGACAGCTAATAGTGTTCCATCAGATGAAAACTTAATGTCATTTATGCTTCCCTTTCCAAGACGTGCCTTTGCCCCTTCTGGTAGATGCCATTGTGTGTATTCCTGAGCAATCCCATTTAAAATAAATATGCTGGTCAACAACATGATAGTAAATATAATATATAGATTTTTATACATTTCTGACTCCTGAATTGCTACAGTTATTGGGACTATTTTTATAATGTTCCTGATTAACCTATAAATTTATTTCATGACTCTATTATGATATCCTACTTCCATTATATTATGACATAGAATCGGGTAATATGGTTGCATTTTTTCGGATATAGTCAATCTGTAAAGCAACATGTTTTTTGTAAGAGATATACATCTATACACCTTCCGTGTGATCTATGTTCCTGTGTCATTCAATATTCAGACAACAAATGCTCATAATGAAATTAATAAGAACTCAATCGAGCGTAGTACTGTTCTACATAGCAAAAAAACAGCGAGTCACAGAGACCCGCTTGTTCTGGTAAAAAGTTACCTTCATATCATTAGATTTGATCATCCCATTCCAACGGACGATTCTCTAAATAAGGACGCAGCAGTTCGCGCAGACGACGATGCGCATGATGCAAATGCGTTTTCACAGTTCCTTCAGAACGATTGATAAGAACTGCTACCTCTTTTATCTGAAGTTTCTTTTCATAACGAAGCCTGAATACTTGCTGTTGCTTTGGAGGAAGATGATTTACTGCTTTGTCAATGATGTCACCAAGTTCCTGCATCTCAATCATGTGAGATGGAGACGGCAGCTTGCTAATTAGTAAAAACTCCTCTACTCCTGCTTCCAAATCGTCAATACCAACAGTTTTCCTTCTGCTCTGTTGGCGAATATAATCAATGCAGGAATTCATCGCAATTCGGTATAACCAGCTATAAAAGGCAGAATCTCCTTTAAATCTTGATAAAGATTTGTAGACTTTCAAGAACACTTCTTGGCAAAGATCCTTCGTGGATTCAGCATCGTGTATTTTACTGTATATAAGTTTTGCAATTCGGTTTTGATATTTTAGTACGAGTGTGTTAAACGCTTCTGTATCACCTTTATGAAAACGTGTAACCAATTCGTGATCATCAATTAGTTCTAAGTCATCAGTTGAAAATAACTCCATATTTCTTTTTGTTTCTGGCATTCTAATACTCCATATAGTGTAAAATGTGTTGTGAATTATGGGTGGATTGCTGATTTTCAAAGGTAGAGCATTTGATTATACACCGAAAGTAATAAAAAGTTCCCTAATTCCATTACCTTAGACATAGCTAACCCTATTCTGTTCGTTCTTTATATGAAAACAGTTTGCCAGACCTATATCATCAAATTATTATATTCTGCGCGCACAAGGTCATTTATAGTGAACTTTGTAAATAATGATACATATTTTATATAGGTGCGAGCTCCGAATTTCGACGAAACTCAGTGATAGTCGGGAATCGGAGTTCCCTCCTACATCTCAATATATCCTATTAATTCTAAAGTTCATCATATAGGTGATATATTCTAATTTCTCTTGATTTTATTGCTTGTTAAAGTGTACCAATTGGTACATTAATTTCGTTCAGTGGTACAGTTTGGTACATTGTCTGTAAATATAATACCTGTCTGGGTTTATAGGCTTTAAAAATGGCAATTTTAAAATAAAATAATTTAATAATTGGTACAGTTTGTATATGCTGGGAAAAAGCATGTTTTTTATAGTAATTCCATTTAATTTTAGATGGTTCATTAGAATATTGGTATTGTAAAATGTAGCCATGATTGGGTCACCTATCTATCTCAAACTATTAGTGATATATAGTATAACATAAACAAGTAACGATTGTCAAATTATATTTTACAATTTTATGGATTATTATACAAACTTTCCCTAAATCGTTTATTTTTTCTGGATAAGTTCCTAAACTGATTCGTAAATTGGAGATGGACTTTGTTCTCTCTGACATTATTATGTCAAGGATTTCGGTTGCTTCAAAGATTTTATGTTTAAGAGTGTTACTTATAGTTTATTTTGTTAGGTTGGATTTCTTTCTTGTCTGAATCTCGGATGACCCGGATTACATGGATGAACGCGGATATTCCTTTAACTTGACATGAATGATATTTTGGAGTAATGTGTTGATATCCCTATGAAATCAAGGTTAATCTATGCGTCGCTACAGCATTCAAACGAAAATCGTACTCCCATTTTTACTGCTCTTTGCTCTTGTTTCAATTTTTGTGCCGTTAATTACAGTTGAACTTTTTGCTTGGAAATATGATGAACAGTTTACTCGTGAGACACAAGGGTGGTTAAATGTCATTATAGAAACAGGTTTTATTCGAGAACCAATTGAAAACATAAAGCAAGCTTATAGCGTAGAAGTAATGATTTTTGGTAAGGACTACACTCTAAATGCAAGCACTTTAACAACTCTTCCTGATGTAGAACATAATCGCACTTATTTAGCAGAAAAATTACATTTGGCTCAAATAAAACAGAACCTTGAATCTGCTGGTGAATCTCACATAACACGAGACGTAACATTGGGTGGAAAACCCTACAAAGTTTTTTATCATATTATGCCGCTTGGACGACTGTATTGTATGTTACGACCCATGGAACAAATCGCAGAGGCAAGACGAACACTTACTTTATATATGTTAGGTTTGGCAATTCTTGTCATCGGTTTGGTAGCATTCATTAGTCATCGCATTGGAAAAAACCTTACCGAACCAATAAAAGATTTAGTTGGTTTCACAGAACAAGTTGCTGATGGAAATCTTGATGATCAGTGTGAAATTAAGACTCAGGATGAAATAGGTGATTTAACTATTGCGTTTAATCAAATGACACAAGAACTTAAGCAGTCAAGAAACAAATTGATTCAAGCTGAGCGACTTGCGACAGCAGGAAAAATGTCCGCTTCATTCGCACATGAAATCCGAAATCCGTTATCATCAATGAGAATGCTATCACAAATGTTACTCCAGAAACCTGAACTGACTGATGATCAAACCAAATCACTACAATATATACTTGAGGAAATTGGACGTATTGACACTATCGTCAAAGGTTTGATGGATTTTGCACGTCCTGCCTCACTTAACCTTAATTCCCATTCATTAGACACCACATTACAATCTGTTTTGTCTCTTATGGAAGCAAACCTAACGCATCATCAGATTCGGTTAGTGATAGATTTCTCTCCCAATATTCCAGAATTTAATTTTGATGCTGATAAATTGAAACAAGCCTTTATGAATATCGTATTAAATGCAATGGAAGCGATGCCACAAGGCGGAACATTAACAGTATCTACTTTTCAACAAGAAGACAACGTGTGTATTAGACTTACAGACACTGGTGTAGGTATATCTGCCGAGGATATTGAACATCTATTTGAACCATTCTTTACTCGAAAAGATAAAGGTACTGGACTCGGATTGGCTAATGTTAAGCGTGTCCTTGATGAACACGGTGGAACGGTCGAGATTGAAAGCACACTCGGTGAAGGCACGACAGTTATGTTATGTTTTCCTTTAAGAAAATAAACTGTAAGAAAAATTTTCTCATTCAATGTTCTATCAGGTCAAAGTACATACATAGTAATCAACTGTTAAGTCTAATAACTATGGTGAATTTTGAAAATAATTAGTCATTAGAATTGAAGGAGCGTCCACAAACGCAATAAACCCGGTGAATCTGTTTAATATTTCTATAATTTACTATAAATAAAGGAAAAATAATGACAGGTGAAGAAAAATTCCAAGTAGATCTTGATGGGTATCTTGTAATAAATAATGTCTTAACGGATGATGAAGTCGCTGAGATGAATGCCTTTATTGATAAAGGTGAAATGGATGGTCGTCCAAGTCTATGGGGAGAACCGTTCAAAAGACTAATTGATCATTCCAAAATATTACCTTATCTGATTGAACTATTGGGTCCGTATGTTCGTTTAGATCATGATTATCCAATCATAATGAATAAAGGTGAGAAAAAAGGCGGATTGCATGGTGGGGAAGATGGTGGACATCCAAGTAGAAACGTAGGGGATCACTGGTATAAATATCGTGACGGTGTTATACGAAACGGTTTGTCTGTGATGACATATAATCTTGCAGATGCACCTGAAGGTGCTGGTGGATTCGCTTGTGTTCCAGCAAGCCATAAATGCAACTTTGCTCCAGAAATACCCAGAGAGGTACGGAGTTTTGAACGTTCTGCACATTATGTCGTCCAACCACCACTTGAAGCAGGAGATGTGCTATTCTTTACAGAAGCACTTATCCATGGCACAATGCCATGGCAAGCAGACCATCAACGACGCGCTTTGTTATACAAATATAGTCCAGGACACTCTGCATGGAACTCAAACTACTACGACATCAGTAAATATGATGGATTAACTGAAAGACAAAAACGGATGCTCCTGCCACCATCTATCGGTAGAAGACCACGTGTTATTGATCCGAAATAAACTTCGTTATTGTATATATTAAACAACATTGTTTGGCACATATAAACTTACAATTTAAAGACATTAGCTTGAAAGGAATATAGTTATGATGACAGGAGAAGAGAAATTTCAAGTAGACCTTCAAGGATATTTGGTTATCAAAAACGTATTAACGGATGATGAAGTCGCTGAGATGAATGCCTTCATAGATAAGGGGGGAATGCAAGGTTCACCAAGTTCATGGGGAGAGCCGTTTAAACGGCTCATTGATCATCCAATAATCCTACCATATCTTATTGATTTATTAGGTCCAAATGTCCGTCTTGACCATGATTATCCACTTTTTATGAAAGCGGGTGAAGGACGTGGGGGATTACACGGTGGTGAGGATGGCGGTCGTCCCGGTGGTGCTGAAGGGGATCATTGGTATAAATATCGTGACGGAGTCATGCGGAATGGTTTGTGTGTCATGACATATAACCTTGCTGATGCCCCTGAAGGTGCTGGTGGCTTCGCTTGTATTCCGGGAAGCCACAAGAGTAACTTCTTAAGAGAAATTCCTTCTGATGTGCGTAATTTTGAACGTCCTACACATTATGTCGTTCAACCACCACTTGAAGCAGGTGATGTCCTTTTCTTCACTGAGGCACTTGTTCACGGAACAATGCAGTGGAAAGCAGAGAACCAGCGACGCGCTTTGTTATACAAATACAGTCCAGGACACTCCGCGTGGTCAGGTAATTACTACGACATCAGTAAATATGGTGACTTATCGGAACAACAAAAACGTATGTTATTACCCCCATCTATCGGTGGGAGACCGCGTGTTGTAGATAGCAAATAATCTCAGAAAATCCAAGTTGACACATAATAAATCAACAATTAGAGAACAAGAATGCCAAAAACAGAATTCACAGGAAAGCAGAGTGACTTCCTCAAAATAGTTGTTGCTGCAGCTGGACGTGGTGATCTAAACGCTACTCGTCAATTCTTAAACGACAAACCCGAATGGCTTCATACGATTGGTTCACACGGTAGAACAATGTTGTGGGAAGCAGCATATCGTGGAAAGTTAGAGATGGTTAAATACCTTGTTGAACAAGGAGCAGATTTAGACCTACCGGGTTGCCATCTCAGTCAGCACGATCTTGAAATAACTCCCTACTGTGTTGCAAGACACGAAGGACGCGACGAAGTAGCGGATTATCTGCTACAACAAGGTGCAAGAGTTGATATTCACACAGCCGCTTATCTTGGTGACTATGAAACTGCAAAGTCTCTTATTGAAAAAGATGGAAGTATCGTCAACAGTGGATACCTACAGTCTGTGATGTTGCCATCTGGTCAACCCCACTCAGTTGAACATCGTGATACTGAGTCGGCAACACCGTTATCCTATGCCATCGTTGGGGGTAACATACGGATAATTGCATTGCTTATTTCAAAAGGTGCGGTGATTGAACCCTATAGTAAAGATCTGCTTGATCATGCGGTTTCTGCTGATCGAATTGACATAGTGAAGTTGCTGTTTAAGAACAATGCAGATCCGAGCAAAGCACCGCGTATATATGATGACGGTTCCGAAATGAGTGAATTACTAAAGTCGTATAATGTTCCATCAAGAGACATCAATGGATTCGATAAAATGGGATGGCCCCCACTGCCTTATGCTTGTCGTGGAGATAAGGGTGAACATCCAGATAAAGTGATCAGACTCCTGAAACTTGGGGCAGATATCAATGTTCAAAGTAGAAAAGGAAAAACCGCATTACATAGTGCCTCAAAGGCAGGTTTTGTCAAAGTCGTCAATTTATTAATTGAAAAAGGCGCGAAGATTGATGCAACTGATAACAGGGGTGAAACACCCCTGTTTGAAGCAATCCGTTCAACAATCAAAGATAGAGTAAAACTATATATAACGTTAGATACGCTTCTTACCAAGGGGGCAAACCCAAATTTCAAGAATAATAGAGGATTGACTCCTTTACAAGTAGCACAGCAAAAACAGAGAACAGACACCGATAAAATCGTTGAAATTTTGAAAAAACATGGTGCAGTATAAACTACCACATGCTATTAAAAGAATTCATAATCCAATATTCTGAAAAATGAAATCTGCATACACACGTGATGATCTCATCACAAACTTTATTCAACTCGGTTTAGAAAAGAATAATACGGTATTTATACATTCATCTTTCAAGAGTTTAGGACAAGTAGAAGGTGGTGCAGATACTGTTATTTCTGCTTTGGAAAATGTTATTGGAAAAGATGGATTGATCTTGATGCCGTCATTCAACCTTCTACCGACCTTAGAGGAACGCGTCCAAACGTGGAATGTTGACACGACACCGTCCACAGTAGGATGGTTAACAGAGTTTTTTCGACAAATGCCCGGAACATATCGTTCAGATAACTATTCACATTCTGTTGCAGCGCGTGGAAATGGTGCTGAAGCATTTGTAGCAGACCATCTAAGCACGGATGGTTACCAATCACGGTGGGATTATCCACCGTGGGGAAAGACATACGGTACACACTCCCCAATGTTCCGTGCTTATCGAGCCAATGGAAAACTCCTTATGCTTGGTGTCGACTATCATACATCAACCTATATTCATCTTGTAGAGGTTATTTATTTTAACAAACGTTTGACAAAAAATCCAGATGCAACTTTTATTAGCTTAAACCGTCCAGTACTTGGGGCATTCTGGGATTCACTTGGTAATTTGAACCGTGGTAAGGTAGGGGATTCTGACTGTCGTCTATTTCACATAAAAACGTATGTAGATACTCTCCTCAAAGAAGTAGAAAAGAATCCAAAGCAATATATTTCCTAAATATACACAATAGAAGTAAACAATTGATTTATGATGAATGATGACGAAATCCTAAGACAAGCACATTTGCTGCGAGAAGAAGCAACAAGTCTACTTCATAACGAGGGACTATTATCTATTCTTACAGCCTTTGGGAAAACCCGTGTCATCGGCAGCTACACATTAGACACAATGACATGGCGGGATATAGACATTAGCATGATACTTCCAGATGAACAGGATGTCAGTTTGTTTTTTGAAATAGGCAAGAGAATAGCAACAAAGTTTCAAATAACAAAAATGTCCTATTCAAATCACTTTATCCGCAATTTTCCTGGGTTTGACCACGGTTTATATTGGGGGACAATGCTACGATACAACAAGCAAGATTGGAAAATAGATATTTGGGGATATGGTGAAAATGACTTTAATACACACATGGCTGACTTTGACGTATTACACACTAACATTAAACACGCAGATCGCACTTCATTATTACGAATAAAACATGCAATATCTCAACGTCCAGACTATCGTGGTGATGTCTACAATAGTATGGCTGTCTATAAATCAGTGCTCACGGAAAATATATCGTCCGTAGCAGAATTTGACGAATGGATTAAAAGGAATTCAAATGCTAACACTTGAAGAAAAATGGTTCTTTGATCACCACGGTTTCATTATACTACGGAATGTTGTCTCACCAGAAGACATCCAATTAATGATTGAGTTAGGTAAACGTTGGCACGATATGAATTTAGAGGAATTGCCACCACCACTAACTTCTACCTCACGTTCAGGTAATGCTTCTCCAACAATAGCACACTGGATAAACAATGTCCAATACGGTGATAAAGTATTTCAACGATTAGTGTTGAATATTGAAATAATGCGTGTCATCATAGCATTGACAAGAGCTGCACCTTGTGTGGTAGACTGTGCCCTGACTAAAAATTATACAACATCTGATGACATCAATTTCCATGCATCTGGACAGGACTACAGTGTTGAAAATGACGAACCACGTGCTGGATTTATCAACGCAGGAACGTCATTGGTTGATGTTCCTGAAGGAACAGGATTTGTCTGTTTACCCGGCAGCCATAAACGTAACTTTGACCCTCCCGAAAATCTTTCCATATATGACGGACCTCCAACTGTTATCAACGTCCCTGTCCATGCTGGTGATTGTGTCATCTTCACAGAGGCACTATACCACGGTGGAAGACGCTGGACAGCAGAATATCCTCGCTTTACTGTCTTCAACCGATATATTGATAACGGATCCCATAACCGCTTTCCTATTGAATCACATAAACATCTTATTTCAGATGAAGTCTACGAACTCGAACAACCCGCGGTACAGGGACAAAAGAAACAGGTCGTTCAGCGTATCATAAAAGATCTGGAATCAACTCATACTATATAATCGTTGACCTTACCTTCTTATACCATTTCTAATAAATAAAGTGTCATTAGCTGAGGACTACTTGTAGGAGCGACCTTCTGGTCGCGACCGGTAAATCAAGAAATCAACGGTATGAACGCCTATAGGCGTTCCCCGGGTATGAATGCCGTTTAGGCATTCCCCCAAATCAACGGTATGAATGCCGTTTAGGCATTCACCGGGTCGATCCTACAGAAGAAAGATTTCCAATCAATAACAATGGTTAAATCCAGTAATGGGACAATAAATATTAGAATTGGTATAAGTTGCACTTAGAGCAGAATAAGAAGGATTGACTATTTAATCCTATACCGTTCAACAGCATCCATATCCAGTTGAATACCTAATCCCGGTTCGTCTGACAGATGAATCGCTCCATTTGTTAGATTCATACTACCACCAGATAGGTCATCAACTCGTATATGTGGGAGTTCATCTATCGGCATAGTGCAATTTGGTATTGTGCATACCATGTGTGCAGCGAAGGTAGATGCGACACAACAACCGAATGCAAAGCACTGCACCCATATTGGTATTTCTGCAGCTTCTGCTACAGCAGCACTCTTTCGGAGTCCAGCCACATTCCCTTGAGTATTAATCGCATCAACGGCATCTGCTTGGATGTTCCTAAGTATTTCCTGTATCCCTCCTACATGCCTTGCGACCGGTACATCGGTATGTTTCCTAAGTTCACTGTACCAAGACAGATCTTCAAAACGTATAGGGTCTTCATAGACTTCAATGTTATACGGTTGTAATTCTTCCGCAAGACGTATACCGGTTTCTAAGTCCCCAAATTCAGTATTTGGGTCAACCCGTAGCTCAAAATCAGGTCCACACGCGTCTCTGACTAACCGAGCAGTTTCAACAATAGTTGCACTTCTCGCTTTGAGTTTATGTACACGAAAACCTAAATTCGCAGCACGTTCTGATTCAGCAGCAGTGGCATCTGGTGGCATCGGTGGTGACCAGTAGGCAAGTTCAACGCTTTCCCTATGTTGCCGACCAATTAGTTTATGTGCAGGTACACCCAATGCTTGTCCAGCAATATCATAAAATGCAGATTGGAAGGTAAAACCTTCATCAGCAAAGTCGAAATCCCAAACATTCTTGCCGACATATCTTTCAGCAATTTGATCTGCTTGTTCAGTAATATCGCTATGAACAGCATTGCTTTCACCTAAACCAGTAATTCCTTCATCTGTATGTACCCAAATAAGGGTGGTCGGATAAACCATACCCGAATGTTCCTCTATCGCTGGTATAAACGGGATGGAAACAGTGCGGTATTCTATATCTGTTATTTTCATGAGGATGTTCCTCCATAAATATCATTTATATCCACATAGTATATACTTATAGTTTAGACAAAAAGAATGACGACATTTACTTATTTGTTTAGCATAGATTATCAAGAAACAATACTGTTTGTCAAGTCTCAACGGATAGCAACTAAAAACATATAAAAGACCTATATCCTAAAATAGATATAAAATCACATCAGATGAATATCTTATATGTGCGCAACCCAGAAACAGGTCCAATAATTGCCCATATACTACCAATCACATAATCTCCCAAAATCAATCCCAAAAATAACGGTGCTACGCGTCTATGTAACCTCAATCCACCGTGGCGTAATATCATCAACTTCAAGAACCACGCAACGAAAAAAGCAAACCAGAAGTAATCCATCGCAAAACTAATCGCAAGGGCATAACCAGCAGGATGAAAGGGCCACCACAAAAAATGCATCCTCATATACATCATTACAAAGGTCAGTAATGCACCAATTCCCATAAAACTCATACCTACCACATTCGGCTCAGATGGATTGTGTAACCACCTTTGTAGCCGTCCGAAAGATTCCCTTCCAACCCATCCTTTAAACCCTCCTGCTTTTGCAACCGCACCATTACGGTATGTAATATCAAGATTTGCCCAAAAAGTCGCTATTATACCAACTACAATAGCGATTAACATTGCCATCCACAAACGCCTGTTGCTCATCCTTGTTGATTCTGCTAACTTAAACGCTTCTATCTGGTTCGGCATCGGGTGGTTACGATACCCGCGATTGAACCAATAGAATAGCGACATAATCGTAAGGCTACTTGGATCAAATTGACGAGTCCCTCCTACCATTGCCATCATATCGTGCGGATTAACAAAATATATCTCATGTGGTGTACCGAGTTCCGCACGTACACGGGTGATAGCAAAGGAAAGTAGGAAATAGATACCAAAAAAGATTCCCGCTATCCATAACGCCATTCCAGCGATGTTCGCAAATATGCCTAATGCAATAACCGATCCGATGATACCTAACAATGCAGCGCGATATGACATTGGTTCATCTGAATCGTCCAAGTGGGTTCTAAAACCGAATGCTTTCTTCAATACCTCAATCAAATGACGACGGGTTACCCAAATTGCCAGAATGAATAGTGCGACCCATGCCCCGTATGCTTGTTCATTAAGTGCAGGAAAATAACGTGCTCCGAGTGCAGCAGCAATAACATATTCTGCTAAACGTACAACAAAGAAAAACCAACAGGAAAATGATAGATCTAACGGAAGGAAAAATGCTAATCCAACAGCAAAAGGATAGACTGAGATACGCGTCCCTCGAATAGCACTCCAAGGTCGTTCAGTGAAGATATTTTGGAATGCAGCAGTACGCTTGATATAAGGTATTTCTGGAAACTGCGGAAACAGATAGTGAATACCATTGATCACACCGATTGTCACAGCAATACTGAATCCTGCCCACATCATCCGATTTTTCAACAAACTGCTTCCACCTTCTTCTGAAAGATATAGCGGAAGCTGTATAATCGGATATGCTAACTTCTCCTGCTCTGTCCAACGCTTACGTACAAGCGTGTTTATACATAACATCATAAACATCATTATCAAGAAAAACAGACCCCAGAATAACAAAGGTTTTAACCAAACAGTAAAGTTGTGATTTGTATAGAATTTGGATTCGCCTTCATAGAACCCCTGCAGACTCTGTGGATCAGAAATGGTAAGCCAAGTGGGTAAATACCGAAAAAAGAGTGTCTGCCACTCGTTCTCTTCTGTTGCAAACCAAAAAGGATGTGCAATACTACCAAACATATTTTGCATCGTGTCGTGACCAGCAAACGTACACGAGATCGCTACCATGATATAAACAGTAAGCAACTCTCCTTGTTGTAGCATCCGTTCTGGTGCAATACGTTTCAACAGCACATTCGCAACAACACAAATAAACATAATGAATATCGGTTGTATAAAAAGTGGAAGGCAAGAACCATCGAGTGAATAGTATTTCACCTCAACTAATGTCATCCAATAGACATTGACAGGAATCAGCAATACACCTAACAGAAGTGCACGTCCTGTGATACCCGTAGATGATTGTGTGTTTCTATGAGTGACCATAATTACTTCAGTACGTTTGGGGGTATATGCTAACGGTAGGTCTTTACGATTTCTGATATGACAAGACGTCTGTTCTTCCAATTCAGACGGGCAGGCGGGATCAGATAAATACCATCAATTTGGATTGAATTCTGATTTCGGATCTCTTTAACCAAATCAAGTGTCAACTGCATACCAAGTTCTTTTCCAGCTGTATCTCCAAGGTCTCGGAACTTATCTACTATCAACTGAGGTATATAAAGTCCTAAATTGTCACGAAGATAGGAGGCACTGCGATAACTCGTTAAAGGTAAAATACCGTATAAAATTCTAATGTTGAGATGTTCTGCTGCTTGTTGGGCACGGACAATGTCTTCAAAAGTCCACACGGGTTGTGTGTATGCAAACTGTGCACCTTCTGCAACCTTATTTGTCAGGTGCTTAATGTGAGGGTCAAGGTTTTCTGCAATCGTATAGCCACCACCATAATAAAATCCACACGGGTCCCCGATAGACGATCCATCTGCAAGTTCACCCTGATTCAATCGCGATATCAATTTCATCAGTTGCACCGCACCTCGAACATCTGGGACAAGACTGGCTGATTCAAACGGACCTGCCTTCGGATGATCCCCAGATAGCGCAACTATCCCGCGTATACCCAAAGCCTCTGCTTCTAAGAGATGTGATTGGATGCTAATGAGATTACGTGATCGCGTCGTCCAATGAATGAGTGTGGGAATGTGAGTTTCCTGCTGAAGACGAAGTGCTGTTCCCACAGCACCGATATTAACCGCAGCACCTGAATTGTCGGTTACATCAAAAAGATCTACACCCAATTCTGCCATCACTTTCGCTTCTTTAAGCAATGCACGTAGCTGTGGAAACGTATTCGCTCGGGCTTCCACGCTTACAATCCGTTGACGAGTTTCAAATACTTGTTGGACAGGATTATCCCTCTGGGTTTTATCAGATGGAGAACTCTTGGGAAGAACAAAAATGCGTGTCTGTCGTTTTACAGGTTTTTGATCTGCAACAGCCGCTTGTATTCGGGCAATATACTCCGGGGTTGTACCACAACATCCCCCAATCATATTCGCACCAAGTCTAATCAACTTATGAACATAGTCGGTGAAGACATCCGCACCTACGGTATACGATACAGCTATCTCTCCCTGTTCAACCCTCGGATTACCTGCATTTGGTTGCACAACAAGTGGGACTTTGATGACAGGTGAAATTAGTTCCATTGCTTGAACAAGGTCATGTGGACCTCTACAATTAACTCCGACCGCATGGACACCGAGTTGTTCCAGTTCCTGAGCAAATACTCGGACATCCACACCCATTCCCACAGTTCCACCAGATATACCGCTAATCTCCACAACAACTGGAATATCATAAGTTAGTGCTTGTTTCGTGGCAATCGTCGCCTGTTTAGTAGACACAAACGTTTCCAAAATAAGCAAATCAACACCTTCGTCAACGAGAACATCCATTTGCTCTTTGAATAGTTGGCGAATCTGCTTTGATGTAGGCTCTACGGTAGGTTCGGATACATCTTCATCCTGAAATGTAATCTGTCCAACTGAACCAGCGATATAGCAAGTATCTTCAGCACCACTTCGTGCTAATTTAACTCCAGCGCGGTTGATCTCATCAACTTTATCACCATACCCATGTATTGCCAACGCTTCTCTATTCGCTTGATAAGTATTGGTTTGAATGACATCAGCACCTGCGGCGGCGTAAGCACGATGTATCTTGACGACTTCCTCCGCGTACTCATCAGAGATATTACATGCATCAACACAAGACAGGTAGACGGGAATTTGCTTCCTTAGTTCTGTTCCTATTGCGCCATCACATACCAAAATGCGTTGTGTTAATACATCAATGAAGGTGTCAGATGTTATAGATTTAGACATTCTATCCGTTCTTGATATATATCACAATATAGGTATCCCCGTGCCTCCAATTTTAGACACGGGGAAACTTGTGTAAAATAAAATAACTATTCAGTTGAAATCACTGCACAATTATTCAATAATATCTCCTGCCTTTTCTACAGGGATAAAGTAATAACCAAATATAATACACATCTCGTCTTCGGAGGTAAGTCCGAATTGTAGTGGTTCATTTATATCGTAGTTATTATGCGTACACTGGAATTTAAGTCCGTCGCCTACATCCAAGACAAGCACAGGATCATATAAGGTTATTGGTGCATCATCGTAAGCAATACTACGGTGTAACAGTTCTCCAGAGGAATTTTGAAAAATCTCAAACAATTCACCGTGTCTATGCATGTGTGATGTTAGGAGGAATACAAATAATTCGGTATCCGCATCGTGTCCCCGACGTTCCAATTCGTCTTCTACATACCATGTCAATGTAGAAACGCGCGTTGTCCCAGGTGGCACATTTATTGACCTATTAGACACAAATATCTCTACGGCTTCATACTTTACCTCTTCTTCTGGAATAGTATAGATATTGACATAAGTTTCACCAATCAGTGTCTCATCACCCAGAAGATTGATATAATGTGAATTCAAGTCATATACCGTATTCCCAGGTAACCGCAGACCGACACCTTCTGGAAACTCAAAGACTGTATCATCAGTCTGTGTACCAACGACGAAGAGTCTATCAATTCCAAAATTACCGAGTGTTTGTGGGTCATCTGGGTCAAGATCGCGAAATTCGTGTTCAGGATTCACGCCGATATTTGAGTCTACTCCTATTTTATGTATTCCGTTAGCAATACCCTCTTCTGTAAGACGATATACTATGAAATGGTGACTTCCAGACGGATAAAAAATCTCCACTCTGTTAATGAAAATATCACCTTCCACAGGCTGTCCATTTTCATCTTTGATCTGTGTCGCATAGAAAACTTCGCGTTCAGTACCGGGTTCAATTTTGAATGGTGGTAAATGAATTTGGTATCCTTCACCAGGTGGAGGAGGCGGTGGAGGATTAAATACTTCTTCAGGGTCACGAAGCACGCCTAAATCTCCAATACCAGCTATTTTGCCTTCCTGCGGGGCACCAGCAGCAATCCAAGTACGTATCGCATCTATTTTTCCCTTGTGAAGTGAACCTCCACCAAATGGCATGCGACCACCAAAATTAGGATTTTCAGGTCCCAATAACTTTGTTAATAGAAAACTATTGTCAGGATTCCCTGGATCAATCAACTTCATCCCAGCATCTGCAGCAGCAGTGTTTCTCGGCACACGATTTATTAAATCTTGATAGGATTGTCCGTAAATGAGATTCAGATCCGCTGAATTTGATGGTGGTGCATGACAAGCACTATTCACACAACTTTTATCAAAAATATTGTCCTGAATTTCATGATACGTCGAATTATCCTCCTGTTCAGTTTCACCGAAACGATTTGCCACGCGAACAAGATCAAGCACATTCACAACCCCATCACGATTCACATCAGGATTTTGTGCGGATGTTCGATCACCAGATTGTCCAAACGCATTCGCCACAAGTACAAGGTCAAGAATATTCACTTCTCCATCACTGTTCACATCCTCTAATAATGTGGAGTCATCTCCATGACCAAAGGCAATATACGTAAACCCACCCATAAATGACAATAGTAAAACAGTAAAAATCAATTTTATCTTCATATTCGGTTATTTAACCTCCAGTAATATACTAAATTATTATACCAAATCAGTCTCATTATTGAAAATCTTTGACTTTGAAACAAACCTATATTTTAGCAATGTCCACGCTGCAAAGAACCCATCTGACCAAAAGCGGAGTTTTTTACCCTCTTTTTTTGTCCGAGGAAAATATGAGACGGGTACTTCATGAATCTTGTAATCAGCACGTAAAATTTTCGCAGTAACTTCAGGACAAAACTCAAAACCTTCACATGTAAGATTTAACATCTTTATCAAATCGGTAGAAAATGCCTTATAGCCGGTAGACTCATCAGTAATGCGGCATCCATAAAGAAGATTTGTATACAAGGCAAGGATACGATTAGCAATAAAGTTGTGTAGACTCGCGTTACCTCTGCCTTCCAAAAAACGAGAACCGTAGACGACGTCTGTTTGTTCTTCTTCCAAAAGTTCAACTAATTGTATTATATCTTTGGGACAAAGCTCCATATCAGCATCTTGAATCACAACGACTTTTCCCTCTACGTGCGGTATTCCACTCCGAATAGCATGCCCTTTACCTCTATTCTCTTTGCAATGGACAATAGTTACATTAATATTGTCCCGTATCTCTTCAAGAATGGCATATGTTCCATCAGTTGACCCATCATTCACAACAATTATCTGTTTTTCTAAAGGTAGAGCCTGCACATTATCTAGTACCTGTCGGATCGTTTGCTCTTCATTATACGCTGGGATGAGTACAGATACTAACATTATGCATTTCTTATATGTATCAAAGATAAGTTTAAAAAACAAAACAAAAGACATTACTCTTTGAAAACTAGATGGAACATTAGAGTAATGATCTCACCATACCACCATCTGCTTGAATCGTTGCACCTGTGATATAACTTGCACGTTCTGATGCGAGGAAAACTACCAGATTAGCGAACTCCTCTGGATCACCAATTCTGCCAAGCGGGATATCAGCAGTCATTTTCTCAAGTGCGGCTTCAAAAGAAATTCCAGCCTCTTCAGCACGCACTGTTGCTAACTGCTTAATCCTATCTGTGAAAATAATACCGGGACATACATTATTTACCAATATTTTGTCCAGAGCAAGTTCAGTTGCAAGAGTCTTAGCAAAACCAATTACACCTGTCCGAGCCATATTTGATAACATCAAACCGTCTACAGGCTGTTTCACCGAAACCGAGGTAAGATTAATTATACGACCACCACCGCGTTCACGCATCGTAGGCACAACAGCACGGCATAAATTGATAGTGCTCATCAAATTCAGATGAACAGCACTCAGATAATCTTCTGATGATAAATCATCAAAACGACCGGCTCTGGGACCACCCGCATTGTTAACTAAAATATCAATACCCCCAAAATGGGATATTGTATTATTTATCAGAGATTCAACTTGATCAGGTTCACTTACATCTGTCGGTATTGCCAACACTTCGGTTTTAGTCTGTTCCCTAATTTCTTCTGCTGTTGCCTCAAGTGTATCAATGTTCCTGGCACAGATAGCGACTTTTGCACCTTCTTGTGCCAAACCAAGTGCTATTGCTTTACCAAGTCCTTTACTGGATGCACCCACAACTGCAATTTTATCCGTAAGTCCAAGATTCATATAGTTTTTTAGTGTAGTAAACTACTGGCTATCCTTTCAAAATGTGGAAAAGTTATTCCTTGATTAAGTATAATACTAATGCCACATATTGTCAAGCATAAACATGATATTGGGCAGGTTTATTTATGGTGAGCTTTGAAATTAAAGAAACACATTTTCTGTGGGAGCGATCTCCGAATCGCGATAAAACTCACTGATAATCGGGAATCGGAGTTCCCTCCTACAACTCAAAATGTCCTGTTAATTCTAAAGTTCACTATAGTTTGTGCCGTTCAGTCCGAGCCGGGCAAAAGGTGTACACACGTATACATCACCACAACCTCCTCCTTCTGCGTCTTCTGTGCCTCCAGTGATTCTGACAAAAACATACAACCCACCAAAAACCCTCTTTTCTTATCCCGGTGAATGCCTAAATGGCATTCATACCGTTGATTTGCAAATCCTATAATCCTGAAAATCCTGGTTCAGACAATTCCCAAAAAACTAAAAATTCGAAACATACATGAAACATGCATGAAACGTATTGTTCTAACCCCCATGTTTCCCTTCCAACCCACCCAACCACGTGTTATAATACTACCACTATGAAAAACAAAACAATCTATAACCCCAACATAACCGTATACGTAGGTCGGAGTGAGCAACGCGAAGTTCGAAATGTTCTTCTCATAGTCTCTTGTAGGTCGGAGCGAGCGAAGCGACCTCCGACATCTTACATTACCTTCTGTAGGAGCAACCTCCCGGTCGCGACCAGGAAATCAACGGTATGAATGCCTATTGGCATTCCCCGGGTCGCTCCTACAAGTAGTCTTCAGCAAATGGCACTTTATTTATTAGAAATGGTATTAGATATACAAAAAGGAAGAATAATCTTAAAGAAACATCGTTTGTAGCGTGTGATTTCTATGACACAAAAGTTATCTATTAGCTTCACATTCCACATAATCTGCGGTTATTTTTGCTATGTAACAAATTGTGTAGGTAGAATTGAACGATACAAAACCGAAAAAGGAGCATAAAAAAAAAGCGAAATTCGCGTCACATTCCTTATCCTGACTGAATTCTTTATGTCACAGGTGACGTGCAAAAGGTCACAATTTTTAGCACATACGGATAAACAATGTAAAGGTAAATTAACGGATATAGGTTTCGCTTCTCTCTACCCGACCTACAAGAGATTATATTGATTTGTGAAAAATAACTCAAGAAAAACCAAAAACTAAATAAACCTATCTAAATAAAGATTTAGTTGAAAACGCTAATCTATTCTGATAAACTGTATATACTGTCAAATATATTCTGTTACAGTTGAAAAATAGGAGAAAACATGCATCAACTTTACGACACACAACCACCCAATCCACCTTCACGGGCAATACTTGTCGGCATAAGACTCCGAGATAACCTACTTCACGAAACAGAGGAATCTCTACAGGAACTGCGACAACTCACAGAAACAGCAGGAATTAAAGTCGTTTGTGAAACAATACAACACCGCAATGTTCCGAATCCAACATATTTTATAGGTGAAGGCAAGGTTGAAGAACTAAAGGGTGTGGTTGAAGAACTCGAAGCGGATGCCATTATATTTGACGAAGAATTGTCACCGGCACAAACACGTAACATTGAAAACACACTTGATATTGCAACCGTTGACAGAACAGGACTTATCCTACAGGTGTTTGCCCAACGCGCATTAACAAGTGAAGCGCGCCTACAAGTAGCATTAGCTCAATTAGAATATGCATTACCACGACTCACACGTATGTGGACACACCTTTCACGAATTGCAACCCGTGCTGGCAGCGGTAGCGGGGCATTACGTGGTCCCGGTGAAACGCAACTCGAAATGGACAGACGGTGGGTTCGTAGACAAATCGCTCATGTCAAGAAATCATTAGCTACCGTTGAAAAACGCAGACAAGTTCAACGACAAAATCGTTCCGACAAAATCAAAGTTTCACTTGTTGGCTATACAAACGCAGGAAAATCTACACTCTTTAACACACTCACAGGTGAGAACGTATTAGCAGAGAATAAATTATTTGCCACCTTAGATTCAACAACACGAAGGGTTCAGTTACCTGATAATCAAACCATTCTGTTGAGTGATACAGTCGGTTTCATAAATAAGTTACCCCACCAACTCGTTGCAGCGTTCAAAGCAACGTTGGAAGAGGTAACAGAAGCAGATATGTTGCTACACATCGTTGATATCAGTCATCCAGAAGCAGAAGCACAAATATCCGCTGTAGATAAAGTTCTTACAGAAATAAGTGCAGATGATATACCGATGTTAATGGTATTCAACAAAATTGACCAACTTCAGAAGGAAGACCAATTACATATCCTACAAACACGTTACAAAGAAGCAATCCCTATATCAGCACAACGCGGAGATGGCATCTCGGACTTAACACAAACATTAGCGGAACGTTTCGCCTCACACGGGGCAATGCTCGACCTTCAGATCCCATATAAAGATGGCAAAGTCTTGGATCTACTCTATAAGCATGGTACAGTTCTTGGAACGGAATATGCTGAAGATGCAGTTCACGTCAAAGCTCGTTTGCCGAGTCGCTATCTAAAATCAGTATCACAATTCACAATGACTCCTGATAATGTATGATGAAAACTACACCATTTTCCAATGTAATGTAAGGATACACAATTAGTATGGGATGGTTAGACAAAGTTGAAGTCGGACACGACTTACAGATCTGTCCAGATTGTGATCGAGAATATGAGGTGCTACAGCAATTTTTGGGAAACACAAGTAACAAACTTACAGATTGGATAGATGATATATTTAACGATGCATATTATGTTGAACTGCGATGTCCACAATGTCTTGAAACGCGCTACCTATGCATACAAACATTAACATCAAATCAGTTCTACACAGAAAAGGAGAAACAAATCAACAAATGAAAATAGGTGTTACACAAATCATTCTTGGAAATATGTCACTGGATGATACACTTACACTTTGCCAAGATGCAGGTTATGATGCAGTTGAACTAACCTTTGGCGAAGGTAAAGACACAGACATCAACATGAGTGATACTGAACTAAAAGGGATCGCTGCAAAATGTGAGGCTGTTGGTGTTGAGATTGCGAGTATAACCGCAGGTTATGCAAATCGTGGTAATTTACTCAGTCCTGATGTTGAACAACGTAATAACGGAACTAAATCCCTCGCACGCGGTTTAGAAGTCGCAGGTGCACTTGGAGTCGGAGGGATATTACTACACCCAGGACAACTCAGCGTTGAAGGAACATACCAACAGGTGTGGGATAACCTCGTCGGTATTCTAAAAGACCTGGCACCCTCAGCAGAAGAATATAATGTCGCAATTGGGTTGGAAAACGTTTGGAACAAATTCCTACTTAGTCCAAAAGAAATGAGAGAAATTGTTGATGAAATCGGAAGCGATTGGGTTGGAACATATCTTGATACTGCTAACATGATGGCTTACGGGTATCCAGAACATTGGATACGTGAACTTGGGGATCGTATCAAACGCGTGCATTTCAAAGACTTCTCACGTGGACAACACCGTTTTACAAATCTCTTGGATGGTGATACAGATTGGGCAGCAGTCATGGACGCGTTCCGTGCTGTCGGCTATGACGGATATGTCGTTCACGAAGTTGGGGGAGACAGAGAAGCACAAATTGATCTCGCAAAACGTATGCGAAAAATAGTAGCTATGTAGTGGTAAAAATAAAAGCGATGGTTTCACAACCATCGCTATATGCCGGAGGTCGGACTTGAACCGACATGGACCTAGGGTCCGCTGGATTTTGAATCCAGTGCGTCTACCGATTTCACCACTCCGGCTAAATATAAAATAGACTAATGTTATAGGGAAATCACTCGGTGTTCAGAACAATTCTACCTGTTTAATATAACACATTATTGGGGTATTGTCAATAAATTATGGCGCAACAACGAAAAGGTCTTGCAACAGATAGTATCTTTCGACGGATTATTGACGCAGTACTGGGGTTCTTGGGGTTATTGCGCGAGAAGGAAACTTGGCAAGCTATTGTACGATGGGGTTTATGGCGCATAATACCCAAACGCCGACGTATCCTAAAATTAATGCGAGAACTTAATCCACTTCTTGAGAATGCACCACCAGAAATGCATTCTCTCCGTGATGAAGTATTTTCAAAAATCTGCCTTGAACTCAAACCACAAGACCAACAAATACTCGTAGATATACTAAACCATGTTGAACAACCAATTGGCTATGAACAGATTTTTTTTACATCTCTCTATCCGGTCTTAGTCAAGAGAGATCTGGAAGCAATTCCAATCCACACTGAAGAACATCATCAACTCCATGTGGAAATTGGATATTTTGGACACAACGAAGATTACTTTTTCTGTGTTTTTGAGATTGATAGTGAAAGACGGATGTCACTCAAAACACCATTAACTGTCCGTGAAGACCAACGCGATGACAAACGATTCGTTATCTACACACTCGGATGTGCAGGACTCGTTGAAACAGACTTCGCAGCCTATGCTGAACAGTGGCTCCTAAACGCACCACGTTTATCAATCGCACTACCACTACTCGCAACTGCTTATGCAGAACAGTGGATACTTAATACCCGTATTTATTTCTCTCACATATTAAATGATTTGAAAAAAAGGAACTATAAAGTTACAGCAGAGGCAATACCTGATTTTGAACGGGAGAGGTTGTCAATATTACGCCGTCTCTCCCTGATCCGATTAGAAAAACGTCAATTTCAGTCCTCACGCCGAAATCGTTGAGATAAATACCGGGTTCTATAGAAAAACATATACCTTCAATAAGCACGCGTTCATCTCGCGTTTCAAGGTTATCCAAATTAACACCGTTGCCATGTATTACAGTACCGATATTGTGTCCAGTTCTGTGAATGAAATATTCTCCATAACCTTTTTCGGTAATATATGCGCGTACACAATCGTCTACTGCATAACCTGGTATCGGTTCATTCGCTTCCCATTTATCACGGATGAATGCAACTGCTCTATCACGTGCCTCTTTGACAATATCAAATATTTCAACGTACCTTTCAGGAACTTCTGTACCCGCATAAGCAACCCAAGTTGTGTCTGCGAAAACCGCATCCGGGTCCTTCTGTTTTGCCCATAGATCAATTAGGATAAAGTCCCCCTTTTTAATCTGATTCGACCGGGTAACAGAAGGGGCATAATGTGGGTCACCGCTGTTAGCATTAACAGCAACAATTGGAGGATGATCTGTTACTATACCCATTAAATCAAATTGATCAAGAATCTGTTGCTGAACGTCATACTCTGTGATGGATCTATTTGCCTTTAACTGGTCACCAATCCATGAGAATGCATAGTCTTTTGCTTGTAGCACTTGTTGGGCAGACTTGAGATGTCCCTCATACTGTGCATCGGATAACCGTGCCTCCACATATTGGGCAAGTTCCCCAGACGAATGGACTTCAACACCGAAACCTTGCACCCACTCCATTGTGCCTGCATCTACGCGTGAGATATAAGGTATGGATCCATCAGGAGAATATTCCATCGCAACAGACTTCACACCGGAAAGGAGTTTGGGCATCTCTTCGTTGAGTTCCTGCCAACCAGCATATAGGGATACGTTCCCTAAAACATCAGTAAAGTTTGATGTTTCTATCCGATGAATTAGCCAATGCGGTTCACCTTCTGCAGGAATTAAGCAAAACCAACGACGTGTGATGTGTGCACCAGATAAACCTGCAACGTTTTGTGATATAGGGTTAATTCCTCGAAAATCGTAAAGTAGCCATGCATCAAGATTTAATGTTGTCAACGCATTTTGGATTTCTGATAATTTCATAACAATCATAGTAACAAAAACATGTTACATTGTCAAAGGATATTTGTAACACGAATCGAAAACATGACAGAACACTTAATACAAATCAAAATAATATGAGGACAAGTAAATGAATTTCAATTTTAGTGGATTAAATATGCCAGGTCTTATGAATTTAGGTATGGTTTTGGTAGTCTCTTCTTGGATTTTGTTTGCTATAGTACATCTTACCTTCGCAAGTGCAGTATTCAAAGATGCTCAACTGAATAGAAATCGTCTATTTGTATTGCCGGGAGTATGGTATATAGCAACACTACTCGGAGGAGTATTTGTAGCAGCTGTTTATTGGATAATGCATCACTCAAGTCTTAATACATCAAATACAAAATCCCAATCAGATTCGGATAATTCTACGATTTTGTAAGATACACATATTTCTTTTTTTCAATAAGGTCTTGATAAACATCATACAATAAGAAAACCCGTAACGCTGTCAAATTACGGGTTTGAGAATGATTGCTGGATTATGTGTATATTACTTTGATGTAGACTTCAATTTTCCCCATGTAGTTGCCAATTTACCATTTGGATCAACTGCAAAAAATGCTGAATTCTCGCCAAGGTAATTAAGCACATTCATCGTGAGTTTTCTCAGGTTATCACTTTCTGGTGACTTTGTGTCTGTGTAGACACCGTTATGATGTCCAAGTGTGATGATTTTACCCTCATCAACTTCATATTCAACAAACGGACGTTCACCGGCACCTGCACCACCACCACGTGTTTTTGTGCCAAGTATATTGCCAGCAGGTGGTGCTGCTTTGAAATTGATGAAATCTGCTGAAAAACCCGCTTGATCCATGCTGGTAAGAAAAATCGGTTTACTTGTATCAAAACCTTTATAGACAGGATGATCTTTGAAAACTGCAGTCGGATTAATACCTATCTCTGGAGGACCTTTACCAAGGGGTTGCAATACGCGGGCATTACCACCATCATCAACACCCATGTCAACGACATATTTCAGACCAAGTGCTGATAGAAATATGCCACCACCCGCTTCTACATAATTAAGAATAGCCTTTTTTGTACCGTCTGCAAGAAATGACGCGGGCAACTGATTTGTTTCTGTGTAAAAAAGCCATAACACAGCATAGTCATCTAATTTTTTAGCGGTACCACCATCTGTCTTAAAAGTACCACTGTTGTCTGCTACAAGTAATGTCGTTGGATATTCATCGTTTACCCAATTGTAGGCAGCTTCCTCAACTTCCCCGAGATCGTTGCTTCCTGCTAAAAAAGCGACAGTTACATCAACTGAATACGCAGGCAAAATCACAATCACTGAAAAGAGGAACATTATCAGCAAGCATTGAAATGTTATCGTATGTCTCATAATCTTCATCTCCTTCATCTGTTTGTTATAAAGTATCATGTTATTAGTCATATTGTCAACGCAATTGGTTCGGTTTTAAATACACCATAAGAAAATGGAAATAGGGTATAATCAAACAACAACATATTTGTAGATAGTTAATGTACGAGAGGAGAGAGCTAAATGTATAACGCTGACAAACATTTTGAAACTCTATACGGTACCGTCACCAGAAAATATGAATTCAGAGAAACCACTCGAGAAGGTATGATAGCATGGCAATCCAATTTTCGTCCTGAATTACGGGAAATACTCGGTTTAGATAACATGGAATCTGACCTTGATGGTTATACCCCAAAGGCAGAACAATTAAATGTCTTGGATCTTGACGATCACATTCGAGAAAATTGGTATCTATGGGTAGAACCAACCGTGCCATTACCGTTTTATCTGATACGACCAAAAGCAATTGAAGGAAAACTACCTCTAATTCTTACGCCACACGGTCACAATCATCCGCATATCTATGCTGGAATCGCACACTCAGAAAAAGAGGAGCAAGAAATGTTGGAAGGAGAACGCGATATCGCACGTCAGGCTGCCGTTGAGGAAGGTTACATCGCAATTGCTCCAACAACACGCGCATTCGGTGAAACTCGCACAGATGCTGATAAGAACAACAATAACACTCATTCATGCCGTCATCAGTTAGTGCATGACATACTCGTTGGTCGCACACCGATTGGCGAGAGAGTATGGGACATGTCACGATTGATAGATTGGGCAATCGAAAATCTGCCAATTGATGCAGAACGCATTGCAATCACCGGTAACTCTGGTGGTGGAACGGTTTCTCTTTTCGCTGCTGCGTGTGAAACGCGTATCGCTGTAGCAGTACCGAGTTGCTACTTCTGCACCTTTGAAGGTAGCATCGGAACAATCCGCCATTGTGAATGCAACTACGTTCCCGGTGTAATGCGGTTAGGTGAGATGTACGATGTCGCAGGATTAATCGCACCGCGTCCATTTTGTGCTATTTCTGGTAAAGACGATCCGATATTCCCAATTGGTCACGTTAAGTTAGCTTACGAAAAGTTGAAGGAAATTTACACGGTCGCAGGTGTTGGAGATAGGTGTGAGCTGTATATTGGTGAAGGAGGACATCGCTATTACAAAACGGGTGCATGGAACTTTGTCCGACGCTTTTTTGCTGTATAAACTATACTATATCAACCTTGTATAATTGCCCAAACCGTTCTCAAGATGATCTTTATATCTAAAGCAATTGACCAGTTTTCGATATAATAACGATCAGAATTAACACGATCTTCAAGGGATGTATTTCCACGAAAACCGTTGACTTGAGCCCAACCCGTCATACCCGATTTGACGCGCTGTCTGGCAAGATAGTGTGGGATAGATTCTTGGAATGTTCCAATCAAACCTGACATCTCTGGACGCGGTCCTACAAGACTCATATCTCCTTTAAGGACATTGAGAAATTGTGGTAGTTCGTCAAGGCTCCAGCGTCGAAGAAACTTACCGAGTTCAGTTTGCCGTGGATCATCCGTTTTTGCCCATACATGTCCGATATTTGCCTCTGCATCAACACGCATTGAACGGAATTTGTATATGTTGAAACGCTTGCCTGCTCTACCAACACGTTCTTGAAGGAATATCGCTTTACCGGGAGAGGTAATACGGATGACTGCTGCAATTATTAGCATCAAGGGACTTAACACAATCAAGGCAAACAGACTAAACACGATATCAATTAGCCGTTTGATGATTCCACTTACACCTTGCATCGGCGTCTCACGGAGTTGAAGCACAGGTTGCCCTTCAAAGAAGGTTACTGCTGACCCACCTGTGATAAATTCGGAGAGTTCGGGTAGCACATTGATCTGAATCGGTATTCCTTCGCATGCGTACATTATCTCCATAATGGTATCATTTGACACTGATGGGGATACGATGTATAACATGTCAAGACGGTGTTCTTGCACGATCTGTAGTATCTCTTCACTACTACCGAGATATTCTCCCTCTGAATCATCAGCACATTTTTTCTGGACGGTGTTTGCCCCATCAATCAGACCTACTAATTTATATCCACTATTCTGTCTCACACTCAACGCGTCAATAAACTTACTACCGCGTTCGTCATAACCAACGAGTGCTATACGACTTACACCAACTCCGTGTGCCTGAATAGATTGACGAAATCGGAAAAGCACAAGTCTAATCAGAAACAGGAATACAAAATTGAAACAAGTTCCAAGTAACATTACCCAACGTGAATAGGGGACGTGATGGTATATGAAAAAGAGTGCTGCTAATGTTCCAATCAGTGCGATGCAAGAGGCTTGGGTGAGTCTCCAGAAAGATAACAGTGTAGCATTGTCTTCCTGACGATAGAGTTTAAATCCATTCAGTGTTACCATCCAAATAATAACTGTCACTGGTATCAGTCGAATATAGTCATTAAAGGGTGGTGTGCCTCCTTTATGTAATGCTAACGTATCAAGCAAACCTGATTCAAATCGTATCCAATATGCGACAACAATTGAAGTAGCAATGAAACAGAGGTCACATAATACTGTGAATAATATTAGGAGATGATCAAGTGTCTTTTTGCTCATGAAGGATTATTTAAGTGCATATTTCTATTTTGGTCTAAACCTTACTGTTGTGAATGTTATTGGACGATTATTTATTATACCTTGTTCCATTGTAGAATTCAACATAAGTGTTAAATCCAAAATATACCTACATTATGTCAGGTTATTTTATGAACTTTACTGAATTATTGTTGATAATGTGGTATGCTATTTCTACATTTGAAAGGAGATACCCATGTCAAATAAACTGAAGGTTGGGATTGTCGGGGCACATCGCGGGAGTTCTTATTTTCAACCGTTTAGTACCATTACTGAAACTGAGGTCACAGCAGTATGTGACATCAATGAGGCAACACTCCAAAACGTAGCAGATCGGTTTAATGTTCCACAGCAATTTACAAATTACAGTGATATGTTAGATGTTGTTGACCTTGTTGTACTTGCTACACCTGAGAATCTTCATGTTCCGCAGTCAATAGAAGCATTAGAAGCAGATAAACATGTCATCAGTGAAGTGACAGCTGCTGTTAAGTTAGATGAATGTTACGACCTTGTACGAGCAGTACGTAAGTCATCTGCAAAGTATACAATGGCTGAGAATACTTGTTATTCTAAGCACAATGTACTAATCCGTAGTATCGTAGAGGAAGGGCTGTTTGGTGATGTGTATTTCGGTGAAGGAGAATATCTACATAACATCAAATCGCTTCATCATGATGCAAGTGGCAATCCGACGTGGCGTTATTATTGGCAGGTAGGTATCAATCGCTGCAATTATGCGACACATAGCCTTGGTCCAGTCCTCCAGTGGTTTGGTGAACGCGTGGTGAATGTCTGTTGTCTTGGAACAGGTGTTAATACTGATCCAGAGCATGCAATGGAGGATACGGTGATGATGCTTTGTAAGACTGAAAGTGGAGGTTTAATCAAGATTCGGATTGATATGCTCTCAAACCGTCCCGCAAACTCCTATTTTAGTCTTCAGGGTACAAAAGGGTGTTATGAGAGTTCTCGCGGGTTCGGTGGACAACCCAAGATATGGTTAAATGAGTTTGAATCAGGAGAGCAGTGGAGACCACTCGGTGAATTAGAAGGGAAATTCTTACCGGAACGGTGGAAAAACCCACCTACTGAAGCAGAAAATATTGGAGACCTTGGTGAGTATTTCAAGGTGCGTGATTTTGTTGATAGTATCCTCAACGATACTCAACCACCGATTGATGTGTATACTGCAATGGATTATACGGTGCCTGGGTTGATTTCAGAGGAATCTATAGCAAAGGGTGGTGATCCGATAGAAGTACCAGATTTCCGTGAGATTGAGTAGTCTCTTCCGAGAATAATCTAATTTATTCAGGAACGACATCTTTATCTACAGGATTATATACGAGTCCGCAACTACTACAACGGTATCCACTTTCTGGCTTGGACTCCACAACAGGAAAAAGCATGCCACAACAAATTGGACAAGGTTCGTCAATTTCCATTTCTGCCTGTTCCATTTCACCGGAACGATTTTCAAATTCAACAAGCATGTATTTAGTATCTCCTTAGTGTAGTATCAATTTCAGCTGCCCATTGATCAATTCCACCTATTAGGTTTTTTGTGTCGGTAAACCCATTTTTTTGAAGGTATGCGGTTGCATATAGACTACGTTGTCCGTGGTGACAGTAAACCACGATCTCTTGGTCTGTTGGAATTTCATCAAGATGTTGCGGTAATGTGTTGAGAGGTATTAGTTTTGCCCCTTCAAGATGCACAATATCGTATTCATATTGTTCACGTACATCCAGCAATAGCATATCCTCATTTCGGTCTACTTTTTGCTTTAATTCTTGCGTAGAAATTTCAGGAAGTGAATGTTTCGACTGCATTACTCAGCATCTTCCTCGTTTTGTGTTGGCGATAATGACGCGCACTTAGGACACGGACATATCTCGCGCAGAATTTCAAATGGATAGATGCCAGTATTGTGTCCATCATCCCAATTGAATTGGAGTGCATAACGACCCACTAACTGTATATCCAGCGGTTGAATATCATCAGATACTTCTATCAAATCTATATCTCCATCACCTTGTGGAGAAAACAGCGAATGAACATCCTTACCTTCGTGCCTGATGATGGCACATTCAGCACAAGGACACATCTGTCTGAGATAACTATATGGGAACCAACTTTCATGACCATCCTTCCATTCAATCTGAAAAGCGTTCCCATGTTTTTTGAGAAGTTTCGGTTGAGTGATTAGGTTCATGAGGATACGGTACGCAAAATATAATTACTTTTGTTAGAAGATACCGAGTTCGTCTCTTGCCTCTTCGCTCATTAATTCGGGTGTCCAACGCGGTGTCCACACCACATTGACGTTAACCTCTTCAACACCGTCCATCTGCTGGGTTACTTGCTGCGTTCCATTGACAATCTGTCCACCAGCAGGACATCCAGGACTTGTTAGGGTCATTGTAATATCAACGGTTGTCTCTTCAATATCGACTTCATAAATAAGTCCCATATCAACGATGTTAATACCGATTTCAGGGTCAATAATTTGTTTGATAGATTCCAAAACAGATTCTTCTGTTACCATTTGATTTTCTCCTATTGTGAGATAAGACAATTTGCTCAGATGAAGTAGTAGTTAATCGATGCTAACCAATATATCGCCGTCTTCAACCTTGACTGGAAAACATTCAATGTCTTCAATTGCAGGCATACAGAGGGCTTTTCCAGTTTTAACACAAAAACGTGCACCGTGACGAGGACATTCTATCTCATCCCCATTCAATAAACCTTCACCTAAAGGTCCACCATCATGTGTGCATACATCTTCCATCGCGTAAAATTTTCCTTCTACGTTAAAGAGTAGCACAGGAACGAAATCTACTTCAACTAATTTTTTCGTGCCGGGTGGCACTTCATCAACTTTAATAACTTTATAGAATTCTGCCATCTGTTCCTTTCCTATTCATCTTCTTCTCCTGGCCATCCTTTGATACCGTAAGCACCAGCCTTGAGAACCTTCAGAGCCAATAATGCACATTTTACACGTACTGGACCTAACGGAATGCCGATCATATCCATAATATCATCTCTTGTGAGTTGCTTAACTTCTTCAAGAGTCTTACCTTGTATTTTCTCTGTGAGCATGGAGGCTGCAGCTAAGCTAATAGTACAACCATGTCCACAGAACCGGACCTCTTTAATAGTCTCATCCTCCACAAGTAGGTCCATCCGAATGGTATCTCCACATAATGGATTATCTTCTTCATGGGAAATATCAGGATCAGGTAATGTGCCATAATTGCTGGGATTTTCATAGTGGTCAAGAAGTTCTTCTTGATATATATTCATTTATCTCTCCGTATCATAATTGTCTGTGCTTTTCGTAGACCATCACATAAACGATCTATATCATCCTTCGTGTTGTACAAGTAAAAACTTGCACGAGCGGTTGCTATTACATCTAACTTTTTCATTAGTGGTTGCGCGCAGTGGTGTCCTGCACGGATTGCCACATCATGTGTATCCAAAATACCGGCTACATCATGCGGATGGATACCTTGTAAATTAAACGAGATAACCCCTGCTTTCTGATGTGGTTCCGGTCCATAAATTGTTATACCTTCAAAATCCTGTAGCTGTGAATGTGCGTATTTTAGGAGTTCCTGTTCGTGCACATGAATTGATGCTAATCCTGCCTGCGTAATATAGTCTACCGCACTACCGAGTCCAATTGCTTCAGCAATGCTTGGTGTGCCTGCTTCAAATTTTGCAGGAACGTCTGCATAGGTTGAGATGTCACGTTCAACAGACCTAATCATTGATCCGCCACCGAGAAATGGGGGCATTTCTTCAAGCAATTCTAACTTACCGTATAGCACACCGACTCCTGTCGGTCCACACATCTTATGTCCTGAAAATGCAAGAAAATCACAATCCAATTGTTGCACATCAACATGGAAATGCGGAATAGACTGTGCTGCATCTACCATCACCTTTGCTCCAGCAGCATGTGCTGCCTCAATAATAGATTGAATTGGGTTAATTGTACCGATAACATTAGAAACATGTGTAATTGCCACCAATTTGGTCTTTTCAGTCAATATATCGTGTAGTTGTGTGAAGTCAAGTAATCCCTTGTCGGTTATCTCAAGAAACCGCAGCGTTGCCCCTGTACGTTGTGCCAACATCTGCCATGGAACAAGGTTACTATGGTGCTCAAGTTCCGAGAGAACGATTTCATCTCCTTCGTGTATATTGATACTCCCCCAACTATAGGCTACAAGGTTGATGGACTCCGTAGTATTCCGTGTGAAGACAACTTGACTTGTCCGTGGTGCATTGATCAGTTGTGCGACTTTCTGCCGTGCTTTTTCGTATTGGTCTGTCGCCTCTTCTGAAATCCTATATATGCCGCGATGGATATTTGAACGATAGGTATCATAATAGGCATCCATCGCTTCTACGACAGGGTGCGGTGTTTGTGTTGACGCAGCACTATCGAGGTATGCAAATGAGGTGTCTGTGAAGATAGGGAAATCCTCACGAATGGCTTTAACATCAAGTGGACGATAGTCGGAGGTTTGCATTGTTATTTTACCTATTTTGTTTGAACCAGCATTTACAAGATTATAGGATTATCACGATTAATCGGGTTTCGCAAAGTCAACTCGATTACAAATGATTCACTACGGTTCCATAACGTAATCTACGAGATGTCAGTGATTTCTACCAACGATTCGCCTTCTTGTAAAAGCAATAAAGCTTTTGGGAAACTCAGGAACAGGATCTTACGCATTTGAGCGTTTGTTGTATTACCACATCTTATCCAAATGAGTTGTGGTAGCGGACCAAGTTGATCCAACAATTCAACGAAATCGTGGTCTTTGTCATCACAACTGCTTCTGTCTCACGAGCCGCTAAAAATATGTCTCTATCACTCGCTTCTTGAAATTTAAGCCATTGGACTGAAAATGCATCTACAGCAAAAGTATTCTTGATCCATGGCGCAAGTGCTGGAGAGAGTTGAGCATCTATCCAAAATTTCATACAGTAATCACTGGGTGATTTGTTTTACGAATCACCGGGGGATCAATTTTATGTGTAGCGAATTTGAGGCATGCCACAATATCATCGGAATTAAGGTCTGGCATCTCCTGAAGAATCTCTTTAAAGGAGAGTCCGCTGGCAAGTAAGTCTAAAACATCTGTCACCCGAATCCGCATACCTCGTATGCAAGGTCTGCCGCCACACTGCTCTGGATTCGAAGTAATTCTCAATCTCAAGGTGAAATAGTTCCTCGGTTTAACACAATCAGTTCCATCTGAATAGACACTGTCAGGCACAAAAAAACTTAGATTAGTAGACTTTTCTAATTTGTTGCATATTTTTCCACAGATTTTAAAGTCACGTTCGGTGTCGGGGGTGGTTACTTTTATGTATAGCACATCGTCCTTAGAACGATTTTCATCATATTCCAGATAATCATACTCTTTTAGAATTCGCTTGAGAGTCTCTACGATTTTGGGATTTTCCGATACTTTCATAGGACGCTCCTTAATCTCAATATAAACAATTTTGGAACTAAGGTGTAAGTTAGGTTATCCGAGCATTGTCTGAACCAGCATTTACAAGATTATAGGATTATCAGGATTATGTTACGGATTGGTGTGACCAGAATAAGGAGAAGCCAAAAACACTTCACACTTTATCAACTATTTCTACTTTTAGTGAGACATTAAGATCGTGTGCAATTCTTTCAAGATATCTCCTTTTCACATCTGTACTAATTTCTTTCCAAATGTAATGTTCACCAATCTGAACACCAGTTTTATCATAATTAGGAAAATTGTCTTTTGATACTATAGTCGGAGCAACAGACATTACCTCATCAAAACCTAATTTTTCTATTGTTTCAAGAAAAGTATCTGATGCATTTGATTGCTCAATCACTTCTCCATTGTTCATAGTAACTCGTAAGCGAGTAGGTGGTATTGGTGATTTTCGTATAGGTTGCCGAGATGTACTTGGAGGTGTAGGTGTCACCTTATATTGTTTAGAAGTAGTAGGTATTACTTCAATTTTCGACTCGGTCTCCCTTTTTAAGCTTTTCAAATACGTTAATATCTGTTCAGGTGTAGGTCTAGCTTCACATAAACTTTCTGTTTTGCCTGCCATTGCTTCTATTAAGAACTCGGAAAATCCATCTTCGTCGTGCAATAATTTACTCCATGCCTCTGGTAAACGTGCCTCAATCTCGCGTTGTTTAGAAACGCTTTGATAGTCATTTTTAATTGCAATAATTGCGTTCCCTTTTCGGACTGCTTCATAGTTCAGGTATCTGTTAAGACGTTCTATACTATCTGCACTGTCGCTTTCAAGTAGATCTAATTCGTATACTTTCCGTTCCCTAAATTTTCCTTCACCTGTTGAATGAAAAAATCGCCATATCCGACCATCAGTAAGAATTGCAATTGGTACTCCCTCTCGAAAAGCGTATCCAAATAACTGTTCTTCTGCTCCATCAAGATTCCCAACTTGTTTTACCTCTATAAAAACACGCGCCTTTTCTGGTGGATGACACAACGCAAAGTCCACTCTCTGTCCTCCGACTCCGTATTCAGGAATGAAAATCTTTGGAGTGAATATTGGCCAATTCAATGCATGGAGTAGTCTACGCACAATTCCGTCAGAAACTGCAGCTTCATGTGAAAACGCACCTTGTTTTAACTGATTTCGTATATCGTCAATATGTTCCTTAAGTGTCATTCTTATACTATATACCTTCTATTCTAACCGTATACCCTCCTTAAAATATAAGTTATATCACAGGAAGTAGCGCGCTTAGACAGCGCGCATATCATTGTATTAATGAGATAAATTTACCGACTCGGGAAGCCGATATTGACAGGAGCAGTATCGTGGCTTTCACATGCCTGATCAGTTGGCACTTCTGTTTCTGCTTCGTTTGGTGTAACAATTCCTTCTTCAAGCAGATATGCTTCCACTTCATCACCGCTGACATCAGCAAGTATGATGTCGTCAATTTGGACACACGGTTGGTAAGGTTGACGTGTCTTTTGTACCATTTCACGATAGTTTTCTTCGACGTTGATAATATCTCTGTCTTCGTATTTCAAATTGTATTTGTCGAAAATGGCACGGACACCGTTACTCCAGCCACAGACAGGTTTCATATATGCAATAATTGTGGGTTGACTCATTGTAAGTGACTCCTTCTAATTTTGGCAACGTCTGATGACGTGCATGTTTACTGTCAGCATACAAAGTATGCTATTTTTCCAATTTAAGTGAAACAAATTCTTGCATTTCTTCTCGGACAGCATCCAAAGGGATACGTTCCATGACAGGTTCAAAAAACCCATCCACAATTAGTTTTTCTGCCATATCATAGGGTAAACCACGACTCATCAAGTAGAATACTTGTTCTTCGTCAATTTTACCTGCTGTAGCACCGTGGGTACAACGAACTTCATGTGCTTCAATTTCTAATCCGGGCAAGGTATCTGCATGTGCGCGTTCACTCAGTAGTAGATTGTCATTTTTCTGATATGCATCCGTATAGTTTGCATCAGGGTAAACATAGATGTTTCCTCCCCAAGCTGTTTGTGATCTATCCTTCAGAACAGTTCTGTATAACAGATCACTGGAGGTATATGGTGACATATGTTCTTGTGCTGTGCTAACATCTAAATGTTGGCGTGCATCGGTGAATGCTAAACCTAACAATTGAGCAGTACTACCTGCTCCATCTAACACAATTGCTTGGTTCATTTTACTTAATCGACTTCCGAATGTGGCAGAAACCCAACAAAGTTGTGCATCTTTGCTAATAATGGATCGTTGTGAGGCAAAATTCCAAACCTGACGATTCCAGTGTTGCACCTGCACATAAGTTACGTTGGCATTCTGACCAGCGAAAATCTCAACAGCACCACAATGAAAACCGTCTGAATCCGGTTTATCAGACGCATTATCCTCTATGATGACAACTTGACTATCTTCTTCAGCTATAAGGAGGACATGCGACAGATCAGCGTGTTGTGCTTCGGAAAGTCTGATATATACACGCAACGGATCTTCTATCCTGACACCTTTCGGAATGTGTAATACATATCCACCACGCCAAAATGCACCATGAAGTGCGTCCAACATGTTATGACTGGCAAAATTACCACTTTTTAGGTTTGTTTCTAATGTGACTGCCTTCGTCATAAAGTAGTCACGGATGAGATCTCCCCGCTCCTTTACAGCCGTGTGTAAATCAGCAAAGTAGACATCCTTTTTTTCTAATTCAGGAGACAAGTAAGTGTGTTGGGGATTCCCATCTACTTGAATATAAACTCCTGCACCATCATCATCTTCAGTTGCTACACTTTCATTTGATTCTGTAGCAGGATTATAATTATCGATTGCAAACCCGCGTAGATGGCGTCGTGTTCTACGCCAGTAATCCTGGGTACGCATATCAACAGTCCGTCGCCATACATCATCTTCTGTCGTATGTGGCATTGGCAACGATTCGTAGAGAGAATATGCTTCTAATCTTCTCTCACGCATCCACTGCGGTTCATCGCGCGTTATTTTCTCAACAAAATCTTTTGAAAAATCACCTGTTTGCAATTCTAAATCCTCTCCTATCCTATTGAACCTTCCATCTGGAGTTGAATAAGGCGATTCATCTCAACAGCGTACTCCATTGGTAATTCCTTCACAAGCGGCTCAATAAACCCGTTGACAATCATAGTTGATGCTTCCTCTTCAGTCAAACCACGACTCATCAGGTAGAAGAGCTGCTCTTCACCGATTTTGCTAACGCGTGCTTCATGTTCAATGTTAGTATCGTTCTCATTGATTTCTATGACCGGATAGGTGTCTGATCGTGATTCTTTGTCAAGAAGAAGTGCATCACAAACAACATGAGATTTGCATCCCTTTGCACCTTTTGCGACATCAACCCATCCACGATAACTGGAACGTCCACCATCTTTACTAATGGACTTTGACGTAATCTGTGAGGTCGTGTGTGGTGCACAATGGTAGACTTTCGCCCCTGCATCTTGATGTTGTCCTTTACTTGCGAACGCAATAGAGAGGATTTCACCTCTTGCACCGGGTTCCATCATATAGACACTCGGATACTTCATCGTCAACTTGCTACCGAGATTACCATCTACCCATTCCATCTGTGCGTCTTCATAAGCAAGTGCACGTTTGGTGACGAGATTATACACATTGCTTGCCCAGTTTTGGATAGTTGTATAGCGTACGCGTGAACCTTTCATGCAGATAATTTCAACAACTGCACTATGCAACGATTCACTGCTGAACGTCGGTGCCGTACACCCTTCAACATAATGTACCTGTGAACCTTCATCAGCAATAATGAGCGTCCGTTCAAACTGCCCCATGTTTTCGGTGTTGATTCGGAAATAGGCTTGCAATGGGAATTCAACCTTTACACCCGGAGGAACATAAATGAAACTACCACCACTCCAGACAGCACTATTCAGCGCGGCGAATTGATTATCCGCGGACGGAATAATAGTACCAAAGTATTTCTTCACAAGGTCAGGATATTCTTTGACAGCAGTATCGGTATCTACAAAAATGACACCAATTGCATCCAATTCTTCTACAAGGTTGTGATAAACAACTTCGGAATCGTATTGTGCACCGACACCCGCGAGGAATTTCCGTTCAGCTTCAGGTATTCCAAGTCGGTCGAAGGTGTTTTTAATGTCTTCTGGCACATCGTCCCAACTCCGTTCACTTCGGTCAGAGGCTTTGACATAGTAATAGATATCGTCAAAATTGAGCTGTGAAAGATCACCACCCCATTTTGTCATCGGCTTCTGTTTAAAGATTTCGTAAGCCTTAAGTCTATACTCGCGCATCCAATCCGGTTCCTCTTTGATGTCGCACATCTGGTTGATAACCTCTTCGTCCAATCCTTTACGGGATTTGAACGTTGGCTTAACATCATCGTGGAACCCGTATTGATAGTCCTTACTAATCCCGATATCGTCAATTTGTCTCGTTTCTGGGGTTGCCATTGGTTTTCCTCCTTACCTTAATTCTGCTGAACAGTTTCAGCAATACCATATTTTTCTCGAATTGGATCGTAACCTTCTGCTTCTAATACTTGTGTAAGTTCCCATCCACCAGACTCAACAATCCTGCCATCAAGCAGAATATGCACATACTGTGGACGAATATAATCCAACAAACGTGGATAGTGTGTGATAATCAAAACACCGAGTTCTGGTCCAACCAAACTTTTTACACTTTCACCAACAATACGCACAGCGTCAATATCAAGTCCAGAGTCGGTTTCATCAAGTACAGCGATTTTCGGTTCAAGCATAGCGAGTTGTAGGATTTCAGCCCGCTTTTTCTCACCCCCAGAAAATCCATCGTTGAGATAACGTCTTGCAAATGAATCATCCATACTCAGTTGGTCCATTTTTTCGCGCAATTCCTTTCGGAATTCCCGCATTGGAATGAGTTCAGGTGTATCAGAACCGTTTGTTTCATTGGAACGAACTGCACTAACAGCACTCCGTAGGAAATTCGCTAAACTAACACCAGGAATAACTGTAGGATATTGAAATGCAAGAAAAAGTCCTAATTTAGCACGTTCATTCGGTTCTAATTCCAATACATTGACACCGTTAAAAATAACTTCACCGGAATTAACTTCATAGGAGGGATGTCCCATCAATCCATACGCAAGTGTACTTTTGCCGGACCCATTCGGTCCCATAAGTGCGTGCACTTCACCCTGTTTGACGGTTACATTTAATCCCTTGATAATCTGATTTCCTTGTACACTGATATGTAGGTCTTTAATTATTAGGTCATTGCTCATTTTTTGCTTCTATCTCCTTACTTTCAAAAACGTATTGTCTCTATTATAATCATCCACCAATCCTTGACATATTCCGCTCAGGTTTGATAAAGTCTGCAGCATTAATCTTATGTCCAGCCTCTTTTTCCATAACTGCATCAATTATTAGTTTTTCCATTTTTTTATCCGATGCACCTTCACGTAAAGGTGTTAGTAGGTCGGTTTCTGTTAAGGAGAAAAGACATGTTCGGAACTTGCCATCAGCCGTGAGACGGATACGATTGCAGTTTTCACAAAACGGTTCACTGACGGAAGGTATCACTCCAAGTTCAGAACCGTTATCAGCGAAGCGGTAACGTTGTGCTGTATCACTCTTTGAATCTCCGTTTAAAGACAACCTTTCCACTGGATAAACGCTGTTAATCTTATCAACAATCTCTTTGCCGGGAATGAACATATTCCGTCCCCAGATATCGTCTGCATCAAGTGGCATAAACTCAATGAATCGCAAATGATATTTATTTTTTCGTGCAAAAGTAGCTAAATCCAGTATTTCATCATCGGTAAACCCACGCATTGCAACAGCGTTCACTTTTATCGGATTAAACCCACATTCCTGCGCAGATTTTAGTCCTTTAAGAACACGTGATAGTACTTTTCGTCGTGTCATCTGTTCAAACTTCTCTTCGTTGAGCGTATCTAAACTAACATTAATACGTCTTAGTCCTGCATCGTAAAGTGCTCGTGCTTGAGTTATTAGACCGATACCGTTCGTAGTCAAACTGATGTCTTTCAACTCCTCTATCTGACTAAGTTGTTTGATAAGGTGCGGAACTCCGGGACGGATAAGTGGTTCACCACCTGTGATCCGAATCTTGTTAACGCCTAACCGGACAAAGATACGTGTGAAATGCAGTATCTCGTCGTCCGTCATCTGAGCCGAATCTGGCATAAATACCATATCCTCAGGCATACAGTAGATGCACCGAAAATTGCACACATCTGTGACGGAGATTCTTAGGTTCGTGTGGATACGTCCAAAACTATCGATTAGTTGCTGTTTCATTGTAAAATAAACCGATTTGATTTTTTAAAAGTATAGCATACTTCTTATATTGTTTGCAAGTATTTTTTATAGTAAATACTATAAAAAAGATTTAAGTAATATTGACCGATTATTATACCGATACGAATGTCGGGATTATTTAGTTTTAAGAATATTCTGTAGATGAGTGTTACCAATGGTTTATATCGTAGATCGGGTAGAGAGAAGCGATATCTATATCTGTTATTTTACCGTTACATTGCTCATCTGTATGTGCTATAAATTGTGACCTTTTGCACGTCACTGTGACGTTTTGCATCCAGTCAGGACAAGGAATGTGACGCGAATTTTACATTTTTTTTATTGCTCCTTTTTCGGTTGTGTACTGCTCAATCCTATCTTCATAATTTGTTATACATGGCAACATTATCCACAGATTATATGGTATGCGATGCCAATAAAAAACTTTTGTGTCACAGCAACCACACACTACAAACCGTGTTAATTTAAGATTATTCCTCCTCTTTGTATATCTAACTTGTGTCGTTGATACACACTTACATTCTAAACATTTGTTAATTATAGCGTATCTTTTTGTATGTGTCAAATTAAAAAGTGAAATGTTTCATTGGATATATATTGGTATTTTATAGGTGTATTATATTTTGTGTTTGTCTGAACTAAGTTTATCAAATCAAGAATCAGAAATATTTTCTTAAGTTGAGACATGCTGAATGCTAACAGTGCATTCACAGCGTTGATTTATAGGTAGAGCGAAGCGAAACCTGTCCTACAAGAGATGATATTGAATTGTGAAAATTATATCAAAAAAACCTAAAACTATAGTAAACTTTTGAATTAATGGGACATTTTGATATGTAGGAGGGAACTCCGATTCCCGACTATCAGTGAGTTTTGTCGCGATTCGGAGATCGCTCCTACAGGGACTTTGTATTATTATTTTCAATGTTCACTATAAATAACCTGAAAGTAATACTTGCTACATTGAAGCAAATCGTATATGATGTTATCCATGCCATTGTAGACATCAATGTTAGAGGTAGCAATGAATGAGACACAACCTTTTTGTTCCGAATAAAATGCCTTATGCCAAAGGAAAAAATAGACCCAATGTCGACTGTATTCTGTGTGCAATCATAGAAAAAAATGAAAAAGTTGAATGTCTTGAAGTTCATCGAACTGATCAATTTGTTATTTCATTAAATCTGTATCCGTATAGTCCTGGACATTTGTTGATTTTTCCAAAACGGCATATTATTGATGTTCGAGAATTAAGCACCGAAGAGGTGATACATCTACATAAACTGCAATGTCTAAGTTTTGAAGTATTGACACAGGCATATCAACCGCGGGGGTTTAATGTAGGGTATAATATGGGTGATGCTTCAGGTGCAAGCATTCCACATTTACATCTACATGTTGTACCTCGATATCCACGTGAATTAGGTTTTATGGATGTTATCAGTGGGACGAGAATCATCATTGAAGATCCGAATGTAACACAAGAGAAACTGTACGGGATTTTTCAAGAATTCACACAAACAACAGACAAAAATTCGATTTTAGATGAATAATTAAATCATCTAATCATCTTTTGATGCGTTGTTTCTCTGGTCTTGTCTATATCTAATTTGCCAATACCGTTCAACTGATTCAGCAAGTTTTTCGTGTGCCCGCATTATCCGCCAAAAAACTACCATCCAAAAAATTACAAACACTATGCTAAGAAAAAACATAATGAAATTAATTGGTCCTTCCATGACAAGTATTTACCTCCAGAGAATATTCATTGCTATTAATTGTTATGTTCGTTAGAAAAATTACACTATAGGTAGAAATGGTTCTAATGACAGTGAAGTTTGCCCTGTAATAAGTAATTCGGCAATAAGTTTACCAGTAATTGGTGCAAGTAGAATCCCATTCTTGAAATGACCAGATGCTAATACCACATTATCATAACCGGACAAATGACCGAGACATGGACCTCTATTGTAATAAGGACGCAATCCTACCCATGTTTGAAGAAAAGTGCTATTTGCGATTTCAGGTGCAATTACAACTGCAGCGTCAATCATCTGCTTGACTCCATCAACTGTTGGTGTTTTATCGTAACCCACATACTCCACCGTCGCACCCAGTAGAACTTTCCCATCTGTACGTGGCACTATATAAATACCCAGACCGTCTATAGTACGTTGAAAGAGTTGTGGCATCGTTTCAAGTAGAACTATCTGTCCTTTCGCTGGAGAAATTGAGATTGGTACATCAAGCATCGTTGTCAAATTTCCTGTCCAACATCCTGCTGCTAATACAAATGAGTTGGCATATACAGTTTCACCGTTAACTATTGTCCCGATAACACGTCCATTTTCACGGACAAAACCTGAAACTGGATTACCTAACAAGAATTGTGTTCCATTTTGTGCTGCACCCTTTGCCAGTGCAGATACCATCCTTGGGTTACGTACATGTCCGTCTTCTGGAAATAGTACTGCTCCTGCAATATCCTTTGATACAAATGGTTCTAATTCCAACGCTTGTTCTGAAGTTAATACCTCTGCAGTAAATCCTCGGTTTACTCGCCGTTCTGCTAACCCTATGAGACCTGCAGCATCCGATTCCTCGAAGTATACTGAGAGGGTTCCTGAACGTATAAATTCAATGTCTATTTCTGTTTCTTCTTTAAGTTCTGAGGCTATGGAGGGATACATCGCAAGACTTGCACGACATAACTCGGGATAGGGTTCATGTGTTGAGGCGTGTGATGTCAATATACCTGCACCTGCCCATGATGATTCTGTGCCAACACGGCTTGCTTTTTCTATTACAAGAACATCTACCTGTTTTTTGGCGAGTTCATAAGCAATCGCACACCCTATGATTCCACCACCGATTATAACAACATCAACACTGTTTTGTTTCAAAATCTATCCCATCTTTTCGTCTTGACTTTATACATATACATAGTTTATCATGATGTATGATAGATGTCAATTTTGTAGTATTTTGTAGAGTATCAGGTAGATTTGGTTTCATTTTCTATCGAATATTTTAGCACCCTAATATTGTGCAAGAAAATGCGTTTATAACAACAATTAATAAATAAAAATAAGGGTTTATTGAATGATACTTGGAAAGGTCACTGGGACAGTCGTTGCAACACAGAAAGATGAAAAACTTGTTGGGAGTAAGTTGCTGATTGTCCAGGATGTTAATTTAGAAGGTGAATTAGAGCGGAAATATATAGTAGCAGTAGATGCAGTCGGTGCTGGTATTGGTGAAATCGTCCTCGTTGCCACCGGCAGCTCTGCCCGTCAAACAAACGCAACCAGTAACAAACCTGTTGATGGCGTAGTAATGGCAATCGTAGATACCATTGAAATCAGTGGTGAAGTCCGTTACATGAAATAGTGAGACTTACTGATATGGAACAGACACAATTGTTCCAGGAAAAAGTAGTCGATGATGAACTACCATTAAAACTGGAGTTAATCAAACAAATCGGGTGGTTAGTCCGTCTTCGCTGGATTGCAATCGTTGGTGTTTTTTTCACCGTCATGGTTGCGAATTTAGCACGGAACATGATAACTCATCCGTTACCGCTTTATATCATTGCCGCAATGATGGTGCTTTATAACTTTGAGCCACGGATGTATCGCAAAGCACCAGAGCAGCAGAAATTGGGGTCAATTAAGCGGCAAGCATGTATCCATATCATCCTTGATTTACTATCATTGACTGCCCTCATTCATTTTAGCGGCGGTGTTGAAAATCCCTTCATCTTCTATTTCATATTTCACCTGATTATCGCAAGCATCATCCTATCAAAACGTGTTAGTTATATCTTAGCAGGACTCAACACATTACTATTAAGTTCCCTTATTACATTAGAATATTTTCAGATTATACCACACTATCATTTGAATAATTTCCTACCTGTTGATTTGTGGCGTAATCCAATTTATACTTTTGGCGTTCTATTTGTCTTTACCAGTACTTTATTGTTTTCTGTCTATTTGGCGACTACAATCACCCAAACCGCAAGAGAACGTGAAGCAGAAACAAGAGAATTGAAGGAAAATTTAGAAGAAAAGGTTGATGAACTTGTTGAAATTCGAAAAGAAGTAGACTTTGAACGGAACAAACTTAAATCTATTATTGAATGTATGCAGGAAGGTGTTGTCTTTGTAGATTCTACAAATCAGACGACACTATTCAATAAGGCTGCACAACAGATTCAGAAAGATCAATCTGACTTAAATCTGCAAACTGATGTACAATTCGGAAGTGCCGAGTTACTAAAACAGATTTCGGATGACTTCGCTGAAGGTAGTGAAACAATTGAACGTAAGAACCAACAAATTGGAGAAAAGTTCTATGAGAACACATACGCTGCAGTACGTGATGACGAAGATAATTCTCTCGGCACGGTCCTTGTGGCACGCGATGTTACCGATAGAAAACGGATGGAACAGCAACTGATATTTTCAGAAAAAATGGCTGCTATAGGTGAAGTTGCAGCTGGTGTCGCACATGAAATAAATAACCCGCTTGATGGGTTATTAAACTGCATTCTACGCATAAAAAGAAACCCAAATAATGTTGTGCAAACACAAGAATATCTTGATTTAATGGAGGAAGCAATAAGACGGATTGAAGCTACAATTGGGAAACTACTTGATTTTTCACGAACCCATGAATTAAAACTAACAACGATAAATCTCAATGAAGTTGTCAACGAAACAATAGGACTAATTGAGTATGGAGCAGCTGAAAAAGGTGTCAAGATAGAAAAAAACTATCAGAAACATATATCACAAATTCATGGCGATAAGCACTTATTAGAACAAGTTATTCTCAATCTTTCCCTTAATGCTATTACAGCGATGCCAAATGGTGGAAAACTTAAGTATGAAACAGATGAGATAATATTAGATCCGTTGTTAGGACAACCGAGTGTATACGTTAAGGTGATTGATACAGGTATCGGAATATCAAAAGCAGTTCAAGACAGAATATTTGATCCTTTTTATACAACACAAATAAAAGAAAAAGGTACTGGTCTCGGACTTTCAGTATCTGACAGAATTGTTCGCCAACATCAAGGTGTTATTGAAGTTGAGAGTGAAGAAGGATACGGTTCAACATTTACAGTGAAATTACCTATTACATAAATGAGATTCAGGAGGTATGAAGTGAAGATACTCGTTGTAGATGATGAAAAATTAAAGCGAATGACATTACGGGATGATCTACGCGAATCTAATTACGATGTTATTGCTGTGGAATCTCCATTAATTGGTCTTCAGCTCTTGCAGCAAGAGACATTTGATGTTTTGGTAACAGATCTCCGAATGCCCCAGATGCATGGTATTGATTTTCTGAAGACTGTTAAAAAAGAACATCCTCAGATTACCGTGATCGTCATGACGGCTTATGCAAGTGTGGAAACTGCTGTTGAAGCACTAAGATTCGGGGCATACAACTACATAAAAAAACCTTTTTCAAGCGATGAGCTGATCCTTATGTTGGACAAACTTAAGGCATTAAGAGGTAAAACACCAGTCGAAAAAACACAATCCTCAATCAAGACATCTGATACCGAACAAGGAACCTCTCTTTATCAAACGCTTATCGGGAAAAGTCAACAAATCCAAGAAGTTTTCAATATGATACCAAATGTTGCTTCTGCTGACAGCAATGTAATGATTTACGGTGAGGAAGGAACAGGTAAGTCCCTATTAGCAAAAACAATCCATCTACGTAGCTCAAGAAAACACCAACCCTATGTAAATATGAATTGTATAGGACTTTCTGCAGATGCTATCGCATCAGACCTTTTTGGTGATCAGGATCGTCAGGGGAAACTACATTTAGCAAACAACGGTACACTCTTTATAGCAAATGTTGACACGATATCGCTGGACTCACAAGCTAAACTCTTAGCAGTCTTAGAAGAACGTAAACTCCAATCTATATCTGAGACTGAACCTGTCAAGATTGACCTACGTTTAATTTCTACCACACGAGAAAATTTGAAAGAAAAAACAAAAGGTGGACGTTTTCTTGAAGAGTTATATTATCAACTGAATGTAATCCCTATGTTCCTTCCACCACTACGCGAACGAAAAGGCGATATATCAATATTGATTAATCACTTTTTGGATATTTATTCACCTCACCAAGCAATACGAATCAAACCTGATGCAGTAGATGTCCTAATTCAATATCCGTGGCCTGGTAATATCAGTGAACTCGAAAACATCATAGAACGACTCGTTACAGTCAACGATGGAACAGACATCACTGAAGAAGATATTCCAATAGAGTTAAAGTTACCTACTCCCCAAAAACTTGATAATACCCCGACAATGACATCTTTCCACGATATTATAAAGTCCACAGAACGCGAACTGATTACATGGGCAATGCGGAAAACTCAAGGAAATAAAACACAAGCAGCACGTTTACTCTCAATGAAACCATCAACTTTTCGTGATGCACTCGCTAAGCATATTAATCACATTGACTGGGAAGAATAAAGTGCTTTTCTATGGATATAAAACAAAAACGGGATTCCATACGATCAGATGTATTACGACATCGAGAAAACCTATCAGATTCTGAACGGATTGTATTGAGTAAACAGATTGTTGATCATGTAATTGAATGGGTTCAAAACAGGACAAATGATGCGTTGCCCTGTTCATTTGATGCAGTGATGGTCTATCTTAGTATGAAGAGTGAAGTTGACACTTGGGAATTCATAAATTCACTTTTAGATTTGAATAAATTGGTCATTGCTCCTGTTGTTGATACAAATAGCAGCAGGTTGATCCCAAGACAGATTCAGAATATAGAATCGGATTTAGTTCGACACCGATATGGAATGTTGGAACCACATGACAGCTGCCCTATATTCCCTCTTGATCAACTCAATCTGATATTAGTTCCTGGCATTGCTTTTGACTATCATGGATACCGTCTGGGATACGGAAAAGGATTTTATGACCGTTTTTTACCTACATGTCCCAATGCGGTGGCAATAGGATTAGCTTTTCAGTTACAGCTTGTTGATACCACCTATCCACAACAGTGGGATATTCCTGTGCAGCACATCTTCACAGAAAACGGACTGTTGTCATCTAAGTAATAAGATGTATCACTCCACTCCAATATAAGGTTTCAGCTTTTCCAAAGTCTTTTCCCCAATACCTTTTACTTCAGTCAATGAATCTACGGAAGCAAAATTACCGTGTTCTGTGCGATGTTGAATAATCCTTTGTGACATTGCAGGACCTATACCTGGAAGTGTTTGGAGTTCCTCTGCAGTCGCAGAATTAATATTCAACAGTTCTGGTTTTTCTTCGTATGATAGTTCTCTGTTCTGATTGGGCAGCTGATCGTTAGGTACTGCGATAAAATCCGGTTTACCAAGGAAAAGAGCGGGATTAAACCTTCTTAATCCCCAATATCCAGCCCCAATTAAAATAAGTATAACCAAGAAGGAAACTGCACGCAGATAATGTTTATCAATAAAGTTATGAAAGTTCTTTTCCACTAATATATACCTAAGATTTCCAAATAGGTTCAGTCATCTGTGAACGGTGATTTACTACTCTTGCTAAGACGAACAGTAAATCCGATAGTCTATTGAGACAGATAATTATTTCTGGATTTACTTCAGTTTCTTGTGTCAGTCGTACGACACACCGTTCACTTCTACGACACACAGCACGGGCAATATGTAAAACTGAACCTGCTTCACCTCCACCAGGCAAAATAAAGTTTGTTAGAGGTGGAAGTTCGTCAGATAGCATATCAATTACATTTTCCATTTCTGTTGTAAAATCTGATGTTATTCGTATTTGTGAAGATTGTGTATGGGATGTCGGAGTTGCAAGGTCTGCTCCGAGCGAGAAAAGGTGATTCTGGATACGGATTAATATGTCAGAAACTTCGGTATCCTCAATTATCGTACATGCATAACCGATGTAGGCGTTGAGTTCGTCAACAGTACCTAACGCCTCAATCTGTGATGCATCTTTTGATATTCGAGTTCCACCATATAAAGCCGTTTCTCCGGAATCCCCAAATTTTGTATAGATTTTCATGCTGTAATATTCTATACTGTGTTGCTAAAGGAGTCAACAAATTATGGAGAATTCTATGTCACAAAATACCTACACAGATTGTCAGATTGATAACGTTTCGGTCATTGATTTACGCATTCCAACATCCGATACTTTACTCGGTTCAGATCCATTTCACAAAAAACCGAATTATTCTGCTGTTCTTACGATCATTGAGACAAATACTGGACATCAAGGAATATCAGTTGCATTCACAGCCGGTGCAGGAAACGACTGGATTGCTTACGGAGTAAAAGACCTCGCACAACTTGTATCTGGTATGGAAGTTAACACCTTCGTTGAAAATCCAGGTGCATTTCATAGACTTCTCATCGATCATCACCAATTACGTTGGCTTGCAGACGGAGTCAGTCGGATGGCGATAGGTAGTATTGTCAATGCGATGTGGGATCTTTGGGCAAAATTAGTTGAAAAACCGTTATGGAAACTACTTGTAGATTTATCTCCAGAAGAAATCATAAAGTGTATAGATTGGCGATATCTACGAGATGCGCTGACACCAGATGAAGCATTAGAATTACTTCACGCACATTCCGACACACGTGAGTCTCGTGAGAATCTCCTTTGTCAAAAGGGTCCAAAGGCGTATTCCACTGCGGGTTGGCTCGGTTTAACAGACGAACAGATTATAGAAACGGTTAATGAAGTCAAAGCAGCAGGTCTTGATTGCTTCAAGATGAAGGTTGGTCAGGATTTGGAATTTGATAAGAAACGACTTGCATTTATTCGTGAAGCAATCGGTGAAGATGCACTCTTGATGGTGGATGCAAATCAGATTTGGGGTGTTGATGAGGCAATTGCACACATGGAAGCATTGGCTGAATTCAGACCAACATGGATTGAGGAACCAACAGCACGTGACGACGTGCTCGGTTTTGTGAAAATAGCCCGTGCCTTGGAGAAATACGGTATTGGGGTTGCTGCAGGTGAACAGGTGCCATCACCTGTTATATTCAAGCAGTTAATCACAAGTAATGCAATCCAATATTGTCAGATTGATGCGACACGACTTGGTGGGGTTAACGATGTGATTGCTGTTATCCTAATGGCTGCAAAGTATAACGTGCCTGTGTGTCCACACGGAGGAGGAATAGGATTGTGTAACATGATTCAACATTACGCGATATGGGATCAAATCTGTGTCGCAGCACACTCAGATGCACAAGTCGTAGAATATCTCAACTTCTTACAAGATGATGTCTTCATTCATCCAATTCAGGTAAGCGAAGGATCGTACGTTGTTCCAACTGTGCCAGGATGGGGCTTAGAAATGTATCCCGATTTTGTTCAAAAGCATATCTATCCGACTGGTTCAATCTGGCAAGGGAGAGAAGCATCTGGTGGTATAACGTTCTTGGCTTAATTTGAAGGAAAAAATATGAGTGTTATTTCGCGCCTTCTACACGTCGTTTATACTCAGCTGCACCCGATGAAATCCAACCACCGATACCGACGAGTAGAAACTGTACGCCTGCTTTTACATATCTCTCAACGGTATCGTCTAACGCAAGTGTCCCCGCGACACGTCCAGCATCTTGAATTCGTGCCAATGTGTCATCAATAGTTTTTTGTACAAATGGGTGGCTAAGGTTACCTATATATCCCATTGAGGTAGCTAAATCAGATGGTGCAACGAAAAACACATCAATATGGTCAACTGTGAGTATCTCGTCCAAATTGTTAACTGCTTTTATATCCTCTATAAGTACCACCAGTAACGTCTGTGAATTTGCTACCTGAAAATAGTTGTCAACACCGTAACCTTGACGGCTTGTGAACATTCCGCGATGTCCAATCGGTGCAAACTTGCTACCGTCAACGACGTTTTGAGCTTCTGCTTTTGTGTTAACATGGGGCACAACAATACCCATTGCTCCGCAATCTAATGTGCGGTAGATTAGTGCTTGATCGTTACGATTGACACGAACTACCGAGGTCATTCCCCACAAATCGCATGCCCGTGTTAGGTCTCCCAAATTCGCAGCGTTAACATTCCCATGTTCCCCTTCCAACCACACACCATCAAATCCATTTGGTCCGAAAAGGTCAATGTCATCTGCATTTGTAAGTCCAGCGACGATATACGCAGGTTCACCTGAAGCCAATTTCTGTTTTACCCGATTTGGTCGTATTTCCATTGTGTATATGTTCTCTCTTTCAGTTTTATAGTTTATGCAAGGAATTCTATTGGTATCACACGATGCACAGTATCTATGACCAATTGTTCTACACCCGGTGCAAATCTTGTTGGTTGTCCGAAATATATCATTGCACCTCCACCTTCATATCCACCCTCAGCTAATACTCGTTCTGATGGAATATATCCTGGAAATGCATTTGCATACGCACCCACCCATAGCCTTGTAGCGTCAAATTCACTTTTTAGTCTGTGTGAAAAATCTACCACCACTTCACTTGCAAGGAATACAATAGCCAACTCATCACCAAATGTCCATGCTTGTATGGGGTAAGAAATATCGGTCTTGATAGCTTTTCCTAACTCTAACATTTCAAGATGTTTTTTCGCATGGTATCCGATTGCTCCACCTTGTGATGCTTTTTCCTCCCACTCCTTTCGGGTTGGTAGTTTATCAAAGGGCAAATTGACTCTCTCGAATACACCTTTAGGGACATTAGTAATAGTTTTTGCATCTCGTTCCAGTTGGTGATCAACTTCTTCTGCAAGTGCCTTTCCGTGTTCTTTTGCATAAGCAAGTCGTGTTTCAAATACCTCTTGTTTTCCTTCAGGCATCGGACGCATTCGGGACTCAGGATTTGCGTCGGCACCACAACCAATCGTTATGAATGCTGTTACATCAGGGTGTGATTTCTGAATTGCCTCTTGAGCATATCCTGCCCAATCACCACATATATGATTGTCCGATCCACCCAAAGTTGTACAATGACAGGCATAGCTTGCCCATACTGCTCGTAACGTATCATCAGCATTGCGTATCTGCATGACAGGTAATGAGTGATCTACAGGACCACCTTCTGTTCTTCGATTTTTTGCAAAACCGAGTTCTCCAATGTTCCATACTAAACGAGATGGTTGACGTTTTGTAAGTGCTTCCATAACGATTGTCTCCATCCAGTTTGATAGTTGACGCGTGTAACGGTCAATTTTCTCCTGTTCTTGAGGAGTAATATCAGCACTGAAGATAAACGCTGCAGAATTTGTAAGACATGGCGCGCTATGAGTATGCGTATAACAAGCGACAAAATTCTCTCGAGAAATACCTGTTTTATGTTCCACACGATCAGATACTTCTTCCGTTAACTCATCGGGCAACCCACAATTCTCCACGGTTACCATTACTACTGGGCCATCATCATCACTACCGATAACCAGTGCTTTTGCCCAAATATGTTGGACAATTCCTTCTGATTCCGTACTGCGACTACCATAGCCATTGAGACGAATAGGATAATCAGGGGTAATGTCTACTTGTGCTATGCCTATTTCTATCAAGTTCTCTTTCATCTCCATATCAATCCCTTACGATTATTGTAATAATGTATCATGTAATCGGTTATAATCCATTAACCAACAATGAAAATTCCTATACCTTGATAAATAAATTGTCATGTAAATTCATATTATGTATAATAACTAAGGTTTTTGATATTGTCAATGAGAAATACTTACAGACTATAACTATTTTAGTTTTCAGTATATTGTTTGTAAAAGAGAGTTAACATTTTTTTATAATCTATGTGAAAGGTTACCTTATGAATAGTTTGAGACCAATCATAGTTAATCAATCAGAACTTGAGTGGGAAGGTTGGGACGATCCAGTTATTGAAGCTAAAAGTCCAATACGTTGGAAACTACTTATCACAAGTGAACGTGGTCCAAGTAGTGGACTTGTAACAGGAATAGCTGAAATTCCACCCAATACATCACTACTGTTACATCACCACGAACCTGAAGAAACGTATTACGTCATTAGTGGAAACGGACACATGCAGATAGACGATTATGAGGAAGATATTGGACCAGGATCGGCGGTCTATATTCCACCCAATGCTAAGCATTCTGTCAGGTGTGTCGGATCAGTACCTCTTGTTTTTATATTCACATTTCCCAGAGATTCCTTCGACCAGATCATCTATCATTACGATGCGTGAACTATGTTCTAATCTATATTGGTATTACTACTTAGGAAATCATTCGAATGTCTACATATAAATCAGCAGATTCCAAACCAATTCTATCTAACGAAGTAGCAAGTCTTTTTGACATTGGTGACGGTATCACCTATTTTGAACTGCATAGCAAATTGAACATTATTCAGGATAATACATTAGAAATTATCGATTCTGCATTGGATGAAGTGGAGACCAACTATTCTGGGATGGTTCTTGGCACGGAGGAAGACCATTTTTCTGTTGGTCTAAACTTGATTCTATTATTGGAACGTGCACAAAGTAAAAACTGGGATGCAATTTCACATACACTTAGGAATCTACAGATGGTTTGTTCTCGTCTCCGTTATTCTAAAGTGCCTGTAGTGGCTGCAACAGTAGGTATGGCACTTGGTGGTGGGTGTGAACTTGTATTTGGTACTGATGCTGTGCAGGCGGATACTAACAGCAAACTGGGACTTGTTGAACTACGCGTTGGACTAATCCCTGGCGGGGGTGGAACAACTGAAATGGCATACCGTTGTTTAGAAGGAAACTACACGAATACATCACTTCAACAGCAGTTGTCATCTCTATGGTTATGTTTTGATACAATTCGTCAAGCAAAAGTATCAGAAAATTATGAAGATGCTCAAAAACTTGGATTCCTTCATGAAAACGATCAGAATACCTCTCAAAGAAACAATCTATTGCATGATGCTAAACAATTTGTAAACTCTCTTTGTAAAAATGGTTATACACCGTCTAAACCACGGAAAATATATGTATTAGGTAAGGAAGGAATCAATCACATAAATTCTCAGATACAACAATTGAGACAGGAAGGGACGATTAACGACTATGAGCAGACCCTCGCAGAAAAATTGGCTTATGTCTTTTGTGGAGGTATGCTATCTGAACCGCAGTTTGCAAATGAACAGCACCTTCTTGACCTTGAACACGATGTTTTTCTCAGTTTATGTGGTGAATCTAATACACATGCATTGATTGAATCAACTCTAAATAAAGGTAAAAGTTGATTACCAAGTTTCTAATTATCACGCGTCTATTTCATGACTATTAATTGAGGAGAAAAATGCAAACGCACCTATATCTCTCCATCTCAGGAGAAAACAGAATCGCTATCTATACTTTTGATGTCTCTAACGGAAAAATTGATTTTCAGGAAGATGTCAATGTTAGTGGTTCTCCAGGTCCATTAACACTTTCCCGATGTGGCAATTACTTATATGCAGGACTACGTTCAAGTCGAGAAATTGCATCGTTCCATATTAATGAAAAGAGCAGACAACTAACACTATTACGAACTATTAACCTTGATGCAGATACATGCTACATAGCAACTGATAAGACTGGTAACTATTTGCTGTCTGCATATTACGGTGCTGGTCAAGTTACTGTACATTCAATTGGTGAGGACAAGACTGTTCAAGGAGAACCGATCCAAACTATTGAAACAGCCCCACATGCTCACTACATTGAGACGGATGCTACCAACCGTTTTGCATTCGTTCCGCACACAGTTCCTCGTAATGCTATTTACCAGTTCCACTTTGATGCTGATACAGGCTTGTTAACCGAAAACACCTTTGGACATCAGAATCCAGACAATCCTGTTGGACCTCGTCATTACTGCGAACACCCTAATAAACCAATCTTCTATTTTTCTAATGAAAATGGATCAAGTGTTTCTGGATACAACCTACAGAAAGGCGATCCTGATGTATCAATACCGAATTCTGGTGTGCCTGATTACACAGTAAACGATGCTCCCGGACTATTATGGGAATTTCAAACACTATCAACACTTCCAGCGGATTTTGATGAAAATAATACATGTGCCCAAATCCATATTGATCCGAAAGGGGAGTTCCTTTATGTATCAAATCGTGGTCATGATAGTATTGCTATGTTTTCAATCGACGAAGAGAATGGGGAATTAACCGCTTTAGGACATCAACCAACAGAACCGACACCTCGTGTCTTCAACATTGACGAATCGGGAAACTACCTTTATGTTGGCGGACAAGGTTCTGGTAAGTTAGCGACATATAGAATCAACCGTGATAGTGGTCTACTTTCTTCGATGGAAAGTTTTGAGGTAGGAAAAAATCCAATGTGGGTTATGTTTCTGTAGTCTAAAACATTAGATAAATATTAGAACGGGTACAGTAGGAGTTACTATACCCGTTCAATATATTATATCTTGTCAAGTGATGTGGTGATTTGATCTTCAGTTGGGAAACTCCGTGTTTCAAGTTTCGAATAGAGCAACTCATCATCAACATAAACTTCAAAAGCACCACCACTGCTTTCAACGAGTTTCACTTCATCAACTTGTCCACTATATTTCTTTTCCAAGGCTTTTGCCAAACTGGCTGCCCGTGGTTTATAGTTTCAAGATGTGCAATACTCAATTCTAATATCCATTTTGTATAAAACCTCCAAATATATTAAGGCATTCAACTAATTTTAACAGAATATTTTGTAATTTGCAAGTTTTTTACTTACTTGATTAACTGTGACATTTTTTCAATACTATGTTATGCTTATCAAAATGTTATTCGGTTGTAAGAGGATTTTAAGTCTGTAATCGTAAAGGAGGAGTTGTTATGTTTAAAGTTGAACACATAATCACTAACCTCTTCTATATCCTGCTTATGTTCGGTCTAATCGTCCCAGCATTAGGTCAAGGAGAGAAGGAAGAAGATTTGATTGGACATTGGACATTTGAGAATGGTGTAGAATTAGAAGACCATACTGGTCATTTCGGTGATATAGAATTAAGAGGTGCTGAAGTAAAGGACGGAAAATTACATATTGGTGATAATAAATGGGGATTGACAACAGGATATAAAGGTCCTCAGATCGGTCCTGATAAAACTTTGGTAACATGGTTATATTTAGATGATCTTAATATCAGAAGAGGAGCGACTCTTGCAGTCAACAGAAGTAGTAGTGATAGATTTGATGCCATAGTCTATGCCGAAAGGCATGAGAAACATTGGATGGCAGGTAGTAGTTTCTTCAGACGAACACCTAATGTTGCTTACGGAAAAGCAGAAAGTGAAACAGGTAAATTAATTCAAATAGCGATTTCTTATGAGAATGAGAATGATATGGCAAAGATAATGATTTACCGAAACGGTGAGATCATAGGAGATTATACACTCGGACCTATCGTGTCTTGGGTAGAAGGTGATGTAGAAGCACTATTCGGTCCTCGTGCACTTATCGGCGGGACAGCTCATGGTTGGGTTATCGCACGTGTTGAAGATGCCAGAATCTATAATGCAGTTCTAAGTGAAAAAGAAATAAACAACTTAGAAGTGGATACCCTTGATGTTGAAGCAAAAGGTAAGCTCACAACGAGATGGGCAACTATAAAAACAAGATAGAATCAGAGAATTAGTGTAGATTAATTAGCATCGGACAATATGTCAATTATGTCCGATGCATCTTATTTGAGGAAATACTGTGAATTCTAATTCAGTTCATACACTCAACTCAGGAACAGAACTGTTTGTTGATGACAAACTCGTATCAAACAAGAAAGGTGTTACACGTACATTACATCCTTGTGTAAAACACGAAGTGCCTGTGCTTGAACCTGATCCTGAGAACCCATGGGAACACGGTGGACCAGATCAATCAAGACGTGTACACTTGTATGGCACCACGATGTACGATAAGGATTATGGGAAATATCGGATGTGGTATATGTGTCGCATGGGACCACATTGGCGATTTAAAGCGAACGAGATTCCTGGATTATATATTCCACGACCAGATAGAAATCCTTCAACTTATAGAGGGAAAACACAGGATGCCTATGGTCGAAAATTCGTTGAAAATGACCGTGGAGACTTGACATGTTATGCTGAAAGTGATGATGGATTGACATGGACAAAACCAAATCTCGGTCTCTTTGAATTCAATGGAAATCCGAACAACAATATAGTCTGGGACTTACATGGCGCGTGTGTATTCCGTGATGACGATGAGTCCGATTCACAGAAACGGTATAAAATGATAGGCTTTTGCAGACGGTATCGCAACGTATTCCTTCTCACTTCACCCGATGGTATCCGATGGGATGACTCAGAATATTTAGAACCTGTGGCTGATCGCAATAATGAGGGTGCATTCAATGTAATCTATGATAAGAACTCCTCCCTTTTCCGTGCGTATGCACTGATACGCGGTAATGATAAAGACGCTCGTAGGATGATCGCATATACAGAAAGTCCTCAATTAGAAGGTCCTTGGAAACCACTTGAACCGATGTTCGGAGCAAACGATGAGGACGATGCTGTCGGGAAAAATAGATACGGAGCTGATCGCGCTGAAATACATAACATGTCAGGGTTTCTTTATCACAACATCTATATCGGTATTGCGGGTCTGCTGTATGTTACAGGTCCGGGTGCACCAGAACATGAAATCCCCGTTGATGGTCCTATAGATGCGCAACTTGTTTGTAGTAGAGATGGATTTAATTGGGATTACCCCGATTCTAACAGGACACCGATCATTCCACGAGGTGAACCCGGTACCTTTGACACAGGTATGATTATGGGTACTACTACGCAACCTATCATCACAGAAGATGAAATACACTGGTATTATACAGGAACAGAACATACCCACGGTGCTGCAATGAAGGATAGACACAAAGCTATAGGACTTGCAAAATGGCGTTTAGATGGATTCGTTTCTCTTGATGCAGATGAATCTGGTGGAGTGATTGAAACTGTTCCAATGCAGATTCCAAACGGTGGACTTAAAATAAATGCTGATGCGAGTCATGGGAAAATCGTTGTTGAAGTCCTAACTGCAGATGGACATGTTCAACCTGGATTTTCTAATGAAGACTGTGTGCCAATGACAGATGATAACATCAGACATCAAGTGCAATGGAAATCTGCAAAGTTAGCAGACGCTAAACAACCACTTCGTTTCCGTTTTATAGTAAAACGTGCAAGGATTTATTCCTTTACCGTATGAAATAATGTTTGATTTCATCACTGTATTACATGTGGATCTAAGTCTTCGCCTTTTCAAAATTCACCATAGTTGTTTCAGAATGGTAAAAAGTGCATCCATAAATGTGTATAGGTGAATCACTTCCATAATAATGATATAATGCTTTTTCTTAAGCAAGTCTAACGATTAATAGACTATCAAACACAACAATCAATCTAAAGGAGTATCACCAATGCATAACAAACAAATTGCTGCGAGTTTTGGACAATTCCATGTCATTGCTCATGATTTGGAAGAGACAGATGACTTAAAAGAAGAGTGTAAAAATCAATTGGGTGAAGGTGTTCGTCTCGCAGATTGGAATGACATAGTTGCTTATGTTGAATCAGGTGGATCGTTAGAGGAATTCATTGACGCACTCAAGATCCCACTTGAATATGTCAAACCAGAGGATATGGACCCAATACCGAATACCTCATATCGTGTTTCAATGAATGGTGAATTACACTGGAGCGGTGATCGTCACTTTTTCTTTGCACGGCACGATCACAAACTACGTGGGGACTTCTTAGCACACAGTAACCTTGACAATTATAGGCTGTCATTAGGTTCTTGGTTCGGTAAAGGTGGTTTTGCACTATGTGTCGGAGATCCCGATAGTACAGTTGCACCACCAGAACCAGAAATTATTGAACCCACTTCAGATGTCTCTGTGATGAATGATATTGAAGACTTCGTTGAAGAAATTGAGCCGGATACAACAGAACCAGAGTTATCACATGTTATCAGTTTTCAAAAGTTCCATGTCTTCACACATAATTTGTCAGAAAGAGGAGATCTGAAATCTGCTTGTAAGGATAAATTGGGTGAAGGTGTTCGACTTGCAGATTGGAACGACATAGTTGCTTATGTTGAAGCAGGTGGATCGTTAGAGGAATTCATAGACGCACTCAAGATCCCACTTGAATATGTCAAACCAGAGGATATGGACCCAATCCCAAATACCTCCTTTCGTATTTCAATGAACGGGGAGTTACACTGGAGCGGTGATCGTCACTTTTTCTTTGCACGGCACGATCACAAACTACGTGGGGACTTCTTAGCACACAGTAACCTTGACAATTATAGGCTGTCATTAGGTTCTTGGTTCGGTAAGGGAGGTTTTGCCCTCTGCTTTGGAGACCCTGAAAGCACGGTTGCACCTCCAGAACCAGAGATGAGAGAACCAGTGCGAAAATCTGGCGGCTGAGGTTGTGGATGCTAACGCAGTGGCGGTGCCATTGCTTATCTTATTTGATTATTTATTCAGACTGCTGAAACAGAATATATCTGTGATAACCGACACATAAAAATATACCTGTAGGTGCATTTAGAATCCGCGCCTACAGGTATAAATATTTTATTTATGAGTAATTTAAGGGAAGTTTTCTACAACTAAGCCCACGGATCCAGCACAACCTTACCACACTCACCAGTCGCCTGCAATTCCCATGCTGTCTGAACTTCACTCATCGGAAATGAATGCGTAATATAGGTGTCTATTTTATCCGCAGATTCTTTGATAACTTTCATCAATTTAGGAAAGAATCCAAGGTTGTAGTGCCAATTACCACGTAGAACAAGACCTTTACGGATCATATCTCTACTTGCGGCAAGTGGAAATTCTCCACCTTCACCAACAAAAGTAACCTGACCTTTTCTACGGGATGCATCAACCATCAACCGATGTGCTGCAGATGCTCCTGAACAGTCAACTGCTTTGTCAATACCGATACCGTTTGTCAATTCCCGTATTTTGCTAAGAATATCTTCATCATTCGGATTCAGAACTACCTCTGCCCCTAACTTCTTAGCAAGTTCAGCGCGGTAAGGATGACTTTCAACCCCGAAAACACGCGCACCCCGATAAGATGCATTGATGATACCACCTAACCCTACAGGTCCTAACCCGGTTACCATCACTGTATCCAGGGCATCCACTTCCATTTGCTCCATTGCTCCAAATGTAGGACCAAGTCCACAGCAAGCCATTCCCCCGTGTGCAAAACTCATATCATCAGGAATTGGGAACAGTAGATCTTCCATTTTGTGCATATATTGTGCATAAGTTGCACCAGCAACATATTCACCCACCATCTCTCTGATGTTACGTCCACCAGTACAATGGATATGTTCTCCTATACAACACATATTACATTTACCACATGAATTTTGTGGTTGAACAACGACACGATCCCCGACTTTCACACGTCCGGGTTGTGCTACTTCAACAACTTCACCTGCTGCCTCGTGTCCAAAATGCTCACCTGTGCCACCTCCTTTGAAACCTTTATATTCAGTGCACATTGGCACAGCACGGATTTTTACGACAACAACATCTCCCCCCGCTTTGGGATCAGGTTTATCGACTACTCCACCTTTGCCTTCACCAAACATTGCTGCTACTTTCATATATATCTCTTTGCCCATAAATCTCTAACCCTAATTTAGCAGTTTTTTTATAAGAAGATATGGACATTCCTCCTTCTAAGATGTGCTTATAACATAACAAAATCAGTGGAATATGTAAAGATAAAAACTATGACATTCGCAATCAGGGTTATTTGTAGTAGACTTTTGAATTAATGGGACATTTTGATATGTAGGAGGGAACTCCGATTCCCGACTATCACTGAGTTTTGTAGCGATTCGGATATCGCTCCTACACGGACTTTATATTATTATTGTCAATGTTCACTATAGTTTGTGCCGTTCAGCCCCAGCGGGCAAAAGGTGTATACACCCACACACGTATACATCACCATAACCCTCTTCCTTCTATGTCCTCTGTGTCCTCTGTGTCCTCTGCGACTTCAGTGATTCTGACAATCCCGCAATTCTGACATTCCCCTCTTCCTTCAGTGTCCCTCTGCGTCCTCAGCGACTTCAGTGATTCTGACAATCCCGCAATTCTGACATCCCTTCTTCCTTCAGTGTCTTCTGCGTCCTCTGTGCCTTCAGCGATTCTGACAATTCCGCAATTCCGACAACTAAAAACTGAAAAATAAACTAAAAACCGAAACATACATGAAACATACATGAAACATATTGTTCCGACCCCCACCTTCCCCTTCCAACGCACCCAACCACGTGTTATAATACTACCACTATGAAAAAACGAAACAACCCACAAACCCAACATCACCGTATTCGTAGGTCGGAGCGAGCAAAGCGACCTCCGACATATTACATTCTGTATAACCGACCTACGACAAATAGCCAAAAACAAAAGATACAGTTTTTCAAGTTTTTTTTACACAGTAAACCAATGAAAACAACCCACAATCCCAGTCTGGTACTACAACCAGACCACAACACAGTAAAGATACAGTTATGTGAAAAAAGCCCAAAAACTGTATCTTTTTAAAACGGAGAAAAACCCATGAAATTACAATACAAACCACCAATCCTTCGTAACTTCGTAGGTTGGAGCGAGCAAAGCGACCCCCGACAAATAGCCAAAAAAGTTACCAAAATTATTTTTTTTCAACCAAAATAAACCGATAAAAACAACCCGCAAACCCAGACGAAAACTAACATTAGACCAATTCTACCAAAAGTTACCGTTATGTCAAATAAAGTTACCATACGGTAACCTTTTAAGGAGGAATATTCCGATGAAATTCAATGACATACACAAACAATTCGCCGTCAAATCCTTCGCAAAAATGATGACACGAGCAGAAACCCAAGGTAGGTCAAGATAAAAAAAGACCAAAAAAGGAGCAATTAAAAAAAAGCAAAATTCGCGTCACATTCCTTATCCTGACTGGATGCAAAACGTCACAGTGACGTGCAAAAGGTCACAATTTTTTGCACATACAGATAAACAATGTAACGGTAAATTAACGGATAATAGATCCGAAAAATACGAAAACTAAATATCCCTGATTCGCCATGTCTATTACTTGACAACTTCAATGTCGTTATGATATTATTCTAATACTATTACACTGAAGACCATTGATAGATTTTTCAACCTGAAGGATGAAATATGAAACACTGCAGCTTATTTCTAATTCTCACCACTTTAATCGGTATATTCTCATCATATACATCGCCTGCTTCTATTGTAACTGATGGTCTTGTAAGTTATTGGACATTTGATAAGAGTAACATCGGTAATAAAGCAGCAAAAGATGTATGGGGTGACAACGATGGGGAAATCAATGGAAATCCTATAGTTGTACCTGGTAAGGTAGGGGAAGCACTTGAATTTAATGGTTTAGATGATTATGTCAAACTGACAACTCTTGGCAATTTTGCTGAACGCCTCGGCACTTCAACATTTGAAGCATGGTTCAGAACCAGTAACACAGAAGATGGGATGACGCTTTTCAAGGCACTTGATCCTGATTGTGATATGGGTTGGGGAATAGATATTAATTTAGCGGGTGGAATTGAAGATGTAAGATTAGATGTTGGGCTTTTTCTGTTTCATGTCCGTCATAAGAACAATAGTGGTGGATGCTCTGGAAGTAGCAGTGGTAGAGGTTTACCGGTTGTAAATGTTACAGATGGAAAATGGCATCATATTGTATATTCGCTTGATATCCAAAAGGATAATGGACTACTTCCTTGGAAAAAGTTAAAATCGGTGTATATTGATGGAAAATATGTAGAATTCGGATTTTCAAGGTCAACGGAACGAGGTATTTACATCCCATTCAAAGAACCAATCTACCTTGGTGTCGGAAAATATGAAGGACAGTTAGAATGGTATTTTGAAGGTACTATAGATGAAGTACGCATTTATGATAGACCTATCACAGCAGATGAGGTAACCCAGAACTATGAATCAAGAATTCCATTCAACGTTGAACCTCAAGGAAAGTTGTCAACAGTTTGGGGAAAATTGAAAAGTAAATACTAAGATTATCCTATATGATTTAGTCTAACTTAAACTATTGATATATACATGGAACCAGAACATACAGGTTTTTCTGCTAAACAATCATCCTTTTATCAAACAAATGGATATGTCGTTCTTGAAAGTGTTTTCTCTCAGGAAGAATGTCAAAGGTATGTAGAACATTTAGAAGATTTGAGTGCTGGACGCAAAAAACTTGATGGATTTTTCCAACAAGATAAATACGGATACCGTACTTTCAATCAACATCTATACGATCCATTTGTTTTGGAATATCTCATTGATGCACGATTACATCAACCCCTGAAAGATTGCTTTGGAGATGAACCTGAAGCAATTCAAACAATGCACTTTTATGAAGGATCTGAACATCCACTCCATCAGGATCAATACTATCTTCCAGATTGTATGTCAGCTTGGATTGCCATGGTAGACGTTGATGAATACAACGGACCTTTGGTTGTGCAACCGGGCTCACATAAGGGTAGATTAATCACGAAAACTGATGTGCCGATGACGTTACAACCGGATGAAACCTACGAACAACAACAGACCAATCGTTATTTCCCTAAGGTTAAAGAAGTCTTTGACGAAAACGGTTTTGATGAAGTCAAAGTATTTGTAAAACAAGGTGATGTGGTTCTATTTGATGGAAAGTTAATACACGGAGGTGCACCCGTACTAAAACCTCGTACACGCAGGCATGCATTGGCGTGTCACTACATTCCGTACAGTTCAGAAAATTGGGATCGCGATTGGCAACGCATCTCTTTTGATGGTAGTCGGCGCATCCATTACAATAAGATGTAGCATATTTCAGTTTCCAACTACATTTGGTAAGAAAATATATACTATTACTGTGAACTAAAGTAATTTTCGCTCAAAATAACAGGAGAACATTTAATGCAACGCTTAATCACTATATTGATCTGTTTTATCTTTACAGTTAGTTTGTCTCTTCCAATAATTGCACAAGAAGAGAAAAAAGAATCAAAATCTTCAACCCAGCAAACCGATGCTAAACAGAAAAAAGAATATGAAGATTTCAATAAAGTAACTGAAGATAGTAAAAGTTATCAAGGTTTTTTCAGACTATATGAGAAAAAAGAGAATCTCTACTGTGAAATACTACCCTCACAAATAAACAAACCCTTTCTGTGCATGATTAGCATCGCGCGCGGGATAGGAACAGGATACCTTCTCTCAGGTATGACGATGGAAGAATGGTTACTTGAGTGGCGACGGGTCGGTGATAAGGTTCATCTTGTCCGAAAAAATGTACGTTTTCGTGCTGACAAAGGAACACCCATAGCAGAAGCGGTGGATTTAGGTTATAGTGATTCAGTCCTATTTGCCCTTAAACTTGAAAGTATACATCCGCAACGAAAGAGTCTGTTAGTTAATATATCTCCAGTATTCATGTCAGACTTACTACCATTGGCAGGTCAAATCGGTGGTGGAGCACGTTTTGATAAAGGTCGTAGCACATGGGGACCAATTAAGGCATTTCCCAAAAACATTGAATTGAGAGTCAATGCAGTATATTCTGCAAGTGGCTATCGTGAAACTATTCCCGATAGTCGTGGTATACAAGTATCAGTACACTACAGTCTTGCTGGACTGCCATCAAACAACTATCAACCACGTCTTGCTGATGATCGTATGGGACACTTCATGACGACAGTTAAAGACTTCTCACTCAAAACAAGTGAAGAACCTTTTATTCGTTATGTGAATCGTTGGCACTTGGAAAAGGCTGACAAGAAGGCAAAACTATCCCCTCCCAAAGATCCAATTATTTTCTACATAGAGAAAACCGTTCCTCATCGGTATCGTCCGTATGTTCGACAAGGCATACTGGAATGGAACAAGGCATTTGAAAAGGCAGGTTTTATTGATGCAATTGAAGCACGTATCCAGCAAGATCATGAGAATTGGGATCCTGAAGATGCCCGTTATAATACTATCCGCTGGGTGGTCGGTGCATCTTTTGCGATTGGACCTTCCCGCGTGAATCCGCTAACCGGACAGATTCTGGATGCAGATATACTTGTTGGCGAAAGTTGGATTAGGTCTTGGCAGCGGGAGTATACAACTTTCTTTGAAGAAGTTGAACATGAACGCAATCATCCTATTGATGAATCATCACGACATAACTGTCAAATGGCAACTGGACTTGCACAACAGATGGGTTTCATGGCAAGTGTTCTACAAGCACGCGGTATAATTGACGATGGAGAACTTCCAGAAGAGTATATAGGTCAGGCTCTCAAAGCATTAATTATGCATGAAGTTGGTCATACATTAGGTATACGACATAACTTTAAAGCAAGTACGATCTATTCACTTGATGAACTAAACAAAAAGACTGGTAAAGCACTCCACGGTTCCGTTATGGAATATGATGCTGTCAATATTGCTCCAGAAGGTGAAAAACAGGGAGATTATTATACAACTACCATCGGTCCCTGGGACTATTGGGTAATTGAGTATGCATACAAACAAGTTGATGGAAGTAACCCAGAAGCTGAATTACCGGAGCTGCAGAAAATAGCATCACGTGTCGCATCCTCAGAACTAAGATATGCCACTGATGGTGATGCATCTATGTATCAGTATCGTGACCTTGATCCATTAGTCAACCGTTGGGATCTTGGTGCTGACCCGCTAAATTTTGCAAAACAACGTCGTGAGATTGTTGCAGGTCTTTGGGACGAAATTGCCGATAAAGTCACCTCAGATGGCATGGGTTACCAACGCGTCAGACGTGCATTCAGATCACTTCTTGGTCAATACAGTCGGTCCATGTTCCTTGCAACACGATACATCGGTGGACAATACCACCATCGCGATCATAAAGGTGACGAAAACGCTCGTTTACCTTATGTTCCTGTTCCAGCGAAGAAGCAACGTGAAGCACTGGCATTTATCAAGGAACATGCGCTTTCAGATAATACATTCGATTTTCCACCTAAACTACTAAATAGCATTGCGATTACCCGGTGGAGTGATTGGGGGACAAGTAGCGGTAATTCATCACGATTGGATTATCCAGTCCACGATGTTATTCTGCGAAATCAAAGCCAGATTTTGGGTCGTTTGCTTGATCCAAATGTCCTTGCACGTGTTCAGGACACAGAACTAAAATTCTCCGATGATGATGTGTTCACATTGCCAGAACTCTTTACAGGAATTACGGACGCAGTGTGGGTTGAACTTGATAAGAATGCTGATGCTAAACGGTGGACAAATTCCGACGCGTTTATCTCCAGTTTCCGCCGTGGTCTGCAGCGAGAACACTTGAAGCAGTTAATCAAGTTAGTGCTTGCAGCAGATAATGGGACACCAGAGGACGCGAGATCACTTGCACGCCTCCATCTTAGCAAAATCAACGACCGTCTTAAAAACGTGCTCCAAAATTCCAAACAAAAACTGGATGATTACAGCGTAGCACATTTGGAAGAATCGCAAGTTCGGGTTGAAAAGGCATTGGATGCTAACTTTACCGTAGAAAAACGTTAAATCCTATCTGTTACAGTTCTCTGTGATGTGTTGTCCAATTATAATATTCCATACAAATAGGCGCGGTTATAAACCGTGCCTATTTGCTATATTTTCACACAGTTTCATTTTTGCATTTGTAGGAGTAATATCATGAGATATATGCGTTTATCTGAACATATCACAAGAGTGTTGTTGATTTTAACCTTGATAGGAGTATACACTCAATCTTTAGCAAACGACAACGTTGATGATGTGACCCGATTTAACTTACCTGATGGTGCTAAAGCACGCCTTGGGAAAGGAATAACTCAAGACATTGATTATTCACCTGACCGAAACCTGTTTGCAGTCGCATGTAGTATCGGTGTTTGGATATACGATGCAAATATTGGTGATCCAATTGTATTGTTATCTGGACACGCGAATGCTGTACGTTCAGTAGCATTCTCACCGGATGGGAAAACTGTTGCAGGTGGCAGTGGTTTAGGTAATGACAAAACGATTCGTATCTGGGACGTCAGTACAGGAAGGCAGAAAAATGTTCTTATTGGTCATACAGATGACATACGATCTTTAGCCTATTCACCTGACGGAAAAATACTCGCAAGTGGAGATGATGATGTTAATATAAGACTATGGGATGTTGGTACTGGAAAAGTCATTCATACACTTACAGGACATAGAAATGCAGTTCATTCATTAACGTTTTCACAGGATGGTAAAACACTTGCAAGTGGAAGTTCAGACTATACGGTTCGTCTGTGGGATGTTAGTACTGGACAGGCTAAGGCAAATTGTGAGGGGCATACAGATAGGGTGCTTTCAATATCATTTTCTCCAAACAATAATGTAATCGCAAGTGGTAGTCGTGATAAAACTGTTCGTCTATGGGATACAGATACTGGACAACTCATACATACCTTTTCGGAATTTACGGATAGAATTTCTTCTGTTGCATTTAGTCCAGATGGTCACTCTCTCGCTTGTGGAAATACCACTCACGGTAACATACTACTTTTGAATTCAGCGACTGGGAAACAACTACTAACCATACCTGCACATGATGGATCGGTCAGGAAAATAATGTTTTCTCCTGATGGAAACACACTTTTCAGTATGAGTTGGGGTGGTGAAATAAAGTCTTGGAATGCAGATACAGGAAAACACAAACTGACAATATACGGACATGACGATATACTTGATTCAGTTGCATATTCTCCAGATGGAAAAACGATAGCAGGTGCAGGTCGATCTTCCATTGAGGTGTGGGATACAGAAACAAACCGGAAGAAGTTGACTCTTAAGGAAATCCCAACGAATATACTTTCATTAGCATATTCACCCAATAATAGGACACTCGTGGTTGGTGGTGGAAACGGTATGATGCAGGTATGGAATACATCCACACAGGAAATTGAGTGGACGACTACAGCTCATAAGGGTGGCACTAAATCCGTGGCTTTTTCTCCAGATGGTTGGACTTTAGCAAGTGCAGGAAATGACAAGAAAATCGTCTTGTGGAATATTGTCACAGGAGAACAGATACAGACTTTTCTTGAACAAGAAGGTTCTGTTGGATCAATATCCTTTTCACCTGACGGCTTAACCATAGCAAGTTGTGGCTATAATGGATTTATTAGTTTGTGGGATATTGAAACTGGTGAAAACATATTTACTATACCAAATGCCGCAAATGGTAGTGATATTTCCTATTCTCCAGATGGGACATTGATCGCCTGTGGTGGAAAAAATATTGATTTAAGAGATGCAAAGACTGGTGATATTAAACTGACCATTGATCAACATTCAACAACAGCAGATAAAGTCTTATCTGCTATTAAATTAGGAAAACACAAACCCCCACTTAAATGGCATGAACAGATTGCTAATGTCGTAGCATATTCCCCAGATGGTAAAACACTTGCTGGTTTAGGTGAAGACTATCGTATCCGATTATGGGATGCCAAAAATGGAAGACTAAAACGTGTCTATTCTGGACATAAATGGATAGCCGAATCAATCGCATTCTCTCCAGATAGTCGGACCCTTGCAAGTTGTAGTTGGGATGGTACAATCCTATTATGGGAGGTCCCATAATAGAAAACATTTGAAACAGATGAAAATTGTCCAATATACACAAGTAATTATAAACCATTAACACAATTTTACAACAGAATAATTCAAGCAGAATTTCGACAAATGGTAGCGTTAATTATCGGTGTGTAAAGTCTTAGCATAAGTTTCTATCAGAATCACATAAAGCACAGAGAACGTAGAGCACGGAAAGGGACAATGGTTTTTCAAGATTGTTTTCTAAAGATTAGCATTTGGGCAGAATAGAGAAATGCTGTATCTTCCGTGTTCTCTGTGTCTTCTGTGATTCTGACAAATAATCGGAGATACATGCAATCCAACACAAAATATAGAAGCAACTACATTACAGAATGAGATTGTAGGTTGGGATGAGGCACGAAACCCAACCTACAAGTCCTATACCGAACGCACGATACAATAAGGAGATTAACAAGATGAAAACTATATTCCATACAATCATTTCTGTATCAATGCTGCTGTTACTGTTTTTCCCCAATGCTTTTGCACAGGATTATACTAAATTCAATTTACCTGAACATGCTATTGCACGTCTTGGTAAAGGGTTTGTCAATGATATAGCATATTCCCCCAATGGCACACAGATAGCAGTCGCAAGTAGTATAGGTGTTTGGTTCTATGATACAAATACAGGAACTGAGGTTTCCCTATTTTCTGGACAAAAGAATGTTACCCGTGCAGTTGCTTTTTCTCCGGATTGGTCAACAGTAGCAGCAGGAGGCGGGAATGGAGATAACTCAATTCGATTGTATGATATCATTACTGGAAAACAGACAGCAGTCCTACGCGGACATTCATCTGATGTCCATTCCATTGCATTTTCTCCTGACGGTCTTTTGCTTGTAAGTGCAGGAAATGATAACACCATCCGCTTGTGGGATTTAGCCACCGGTAAACCTAAACACACCCTTGACGGTCATAAAAAGTCTATATATTCCGTCGCTTTTTCACCTGATAGCAATACCATCGTAAGTGGAAGTGTTGATCATACAGTACGGCTATGGGATGCAAATACAGGAGAAGAAAAGAAAGTCCTTACTGGTCATAAAGAATGGGTTAAATCAGTTGCATTCTCACCTGACGGCAAGATGGTAGCGAGTGGAAGTTATGATAAAACTGTTCGTTTATGGGATACCGATACCGGACGGCATATTAAAACGCTTGACTTACAAGAACAAGGACCTCTTCAAGGACATTTAGGTAAGATCAGATCCGTTATGTTTAGTCCTGATGGACAAAACCTTGTGAGTAGTGGCGGAGGGCAAATCGTGATCTGGAATATTGAAACCGGACAACGGAAGCAAACGCTTCCAGCAGATCCGAACGGTATATACAAAGTTGTATATTCCCCTGATGGTAAGACTTTTGCCAGTATGGATTGGTATGATGGAATTGATTTTTGGGATACAAAAACTGGTCAACATACGCTAACAATTAAAGGTCATTCGAACGGTATCCGTACAATAGCATATTCTCCTAATGGGAAAACAATTGCAAGTACTTGTGGTAGTGAAATTTGGTTATGGGATGTAGACTCAAGAAAACACATATTCACAATTGATGGACATAAAGAAGGTGTAAATTCTATCGCATTTTCTCCAGACAATCAGCTAATTGCAAGTGCAAGTTGGGATAAGACAATAAACTTATGGGATGCTGACACCAGAGAACAGGTCATGACACTTACCGGACATACGGATGATATTCAATCGGTCGCTTTTTCTCCGAACAGTAAGTTCATAGCAAGTGCAGGACATGACCAAACGATCCGTTTGTGGGATGTAACAACAGGTGAGGAAATCCATACTCTCAAAGAGGACGATGGACGTGTTTTTTCTGTTGCTTTTTCACCTGATGGGAGGACATTAGCAAGTGGTGGTTTTAATGGAGTTATCCGTCTTTGGCATGTTTCTACTGGTAAACAAATATATACACTACCAAAAAAGAACCGAAACGGTTTTTCCATTACATATTCTCCTGATGGGAATACTATAATTAGTACTGGGTTTGGTATTCAGTGCTGGAATCTTGAAACAGGAAAACATAAAGAACTTGTAGATTTTGGTGATAATATGCAAGGATTTAGACGTATTCCTAACATTATGACAAAATTCGTTGATATGTCATCTGACGGCAAGTTTGTAGCAGATGGCGGTGAAATGGGTGGTATACGACTTTGGGATTATGAAACAGGGAAGTTAAAACTATATCTTTCTGGACATAATTGGAGGGTAAATGCAGGAGCTTTTAGTCCCGATGGAACAACATTTGCCACTGCAAGTTTTGACGGAACTATTTTGCTATGGGAAGTACCACAACAGTAAATAGAGAAATCAAATGGATATTATTCAATATACACCCGATATACTCACACCATTAACACAGTTTTACAATCGTCTGACTGCGGAGGTGCCGTTTTGCTACCCCGTTAATCAGAAGGATTTTGCACTTGTGATGCAGAATGTTGACACGGATAAATATAATAGAAGTGAAGGAGGACTTTTTGGTGAAAAAGCATTTGTAGCGATTTCTGAGGATAATGTACAGGCATTCATACACGTCGGTATAAGTCTAAAATCGGAAAATGAAGAAGAGGATGTAGGTTTTATCAAATTTTTAGGATACGAACGCGGTTACAGAAATGCAGGTCAAACCTTGCTTGAAAAAGCAGAGGAATACCTAAAGTCATATAATGTCACACGCATCTTTGCATTTTCTGAAAATGACCGATATCGGTTCTTTCATTTTGAACATGCCTATTTATCCGTTTCTCTTGATCATATTCATGCACTTTTAGGATTCAACGGTTATCACCGTAGTGATGGCGAGGTATTCTTGGACTGGAAGGACTACACTGTTGAACCAAATCCTTCGGGTATACCGGTGACACTTTCTGTTGATTGGAAACAGGGAGAGGGGCAACGTCCAAACTGTATTGTTAAAGCATACCAAGATAACAAAGAAATCGGTGAGTGTGATTCTGTTAGCAGTGGTGAGTTTTCAAGTCATCCTGATGCACAGGATTGGTTACATACCGTTTGGCTCGGAATTGAAGATGACTTCCAAGGGCAAGGTTTGGGAAAATTCCTGCTACAGTCTACACTTCAAGAGATGCACAAAATCGGATACCGTCATGCAGCAATTAGTACGGATTGGGAGAATTACCGCGCATTACTCTTTTACAGTAACTGTGGTTACAAACTTGTCGATTGGACTTTCGAATATGAAAAAGTCTTATCAAAACTGTAATCTGATATAAAGGAATATGCGCGATATGATTCAACATTTCTATTGAATATACCGCGCTAATTATGTAAATCTAATTCAGTTTGGATACTTACCAAGTATAAGCAATTTTTGCGAATAGTTGGTTTACAGTCTGTTCTGCATCTTGATCCCCATAGACGAGATACAGAACAAAGTCTTCAATGAACATGTATTTGAAAACTGCATTCAGATTTGGTTTGTGGTCACCTCCTGAACGTAATCTGAATGTAATCCATTTCTCTCTGCCAATCTCAAAATTTGCACTTGAACGCAGAGAAAATTTGTATGTACTTTCTCCATCAGGAAATGTCTGCCAAAGATTCTCTCCTTCAATGCCAATAGACAAAATCTTAAATGGTATTAGGTTCATAGCAGTCGTAACAAATGTTGCTTTTGCACCCTCAAATTCGCCATATTGACAGACAACAAAAATACGATCAGGTTTTTGTCGGTTATACACTGTTTGTGCTGCAACTACCCAATTATTGTGAATATCATAAGACCAATTTCTGTAAAATAATCCTGTTTGATATTTCTCACCGATATCAAATTGTACCAGTTGAAAATGATCACCTCGTGTTCTTACACCATCGTGATCCCAGGTCACTTTTTGGACAGATTCAAACTTTATAGTTTGCAACATACCTTCTTCAAATGGAATGCTGTATACCCCCCAGAAACTTGGTTGTCTTATGTTCGTTAAACGAACTAATCCATTGACAGGATTGAATCCAGAAGATATATCTCTATACGCAAGGCTAATTATTGGGTTGCCTCTACGATTGATCTCTGCCAATATAGCACGCCGATTGTCTTGATCTATTTCCCAATTACCTGCATAATTTGCTATTATGTTAAAGTCTTTGGGTAGACGTATTCTCGTATCAACCGCAGCTGAACGATTATAGAAACCGCTATATTCCTTTGATGCGACAAATGCACCAATTGATGAGGAATTTCCAGCATCCCACAAACCGCGTGCTAATATATTATGACTTCCATCTTCTGTTTCTATGACATTCATCAATCCGTATGTAGCTCTACCAGTCTTGCCTATTAGTTTCGCACCGTAATCTATTTCACCAATACGACGACTGTAAAACAGAGAGATTGGTGCTCTAAATATTCTTCCATCTTCTTGAAAAAAGGGTCTTCGATCAGTCAAACGTTGCTCAAGGTCTGACAGAACAATACCTTGAACTTCAGACTCAATATGGCTGAAATCTGGATTGAGGGTACCTATAATAGATGTACTTGTTGTTATTTTATACGATGCATCTACACCTATTGCAGGTGTTAATCTGTCTGTCAATTTATCAAACTTTGAAATGTCATCCATTTTTGCTGAAAGATAAGCACCCACTTCAAATTTCTTTGTAATGTTTTTTGGGTTTATTTCAATATCTGTCAAACTTCCAAATCTATTAGCTTCAGAAACGTTGACACCAGTGTCTGCCCATGTGCTTGTTCTATCCACACTCTGATGTCGACGCACTAAATTTAACCCCCATGTTTGTTTTTCTGAACGCGGCATGTCAAGTATTTGGTATGGGATTTTCATCTCAACAGTCCAAGAAGATTCCTCAGTGACTGCAGCAGCACTCCATTCTCCATCCCAACCAAGATCTCCCTGTTTTTCATCAAGTTGTGTCCCAAGAGGATTAACCGCAAATCTGTATGTGCGTTGTTTATCAAGATATGTATCAAGATAAACCGCTACATGATCTTCAAATTTAAAACTCCCATCTTTTCGTGTTTGATTGGCAATGATAGTAGATTTGTCTTGAATACAACGAAAACTGATGTAAATTGCAGAATCGTTATATACAATGAAAACTTGCGTTTTATCAGGAACTGTAGTTTTCAATTCTGCTACCATAAACTCCTCAATTGGTGTAATTTGTAACCATGGACTATCATCCAGTTTTCCATCAACAACTGGAACATTTTCAACCTTTTTTGCTGCGATCGTCTGTGAATGCACGTTTAGATTCACAAACATAATAAAGAATACACAGCAATTCATTAGAATGAAATTACGAGCAAAGTGTATCATTTTTATCCTCTGATTTTTATTTCATATAAAAAAACTGGCACCAAACATAAAATATTGATGAAGAAAATATCATAATTGATATGTTCAACCTATTTTAGTTTAGCACCAGATACATGTGTATTGTCTTATTGTCGTTTTAATCACTGTTTCAATTTTGTGTGTACATATATAGATGAATATACAATAATTATTTGTTTCTATAGTTGAGCTTCTGATGTATCTATGGTTGCTTTTTGTAATACCTCAGACGCTCTTTTTGCCATATCGGTTGTTGGGTCACGTTTGATAATTCGGTTCAACTGGTAGACCGCACTATCGTTACCATCTTTCGCTAATTCCAATGCTTCCTCAAAACCTTTGTTTCCAAAACTGAAATCTCTTGGAATGACTGTAAGGTCAAGGTTTTTCCAGTAATACTTTAGTTCGTCCGATTCCCAATTCTCATACACATTTTCCCATTTCAACGAGTTGAAGATGTTCAGATGTGGTTCTAACATATGTTCTGCGATTGGGTCATCAACTGCTTGATAGCGATTGTCAAGTGATACGCGCAGACGATCTTCTGTAAGATTTGGAAGTGCCTTGTGGATGGTCAATGCAGGAAAAATCAGTGTATCCCCAATTTCGTAATTTGTAGAGTGCCATTCACCTGACAACTCGTCAGTGTTCACACATAATCCACCAGCACCAAGTGAGAAGTGATGTTCCATAACCTTATTAACTTTATGAGAACCGGGCATTACTGCTAATCCTCCTAACTCTATAGGGCAATCACCAACTGGTGTCCAACTGGTGTAGGTCTGGAAATTGCCTTGAAAGTGGACGAAATCTTGATGTATTGGTGTTGTATGCGCTGTATACTTCGGATACCAAAGTCGCGCAATTTTCTGAGGATGCGGTAGCACTTCTCTTCCAAGGATTTTTCCAATCATATCTACTACTTCATCCCAATGTCCGGAACGGTGAAATGTTTGAAGTTTATACACTTCATGGTAGACATCGGTATACTCAGGATCACCCTCGGTGCACTGCGTGGAGATATCAGCGATACCATCCATAGGATCAGTACCCGATACGATCCATCCACCTTTTTGCATTGTAGTTAGCATCTCTCGTCGTAATGCTAAGAGTTTATCAGGGTCTTGCAGTTTTTTGAAGAAAAGATACCCAGCCTCTGACATCCGCGAGCGTAACTCTATCGGATCGTTCATAGCATCATTTGATACGCGCAGTTCTTTTATCTCATCCATTTAGCAATCTCCGTAGACAATTCAGATCTCATATTTCAAATTATACACGACAGAGAAACTGTTCTCAACATTATTTGATAGAAAATCCAAATATAGGTATTACTGCAGTCTATGTTGCCAAATCATCAAGCATTTGACGGATTTTTTTCTCACCACTATCAATAAACAATGGTGCCAATGGTCCTCTTCCGTGCAAAGTCTGAAGTAAAGTATCAATCTGTATCATTCGCTGCTGTGGTGTATAACACCTGAGCCAATTCTTGACGAAATCTCGGGCGGGTTTTGGGTTACCAGTTCTCAACGAACTTGTGCTTTTTCGCCATGCTTGCCACTTGAATGAATAACCACAACTTGAACACTCAAGTTTTTCGTCCTTCTTCTTCAAACTCTTACGATAATCACGCCATTTCCGTTTATAACCACAACTGGTGCATTCTATGTTTCCAGAGATATGCACCGCTGCTGCTTGACACTTCGGACATTGTAGTTCTGGATTAGTCTGACGAATATTAGCCCTTCGAGATTGTTCAGGGGCAGGAGGTCTGCGAACAAGATTATGACAGTGAGGACACGGTAATCGAACACGAGTTCTCACAGATTGATTGTATGCTTGTTGTTTCCAAGATTTACCGCAAGAGCATTGTAATACATCAGTTATCTTAAGTATACCATAGCAACTAAAACAGCGTGGGGTTTCACGTAGGTTTAGTCGACAATCACGCCATAGAAGTCTTTCTACACAATGAGGGCAGTGAAACCAGTCTTCGCGAGTTCCACCTTCACCTGAACTAAACAACGGATCAATCTTTCTCGTTATCTTAGTATTGCACAAGGGACAAGGCACACGTCCCTCTCGGTAAACATCAGCGACAGTTGCGATATCTGAACAACGGGCAAACAGTTCCCAGCCAACATCGTGCAACAACATTTCATCATAGATACCAATCCGTGCATAACGGTAGAGTCGACGTATTTGTATAGGTTTTATACGCGGTGACCAATTCATATCATTAAATCATCTAAAAGTCATGCTGGTATTCTTACAACTTCACCAGTTTCAACACTTTGGCTAATAGCATCCAAAACACGCATGTTTTGATATGCATCTTCAAGACTTGAGTGAGGTTGTGTCCCTGCTTGCAACGATTGTGCCCAATGCTGCATCTCTTCAAGATAACCAGGTCTGTTTATACCGTGGTATGCAGAATTAAGATTCCATTCTTCAGTTGGCGTATCAATATACCCGCCACCACTGTTAAGCCATGTAGGCACACGATAGCGACGCAACTTCCGTGTTTCGAACACCTGAATCGCTTGATTGTTTGTGCCTTTGATGAATACCATTGCTTCTAATACCGGTCCCGTTCCAAGTGTCATAGTTCCAATTGCCCCGTTTTCATAACCTAAGTTTACCGTTATAGAAACACTTTTTGTGGGAGCATCTATCGTTCCTTTTGCATATACATCAGTCACTTGTCCCATAAAGAAACGCATACCGTCTGTGGGATGAATTACTTGGTCAAGCATGAATGGCCAAGCAAATGGAGAACCTGCTTCACTGAGACGTGGACCTGGCGCAAGATAACGTGTATGGTATTGACATACAGCCACAAAGTCGTCTTCTTCTATCAAACGTTTTGCTATCTGATGTGCAGGTGCATGTCTCCACATTGTACCCACCATACCTGTTTTTCCAACCTCTTTAGATACATCAGCCAACATTTTTGCACCATCGGAAGTAGATGCAGGAGGCTTTTCTGTATAGATATGATATCCTTGTTTCAAACACTCAATGCCGATGTCACGATGCATTTGGTCTGGTCTACCAACAATAGCAACAGCATATAAATCTTCATTCTTGAACATTTCATTGTAATCGGTATAATGACGAAGCGCACCAAATTTACGAACATTTGACTTCGCTTTACCCTCAACAAGGTCGCACGTAGCCACGAATTCAAATTCTGGTATCATTGGAATGCACTGTTGTAATCTCGATGACATCCTTCCACAACCAATAAATGCGATTCTTACTTTTTCCAAAATCTTTTCTCCATTTCAAGTATGAACGTAATATTAGACACAATCAACACCCGGATTTTCAAGAAAGGTTGCTTTCCGTAATATACAAGATTACATAAAAGGCATTTTTTCGTACATATCGGTAGAACTGACGTATTTGTATATCTTTTACACGTTGTGACCAATTCACTTCTGGAAAATGCCTAATTGTCATGCTGGAATTCTTACAATTTCACCTGATACAATACTATCACTTATTGCCTCTAAAACACGCATGTTTTGATATGCATCTTCAAGACTTGAGTGAGATTGTGTCCCTGCTTGCAGCGATTGTGCCCAATGCTGCATCTCTTCAAGATAACCAGGTCTACTTATACCGTGGTATGCAGAATTAAGATCCCATTCTTCAGTTGGTGTATCAATATACCCGCCACCACTGTCAAGCCATGTAGGTACACGATAACGACGTAACTTTCTGGTTTCGAACACCTGAATCGCTTGATTGTTCGTGCCTTTGATAAATACCATCGATTCTAATACCGGTCCAGTTCCGAGCGTCATAGTACCGATACCACCGTTTTCATATTCTAAGTTAACGGATATTGAGACACTACTTGTAGGAGCATCAATCGTTCCCCTTGCGTACACTTCAGTGACTTGTCCCATAAAGAAACGCATACAGTCAGTAGGATGTATTACCTGATCAAGCATGAATGGCCAAGCAAATGGAGATCCTGCTTCACTGAGACGTGGACCTGGCGCAAGATAACGTGTATGGTATTGACATGCAGTTCCAAAATCGTCTTCGTTTATCAAACGTTTCGCTATCTGATGTGCAGGTGCATGCCGCCACATTGTACCCACCATACCTGTTTTTCCAACCTCTTTAGACACATCAACCAACATCTTAGCACCTTCGGAAGTAGTCGCAGGTGGTTTTTCTGTATAGATATGGTATCCTTGTTCCAAACACTCAATGCCGATGTCTCGGTGCATTTTATCTTCTGGTCTACCAACAACAGCAACAGCATATAAATCTTCGTTCTTGAACATTTCATTGTAATCCGTATAATGGCGAAGCGCACCAAATCTACGAGCATTTGACTTTGCTTTATCTTCAACAAGGTCACACGTAGCGACAAAATCAAATTCCGGTATCAGCGGAATACACTGTTGTAAAATTGATGACATTCCACCACAACCAATAAACGCAATTCTAAGTTTATCCATTTACTATTTGCTCCGATCTATGTTAGATACTCCATTATAGAGTTTTAATTTACATTAGAAAAAGGGATTATGTGCGACTTCCCAATAAAATCCGTCTGGGTCTTTAAAGTATCCCGAATATCCTCCCCAAAATACCTTTTGTCCAGGTTTAACAAGTTCCGCTCCTGCTTCTACTGCTTCAGCTAATGTTCTGTCAACTTCTTCAGGAGAATCAACATTATGTGCAAGTGTAAACCCTTGAAATCCTGTTCCTTCAGATGAGATAGTAATATCCTCAGCAAGTTTGTCTCGGGGATAAAGTCCAAGTATGATTCCATCCAACTTAAAGAATGCAATGCTCTCAGAATCATCCATAAGCGGGAAACCTAACCCTTTATGGTAAAAATCAACAGCACGTTGTAAGTCTTCAACACCAAGTGTAATGATAGTGATATGTGGTTTCATTCTATCTCCCAAGTTATTTAGGTATTCAATAGTATGTATTAATAATGCGAAATTGTAGACTATTTCAGTCTATTTATTCTAACGTAGCACCCTCGGGACGTGGTGCTGTGGGTCGGATAGGTGTTTTTTGATAGGATTGATAAGCAATTTCTGCAAGGTGAGGGGTTTCCAGTCTGGTATAATTTTGTGCACGCGAGTGCATTATTGCATCAAGAACACCTGTAGTCAATAGGGTACGTTCAACAGGATATTGTGGAACACCAGTAACAAACATCTCCTCTATGTTGAGACTCAAATAACTAAAATGTGCATACGGTACCTCATTCTGTAAATAGAATTCTGTAGCATTAATCTCATTTCCAATTTTACCAGCATAAGCAAAATCAGTGACATAACCGTTTAACATCAATACAGCAGAACGGAACCCATCGCGATGCTCAATCAGAAATAAGATCGGATTTGGACATCCTTCAACAATAGAACTCTCTGGACGATTTTTTATTTTTGCACATGCTGCTTCAGCCAATTCCAGTGACCATTCTCCAGATGCAGCAGCATTCCATACTGCATCTCCTTCAATACATTGAACAGCAACGACACCTGACTCTCCACCTTGACGTCGTTCAATCATACATTGTAACGTTTCTAAAGCATGGAATCCATAAGACTCAACACCGCCATACCCTATGCTAATAGCAGATTCCAAGGGTGTGTCCAATGAATGTTCTAAAAATGGCTGTCGCCAACAGAGAGGTAATGATGAACCAGCCATGAAAGGTATATTAAGTTCCTTTGCACGTAAGTACATCCAGTAGGCATCTTCCCAATTGTATGAAAGATGTTTATCACAAAAGACAGGTACTGATCTTCCACTTGATGCAAATACACCGCATATCTGTTCAAACATATATTTACGCGGATACATATGTTGACCAAATTCGTTATGAGGATACTCACCATGTTCACCGATTAGTAGTACACCATCAACAGTAAGATCACTTTCTCCACGTGTCAATGCTTGACGAATACTTGCATATATTGGAACTTTATGCTCTTCTGCTAATCCGACTCCAATATCACGGGCTTCAATCTGATCCAGATAGATTGATGTCAATTCAACGCGGGGTGCGCGATGCCCTTCATCTGTAGGATATCCAGCCATATATTTTGTAACTATCACATCTGCATGAGAGTTAGGAAAGTAAACAGTATTTATTGCCGCGATTTTTTTTCGTTGTTCCATGATGTTGTCTACCCTTTATCTGATTATTTCCGTTCCAATTCCACCTTCAGTTAACACTTCAAGCAGTAACGAATGTGGTATTCTTCCATCAATCACATGAGTTTTTGCTACACCACCTAATAATGCTTTTTCACATGCTTCAATTTTCGGTATCATCCCACCTGTAATAACACCTTCCTCAATAAGTCCTTTTATATCACGCATCTGAATAGTAGGAATAAGAGTAGAAGTATCCTCAACCTCCCTGCAGATTCCACGAGTATCAGTGAGAAGGATAAATTTTTCTGCCTGCAGTGCAGAAGCAATTTCTCCCGCCATTGTATCTGCATTTATGTTATAAGTTTCACCGTCAACGCCTGTCCCGTTGGGAGCAATAACAGGAATATATCCAGCCTCATCAAGCGTGATGATCGGTCTTGTGTTTACTCCTATAATGCTGCCAACAAATCCAATGTCTACCGAGGTCTCGTTACCATCCTCATCAGTTATTGTAGGTGTATATTTTTCTGCAACTATTAAATTTGCATCTTTACCACACAAACCAATTGCTTGCCCACCATGCTGATTAATATGCGCGACTATACCTTTGTTAATTGTCCCAGCAAGAACCATTTCTGCGATTTCCACTGTTTCTGTATCGGTAACACGTAAACCTTGTACAAATTCTGCTTCCTTTCCAATTCTATTCATCCATGCACTGATTTTTGGACCGCCACCATGTATAACGATAGGACGCATCCCTACATATTTCATGTAAACGATGTCTTCCATAACTGAATGGACAAGAGATTCATCCTCCATAGCTGCGCCACCATATTTTATTACAATTCTACGATTGGAAAATCGTCGGATATATGGCAATGCTTCAATGAGTATGTCTGCGGTTTGACGCATTTGTTTCTTTTTCCTCTGAAAATTGTGTAAATTTTATTTCTACCTTTTAAAGCAAGCAATACATTGAAAGAATAACTGATTTTTTCATCACTTTATTATATCACACGTAATTCAAGATGTCAAAATACCGATAAGATAAGGGTGTGTAAAGTTTTTTGTATAAAGAAAGGAATGGAAACACCATGCACAAGACTTCGGACATCATATTTGACTGCGAATTGTTGTCTTGTATTTTCATTGGATTTTTCTTTCGTATAAAAAGGTTACCGTTTTGTGTCTAATTTCTGCATAACGGTAACTTTTAGTATTTTTCACTGGTTTTAGTTCCTGTCTGGGTTTATGGGTTGTTTTCATCGGTTTTTTTGAA
>MKWU01000052.1_pt1 | contig 193769 bp, 166 predicted proteins | sample 809101 | NCBI WGS metagenome assembly MKWU01 (sample SAMN05860141, study PRJNA318959) | sponge metagenome | host: Aplysina aerophoba | place: Slovenia: Piran, Adriatic Sea, Gulf of Piran | collected 2013-05-07 | reverse complement strand
CAACGCTTCGCCTGCCACCTCACAGCGACAGACGCATGGTTCACGGAGAAAGTGGTTGGTTGACCTCTCTTTCTGCAGGGACTTTCACCCGGCAACATTCCACCAGTTGGCCTGGCGCACCCCGTGTGGCTAGAAGGCCGTTCGGACGCCGAGGGACTTAGCGATCGAGTTGTAGGATCCCTCTGTCATTGTGGTGATCACGGTTTCGGCCCGGGAGCGTCTCGATGTAGTGCTCGGCCTAGCGCTACCGAGTAGTCACATATTGACGTAGCAATGGTCTACGTTTTTTGCCGCAATGCGTGTTTGCGGCCTTCCTTGAACCCGGTTTCGAATCCGGTCTGGCGTCCGATTCGGTGGCCCAGTGAGGCACTGGTGAGACGGGTCTGCCCATGCCACATGATCTGATGACCGGGATCGGGATCGTGCTTGCGGTTGCGATAGCCGCCGAGGTGGGCCACCAAGCTTACGGCATCGCCGAGCCTTTCCGGTGCTGACAGGCCGTGCTGGCGGGCATAGTCGCGCAGGAAGTCGAGTTCGTGATCGGCGAACATCAGGTGGGGCTCGCAGTCGGGCACCTGGCGTCCGAGCAGCGTCATGACCATGATGCGCCAGGCGATGACGGCATTGATGGCGATGGCCCGCTGCAGGCGTTCGGCGGTGCGGAACAGCAGGTGCTCGACGCGGCAGCCGGACTTGAGCACCCGGAAGAAGTCCTCGATGCGCCATCTCTGGAGGTAGAAGCCGACGATGTCGGCGGCCTGTGACGGTGTCGTGACCTGACACGTGGTCAGCAGGAACCACTGGACGGGGTCCTCGTCTTCGGGCGGGTGGCGTTCCACGATGTGGACCGCCGACACCATCATCGGTGTGCTCCCCTCCATGGTCTGTGTCGCCGGCAGCGTGACGCGGCGGAACCGCAGGTCACAGGTGGCCAGGCGCTTGCGGCGTGCCGGGCGCGCCTTCTTGCCAGAGGACTTGGGCCGTGCCGCAAGTCCGTCGATCTCGACGTCGATCAGGCCATCGGGGTCACCACCGCTCATGACGGCAAAGAGCTTCGAGGGTCCGAGAACCCGGTCGTATCTCGCACGCACCAGAAGGTCGACGCGTGGATGGCGGCGCTGGTGATCGAACACCTCGAAGCGGTCCGCTTCCCGGTCACAGACATAGATGATCCGCGTCCTGCCCGTGACCTCCCGTGCCGCCCGCGCCACGTCGGTGAATCCGTCAAGCCAGCGCCGTGTCTGACGCCGTGTCTCCTGTCCGCTCACCACCTGATCGAAGTTCAGGTCCAGCACCCCGAGCGGCAGACCGCTCCCGGTCACGGCCAGAGTCGCATGCATCGACAGACCCAGGCTCTGCGCACCGGTCTGGTTCTTGCCGATGATCTCCAGTCCGTCGCAGCCAGGCCGCGTCGAGAAGCTCAGGTCGGTGCCGTCGCGGAGCGCCAGCACCGTGGCCTGTCCGCGCAGCCGCTGCACACTGCGCTCCCGGTGCGGCGCAAGAATCGCCGGAACCGTGATGTCCGACTCCTCCGGCGCCTCGATCAGACGGTAGAACCCGGTGATCTCCTTGCTGGCGCTGCTGGCGTTGATCTTCCCTCCCGGGTAGGACGCCAGCAGACCCGCGCTCTTCACCAGACGTGCCGACAGTCGCTTGTCACCCAACGGCGCTCCTCCAAACTCGTTGGCGGCCCACTCGGCCGCGTTCAGGCCCTCTCCCGGCTCCAGCACCGGGGCATGATCGACCCACTCAACCCCGAGCCTGCGGCGCCAGTCGGGTGCCAGGGCGTACATGAACACCGTCTTGACCGTCCGCGCACGCTGCTTGCCGGCATCCTGACGGCCCCGCCCCGTGGTCCGGCCAACCATGAGGAAGTTGGCCGCTCTCAGACAGCTCCCCTCCACTCCCGCATCGGCAAAGCTCTCCACCAGCCAGGGACGATAGCCGTAGCGGGTCTCGAAGTCCCGCGGCAGACGCCGCAGCACCCGCCCCAGCACATGGCTCGCCAGGTGCGGGCAGCGCACCGACGCACGGATCAGGAAGCGGCTCAGGCAGACCACCCGGTGAAGGTGGTGCCGGCGTCCTTCATCGCTCCACGCCATCCATCGGTCACGCGCCGACACCCGCAGGGCCGCGGCAGAGAACCCGAGAGCGCCCAGCCAGCCATGGGCCGAGCCCACAAGGTAGCGCACCTGACAACCGGCAAAGGTCGTCATGCCATGGGGATGTTCGTGCGCCATCAGCGTGTTCCACACCTCACGCTCACAGCGCTGCGTCACCACCAGGAAAGCGAGATCCCGGATCCGGGCCGGGTGCAGTGGGACATCGACCGGCTCGGGAACCGAGGCCTCAAGCTGGCGCGGCTTGTTCGCCACCACCGCCCGTGGCGCCGGCAGGATAATCTCCGGCGACGCCCGAGCCAGCGTCGCCAGCGCCTTCATGCAGCCCGCAAGCTGCGGCCGGCCACGTGTGTCGACGAACGAGAACTCCCCGCAGATCCTGCGGGCAAAGGCCCGCCGGCTGTCAAACCGTTCCTGTGACAGGATGGCGACGATCCGCGAGTGTGCCGCCGTCTCGCGCAGGGTGCGACTGATCTGGGACTGAGCCATGGTGGCGCCGGTGTACAGGGTGCCGTGCCCATTGTCCAGCCCTTTTACTGACTACTCGGTAGGCCTAGCGCGCTTGAGATTGAGAACTCTTTCTTGATGCAGCTTAAACAGCATGGCCAGAACGAACATCGAGGAGTCGACCCAGTCGACTTCTTCTGCGAACCCTACGACCCCAAGTGACCCGGAATGTGCGTGGAACTTGCGCAAGGTTACGCCGAGTTCGCACGAGTCGAGGATGATTATCGACCTTGCGAGTTGCTTGCGGAGAGGTTTGATATCGCTGCTGAGGTTCACCTCGCCGTCGAACGCTGTGAGGCGCCGTTGAATTATGCGTTTTCGGCTCGAACGCTTCTTGCGAACGACTTTTCCATGAGCGCTCAGCACGATGATGTTGGGACCTCGCTGGTTGCAGTCCAGGTCAAGGAAATGTTTGATGTCGCTAATGTAGGTCGTGGAAATCAATGGTCTGTGGATGATGCGTACCGGATCGGGTCCGATCCGAAGGAGGGTCTCCGCAGACGCGTAGATGTCGCGTGTCGCTTGGGTGTCCTCGATGTCTTCGGACCAGGGTGCTTCCAAGATTAGGACCTTCTCGTTCGCCATTTATAGTTCTGGCCATGCGGACTGGAGACGGAGCATAGCGCGGCGCGTGGACGAGGCAAGCGGGCCACTTGGCGGAGGCGCCATGCGTGAACGCCGTTCCTTCTGGAAAGCCACCACCGCTACCAGATGGTGCAGTGTGCCGGTCTACACCGGTGAGGGTGCGCCACCAACAACTGCGGATCCTCCGGGATGATCAGGAAGCCCGCGAGGACCGTATGCGATAGTCGACGAGCTAGCGGCCTCGACCCGAAGACGGCGACCGACGAAGATATCCAGACGGTGATCAATGCGCGGTACTGGTCAACCTTCGCCGAGGACGGTTGTTTGTTGCGAATCCGCAATCTGGATTTTCGATCGTCAAGTCACAGCTCAGACTAAGCACATAGGCGGGTGATGGCCACGCCAGTCCGCTCGGCAGCGGCCTCGACGTCTCTATCGTGGACATGCGCGTAGCGCAGCGTCATGGAAGAACGGCTGTGACCCAGTAGTTTGGCGACGATCGGCAACGGAACGCCACTCATGACTGCGTGCGAGGCAAATGTGTGACGCAAGTCATGCAAGCGAACGTCCTCGAGCCCAGCCTCCTTGCGAGCCCTGTACCAAAGTCCGATCTCGCGGCCGTATCGCCTTGCAGGATCGCGCGGCGAGGGAAAGACCCAGGCGCTGCCTGCCCGAGGTTGACGCTCGATAAGCTCTTGGGCGGCGGCCGACAGCCAGACTTCGCGCGGCCCGGTCTTTGCGGCGCTCAGCCTGAGTGTGGCGCCATGGACCTCACACCATCGCAGTCTGACGATCTCGTTGCGACGACAGCCAGTGAGAAGGAGCAGACGGATCATGTCGGCCTGAGGCTGGCACGAAGGACGCTCCGCAACCATTCTGTCCAGTGTTGTGTACAGACGGGTGATCTCCTGCCTCGACAGGAACCGCGTCAGTGAAGGGCGCCTGTTTCGCTTCACGCCCCGTGTTGGATCGCTGCTGATGTGGCCACTCGCAACGGCAAACTTCATGATGCTGCGCAACGTTCCCAGCGTTTGGTTGGCACCACCCGGTGCACCCTGGCTGTAGGCATTGAACCAGGCCTCGACATGACGCGACGAGATGCAATCAAGCCGCAGAGAACCGAATGACGGCAGCAACTTCCTCTTCAGATCCGAGACAAGGTGTGTACGCCGCCTGGGCTTGCAGTGGTCGAGGAACGCTTCCTTCCATGGCCCTGCGGTGAAGGCAGAAAAGAGCGGGACAGCCGCGTCGGCCTTGCCATCGCCGGATCGCTCCTCGACCATGAGGGCCAGACAGTCTCGTCGCGCCTCCTCGATGGCCTTCAACGCGACGGGCCCGATGGTTATGCGCGCCGGGCGGCCGTTCCTGACGCCCTGCCAGACATAGCTGCGATGGCCCGAGGGCCGTACCCGCACGCCGAAGCCGGCAATGCGGGTGTCCCAGATGGTATATTCGACCTCGCGGGGACGGAGTCTCTCGACGGCAGCGTCCGTCAACCTCACCTTCCTCGCCCCGGTTCTCATGCCAGACCCTCCGAGAGAACCGGCGCGACGACATCGACGGCCTCTCGAATTGCCCCGTTGTGGAGATGCGTGTAGCGAAGGGTCGTGGACGCCTTGCCGTGGCCAAGGAGTCTGCCGATGGTGAGAATGGTCTCGCCATTCTGTAGCGCAACGCTGGCATATGAGTGGCGCAGATCGTGCAGGCGGACGTCGTTCAATCCAGCTTCCGAGCGGACCCGCTGCCAGAATTTGTCGAGATGGCAGCGCTTCGGTTCTTCTGCCGAAAAGACCCATCTGTTCTTCCGCGGGAGATTGTCGAACACGTCGCGCGCGGCTTGCGCCAGCCAGACCGTGCGTGGACCGGTCTTGCTGTCCGACAGGAACAACTTGCCTTCGCGGTAATCTGCCCATTTGAGCTTGATGATCTCGCTCTGGCGGCAGCCTGTCAGGACAAGCAACTGCACAGCAGCGGAATGCAAGGGATATCTTGATTGGTGGCGTGCCAGAACAGCTGCAAGACTGCGGTACTCCTCTGGCAGAAGGAACCGTTCGCGTCTGGTCTCGCGGTAGCGGCGGATACCGACACAGGGGTTGCTGTTCTCGGGCCTGTAGCCCCAGGATTCGGCCTTCTGCATGATGACGGAAAGGATCGGTGCAGATCGGTTTGCCGCCGCGGGCTTTGCATGGAGAGACCGGAACCAGGCTGCGACATCCTGCCGAGTGATTGCGCTGATCATGCGACCGGCGAAGAAGGGCAGGATCTGCCGGTGAAGATAGGTCCGGTTGACCCTGAGCGTGCCAGGCTTCCAGAGCCGTTCGTAGAGGACAAAGACTTCCTGTGCGACGGTCTCGAAGAGTGCGTCCGTCTCGACCCCGGAATCCGTGGATTCTCCGTTCCTGTACGCCGCCAGCATCACGCGTGCCCGATGACGAGCCTGCACCACGGTGACGGTGTCGGCATCGTCGAAGGTCTTCCAGAGTCGCCGGCCCGCGTGCTGAGAGTGAATGAAGTAGCGTCTGGTGCCCGAGGGCATGATGCGGATGCCAAAGCCTTTCAGCTCGGTATCGCGAACATCCAGGATGGCCTTCTTCGGCTTGAGCGCGTCGATCCGGTGCTGGGTGAGGTGCAGTGTGGCCATGTTTCCTCCGGTGTTCTGTGACATTGGGGGAAGAAAGGCATCGCCTTTCCGTCCAAAGTTGCAGAAACGAGAGAAAACAATTACGTTATATTAGTTACTTAGCACCACAGGTGCGGCCATCCGTGTGCCGTCCTGCCCGATCATGGTATCTCCCCGCCCGACACGAACGCGAAGGGAACGATGCATGTTCCGGTCATTCTTTACCAATCGGCGCTGGCTGCACTGGTCGATCCTCGGCAGTGCCACGATTCTGGGCGTCACCTGGTACAAGGTCCAGCTCGATGTCAAGATCAACGAGTGGTTCGGTGACTTCTACGACACCCTGCAGGTCGCACTGACCGAACCGGGTGCCGTCGAGTTTTCCGACTTCCTCGGAAAATGTCTCGACTTCGCCGAAATCGCCGGCATCTACATCGTCGTCGCCGTGCTTCTCGAGTTCTTCGTGCGTCACTTCGTGTTCCGCTGGCGTACGGCGATGAACGACTACTACATGTCCTACTGGCACGAGGTACGCCACATCGAGGGGGCGGCACAGCGTGTCCAGGAGGACACCATGCGGTTTGCCCGCATCGTCGAGGGGCTGGGTGTTGCCTTCATGCGCTCGGTGATGACGCTCATTGCCTTCCTGCCACTGCTGTGGTCGCTGAGCGAACATGTCACCGAACTCCCCTGGATCGGCGTCGTCGATCATTCCCTGGTCTGGCTTGCCATCGTTTCGGCGGCGGCGGGCACCGTTCTTCTCGCCATCGTCGGCATCAAGCTTCCCGGCCTAGAATTCAACAACCAGAAGGTGGAAGCCGCCTACCGCAAGGAACTGGTGTTCGGCGAGGATCACGAAGACAGGGCGCAGCCGGAATCCGTCATCGAGCTCTTCGCCAACGTGCGCAAGAACTACTTCCGCCTGTTCAAGCATTACCTCTACTTCGACATCGCGAAGTGGTCCTACCTTCAGTTCTCGGTGATGGTGCCCTACATCATGATGGGACCCACCATCGTTGCCGGCATCATCACGCTGGGTGTCCTGCAGCAAATCCTGCGCGCCTTCGACCGCGTGGAATCGTCCTTCCAGTTCCTGGTGAATTCCTGGGGCATCATCGTCGAGCTCATCTCGATCTACAAACGCCTCAAGGCCTTCGAGGACTCCATCAGGCACGTGCAACGGACGCGGGGCCTGCCACAGACCGCATGATCACATGTGCGGCAGAAGCGGCAGCGCGCCGTCAGGGTGCTCAGGCGTCTTCCGATTGCGGCAGGACCTCATCGAGGTGAAGCCATGGCAGTTTCGAACCGACGAAGATATGGCGTTCACGGTCCCCTGCTCCCGGGTGAACGGGATCATCGAGGATTGCCGGCATGAACCAGCGGTCATGCGGCTGATCGGCCACATCGATGGCGATCTGGCAGCCACAGCGCCGGCAGAACGATCGGGTCACGCCGGGAGACGAATCATAGCGGGACAGCATGTCCTCGCCCTTCACCAGTGTCATGGCCGAACGCGCCACCACCGCATAGGTGGCGAATGCCGTGCCGTGCATCTTGCGGCACATGGAACAGTGGCAGTGGTAGAGATCCGATGCCGGTGCGCCGACCTCGAAGCGCACGCCGCCGCAAAGACAACCGCCACGCATCATGATCCGAACTCCGTCACCTTGTCGAGGGCATCATCGGGTTCGTACCAGCCGCACCGGGATTCCCAGAAGATGTGCCGTTCCCTGCCCTCTCGGCCCCCGGGATCGGCACCGTCATCGAGCGTGCCCACCGAGACGCTGATCTCGTCTCCCATCTCGCCGAAGACATGGCATCCGCAGTGACTGCAAAACCGTCTCTTCAGGGCCGGTGATGTCTGGTAGGTCGACAGGGCGTCTTCGCCGGTCAGCAGGTGAAAGCCCGAGCGGTCGACACTGGCATAGGTAAGGTAGACGGCACCCTGGCACTTGCGGCAGATCGAGCAGTGGCAGTGATAGCAGTCGTGGACCTCCCCTGTCAGTTCGTAGCGCACGGCGCCGCACAGGCATCCTCCCGTCTTCATCCTGACGTCTCCCCGTAGCCCTCGACACGCACCGCACCATCACCCGGGTCATGCCAGGTCACCCGTGATTCCCAGAAGATGTGCCGTTCGCCTGCCGGATCGTGGTCCGGCCTCTCGCCCTGATCGAGACTGCCAAGGCACAGGAAAACCGTGTCGTCGTCTCCGGGAGACTCGGCGAACATCTGTCCGCCACAGATCGCACAGAACCGGCGGCTGATCGCGTCCGAACTCCGGTATTCACGCAAGGAGTCCCCGCCTTCCACCTTCAGGTCGTCACGGGCAACGCCCCCGAAACTCGCGAAGAGCGCTCCATGCAGTTTCCGGCACATCGAGCAGTGACAATGGCTCACATGACTCACCTTGCCGGTCACCTCGTATCTCACCGCCCCGCACTGGCACGATCCCCGCATCCAGGCATCTCCCTGTCATTCCGCCACGACCAACACTACGGGAAGGAAAGGGCCATGAACACACCTTCCGATGACCTGATCTGTCCCTCGACAAGGCACCACATCGTCCTTGCCGCAAGAGCACCACCGTTCAACCTTCATCGCGGGCCGGGAGGTCCGGAAGCAAGCTGTGAACATCGGTTGGCACCTCCCCTTCGACAGGCGTCATCATCCTGAAGGACGACGGGGAACAGGCCTGTCGGGATCGTCCCAGGGCAGGCCTTTGTAGAACTCCTGCACGGTTTCAAAGCATCCGGCAAAGTCAGGCAGATCACCTGTCTCCAGCCCGATCCTTTCCCATTCAGTTGCAGCACGGTCCCGTACTTCAGGGTCATCGAGGGAACTGGCGGCCGGTTCGATGTAGCGTGATTGGCACTTGTCGCGCATCGTCACCAGGATCGCCCTCCTGGTGGCAGTGTCGAACGTATACCGCCGCAGGAGATAGTCGAGATCGTAAACGTCCTGGCGGCGCGCCCGACGACGGATAGCCTGCTGGAGAAGCGCACGGTACTTTTCCGCGATGACATCGATCAGGCTGTACGTATGGAGCTCGATACCGTCACCAATGTCGATGATGTCAGCGCGTTGAAGGGGTGGCTCGCTGAAAGTGACATCGAGCCGGATATCATCAGTCTCTTGCCCGTGGCCAGGATTGGAGACGTAGCGCACCCAGATCTTCAAGGCAGGGAAGTCAGCTCTCTCGATGTCAATGTCGCGGGGCATTGTCTGTACCCTTTCCACCTGGATCCGCGCCCCGACATAACCGAGCCGGACCGCAGGGCATTGTCCAGGGCCTTGCGGACTTCGTCATCGACGTTCGCCGGGGCGGAAAATCCGGCCGTCAGGTCAATATCTATGGTCATGCGCGGACTTCTATGGACCAGTCCCAGCAGCAGTCCACCCTTGAGATACAGACTGTATGTCGGATGAATGGCAGCAATCGCGTTGAGCAGGATATGCTTTGCCTGTCGCCTCCGGTGGGCCACGGGATCTGCCTGATTGCTGTCGACCCATGCGGCAACACCAACAAACTGTCGCGGGACGTCATGCATTGATGGAAATCATCCAGTCGTGCGACCACTTCGGGACATAGGGCCTGGCAGGATCGAGACGCCGGCTGCCGCCGCGCGCGGCGCCGGACTTCCAGGCCATCACACGACGATCCGCGTTACCAAGGCGCTCTTCGAGGATGTAGCCGGCACGGCATTGGGTCACCACGCTGCCGCAGCCGTCGACAGACCCTATGATTTCATCGAGAAAGTCGCCGGCATGCTCCTCCCAGACCTCAAGGGTGTGGCTCATGCCACCACAAAGACGAGGAGTCTGCACCATGTCGAGGAACGTCTGACCAATACTTGTCACCCGGGCAAAGCCGTTGCGGTCCCTGACCATTGAACTGGCGCGTCGACTCACGTGCATGCGGACAGGGCGCGCGCGAACGTGCTCAGGATGAACGATGTTACCGAGCCGGAAGGGTCCCGTCCGCGGCTGCCGTGGTCGATCCTTCCAGGGAATCTCGGCAGCCTCACGGGCGGCAATCTCCGCCAGCTTCTTGCGCACCGTCCCGGCATCCGGCCTGGTGATCATGAGAGCATGGGGCTGGCGGTCGGTCAGGCCCCAGCGCTGCATGGCAGAGAGATGGGAGATGCAGGCAAAGCGGTCGATCAGGCAGACGATGTCATCCGCGGGCTGGTCCGGAACGCCAACAACGCGGTAGTGTGCCGAGTAATCCCTGTCAGGAGCAAGGACCCGCTCCCTGAGCAGGACATGGAGGATTCCGTAGAGTTTGGCCGGTGGCGGAATCTCCTTTCCAGTGCGGTGGTAGAGGGTACGCATGCGATGGAACAGATCCCATGCTGTCAGGATCGGTGCCGCACGATCCTCAAGCATGATGGCAATCTGTTCCGACATTCCCCACAGCTGCGTTTCCTGGTTCACTGCAGTCACCCTAACAAACTACACAATTTATCCTCAGGATTAATTGTGTAGTTATATGTCATATGGTGTCCTTAGGACACCATATGACATTATATAGCTTGCGTCAAGAAGACTGAATGATCTGAAGGGGACCCCGTTTCTCTTCGCGTTGCAGGTTCCGGAGTGGAGCTGGCTGGTCGACAATTCATTGCCGGTAACGGACGTGCCTCTTGGGCAAGTTGTCGAGGGTTGCAAACCTGGCCGTCGCGCGTGGTCAGCGGAACTGGCGGGCGGCGTCGAGAAGTGTATGCATGGCGCCGGAAGTCTGGCCGATGGCATTGAGGATGCGGACGGTGTTCTCGAGATAGTCGATGCAGGGACCGAGCGGACCCTCGGCAAGGGCGATGTGGCGCGCCTGGACGGCAAGGGGGATATCCGCAGCGTAGCGCTCGTAGGCGCGGTTGATGGCGAAACTTGCCGCCGGCACCACGCGGTCTCCGAGATCGGCCATGACCCAGATCGGACGGTACGCGCCGGCAAACATCTCGCGGCGCCACAGGAGGCGCGTCTCGCTGTCGATCCTTGCGGCAGAGATGCGCAGCGCCAGGCCCCTGACCGAACCACCCGGCTCGAGACCGAGCGAGAGGCCCGGAAAGTCAGGCGTTCCCCTGCCGATGGAGAGCCACAGGTTGAAACGCCGGCGCCAACCCCTCACCAGGGCCGGGTGCGAGCCGGCGACCTCGAAGGCGGGGTTCCACATCAGCGAGCCGAAACCGAAGACATGGAGGTCTTCGGACCGGGGATGGCGGCGAAGGTGATCCTGTCTGTTTTGCTCCCGTTCGTCTTCGGGCGTGGGTGTGACGAGGCCCTGATCGACCGCTTTCTGCATGGGAGGTGAGATACGGTCATCCATGAGGGTTGCGCGGGTGATTTCGAAACGTTCGCTCATGGGTCGAGAGGGTAGAGCGGGCGGCGCACATGGCGATAGGTGAAGCGGGAGAGATCCGGTGTCGCCAGGGCGCCTGAATCACAGACGATCACCCTTTCCGCCATGGGCTCGTAGGCGGCCCGGAAGTGCTGCATGGACTTCAGGGCGACCGTCTTCTTCGTGCGGGGATCGATGCCGTGGGCGAGGAACTGCTGGAGATCGATGATCTGCATGAGGTTGGAGACCACCAGCACGTCGATGCCGCCGGTGCGAAACACCGCCGTCGGCCCGAAACTCTTCATCATGCCGGCGAACATCGGGCCGTCCAGGACCGTGACACCATCACTCGTCTGAATCACCTCGCCGGAAAGATCGAGCGGCGGACCGCCGAAGGAGGGGTCGGTCTTGCCGCCGAGCGGCAGGGTCGTGCGCGCACCGGCGCCGGCCGCCACCAGCGCTGCAGCGGCGGCTGGATCATGGAGAGCGCCGAAACAGGCCTCGTCCAGGCCGGCATCAAGCATTGCCTTCAGCAGATTGGTCGCGTCACCATAGGCACCCGCACCCGGGTTGTCGGCATAGTCGGCAATGACGAGCGGCTTGCCCGTGTGATTGAAGCGCCGGGCGATGTCAGCGGCCTCGGCGACATCGAGGTAGTGATTGTTGACGACATCGCGGGCCTCCCAGATGTCCGCCATGAGATCGTCCGCCATCTCCTGGAACCGCGGATCGTCGCCATCCGCCGTCACCGTCACACTCGGCCCGACATCATGGATATCGGCCTGGCTGAAACCGGCATTGATGGAGATGTCGAGGACTCTCCCGTCTCCCGCCATGAAACGCCTGGCCTTGGCCTGGAGAGCAATCATCGGCTCGACATCGGTACGCCCGCCGTCGGCTCCCTGGAGCATGGAACGCCGGCTGAAGAAAACCCGGGGCGCAATGTCGCCCGTCATCGCCCTTTGCAGGAGGTCGCCGGCCCGGTGCGCCCGCGCCCTCATGTCGATGTGGGGATAGGTGAGATAGCTGCAGAGGACGTCCACCCGTCCGGCGAATGCCGGGGCCACATTGGCGTGGAGATCGAGAGTGCAGCAGATGGGAACGTGCGTGATCTCGCGCAGGCGGCGGACCACTTCGCCCTCCGCATCCTCATGGGTGTCGCTGACCATGGCGCCGTGAAGGGCCAGCGCAATGCCATCGACGGGCTGCGACTGCTCCAGACCTTCCGTGATGAGGCCGACGACGTGTTCGAAGGCGTCATCCGTCACCCTGCCCAGGGGATTGGCCATGGCGGCAACGGTGAAGACGAGCTCCCAGCCATGGTCAAGGGCAGCGTCCATGTAGCCTGCGATCTCGGTGTTGGTGTTCTCGAGGCGCGACATGATCTCGTCGCCACCACGGGCAAGCACCAATCGCTCGAAGGCGGCAAGATCGGTGCCCAGACGCGCAAAGGTGTTGGTCTCGTGCATGAACTGGGCCGTCAACACGCGAAAGGTCAACGCCGGCGCTCCGGGGAGAGGCCAGTCCAGTACTGACGCGCAAAGGCCAGATAGCCCGCAATGACATGGCCGTGGCGCGGAGCGATGCGCTCGCACGCCTTGTGGAGGGTGTGGAAGGGAATGGACGGGAAGACGTGGTGCTCGGTGTGATAGGGCATCTGCCAGGCGAGCCAGCGCACCGCTGCGTTGGTCCTGATGGTGCGCGTGTTGTCGAGCATGTTGGCGTCGAAGGGAAGCAGCGTGTGCTCGGCCATGAGATAGAGCCTGAGTGACCAGGCGGAAAGAGCAAGGGGAATGATCCAGTAGAGAAGCGGCGCCGGATCGATCGCCCAGGCAGCTGTGGCAAGGATCGCGCCATAGCCGGCAAGATAGATCCGCGCCTGGAGAATGCAGGCCCGGCGGGCCGCATCATCGGGCACGAAGCGGTCCGTCACCCGGCCGGCCGCATGGCGAACCAGGGTCTTGAGGAAACTCCACCAGAAGGACTCAAGGCCGGAAAGATAGAAAAGGAAGGAAAGGCGCGACGCCGGCTTTGGTGTGTCGAGTTCGGGATCGGCGCCCTCGATGTGCGTGAAGCGATGATGTTCGAAGTGAAAGTACCGGAACCAGGTCGAGGGCAGGAAGATGACGAACCCGGCAACCCAGGCTACCGCATCGTTGAGCCATTGCGAGCGAAAGGCCGTGCGGTGAATGCTCTCGTGGAGGGGACAGAAGAGAAAGGTGAGCAGGACGCCGAGAACGAGCTCGGCCGGAACCAGGAGCCACCACGTGCCGGCCACCAGCCAGACCAGAACCGCGGCGACGGCAATGGCGCCAAGGTGGGAGGCAAGCTGGAGCAGTCCCTTGACATCCGAACGCCTGGAGAGTGCGCGGACCTCGCGGAAGGAACAGATGTCCCTGACGGCGACAAATCCTTCCATCAGGCCGCCCGGCCGTAGAAGCCACGGCGTTCCGCGGCGCTGAACACGACGCCAGGACGATCAAAATAGGAGAACACCGCAATCAGGCGGTCGATCTCGCCAACGACCGGTGTCACGCGATGCGCCGTGTTCCGGCCCCTGAAGACCGACAGGGTTCCTGCCTGCTGGACGTGCGTGCACCTTGCCGCATCCCTGCCTTCAAGAAGGCGGGCCACGCCATCGAGGTCATCCTGGGCCAGATGAGGACGGTACTCGAGATGACCGCCGTCCTGCGGCGCCTGGATGAGAAGCGTGGTGGTGAACTCCGAGCGATCAAAGTGCCATCCCAGTCCCTCGCCGTCCCGGTAGCCCATGACATTGACCCTGGCAAGCGGGTCATCCATGAGATGAAGGCGGGGTTTTCCCATGATTCGGGCCAGAAAGTCCCGGAGTGGCGGCCACTCGTAGAGGGCATGCACGAAACTCCCGGTGATCTGGTCATCGCACACCGTCCGGCCGGAGGTCTCCTGGAGTGCCAGCGCCGGGTGGTCAGCGGCGATGCATGAGGGCGTGTCGGTGAAGTAGATGTTGTGACGCCGGGAATGAAAGAAGGACTGCTCGCGCACGAGAGGCAGGAGTTCCGCCGCCGCTCTGGCGATCGTCGCGGTCCTGACAAGGCCCGGCAGACTGCTGAGACCCAGCGTCGCCAGCTCTTCGCGACACCTGTCGATCAGGGGTTGGCGGTGCCGGGGTTGATCGAGGGGATAGCGTTCGAGGTCGAGGTGCTCATGGACAGCACTGGCGGTCTGAACGTCACTGGTGCGGTTCTGCATCCTGTCGTCCGTTGTCAATCGAGGCTGGGACGGATCCCCAACTCCAGTCTGTTGCATGCGGATTTGGTCACGCACATTATACACGAACAGGTATCGGAGCGGGAGTGATGGCCGGAACAGACGGGGGTCTCGGCTCCGAGAAGATTCTTCTGCCCAAGGATGTTGCCCTCAAGGCCGAGGACGTGGGTCTCATAAAGGCCCGCATGGCGCCTGCCCGTCTCGTTGTCCTTGCCGTCATGGGGGGCGGATTCATCGGCCTGGGCGCCATGGCCGCCATCACCATATGGACAGGACTCGATCACGTTCCGTTCGGCCTCATGCGCATGGCCGGCGGGATCGGTTTCACTCTGGGGCTGATTCTGGTTGTCCTGGGGGGCGTGGAACTCTTCACCGGCAATGTTCTCATGATCATGTCGATCGCCAGCGGCCGCATGAGACTGCGGACCCTGATGCGGGCGTGGAGCCTCGTCTTTGTCGGGAACACCTTTGGAGCGGTGGCTGTTGCCGTGCTGGTGTTCCTCGCCGGACACCACGAACTCGACAATGGTGAGGCTGGCCGTGTCGCCGTGCGCATCGCCGCTGCCAAGGCCGAACTTCCCTTCATGCAGGCCTTCTTCCTCGGTGTGCTGTGCAATGCCCTGGTGTGCCTGGCGATCTATCTGTGCTACGGCGCCGCATCGACGACGGACAAGATCCTCGCCATTCTGCTTCCCATCGCCACCTTCGTTGCCGCCGGTTTCGAGCATTCCATCGCCAACATCTACTTCTTCACACTGGCACTGTTGATCAATGATCTGGGCATTGCCGACGCAACTGTCAGTATCTCGGGCGCCATCAGCAATCTCGTGCCGGTGATTCTCGGGAATATTGTCGGCGGTGGTGTCCTTGTCGGTCTTGTCTACTGGTTCGTCTACGTCTACAGCGTTCGCAAGTGACCGCCCGGCCTCTAGGACCGGGGACGCAGGTTCAGGGGATCGTAGGCTGCCTCGCCCAGGACCCGTGCGGGCCGAGGCGTGCCGAGGATCATGACTTCGAGCGATGCGTCCGGCCGGGCGGCCTCCCGCGTCACCCAGGCAAAGCCCAGGATTCTGCCCGTCCGGTTCCCCCGGGCGATTGAACTGACGGCGCCCACACGCGTCCCCTCCATGAGGACCGCCTCGCCGGCGTGGCCATCGCAGTCGTCGCCGTCCTCCACCTCAAGGTAGGCGCAGGCCCACTTGAGGGGCCGGGAGAGACACTCGACAGTCGCCTGACGGCCAACAAAGGCACCCTTGTCGAGCGTGACGAAACGCATCATGCCGGCTTCGGGCATGGTGACCTCGTTGGTGAGTTCAGTTCCCCCCCGGAAGGCCTTCTCCAGGCGCATAGCATTCATGGCAAATGACCCGTAACGTCCCATACCGTGCGGCGCCCCGGCATCGATGAGTGCATCGTGAACCGCCGGCAGGGCGTTCCGGTGGCAGTGAAGTTCCCAGCCCAATTCCCCGACATAGGAAAGCCGCAAGGCCCACACCGGGTGACCGGCGATGGCCATGCATCGAACCGTCATCCATGGAAAGGAGGCGTTGTCGAGTGCACCGCCGGTGACTGCAGCCAGGATGTCGCGCGACCGCGGACCCTGGAGGGAGAGTCCCGCCCATGTGGCCGACCGGTTGATGACCGTGACGCCCCGGCAGACGGGCAGTTGGTCAAGCAGACGCTGTTCCTGAGCGGCTGAGGCAACGAGCAGGAAGCGTTCGGCCGCCATCCTGACGATGACGAGTTCGGTCTCGATGCGACCGGCCGGATTCAGCATGTGGGCAAGGACGATGCCGCCGTCCCTGCCTGGCAGGCGGTTGGCGACCAGACCATCGAGCCGGGACGCCGCCGTGCAGCCCGCCACCTCGATCCTGGCGAAGGCGGTGATGTCCATGAGACCTGCCCGGGAGGCGACCGTCCGCACCTCTGCGGCCACGAAGTCGTCGACAACGGTGCGACGAAAGGAATGGTGATCCGCCGCGGCCGCACCTCCGGCGGCAAACCAGCGGGGTCTTTCGTGACCGGAAACCTCCTCGAAGACGGCCCCGGCTTCGACGTTCCGATCGTGGACCGGCGAGGGTCTGACCGGGCGTCCGGCGTGCCTGTTGAGGTCGGGAAAGGGAACTTCGTGGCGCAGGCAATAGTCTTCCCTCGCCTTGATCACCTGCCATTCTCTCGTCGCCCAAGATCCGTAGCGTCGCGGATCGAAGGCGTTCATGGAGAGATCGGCGGTGCCGTGGACGATCCATCGCGCCAGTTCCCGGGCAAGACCGGGTCCCCAACCGATGCCGATCTGCGTGCCACAGCAACACCAGTAGTTTCTCACGCCAGGGACCGGACCGATCAGCGGATTGCCATCCGGGGGATGGGAAATGGCACCGTGGACAGTTCGGCGTATTCCAATGTCGCTCAGGACCGGCATGCGCTCCATGGCGTTTCGCAACCACGGCATGATGCGTTCGAAATCGGGTTCGAAGAGCTCGTTTTCCGCCTCCCAGGGGCAGTGCTCGATCCACACCGCATTGGGGTTGCGCTTCTCGTAGATTCCGATGAGACCCGATTTCTGTTCCATCCTGACGTATCCGGAGACCAGGTGGTCGTCGCGCACCACGGGTAGTTCGCGCTCGAGATCGAGAAACCGGGGAACCGTATCGGTGACGAGGTAGTGATGGGTCATCGAGGTTGCCGGAATGTCGATTCCGTTCCACGCGCCGATCTGCCTCGCATAGGTGCCGGCGGCATTGACCACATGTTCGCACGTGATGACGCCCCTGTCGGTCGTCACCTTCCATTCGTCGTGCGGACCCCGGGCGATGCCGGTCACACGGCAACGGCGCACGATCTTCACTCCCTCGCGGCGTACCACCGTGGCAAAGGCCTGGACGACTCCGGAGGGGTCGACGTGACCGTCGTCGGGGGTATGGAGAGCGCCCAGGACTCCGTCGAGATTGTAGAAGGGGTGAAGGGCACGGATGCGGTCCGGACCGACAAGTTCCATGGCGAATCCCAGGGATGTGCCCACGCCAAGGGTATGGCGCAGCCAGTCCATCTCGTCTTCCCTGTAGGCGAGACGAAGGGACCCGCACCCATGCCAGGTCACCGGCTGTCCCGATTCCCGTTCGAGGTCACCCGAATAGAGGCGGATGTTGTAGTCGACGCACTTGCCCAGCGTGAGGCTTGATGTCGAATGGGTGATCTGTCCTGCGGCATGCCACGTCGAACCGGATGTGAGTTCGGCCTTTTCCAGGAGAACCACGTCCCGGCAGCCCTCGGCGACGAGCCCGTGGGCAAGACCGGTTCCCATGATGCCGCCACCGATAATGACGATACGTGCGGTTCCGGGGATGGCGGTGGCCATCGATGGAGACCGGGTCACTCTCGGGAGAGAGCCAGGATCATGGAGATCTGACACAACGGCAAACCGGTCTCTTCGGCCCACGCATTGAAGGCGGCAGCGACCTGGCGCCTTGCGGCCTTGCCCGTGGGCGGGCGGGTGACGATGTCGTTGTCGATCAGCGCCCCGACCACATCGCCGGTCAGCACGAAGGTGTCCTTTCCCGCCATGCGGAGGAAGGAAGGACCCGAGTTGCCGCCGAGCTGTCTGAATTCCTTCGCCAGAACCTCCCACAACCCGACGATGTCGTCGCCTGGCCAACCGGCGATCCACGATCCGAATCCGCCGTGTTCCGCGGACCTGGCAACCATGGACGTGGCATTGCTGCGAACCGCGCAGATCTTGGTCCAGTGGCGAATGAGAGCCCGGTTGGCCATCAGATCGTCGAGATCCTCGTCGCTCATCATGGCCACCCTCTTCGGCGCGAAGCCGTGGAAGGCGTCTTCGAAAGCGGGCCACTTCGAATCGACGAGAGCATGCTTGAGACCGGCGCGGAAAATGCGCTGCGACATCATCGAGAGGTATCGATCATCGCCTGTATCGGCAAGGTCCGCCGTCGTTTTCGGCAGGGGGAGTCGGGCCTGGAGAGTCCGGCGCCCACCGGAGCGGATCGTAGCCCGCTCGAGCAGGGGACCGAAGGGAACCATCAGGCAGGCCTGAACGACGCCACCGCGGCGACAGCCGCATCCCGCAGCAACGCATGATCGGCGACCGCGAGTACCATGTCATAGCCTCTCTCGAACATTGCCGTGGGGCTGTCGAAGGGCGCTGGAATACCACCGAGCAGGCGTCCCGACTCCCTGATGCGGCGTTCCGCCTCGTCCAGCAGATCCCGGGCTTCCGCAGACGTCTGGTCGTGAAGCCGGTCGATACTGCTCGAAAGATCGTTGCGGCCGATGAAGAGAACATCGATACCCTCGACACCGCCGATGTCGGAAAGATTGCCGACAGTCTCCTCGGTTTCGACCTGGCTCAGCACAAGGACATCCTCACCGCGGTTGCGGATGAAAGCATCCTTTTCGTAGCCGTAGCGGGCGGCCCGGACGTTGCCGGGAGCAATCCCGCGCACCCCGAGCGGCGGCAACCTGCAGGCGGCCACCACCTGTGAGGCCGCCTCGGCGGTCTCGACGAGTGGCACCATGATGCCGTCGATGCCGGTATCGAGAGCCTTCTTGATGAACTGGGTGTCGTTGTCCCTCACCCGCATCATGGCTGTTTCGGTGCCGCCCGAACGGATGGCCTGCAGCTGGGTGATGGCGGACAGGGCGTCGCCTGGACCGTGTTCCTGATCAATCATGATGAAGTCGAAACCGGCGCCGGCCATGATTTCGGTGGCGATCGGACTTTCCATGTTCACCCAGGCACCGAGCTGCTTCGCGCCGCCCTGCATGGCATTGCGAATGAGATCACCTGTCGGCACGGTCACTGTCTCCCTGGGTCTGTGTTCCCTTGGCGTTGCCGGCTGCGACCGGTCGCAGCAGGAACGCCGGAACGAACGGGCCTTCGCCGAAGGGAACGGTTCCGGCGTCTTCCATCTCCGTCACCTGGGCTTCGCCCTGGGCGGCCTCGCGACGACGTGCCTTCGCACCGTCCCTTTCCCAGGTCCGCCGACCGCGGCGGCGACTCCCCTCGGGGCGGTCGGGTGCGCAGGTGAGGTCGGTGTGGCGGATACCCTCGATCTCGACCACCGGCAACTGACGGGAAATGAGCCTGGCAATGGCATCGAGCCCATCGCGGTCTTCGGGCGTCGCCAGCATGTAGGAACAGCCCCTCATGCCGGCGCGGCCGGTGCGACCGATGCGGTGGACATAGTCCTCGGCGTTGACGGGAACGTCGTAGCAGATGACATGGCTGACACCGAAGATGTCGATGCCCCTGCCGGCCACGTCGGTACACACCATGGTTCGGGAATCACCGTTCCTGAAAGCAGCCAGAGCGGTTTCCCGGTCGTGCTGCGACATGTCGCCCTGCATGCGCACGGCATCGATGCCGCCGCGAACCAGTGACCCATGAAGAGAATCGACATCCCGCTTGCGATTGGCGAAGACCATGGAGCTTGTCACCTCCTGCATGTCCAGGAGACGGCGCAACGCCCGTTTCTTCTCGCGACCATCCTCGACGATGACGAGAGACTGATCCACGGTGTCGGCCGGCGAGTCCGGAGGAGCCACCGCCACTTCCCTGGGATTGTGCAGAAATCTCTCTGCCAGCTTGCGGATCTCTGCGGGCATCGTCGCCGAGAACATCAGAGTGTGGCGAAGCGGCGGCAACATGGTGCAGATGCGCTCGACATCGGGAATGAACCCCATGTCGAGCATCCTGTCGGCCTCGTCGATGACGAGGTGCTTGACGCCCATCATCAGAACCTTGCCACGCTCGACCATGTCGAGCAGGCGCCCGGGCGTGGCGATCAGGATGTCCACATGACCTGTCAGCGCCTGCTCCTGGGCCCTCATGTCGTTGCCTCCGACAAGCAGCGCCGCCTCAAGCTCGGTCTGGCTGGCGTAAATGCGGAAGTTCTCCATGGTCTGCTGCGCCAGCTCGCGGGTTGGCGAGATGATAAGCGCCCGCGGCATGCGCATGCGCGCCCTGCTCCCCATCAGGATGTCGATCAGCGGCAGGACGAAAGCCGCTGTCTTGCCGGTTCCGGTCTGCGCACAACCGAGGAGATCACGCCCTTGCAGGGCGACCGGGATGGCTTTCTGCTGGATTGGTGTGGCTTCGTGGTAACCGGCTTTCGCGATTGCCGTCAGGACTTCGGGACTAAGTCCCAAGTCTTCGAATTTCATGCCTGTCCCTAGTTCCTGGTCGAGTGTGGCCATGATGGCGGAAACACAACGGCCGCCCCGTAGGGCGGATACTCCGTTGATGCGGTCGAGGTCAACCAGCGTCCTCAGACCAAGGGCGGGAAAATGATGGGGGTGGGATCGGTTTCGTCCGGATCGCGACGCGGGAAGGCACCGATGGCGGCGGCCCTCACAGCCTGGTGGAATGAGGGAGAGTCTGGCATGAGCGCTGCCGTGGCCGTGGCCCGTGCCGTGGCGACGGCCCGTCCATCGTGGCACAGGGCCATCACGACGTCGGCCTGGCCGGCAATTGGCGTCATGTCACCGTCGCAAGCGCTGTCCGCCGGCTCGGCGGACGGTGCGTGGACCACGAGAGCCAGGTGGAAGACGCGATCACGCGAACCCGGACGATCGATTGTGAGAGCAGAGAAAGGCATCCAGGAGATATCCTCGAGCGCCGCCACGGCTTCTCCAGCCCATCGGTCATCCCCGTCGGCCGCAACCACCCGAATGACGAGTCCTTGTGGCGACGACGCGATCCAGTCCAGAAGTCCCGGCGACCATAGTGGCGCCTGATCGACATGGGTCACGAATGTCCGCGATCCGTCGCCGGCGCATCCCATGAGAGCGAGGGCAAGACCCATCGCCGCCACGAGTTTCAAGGGCTTGAGGTTAGATATCAAGGTCACCGACATTGCCGGCATGCTGCCTGATGAAATTGAACCGCTCCTCGGGACGACGCCCCATCAGGTTCTCCACGACTCGCAGTGTCCGTGTCCGGTCGTCGTCCGCGATCTCGACGCGGAGCAGAAGACGACTGGCCGGATCCATGGTTGTCTCCTTCAGCTGGGCAACCGGCATTTCGCCGAGGCCCTTGAAACGGCTGATTTCCACCCTGCCCCTGCCGTTGAAATGTCTTTCAAGAAGATCGTCCCGATGCTCATCGTCGCGAGCATAGACGATATCGGTGCCGCGTGACAGGCGATAGAGGGGCGGCACGGCAAGGTGAAGCCGTCCCTGGTGAACGAGTTCGGGGATCTCCCGGTAGAAGTATGTGATGAGCAGAGAGGCGATGTGTGCGCCATCGACATCGGCATCCGTCATGATGACGATGCGGTCGTAGCGCAGATCCTCGTCGCGATAGTTGTTGCCGACACCGCATCCCAGGGCCTGCGAAAGATCCTTGAGTTCCTGGTTGGCGCGCTTCTTGTCGGCGGACGCGCTGGCAACGTTGAGAATCTTGCCGCGCAGGGGCAGCACGGCCTGGGTCTCCCGGTTGCGAGCCTGCTTGGCGGACCCACCCGCCGAATCGCCCTCGACGAGGAAGAGTTCGGTTCCATGTGGTTCGCGGCGCGAACAGTCCGCCAGCTTGCCCGGCAGGCGCAGCTTGCGCGCCGGGGCCTTGCGCCTGATTTCCCTCTCTTCACGGCGGCGCTGCCGTTCGCCGTAACGCTCGAGGGCCACACGCAGCAACTCGTTGGCGCTTTCCGGATCACCGGCGAGGAAATGATCCACATGATCACGAACCGCGCTCTCGATGAGTCGCGTCATCTCAGGATTGACCAGTTTCTCCTTTGTCTGTCCCTGGAATTGCGGGGACCTGACGAATGCCGACAGAAGAATGACGGCCCCGCCGGCGACATCGTCGGCCGAGAGCTTGTCGGCCTTCCTTGCTCCCACTCTTTCGCCATAGGTGCGCAGGGCCCGGGTGAGGGCGTTGCGGATACCGCTTTCATGGGTGCCGCCCTGGAGCGTGAAGACGGTGTTGCAGTAGGTCGACACGTAACCTTCGCTGTCAGCCGGCCACGAGATGGCCCATTCCACCCTGCCCGCATCATCTGCAAGGGAGGCGGTGCCGACGAAGGGCCTGGCGTTGATGGAAGCACGATTGCCAAGAAGAACTTCAAGGTAATCGGCGATTCCGCCCGGGAACCTGAAGACGGCTTCTCCGGGTATCGTGCTATCGACGAGAGCCGGATCACACGTCCAGCGAATCTCGATTCCCTTGAAGAGATAGGCCTTGGATCGCGCCATCCGGTAAAGGCGCGCCGGCCTGAAGGCGGCGGTGGCACCGAAGATCTCGGGGTCGGGATGGAAACTCACCCTTGTGCCGCGCCTGTTGGAGACCCTGCCCGCCTCCTCGAGATCCGTCACCGGTTCTCCACGCCGGTAGCTCTGACGCCACAGTGTGCGCTCTCGCGCGACCTCGACCGTCAACCTGTCGCAGAGCGCATTGACGACACTGATGCCGACACCGTGGAGACCACCGGACGTGGTGTAGGCATCGCCGGAAAACTTGCCGCCCGAATGCAGCATCGTGAAGATGACCTCGAGGGCAGACAGCGAACGATTCTTCGGGTGGGGATCCGTCGGTATGCCCCTGCCGTTGTCCTGGATGGAACACGTACCGTCGGCGGCCAGTTCGACATCGATGCGATTGGCAAAGCCCGCGACAGCCTCGTCCATGGCATTGTCGAGAACCTCGGCAAAGAGATGGTGGAGACCGTGCTCATCCGTGCTGCCGATGTACATGGCCGGGCGCCGCCGCACGGGATCGAGACCTTCGAGGACCTCGATGTCGTCTGCGGTATAGCTTGATCCCGGCCCGGGCAGACTGTCGAAGAGATCATCCATCGCTCGAGGCGGACCATAACGCGAACATTGTCGGGTTTGCAAGGGTCCGCACAACTCCATATGGTGGAAAGAACCATGACGGTCTCCAAAACCGTGCGGAATGGAGCTGGCTCCAGCGCGTTGACGGCAACACCACTGCCAGTGTTGGCGCGTTCTGCTAGGGTGAAGATCAATCGCGTCCGGAGCCGGTCATGAGGGACATGAGGATCCACCCTCTGTATTTCGCGTTTGGTGCTTTCAGGAGGACCTGGTCGGGCATCGATTCCATTCTGCGTCTGTCCTGGTTCCCGGTCCTGCTTGTTGCCGTGGCAGTCCACTTGCTGACCCCCGGCACTCCCGTCTCCGGAGGCACCGGCATGCCGCCCGACGGCATTCTGCGCCTTGCCATCATCGCCATTGCCGGCCTCATGGTGCAGGCCATGATCGCTGTGGCGTGGCACCGCACCATGCTGGCCGGGTTCGACCCGTCGAAGGTGCGCATCTACGTCCGTTTCGGGTTCCGCGAGTTTCTCTACGGCATCATTGCCGTCTTCCTCGCCATCATCGTGGTCATGGGCCTCTACGTGGTGACCGGAGTGGTGGCCACTCTTCTGGCTACCACGCTGGGAGTGACCGGTCCCGTGTGGCAGATGTTGGCCTTTCTGATCGGCATGGTGCCGGCCATCCTCATCGTCGCCCGGTCCTCCCTTGTGCTCCCGTCAATTGCCGTGGGCCAGGGGGCGGATCTCATTCGCAGTTGGCAGGTCACCCGGGGCCATGGAGCCCAGATATCGGCAACGCTGATCCTCGTCTGCCTGCCGCTGGTGGTCGTCAGTATCGTCCTGCTTCACCTGAGCGGCATGTTCGTCGAGCGCGGTTTCGGTGACATTGTCGGGCTGGTCGTGAACTACGTGAACATGATCGTCAACATCGTGATGATGTGCTTCGTGGTGACAACGCTGAGCCTGTTCTTTGCCGAACTCCATCGCGACAAGGCCGACGAGGATCCGCAGACGTGATCGCCAATCCTCCACCATGGCCTGGTGGCGCCCGCTGCGCCGTCGCCTTCACCTTCGACATGGACGCCGATTCCATTCTTCATCTCGGCTTCCACCGCACGGCCGACACCAGGGTGGCCGCACTGTCTGCCCTGCGCTACGGACCCGAGGTCGCCGTGCCGCGGCTCGTCGACATCTACGCGGAATTCTCCATGCGCCAGACATTCTTCCTTCCGGCATGGTGCATCGAGCGGTATCCGGCAGCGGTGGACACGATCCTCGAGGGCGGCCACGAGATCGGCCATCACCACTACCTCCACGAACACGCCAACGAGATGCCGGCGGCCGAAGAACGCTCCTGGTTCGAGCGCAGCCTCGACGTCATCGTCCGGGCAACGGGCCAGAGGCCGGCCGGCTACCGCGCCGCCACCTACCGTTTCTCGCGCAACACGCTCGACATCCTCATCGATGCGGGCATCCGCTACGACGCCTCGCTCTTTGGCGACGATGTGCCTTATGTGCTCGCGAATGACCGCGGGTCGGTTGTCGAGCTGCCGAGCCACTACGGTCTCGACGACTGGCCTCATTTCCAGTTCTCCCGGGATTTCCAGACCCTGATGCCAATCAAGTCGGCGGCAGAGGCACACAGGGTCTTCCGTGAGGAGTTCGACGCCGCCTGGGAGTACGGCGGCCTGTGGATTTCGGTGTGGCACCCCTTCCTCAGCGGCCGCCTCGCGCGGACCCGGGAGATGAGGAATCTCATCCGCTACATGCATGACAAGGGGGACGTCTGGTTCGCCACCCTCGAGGACATCGCCTCCCATGTCAGGCGCCTCGAGGAGAGCGGCTCCTGGACACCGCGGCGCGACCGTCTTCCCTACTACCCGGGGCCCATTCCGGAACTCGGTGACGCCGAGTCTGGGAACGTCGAGCCGACGTGAAGACGACTGATCCGATGTCGTGTTCCGGAAAGGGAATGTCGCAAACGCGCAAATGCCGACCGGCATTCGGTGCATGGTTCGGGGTGGCTAGTCGGATTCGAACCGACGGCCTCCTGGACCACAACCAGGCGCTCTAACCGACTGAGCTATAGCCACCACAACGACCTGCCGTTCTCTACGACGCCAGCCGTCTCCTGGTCAACCCGACACTCCGGACCTGCCATGATTCCTGCTGACAATCTCCAGAACATGGGCTCCGAGACCGCATTTGCCGTTCTCGCCCGCGCCAACCAGCTCGCGGCCGAAGGGCGCGACATCATCAATCTCGGGATCGGCCAGCCGGACTTCCGCACGCCGGACCATATCGTCGAGGCGGCGGTCAAGGCCCTGCGCGACGGCCATCACGGGTATACGCCGGCTCCGGGCATGATGCCCCTGCGCGAGGCGGTGGCGGCCGACATCCTGAAACACCGTGGCGTCGAGGTGTCTCCGGAACAGGTCATGGTGGTTCCGGGAGGCAAGATGACGATGTTCTTTGCCATCCTCATGTTCGGTCAGCCGGGCCACGAGATCCTCTATCCCAATCCGGGATTTCCGATCTACGAATCCATGATCCGCTATACCGGCGCCACGGCCGTTCCCATCGAGCTTCACGAGGACAGGCTGTTCTCCTTCAGCGCCGACGAGGTGCTCTCGAAGCTGTCGGACCGCACACGGCTGGTCATCATCAACAGTCCCGGCAATCCGACCGGCGGCGTCATCGACGACGATGAACTCGACCGCCTCGTCGCCGGTCTCGAGGACTTCCCCGAGACGGCCGTGCTGTCCGACGAGATCTATTGCCGCCTTGTCTTCGACAACAGGGCCCACCGCAGCCTGCTTGGCTATGAATCGATCCGCGACCGTCTCATCCTGCTCGACGGCTGGTCCAAGACCTACGCCATGACCGGCTGGCGGGCCGGCTACGGCGTGTGGCCCAGAAGCCTGCTGGACGACATCGACAAGATGATCGTCAACGCCAACTCGTGCACCAACGCGGCAACCCAGATGGCCTGCATTGCCGCCCTCACCGGCCCGCAGGACAGTGTCGAGACCATGCGCCAGGCCTTCGAGGAGCGCCGCGGGGTGATCATCGACCTGCTGAACGCCATCCCGGGATTTCACTGCGTCATGCCCGGTGGAGCGTTCTATGCCTTCCCCAACATCGCCGGAACGGGACGCAATTCCTGGGAACTCGGACAGGCGCTCCTCGAAGAGTGCGGCGTGGCCACGGTCCACGGCACCAGCTTCGGCGCCATGGGCGAGGGATTCCTGCGCCTCTCCTACGCCGCGTCCATGGACAACATCCGCGAATCCGCCCGCCGCATGGGCGACTATCTCAGCTGAACCGGGCAGGGCCAGACCGCTGGGGCAGGCTCGCGTAACGGGAGTCCTTCGGGAGCGGCCCGTCTGTCAGGTCGGACTGAGACAGGGTTGCGGCCATCGCGCCGTATGAGGCGGACCACGGAGTTGTTCCGGCGTCGGAAAGACCGGACCGACGTGTCGCCACAAGACCCGAACCCGATAACGAAATGCGAAGTTGGCCTGGTTGCCTAAAGCACCTCTTTGAAGTAGCGCACGGCAAACTGGACCAGACTGCGCATCGGAAACAACACGGATGAGGCATCTCCAATCCTGCCCCGTCGCACTCCTTCTTCAGTGACGTACTGTTGTCCTACAGCGGGGAAGTGAGCACCGTTGTCGTCCGCAACATTCCGCACGTCCACCCATGCGCGATTTCCATTCTCCAGCACCGGAAATCGCGAGGTCTTGACTCTTCGCCTGTCGACCAGTGACTCGGCGAAGTGCAATGCGGTGCATCGATTGAAACCCACTCCGAGCAGCAAGACACGGCAGTCGAGGTTGTAGAGCTTCTCGAACGGCCCGCCCGGACCTTCCGAAAACGCCAGGGGGTGTTCACTGACAATTCCTGGCGCGGCAACACCGCGGGCACAAACGGACTCTACCGGGTGATTGCTCCTCAGGGTGTTTGGCCAGTTGCGGAAGCTTTCGCATATGGCACCCATGGTGGTAGGCGTCGTCCGGGCATCGAAGACCGGAAGATGCTCTCGCACGTCCTCCAACCAGGCCTCCGGCAGTCGAGGACTCGTCCATGTCGCAGGATCCGTGCAATGAGGCGTCGCGGCCGGCATGACCAGCGTACCGCTTTCTCCGAGTGCGCAGAGCAGTGCGCGAACCACGGTCGGAGCCCCGCCGACAACCCAGCCGATCGAACTCAGCGAGGAGTGGACCAGCAAGGTCATTCCGTGTGTGACGCCTATCGTCGCAAGATCCATCCGGAGACTGGCTTGCGTCCTGGGCTGCCCTTCGAACGACCTCATCGTCGTGACCCAGGTGACTCTCGCGAGGCACTCTTGCGCCGGGGCCTGCACCACCGGCGGCCCGCACGGGATGGTTCGTCCAGACGGGCTGAACGGCACGCAGACAATCGGCACGCGGGTTCCCGGGCGAAACCGCTGGTCGATACTCTCGTATGGTACGTCTGTTTCTTCATGACTTGGCCAACCCGTATCGTCCCCCCCGACAATGCGTTCCTCACGCGAGTTCCGCCGGTCGAGGACATGACACTTAGTGCCTCTCTGCCCTTCATTCTGCGTTCCCTTTCTGCGACAGGATCGATCGTCCCAACTCAACACGACCGAGAACTTCAGGCGGTTCATGCGCAACAACCGGCTTTCCCGCCGCATTTTCCAAAGCCATGACGATATCCTCGATCACCGATGCCGAGTCTGGAACAAGATTGTCTCGCGGCCAGGCCGCATCGCCTCTTTCGCAAACTGAAAATGGACTATTGGGTTCTGAATCGTGACCGCCGGTACTGCGCCGAATCTTGACCTCACTGCGTTGACGGATAGAGTTGTTGAAACCAGAGAAACCGGGAGACTGGGCCGTGACGACATTCGATAATCTGAAGCGAGATTTCTCCGAGGGGCGCGTCGACCGGCGTGACTTCATCCGACAGGCAACGGCCATGGGCATGGCTGCGGCCATCCCGGCCGGCATCGTCGCACAAGAGGCAAGGGCAACGGAGCCCAGGCGCGGCGGGCTGTTCCGGTCGGCGGTGCGTGGCGGCGCCACGTCGGACAGTATCGACGGTGCGGCGCTGCTCGACACGCACAACATCATGACATCCTGGACCTGCCGCAACAACCTGACGGAAGTGGCCCCGGATGGAAGCATTGTCGGGGAACTCGCAGAAAGCTGGGAAGCCTCGGCGGATGCCGCCACCTGGGTCTTCACTTTGCGCAACGGCGTCGAATTCCACAACGGCAAGTCCCTCGATGCGGACGATGTGATTTTTTCGATCAATCATCATCGCGGCGTGGACTCGACATCGGGCGGATCAGGCGCCGTCGCCAGCATCGACAGCATCGAGGCGGACGGCAAGGACAAGGTCGTGTTCAACCTCTCGGGCGGCAGCGCGGACTTTCCCTTCCTGATGGCCGACTACCATCTGACCATCGTGCCTGACGGAACCGATGCAGCCGGTTGGGAGTCAGGCATCGGAACCGGCCCCTACATTCTGACGGCCTGGGAACCGGGAATTCGCTCGGCCGGCACGCGCAATCCCAACTACTTCAAGGAGGGGCGCCCGTACTTCGACGAGTGCGAAACACTGAACGTCGGTGACACGACGGCGCGGATGACTTCGCTTCGGACTGGCGAAGTCGATGCCATGGAGGAACCGGAACTCAAGGGAGTCGACCTGCTTGCGGAGATTCCCGGTCTGGGCGTGAAGGAAGTCGGCGGAACAAAGCATTTCACGTTCCCGATGCATACCGACGTAGCGCCCTTCGACAACAACGATGTGCGACTGGCGCTGAAGTACGCCGTCGATCGCGAGGCCATCCTCAATACCATCCTGCGGGGCCATGGGTATCTTGGAAACGATCATCCGATCGGGGCAAGCCAGCGCTACTTTGCGGCCGATCTGCCCATACGCGAGTACGATCCCGACAAGGCCAAGCATCACCTGAAACAGGCGGGTCTGGACGGCCTCACGATCCCGTTGCACGCCGCGGACATCTATGCCGGTGGCATGGACAGTGCGATTGTCTTCAGCGAGAGCGCCGCTGCCGCGGGAATCACGCTCGAGATCGTCCGCGAACCGATCGACGGTTACTGGTCGAATGTCTGGATGCAGAAGCCGTTCAGCGTGTGCTACTGGGGCGGGCGTCCGACGTCGGACTGGATGTTCTCGACCGCCTACGCTGCCGAAGCCAGCTGGAACGATACGAACTGGCAACACGACAGGTTCAACGAGTTGCTGGTTGCGGCGCGCGGTGAACTGGATGATGAGAAGAGACGTCAAATGTATCACGACATGCAACAGATTTGCCGGGACGAGGGTGGCGTTGTCGTTCCGGTCTTCGCCAACTGGCTCCTCGGAGTGAACGACAAGGTCGCGACGCCGGAGCGCATTGCCGGCAATTGGCCCATGGACGGCGACAAGGCGCCGGAACGCTGGTGGTTCGCCGAGGACGCCGCCTGATCGTCTGCGTGCGTCTCGACACGGTGCCGTCGCCCCGGGATGAACCCGCGGGGCGACGGTTTCCTTCGGAGGTCTTGCCGTGACATCGGTGATCCATGGTCGGGCGAGAAAGCTCGGTGACGATATCGATACCGACCAGATGGCACCGTATCCCTTCGGACGGAACTGGGAAGAAGTGCGCGACCGGATACTTCCCGACCACCGAGGATTCGTCGAGTCGTTCCGGCCCGGTGACATCATTGTCGCAGGACGGAACTGGGGCTGCGGCTCCAGCAGGGAGCCGGCAACCGTCAACATGAAGTCCCTGGGCGCGGCCGCTATCGTCGCGGAATCCTTCGCCCGGATTTTCTTTCGCAACGGAATTGCGCTGGGCCTGCCATGCATCCCCTGCGCCGGGATTGCGTCTGCTTGTTCCGATGGCGACGAGATCGCGATCGATCTGGAAGCCGGTGTGGTCCGGAACCGAACGAGCGGACGTACGCTGCGGTTCCCCGCCTTTCCGGACACCATACGGACGATCCTCGCCGAAGGCGGCATCCTGGAGGTTCTGGGCAAGGCTCCCGTCGCCGGGATTGCCGCGCGATCATTCGACGAGCTCGAACCAGGCCAGACCATGGCCGAGAAAATCCTGGCCCGGGCCAGCGGGCGCACGAGGACCAGCCCGGGTGAACTGGTCGTCGCCGCGGCGGACCGGGCGATCCTGATCGAGTTCATGGTCTCCTGTGTCGAGCGCCTGACCGAGGCCGGAGTGCAGGACTTCTGGGACCCGGACAGGGTCTCCTCGGTCGCCACATTGCGGTTTCCGGCTCCCGATCCCGAAGCGGCCCGTGTCCACAGCCGGATGAGGGAGATCGCAGCCGAGAAGGGTGTCTCGTGCTTCTACGGTCATGAGGGAATCGTCAACCAGGTCATGGTCGAGAAGGGCGACGTGTTGCCCGGCAACCTCGTGTTCGGGACGGATTCGCACAGCACTTCCTACGGTGTCATGGGCGCCGCCGGAACAGGTCTCGGCATCACCGAAATGAGTTACGTTCTGGCGACCGGGCAACTCTGGATGCAGGTGCCGGAAACCATCCGGTTCTCCCTGGACGGTTCACCCGGACCAGGCGTCATGTCGAAGGACCTCATTCTGTATCTGTTGGGTCGGTACGGCGCCGATTTCGCGCAGTACAAGGCGATCGAGTTTGCCGGCGGCCTGGTTGACCGCATGAGCATCGCGAGCCGGTTCACCATGGCCAACATGGGCGTGGAGATGGGGGCCAAGTTCGCGATGTTCGAGGCCGATGCGAAGGTTGTGGACTACCTCCAAGGGCGGACCGATGCTCCCTTGGCCTCCTTCGGCCCCGATGAGGATGCCAGCTACGCGTTCGAGGCTGAGATCGATGTTTCCGCAATTTCCCCGCAAGTGGCCAAGCCTCACAGTCCCGCGAACGTAAGTCCGGTGGAAGACCTCGAGGGAATGGCGCTCGACCAGGTGTTTCTTGGTTCGTGCACCAATGCCCGGCTGGAAGACATCGCGATCGCCGCAAGAATCCTGAAAGGCCATGCCGTCGCTCCCACCACACGCCTGCTGGTAACACCGGCGTCGCGCCGCACGTTGCTGGACGCGGCACGGGCAGGTTATGTCGAAACCCTGCTGGCGGCGGGTGCCCACATCACCCCGTCGGGTTGCGGGGCCTGTCCCGGAGGGAGCAACGGGGTCCTTGGCGCTGGCGAAACGTGCCTTTCGACGTCCAACCGCAACTTCAGGGGTCGCATGGGCAGCCCTGACGCTTTCATCTATCTCGCATCTCCCGCGACGGCAGCAGCATCGGCGATTACCGGGAAGATCACGGATCCGCGAGAATTCTGGCGAGAATCCAGCCTGTCCTAGCGTCCCGCCGGGCACAGTGAGCATGACGATCACCGGGCCTGAGGTGCGTCAACCTGGTGCACCGGATGACGGATCGCCAATCTGGACCAGCCGCATCAGGGTCCCAGAGTCCAAACAGGTCCTGGCACGCCTGGGCGCTGATGGAAGCTTGCACATCCACACTGAGATCAAGGCTGCGGCGCACGCGTTGCGATGATGACCGTGCCTAGAACTCGAACACGCCCTTTCCCGTCGACTGCCTGTCAAACAGCCGATAGGCGCTTTCCGCCTCGTCCAGGGAGAACCTGTGGGTGAAGATGCGGTCGAGATCGATGCCGCGCTCGGCGATGTACCTGGCGCAATCTCCCTGATCGACGCTTGAGAACGTCCATGATCCCATGATGGTCAATTGTCGGCGCATGATGTCCTTCGAGACGTCAAGAGTCACCGACCCGCCTTCGCCGACAAAGCACGTGGTGCCCCAGGTTCGGGTCGAACGGACCGCCTGCACCCGTGCCTTCGGCGATCCGCTGCAGTCGATCGCGAGGCTGGCCCCCTCGCCGCGGGTCATTTCCCCGACCGCCTCGACCGGATCGATCACGCCTGGATCGATGGTTTCGGCAGCGCCGAACATCCGGGCCATCTCACGCCTTTCACGGGAGAGTTCCACGGCAATGACGCGCGCGCCCATCTCTGCCGCAAGCAGGACGACGCTGAGACCGACGGGTCCCTGGCCGAACACAACGATCGTGTCCCTTCCGGTCAGGTTCATGCGCTTGAGCGCTCTGAAGGCCGTGCCGGTCCCGCAGGCAATTGCTGCACCTTCCGAGAACGAGAGCGCTTCGGGCAGGACAACCAGTGTGTCCGCGGGCACGCACATGTAGGGGGCATGGGCTCCATGTGCCGTGGCGCCATAGACCACGAAGCCCCTGGAACAGAGTTGCTGCCATCCGGACCGGCAGGAGGAACAGAGTCCGCATCCGCTGTAGTGATGGCACATGACACGTTCGCCCAGCGCCAGTCGACCTTCAGGAACATCCTTGCCTCGGGCAACGACCACCCCGCAGGGCTCATGTCCGGCAATGACCGGGCCGTCGACAAGATCGAGACCCAGGGACCTGGCGCCTTCGGCGGCGCGATAGAAATGCAGATCACTTCCACACATGCCCGATGCCCTGATCTCCAGCACGACATCGCCCGGGCCAGGCTCCGGGTCTGGGAAGTGCATCAGTTCAAGAACGCGGTTTCCGTGGAATACGACACCCTTCAACGTCTCGACCTTTCGACTGGCCAGGCCCGCCGCTCAACACAGCAAGCCGAGATGAGAGATCCGTGCGTCCCGGGAAACTCCCTCGTGGCGCGCGGTTCGCCGGTGGAGCTATCCGATGACAAACGGGTTGTCCATGCTTTCGGCCATGGAGATCCAGACGCTCTTGGTCTGCAGGTACTCCCGGATCGCCTCTTGCCCGAGTTCCCTGCCCACGCCGCTCTTCTTGTATCCCCCGAATGGTGTGGTGAAGCTCACGGCCCTGTACATGTTGACCCAAACGGTTCCGGCCTGCAGCCGGTTCGCCATGGTGATGGCCCGGCGCATGTTTTCCGTCCACACGCCCGCCGCCAGGCCGAATGCGACGTCATTGCCGATCGCCACCGCCTCATCGTCATCCCTGAACGGAATGACCGACAACACGGGCCCGAACACTTCCTCCTGGGCAATGCGCATGTCATTTCGCACGCCTGTGAAGATCGTCGGCTCGACGAACCAGCCGTCACCGCATTCCGGCCGGGTCGCCTTCCCGCCACCGAGCACGACTTCCGCGCCCTCCTTCCTGGCTATGTCGATATAGGCAAGCACCTTTTCGAATTGGGGCATGTTGGTGACGGGGCCCACATTGGTGTCCGCGTTCATCGGATTTCCCATTTTCGCCCTGCTTGCGAAGGCCACGAGGCGGTCCACAAACGCATTGTGAATGCTCTCCTGGACGAGAAGCCTGGATCCCGCCACGCACGTCTGGCCGCTTGCCGCGAAGATCCCCGCGACGGCACCCTTGACGGCATTGTCCAGATTGGCGTCCGCAAAGACGATGTTCGGCGACTTGCCACCGAGTTCCAGGCTCACGCGCTTGATGTCCCGGGCGGCGTCCGAATAGATTCCCGCGCCCGTCTTCTCGGATCCGGTGAAGGATATCTTGCGCACGCACGGATGATCGATCAGGGGTTGTCCGGCTTCCGGCCCGAAGCCCGTCACGACGTTGACCACGCCTTTCGGAAATCCCGCGCGCTCAACGAGCTTGATGAACTCGAGAGTCGAGGCGGAGGTGTACTCGGACGGCTTGACGACCACGGTGTTGCCCGCGGCAAGCGCGGGCGCAAGCTTCCAGGCGGTGAGCAGCAGCGGCGAGTTCCAGGGCACGATGGCTGCACAAACACCCAATGGCTCGTGGCGCGTATAGGTGAAGGCTGCCTTGTCGGTCGGGATGACCGATCCCTCGATCTTGTCGGCCAGTCCGGCGAAGTAATGGTAGAAGCTCGGGGCGTACCGCAACTGCCCCGCCATTTCGCTGAACAGCTTGCCATTGTCCCTTACCTCGAGTCGGGCGAGATCGTCCGCGTTCTCGGCAACGAGTTCGGCGAGATTGCGCAGCAGACCGCCGCGCTCGCTGGCGTTGAGGTTCGGCCAGGCTCCCGTCGTGAAGGCGCGATGTGCCGCACGGGCGGCACGATCGGCATCGTCAGCAGTGCCGCGCGGAACAAGACACCAGGGCTTGCCGGTGAAAGGGTTGTAGCTCTCGAAATACGTACCGGAAGCGGGCTCGACGAATGCGCCGTCGATGTACATTTGCAGCTTTGGCAGATCCTTGGTCAAGGTGAGCATTCCGTTTGTTGCTGGATTGGGGTTAGTACCAGGCGTCGTCCATCGACGCCTTTCTTCTGGCGCAATACGCCGTCAGCTCTTCGTCGACGGCGGAGTTGATCGGCGGCTTCTCGTAGTCCTCGAGGACTCGTGTCCACAGAGTATGGGCCCGTTCGCGCGTGTCCTTGCCGCCCCGATCCGTCCACGCTTCGAAACTGTCGGAATCCGGCAGTTCCGTGCGAATGTTGGCCGTCGCGGCATTGCGCAGCGTGTGACCGCAGCCAAGGAAGTTGGACTCGTCTCCAAGCTCCAGGAAGGCATCGCCAGCAAGGGTATTGTCGTCAACGTTCAGGCCCTGCAGGAGCCTCGCGATGCATGCGCACTTCTCGGCGTCCGCAATGAACTTCTCGAAGCCCATCGTCAGACCGCCTTCCAGCCAGCCGGCAGACTGATGAATGAAGTGCGCCCCCGCCATGACCGGTGGCGACATCGATGCGACGGATTCCTCCATGGCTTGCGCGTCGAGCAGTTTCGAGCCCGTCAGATGCCCGCCGCATCGCACCGGCAATCCCAGACGGCGCCCGAGCTGGACGATCGCGAAGTTCGCGAGACTCGATTCCGGCGTACCGTACGTCGGTGCGCCGCTCTTCAGGTCCATGGTGGTCACGAAGACGCTGTAGAGCGCGGGCGAGCCCTTTCTCACGAGCTGGGACAGGGCGATTCCGGCCATGGCTTCCGCATGGGCTTGCGCCAGGGTGCCCGCCATCGTGGTTGGCGACATGGCACCGGCAATGATGAAGGGCGTGATCATGTTGGCCTGATTGGCCGTCGCGTAGGTTCTGATTGCGCCGGTCGTTTCCGCGTTGAAAGTCAGAGGCGACTGCACCGCAGTGCCGGCCAGGACCACGGCATGATCGTCCAGAAAGCCGTCGCCGAAGACAATGCGCGCCAATTCGAGCGTGTCTTCGCCACGCTCCGGCGTGCTGACGGCCCCCATGATCGGCTTGTCCGAGTATCGCAACTGAGAACAGACGATGTCGAGGTGCCGCTTGTTGACCGGTACGTCGGCGGGTTCGCAGATCAACGCAGGGTTGTGGTGAAGTGCCGGAGCCTGCTGCAACAGTTTCGTCAGGTCCTGATGGTCCTTGATCGTGCCGTACCGGCGGCCCTGCTTCATGTCGGTGACGAAGGGTGCGCCGTCGGCCGGGGCCATCACGACATTGTCGCCTCCGAAGACAACGCTTCGCGACGGATTGCGCGCGTGCATCGTGAAGGTCGAAGGTGCTGTGGCGCAGAGCGATCGCGCCAGGCCACGATCGAACCGTACGCGGTTTCCATCGACACTGGCTCCCGCTTCCCCGAAGAGCGTGCGTGCGTGCGGGTCTCCCTCGATGCGGATGCCAATTTCCGCCAGGAGCCAATCCGCCTGTGTCTCGATCCTTTCCAGGACCTCCCCGGACAACAACTCGAATCTCGGAATACGGCGGACGATGTACGGCGAGACACATGCCTTTGGTGTTTCGCGAAGTCGTCTCGCGCGTCTGCTCCGACGCCGGGGAATGTCTCCCGTGCCTGTTCGAGAGTGATGCTCGTCCCGGTCTCCGTGCGTCATGAACCCGTTGTGCCGCGATCGGTCCAGCCATGTGTAAACGAACGCGTTGTCCTTTCCGTACCCTGCTGCTTCTCAGGAATCGAGTCACGCGTGGGCCTCGGATGATCGGCCCAATGACCCGACGGGTCGGCACCCCGGCAAATGACCGAATCCCTGTTCCAGCCGTCGCTCGCACGGACGTCGCAAGACAGGTAACGCATCGCCAGACCGCAACGGCGACGGTCGGACCGGTTGGGTTCCGATCCGTGGAGGATCCAGTCGCTGTGCAGGGAAATCTGACCGGCCTTGAGATCAAGCGAAACCGGTGCATCGCCATAGTGCTCCGGGTTATCGACGGTCTGGCTGAGAACATTGCGTTCTTCGGGAGCGCTGCGACGAAAGGGAAGGCCAGGGCGCAGATGCGAGCGGGGAATGACCTGCATCGCGCCGTTCGCCGGACAGGAATCGTCAATGGCGAGCCATACAGAGATCACCTTGCTCGGTGTCAATGGCCAGTAAGAGGCGTCCTGATGCCAGCTCACGCGACGGCCTTCGCCGGGAAGCTTGATGAAAAAGTGGCAGTTCCGGAGAATGATCGTGCCGCCCAGGAAATCTTCGACAACATCGAGAATGCGGGGATGGGTGACAAGATCGTACACGCCTCGGCAATAGAGGTGCCAATTGGTCAGTTCGCCCGCCGTCCAGCCAGCGGCAAGCGCCCCGTTCAGCAGCCGGTCGACGTACTCTCGAATGTCTGCAATTTCGCGATCACCGAAGACAGTGATCGGTGCCAGGAACCCCTGGTCGTTGTAGCGTGAAATCTGCTTCTTGCTCAGCGTTCCGGGCGAATCCACACCGAGCGGACAAAACCTGAGTTCCCGTTCGAGGTCCGGAAACGCGTTCGCATGCCCCGCCATCATGTCTTCCCTGTCAGCATAACCAGCCTCACTGACTGGTCCGGCACTCATGTTAGGCATTGATGCCTTCTCGGCCAAGATGGTCATAGAGCGAACTCACCCGCGGCGTTGCCGGAGGCAAAGTAGAAGATGTCGTTGTCGGTCTGTCCGTTCGCGGTTCCGGCGCCGGACAACGTGTCGTCTCTCGCTGTGCCACGCTGAGTCCCTGCACGCTCGGCGTCGATCCGTGTCACGGAGGCGTCCGGCAGGACGAACATGTCTTCGGTGAGCTGGTCGACAGAAGTGATGCCCCAGACCAGAACTGTCCCGCCGCCGCCTCCGTGAGGTTGATTACCACATGGTCACCGAGCGGAGGGTTATGGCCGATCTTCTGGCTCAGCGGATCGAAACCCCGGCGCCGGTGCTGGCCATGGCCGGGTGCGGCAATGAACGTGTCTGCGCCCGTGTCACCCTGCAATGTGTCGTTGCCGTCGGTCCGCCCGGAACCGGGCGCGAGAAGGTCCGGTTCAGGCGAGGAAGCGTTGCAGCCTGTCGGCGGCGGCGTCGAGGACGTCGTCCTGCTTGCAAAAACAGAAGCGGATGAGGGTGTCGATGCTGCCCTTGCGCATGAAGGCGCTGACCGGAACGGCGGTGACACCGGCCTTCTCGGTGATGAGACGGCAGAATGCCTCGTCACCGCCGGTGATGCCGAATGGCGTGATGTCGGCATTGATGAAGTAGGTGCCCTGGCAGGGAAGGACCGGGAATCCGGCCTTCGCAAGACCGCGAGCCAGGCGATCGCGCTTGTTCTGGAGAGTGGCCGCGAGATCGGTGTAGTAGGCCGTTTCCTTCGCCAGCCCGTAAGCCACGGCCTTCTGCAGGTTGGGAGCCGTGGTGAAGGTAACGAACTGATGGGCCTTCATGACGGCGGTCATGAGGGCGGCGGGCCCTTCGATCCACCCCACCTTCCAGCCCGTCAACGAAAAGATCTTGCCGGCCGAGGAGATCCGCAGGGTTCTTCCACGCATGCCGTCAAGTGACGCGATCGGACGGTGTTCGAGACCGTCGAAGAGCAGGTGTTCGTAGACCTCGTCACACAGGCAGATGACGTCGTGTTCGATGCACATCCGCCGGATGAGATCCAGTTCGGCCATGGTCAACACGCGTGCGGCGGGATTCATCGGCGAGTTGAGAAGGATCATGCGCGTTCGCGGCGTGAACGCCTCCTCGAGTGCCACCGGATCGAGTTCCCACTCCGGTGGCTCAAGGGTGACATACCGGGGAATGGCGCCGGCGCGCTCGATCATCGGCGGGTAGGAATCGTAGAGAGGTTCAAGCAGCACCACTTCGTCGCCCGGATTGAGCAGGGCAAGGAAGCAGTCGGCCAGTGCCTCTGTCGCCCCCGATGTGACGACGATCTCGCTCTGCCAGTCGTAGTCGAGACCGTAGAAGCGCCGCGCGTGGGCGGCGATCGCCTGGCGGAGTTCGGCGAGCCCGGTCATGGGCGGGTACTGGTTGGGGCCTTCGACGAGAGCATCGGCCGCCACCTGGCGAATGTCCCGGGGCCCGTCCTCGTCAGGAAACCCCTGACCGAGATTGATGGATCCGTGCTCCATCGCCAGGCGCGACATGACCTCGAACACCGTGGTCCCGAGGTTCGCCATGATGGTGTTGGCTGGTCTCATGTCACCCTCCGTCGGTCACAGTGATCCCTCCCGGCGACTTCCCTGTGAGACAATGCCCTTTTGGAATCTCGACAAGAGCGATCCGATCTGCCAGATACTGCAGTATGGTAGTTGCTGCACGGAATGCGTTGATCCGGCGGTGGGTTGCGCGCATGCCATGTGTCCTCATGCAGGATTGACGTGTCACATCGGGGTTGAAGTCGTCATGAAGAAGATCGAGGCGGTGATCAAGCCTTTCAAGCTCGACGAGGTCAAGGAGGCCTTGCACGAGGCCGGGCTGCAGGGCCTGACCGTGACGGAGGTCAAGGGATTCGGTCATCAGAAGGGCCACACGGAACTCTATCGCGGGGCTGAATACGTTGTAGATCTCCTGCCCAAGGTGAAGATCGAGCTCGTGACCGAAGACAATCTCGTCGACCGGGCTGTCGAGGCCATTCGCGACGCGGCGCATACCGGTCGCATCGGCGACGGCAAGATTTTCATTGTTCCGGTTGACGATGCCTTGCGCATCCGTACCGGTGAGCGCGGCCCGGATGCCGTGTAGAACCATGCCCGAATCTCCAACAGACAGCCGGGAAGGACTTTGACATGTCAGATGCTGAAAGTGTTCTCAAGCGTATCGAGGATGACGACATTCCCTATGTCGACCTCCGGTTCACCGACCCAAGGGGCAAATGGCAACATCTCACGCTGTCCAGACGCATGGTCGACGAAGACATGTTCACCGACGGCGTCATGTTCGACGGCTCCTCCATCGCCGGCTGGAAGGCCATCAACGAATCGGACATGACCCTGATTCCGGATCCGGGCACGATGGTCCTGGATCCCTTCGAATCGCAGCCCACACTCATCCTGAACTGTGACATCCACGAGCCGTCGACAGGACAGGACTATGAGCGCGATCCGCGCTCGCTGGCAAGGCGGGCGGAAGCCTATCTGCAGTATACCGGCATCGGCGACACCGCCTTCTTCGGGCCCGAACTCGAGTTCTTCGTCTTCGACAGCGTGCGCTTCTCCACCGACTCCCACGCCATGGGCTACGAAATCGACTCGGAAGAAGGGCCCTACAACGACAACACCGAGTACGAAGGCACGGGCAACCTCGCCCACCGGCCACGCCAGAAGGGTGGCTATTTCCCCGTTCCGCCCGTTGATTCACTGAGCGACATGCGCTCCGAGATGCTGTCGATCATGGCCGACATGGGTCTTCCCATCGACAAGCATCACCACGAGGTGGCGCCGGCACAGCACGAACTCGGCGTGACATTCGGTTCGTTGCTGAGCTGCGCCGACAACGTGCAGGCCTACAAGTACGTCGTCCACCGGGTCGCCCACAGCTACGGCAAGACGGCGACCTTCATGCCCAAGCCGGTGATGTACGACAACGGCTCCGGCATGCATGTGCACCAGTCCATCTGGATGGACGGAGAACCCCTCTTCGCCGGAAACCGGTACGCGGACCTCTCCGACATGGCGCTCTACTACATCGGTGGCATCATCCGTCATGCCAAGGCGCTCAACGCCTTCACCAATGCCTCGACCAACAGCTACAAGAGACTGGTCCCGGGTTACGAGGCACCGGTGCTGCTCGCCTACAGCTCGCGGAATCGTTCTGCATCGTGCCGTATTCCCTATGCCACGTCGCCGAAGGCCAAGCGTGTCGAGATCCGTTTCCCCGATCCGACCGCCAATCCCTATCTTGCCTTCTCGGCCATGCTGATGGCCGGCCTCGACGGCATCGAGAACCGTATCCATCCAGGCGATGCGATGGACAAGAATCTCTACGATCTGCCGCCCGAGGAACTCAAGGACGTGCCGACGGTGGCAGGCAGCCTGCGCGAGGCATTGAACGCCCTTCAGGAGGACAATGACTTCCTCAAGAAGGGTGAAGTCTTCAGCGACGACCTCATCGGCGGCTATCTCGAACTCAAGTGGGAAGAGGTGATGGCCTTCGAAACCACCACCCACCCCATCGAGTTCGACATGTACTACAGCATCTAGAAGACGGACCTTCCCGGGCACGCACGTCAGGCGTGCCCGGGAGACCGGGTTCCCAAAATGGCCGGGCACACACTCTCCCTCATTCCCGTCATCGCTCTACTGGCGGTGGCCGGGGGGAGTGTGGCCGAGGCCGGGTGCAACGACCTTCCGCAGGAAAACGTCGACTGGCGCAGCTGCAATCTCTCCGGCATCGATTTCCCCGAAGCCGTCCTCGCCGGTGGCAACCTGCGCGGCGCAGCGCTCAGCAACGCGAACCTCCGGAATGCCGATTTCTCGCGCATTGACGGCTATCGCGTGCGCTTCGTCGAATCGGACCTTACCGGCGCCACATTCGACGGCGCCAAGCTGACCGGCGCACGCTTCGACAGGGCCGACCTCTCCGGCGCCTCCATGCGGCACGTCGACGTCCGGGATACCAAGTTCCTCTTCGCCGATCTGACCGGTGTCGACTTCACCGGAGCCGTTCTGAGAGATGTCGACTTCACCGGCGCCACCCTGTCCGGGGCCACGTGGACGGATGGGGCGAAGGTGTGCGCCGAAGGATCCAGGGGGATATGCAGGTAGTTCCGTCCTGAGTGTCAGGCCTCTTCCAGGGCCTCGTCGAGATCGCGGATCAGATCGCTGACCGTCTCGATGCCGATCGAGAGACGGATCGTGTCGTCGGCGGCGCCGGCGGTGGCGCGCTGTTCGGACGTGAGCTGGCGATGAGTCGTGCTCGCCGGGTGGATGACGAGGCTCCGCGTGTCACCTATATTGGCAAGATGGCTGAAGAGACCGGACGCCTCGACCATACGGGTACAGGCATCGAAACCGTCCTTCAGGCCGAAGGTGAAGACACTGCCGAAGCCGTTCTTCAGGTACTTGCGCGCCAGACCGTGCCAAGGGCTCGACTCCAGTCCGGCATAGGAAACCCAGGCCACCTTGGGGTGGGTCTCGAGGTGGCGGGCAACCTCGAGCGCGTTGTCACAGTGACGCTGTACGCGCAGGGGCAGGGTCTCGCATCCGGTGATGAGATGAAAGGCATTGGCCGGCGACAGCGACGGCCCGAAATCCCTCAATGCCACGGTGCGTGCCTTCATGGTGAATCCGAAATCACCGAACGTCTCGGCAAAGGTGAGACCGTGATAGGCCTCTTCGGGTTCCGTCATGCCGGGAAACTTGCCGCTGGCAAACCAGTCGAAGGCGCCCGATTCGATGACAACGCCTCCCATCGACGTGCCATGGCCACCGATGAACTTGGTCGCCGAATGGATGACGATATCGGCTCCCCAGTGAATGGGCTGGATAAGGCACGGTGTCGCCAGGGTGTTGTCGACGACAAGCGGAATCCGGTGGTGGCGCGCAATGGCGACCAGGGGCTCGAGGTCGACGACGATACCGCCGGGATTGGCCAGCACCTCGACGAAGATGGCGCGGGTTTCGTCTCGGATGGCTGCTTCCACGATGTCCGGATCGTTGGGATCGACGAGGTCGGCCTGCCAGCCGAGCCTGGCAAAGGACTTGGTGAACTGCGTGACGGAACCGCCGTAGAGATAGCGCGACGCAACGATGTGGGAGCCGGGCTCAAGCAGGGTGAAAAAGGCAAGAAACTGCGCCGCATGGCCCGAGGCGCAAGCGACGGCGGCGCGGCCGTCCTCGAGATTTGCGATCTTTTCCTCGAGAACCGCCACCGTCGGGTTGGTCAGCCTCGAATAGAAGTAGCCGAAGGTCTGGAGATTGAAGAGCGAGGCAGCGTGCTCGACATCGTCGAACACGAAACTGGTCGTCTGGTAGATCGGTGTCTGCCTTGCTCCGGTTGACGGGTCGGGGCGTGCGCCGGCGTGGACAGCGCGGGTCTCCATGCCGTAGCGGCGGTCGCCGTCATTCATGCCTGACCCCTTTCGTGCGGTACGCCCGCTTCCTGGCAACACGGAAAACGGCGAGTGTCACAATCTCAGGACCCTTGCCGTGATGATCCCGGAATTGACGCCACTCCACGAGAGCTCCCCGGAAAGCCGTCCGTACTCGATCTTCGGACACCGGTCCATGACGACCTCGAGACCCGCGGCCTCCGCCCTTTGGGCTGCGGCGTCGTTGCGCACCCCGAGCTGCATCCAGACAACCTCGAAATGCTTGTCGTTCCGCAACCTGATGACCTCGTCGACAATGCCCCCGGCCGCCTGGGAATTGCGGAAGATGTCGACCATGGGTACGGGTGCCTGGAGCTCGTCGAGGGATCCAAGCACGGTTTCCCCCAGCACGGTGTGACCGGCGGCCCCCGGATTGATCGGGATGACGCGATAACCCTTGCCCTGGAGGTACTTCATCGCGAAATAGCTCGGCCGCACCCAGTTCGGGCTGGCGCCAATCATGGCGATGGTGCGACAGCGGCGCAGGATCGAGCGCAGCGCCTCATCGCTGTAGTGGTCGTGACCGGCCATCATTCACCCTGCCACTGAGGAGCGCGCTTGCCGAGAAACGCGTCGATTCCCTCCCGCGCGTCCCGCTTGAGCATGTTGTCAGTCATCACCCTGCTGGCGTAGGCATAGGCCTCGTCCAACGGCATCTCGAGCTGGCGGTAGAAGGCCTCCTTGCCGATGGCCAGGGTCAGGGGGGATTTCGAGGCGATGGTTCGCGCCATCCGCGCTGTCGCGGAGTCGAGATCGCCGGCCGCCACCACGCGGTTGACGAGGCCCAGTTCCCGTGCCCGCACCGCGTCGATCACGTCGCCGGTCAGCAGCATCTCCATGGCGTGCTTGCGCGCCACGTTGCGTGACAGCGCCACCATCGGCGTGGAACAGAAGAGTCCGATGTTGACCCCGGGCGTGGCGAAGGCCGCCTGCACCGAGGCCACGGCGAGATCGCAGCTCGCTACCAGCTGGCATCCCGCCGCTGTCGCAATGCCGCCGACACTGGCAATCACCGGCTTGGGCAGCCTGACGATGGTCGTCATCAAACGGCTGCACTGATCGAAGAGGCGGTTGTAGTTGTCGGCTCCCGGATGTTCGCGGATTTCCTTCAGGTCATGGCCGGCACAGAACGCCCGGCCCCTGCCGGCAATGACGATGACATGCACGTCGGATCGCCTCGCAAGGCGATCGAGCTCGTCCTGCAGCGCTGCCATCAATGCGACACTGAGCGCGTTGCGCTGTTTCGGGCGATTGAGCGCCAGGCGCGCCACCTGGCCCTCCTGCGAACTGAGGAGAAGTGGTTCATCCATGTCTGCACTGTAGCCAAGCGGCGGACACGGGGGCAATGGCGCGTCTCCATGAGGATCCCGATTCGGGCATTGACACCGCCGGTCATGTTGACTAGGTTCCGCGCTCCGTGAGGCGGACCGCCTCCGTTGCGCCGGGCTGACTGCCATTCGGAACCAGCATGAAGACCTATGTTGCCAAACCTCGCGAAGTCGAGCGCACGTGGTACCTGGTTGACGCCGAGGATCTCGTTCTCGGACGCATGGCCGTCGAAATCGCCGATATCCTGCGGGGCAAACACAAGCCGACCTTCTCTCCGCATGTCGATTGCGGGGATTTCGTGATTGTCATCAATGCCGAAAAGGTTCACCTGACCGGCAACAAGCGGGCCGGGGAGTCATTCTACTGGCACACCGGGTGGCCAGGTGGCATCAAGGGCCAGACCCTTGGTGAACGGCTCGACGGGGCCTTCCCCGAGCGCGTCATCATCAAGGCCGTCGAGCGCATGATCTCCCGCAATCCGCTCGGCCGCCAGGTCATGAAGAAACTCAAGGTGTATGCCGGGCCGCATCACCCCCACGAGGCGCAGCAGCCGGAGGTTCTCGACCTGGCAGCGCGCAACTCCAAGAACAGAAGGGCTGCCTGACCATGGCGATCGTGGCCGAAACCCAGGAACCCGCGGTTCCCGAAGCCGACATCCAGCTTCCCGAACCCCAGATCGATTCCCTGGGGCGCTCCTATGCCACCGGCAAGCGCAAGAACGCCATCGCCCGCGTCTGGCTGAAACCCGGTGTCGGACGCATCATCGTCAATGGCCGCAGCGTCGAGGATTACTTCACGCGCGGCACCTGGCGGCTGATCCTTGGCCGCCCCTTCCATGTCGCCGACCGTGTCGACCAGTATGACGTCTTCTGCACGGTGAAGGGGGGCGGGCTGTCGGGCCAGGCCGGCGCCCTGCGTCATGGCATCTCGAAGGCCCTCGCGTTCCATGAACCGGTTCTGCGCAGGACGCTCAAGTCCAACGGCTACCTGACGCGCGATCCACGGGTCGTGGAACGCAAGAAGTACGGCAAGCGCAAGGCGCGCCGCAGCTTCCAGTTCTCCAAGCGCTGACGACCGGCGTCTTCACTCCACCTCGATCTCGAGTTCCGTCGGCTGGTTCCCGGCGTTGATCTCCCAGCCTTCGGCCTGCATGTCGAAAGGACACGAGGAGACCACGCAGATGAGGTCCATCAACGCCTCCATGGTCACGCCGGCGCCCGGCTTGACCCGGTTGGCGGGGGCCGTCAGGCGTCCTTCGTCATCCACCGGCACGTTGGTGAAGAAGTTGATCGGCTGGGGAATGACCGAAATCTCGTAGCCCTCGCGGCGCATGGCGATCTGCAGATTCCCGGAACAGCTGGCATGCACGCCCCGATAGCCGAAGAACTCGTAACGGAACTGGTCGCAGGCCGCGAGCAACATGTCGTGGACGCCATCGGCCGTGTCGCCGGTCATCGTCAGCATCGGCCGGCGGAATCGCGACAGGAAGACGTCACCCGGCCGCGGCTTGAGCGAGAAGGTGGTCACCCAAGTGTGTGGTGGCGACAGCCACTCGCCGACATTGGCGCTGTTGTAGGCGAAGAAATCGGCCGCCTGTCCGCCCTTCGGCGTCGTGACGGAGATGGACTGGCCGGCGGCAACACGCACTGCACGGCCTTCTGATGGCGGGACAACGATCCGTTCCATGGGCGGCTCCTCAGGCTGTCTCTGCCTGCAGACCGGCCTCGCCGGCTGCAGGAAATCCGGCAAGCTCGGCGACGACGTCATCACTCGTCACGATCCGGCAGTACCCCGAATACATGGCAAGCGACTGCTCGTGCCGGTCCCTGCTCATGGTGGCGCATGCGTCTTCCGGCACCGTCACCAGATAACCGAGATCACAGGCATCGCGCACCGCCGATTCAACGCACTGGTCGGTCAGCAGACCGCAGATCACGATTTGTTCGATCTCGAGCGCGCGCAGCACGTAGTCGATATTGGTCGACATGAAGACATTCGAGGATGTTTTCCCAATGACGATCTCGTCGTCGCGGCGGGCGATGGCATCGGGAATGGCGGCCCATGGCGAACCCTTCGGCACGCCGATGCCCGAGATGCGATAATCGAGTCCAAGATCGCGCATGTCTCCGGTCAGGGCCTCTACGACGGTGTACATCACCTCCATGCCGACGCGCCTCGACGCGTCCTGAAGACGGGCGATCGCCGGCAATGTCACCCCTTCAAGGCGGGTGAAGTAGTAGGCGAGATGGCCTGGAATGGAAGAGGGGTCGATGTCGCTGAATTCACCATCTCCGGGAGTTGCCGTGTAGACCTGCACATCCACCACCAGCAGGGCCGCATGACGTGGCGTCCTGATCGGCACGTGCCGTGTCAGACCACCCTTTCCGTCACTGGCGAATCGAGCGCGTGACATGGGTCCTCATCCCCTTGAGCGCGACCACCCTAAGGCGGCCCGATTGTCCTGTGCAACCCGCCGTCGGAATGCCGGGACTTGGAGAGAGCCGGGGTCCCGGTTACGTTGGCCCGGAGCATGCGGGCCGGAGGACATGGGCGGGATCAAGGCGGTCATCTTCGACTGGTCCGGCACCGTGGTCGACTTCGGTTCCAGGGCACCGGTCGAGGCCTTCGTCGAGGCCTTCGCCGATCGTGGTGTCACCATTCATGATACTGAGGCGAGGGGACCCATGGGGCTCGGCAAACGCGACCATATCGAGGCCCTGGCACGAATGCCCCGCATCGCTGCCGCGTGGCGCCACGCTCATGGCCAGGACATCATGGCTGGCGACATCGACCAGCTCCACGAGATCTTCGAAGGACGCATCAAGGAAGCCGCCCTGCGTCGTTCCACCCTCGTTCCAGGCACTGCCGGCGTCGTTGGCGACCTGCGCCGGCGTGGTGTCAAGATCGGGTCGACCACCGGGTATCCGCGCTCCGTCCTGACACCTCTCGCCCGTCTGGCGGCGGCAGAAGGGTTCAAGCCGGAGGTGATGGTGTGCTCGGACGACCTTGCTGCCGGCAGGCCTTCGCCACTCATGATGTACCGCTGCTTCATCGACCTTGCCGTCTGGCCGGCCAGTGCCGTCGTCAAGGTGGACGACACCGCACCCGGCATTGCGGAGGCTGTGGCCGCCGGCAGCTGGGCAGTCGGCGTCACGCTGTCGGGGAACGGAACCGGGCTTGACGAGAGCGACCTGACACACCTCGACACTACAGAAATCAACCGGCTGAGAAGCGAGGCCGCAGCGCCGCTCCATGAGGCCGGAGCCCACCTTGTCATCGACACTGTCGCCGATCTTCCTGCGGCAATCGACACCATCGCGGGAAACCTTGCTGCCGGGCGCACGCCCCATGACGACCGGGGGAACGGACGATGACGATGATTCTGCTGGGCGGGACGCCCCTTGAAATCAACGACGTGGTGGCGGTGGCCCGTGGTGGCGCGACGGTCGGCATCGCCGGCGAGGCGCGATCACGCATGGAAGAGAGTCGCGCCGTGGTCGAGCGGTTCAGCGCCTCCGACCGGCCCGTCTACGGCCTTACCCGAGGCCTTGGCGGGCGCGTGGTGAACGAGGTAGACCACACCGATCGCGAGGACTACAGCCGGGTGGTGGTGCTCGCCAGGGCCTGTGGCGCCGGCGAGCCACTCGCCGGGGAGACCGTGCGGGCCGCCCTGTTCTCACGGGCCGCCGGAATGGCCCAGGGAGGGGCCGGGGTCCGCCCGCTCATCGCCGAAACACTGTGCGCCATGCTCGAGAAGGGAGTTCACCCCTTCGTTCCCGGCATCGGCTCCATCGGCGCCTCGGACCTGGCACTGTGTGCCAACATGGCGCTCCCCGTCATCGGCGAGGGGCGCGCCTGGTTCCGGGGAACACTCCTCGCCGGCGCCGACGCCATGGCGCGCGCCGGCATCGACGTGGTCGACCTGCGGGAGAAGGAAGGTCTTGCGCTCTGCTCCTCGAATGCCGTTTCCGTTGGCCAGGCGGCCCTGGTGATTGCCGATCTGGAACATCTCCTGGAGCTGATGGACGGCATCGTCGTTCTCGGTTTCGAGGCATTCCGCGCCAATCCCGGACCCATCGACCCCCGCGTCGTGATGGCCCGTGGCGCACCGGGACAGGCACGGGCGGCACTGAGCCTGCGCGACAAGCTCGAGGGCACTGTGCTCTTCGACCCTGCGGAACCCCGCCGTGTCCAGGATCCGATCAGCCTGCGCTGCGTCAGCCATGTCCATGGCAGTCTGAGGGCAGCGATCGATTTCGCGACGCCCAATGTCACCGTCGAGATCAACGGTGCCGGGGACAACCCCCTGGTGCTGGCGACGGATGGCGACATCCTGTCCACCGGCAACTTCCACACGCCGGCCATGGCGGTCGCCTTCGATACCCTCACTCTCGCCATGGCCCAGACGGCAACGATGGCGGCACAACGCATCGGCCGCCTGTTGCAGAACCAGTTCACCGGACTGCCCGACATGCTGACGCGCCACGGCACCACGAGGGCCGGTCTCGGCCTCCTGTCGCTCACGTCAGAGACCCTGTCGAAGGAGATTCACCTGCTCGGCACACCGGCCAGCCTGCTGGACAGTTCGACCTACAATGTCGAGGATCACGCGCCGATGACCTGGGTGGCGGTCCGCCAGGCGCGGGACGCGGTCTGTCATCTCACCAGCATCGCCGCCGCCGAACTCATCGTTGCCGCCCAGGCCTTCGATCTGCGCAATCCGCCGCGCCATGCCCGTGTCGCGGGATGCTTGCGCGACGCACTGCGCCTCATCGTTCCGCCCCTTGACGACGACCGCAGCATGACCGGCGAGGTTAGCGCCGTTGCCACCGCCATCGCCGACGGTGCATTCCGCGACTGCGTCGGCCCGGAACCCTGAGGAATGGACGCCATGATGACGTGTGCCATGCACAACCATGGACCGGGTGTCGGACATGAGGTGTCCGTGGCCGACTTGCCACCGATCATGGCGGGACCGCCTGGGTAGTCGAGGCAAGGGGATGTCCCGCAACACGGCTTGCGCGCACCTGAGGAGGCCTGATCAGAGCGCCCGGCGGTTGCCTGCGGACAGGCGGACCGTGCCGATCATGGACGCGCTGGTTCGGTAACGGGGAGCCCTGGCCGCACGATCTCCGTTCGGACCCCGCAACCCGGCCGGCCGACCCGTCGATCTCAATCCTTTGTTGGAGGACAAGCTGTGACCGCATTGCCGACGCCGAATTCGCCGCTCAACCGGGTGCGCCGCCGGGTCGGCGTCTTCATGGAGAGCCGGGGGGTCACGCGCGCGATCACGGCGGTCATCGTCTTCAACGCCATCACGCTGGGCCTGGAAACGTCGTCCGGCGTGATGGAACACGCCGGGACGCTGTTGCAGTTCCTCGACGATGCCGTGCTGGCCATCTTCGTGATCGAACTGCTCGCCAAGCTGTTCGCCTTCGGCTGGCGCTACTTCACAAACGGCTGGAACGTCTTCGACTTCGTGGTCGTCGGAATCGCCCTGGCGCCGGCGAGCGGCAACCTCTCGGTGCTGCGTTCGCTGCGCATCCTGCGCATCCTCCGGCTTGTCGCCATCGTGCCGTCGATGCGCAAGGTGGTCATGGCCCTGATGGCGGCGATCCCCGGCGTTTCCAGCGTGCTCGCCCTGCTGGCGCTGGTCTACTACGTCTTCGCCGTGATGGTGACCAAGCTTTACGGCAAGGCGTTCCCGGACTGGTTCGGCACCATTGGCGACAGCATGTACTCGCTGTTCCAGATCATGACCCTGGAAAGCTGGTCCATGGGCATTGTCCGCCCGGTGATGGAGCAGTACCCGGGCGCCTGGATGGTCTTCGTGCCCTTCATCCTGATGACCAGCTTCGCCGTCATCAACCTGTTCATCGCCGTGATCGTCAACGCCATGACCGAACAGAGCCATGCCGAATCCGCGGAGATCCGCGGAGATTTCCATGCCGTCAGCGAGGCCGGGGTCTCGGCCCTGTTGCAGCGCATGGAGGCCATGCAGCAACAGATGGACGAGATCAAGACGATGCTGGACCGGCGCTGAGCTTCTTCAGTCCGGTCTGCAGGGTGGGCGTGAACGTCTTGACTCCTTCGGGTGACAACACTAGGTAATGGGCCATGATCGGTTTCGGGACATCAGCTCTGGGCCTAGCGCCGGCCTGAGCGGCACCTCCCCTGAAGGGGTGCCGTGCCGACGCGTTACGCCTCCACGTCCTCTTCAAGAGAAGCTCATGTCCACCGAACATTCATCTGGCCGTTGTGTTCCTTGCCACCGGGAAACGTGGTGATGCCGCGTCCCGGAACCATGCCCTGGCACCGGTATCGCTCCTTCGAACCGGTTCATCTGCCTGACCGCACGTGGCCGGACAAGGTCATCGGCAAGGCTCCCGTCTGGTGCAGTGTCGACCTCAGGGACGGCAACCAGTCGCTCGTCGAACCCATGGGGGCGGAACGCAAGCGACGCATGTTCCGCACCCTCGTCGACATGGGGTTCAGGGAGATCGAGGTCGGCTTCCCCAGCGCCAGCCAGACGGACTTCGACTTCTGCCGCGAACTCATCGATGAAGGCATGATTCCCGAGGGTGTCACCATACAGGTGCTCACCCAGGCGCGTGACGCCCTCATCCGGCGCACCTTCGAGGCCATCGAGGGCGCCAGGGACGTCATCATCCATCTCTACAATTCGACCTCGGCGCTGCAGCGCCGCGTCGTCTTCAGATCGGACAGGGCGGGGATCGTCCGCATCGCCGTCGACGGTGCCAGCCTCATCCGCGAGATCACGGAAAGCGCCCGCGATTCCGCCGGATGGCGCTTCCAGTACTCTCCCGAGAGCTTTACCGGAACGGAACTCGACTTCGCCGTGGAGATCTGCGAGGCGGTGATGGACGTCTGGCAGCCGACACCGGACCGGCGCTCCATCTTCAACCTGCCGGCGACGGTGGAGATGTCCACCCCCAACATCTACGCCGATCAGATCGAGTGGTTCCTGCGGCACATTCGCGACCGCGAATCGATCATCCTCTCGCTCCATCCCCACAACGACCGGGGCTCGGCCGTCGCGGCGGCCGAACTCGCCTGCATGGCAGGCGCCGACCGTATCGAGGGCACGCTCTTCGGCAACGGCGAACGGACGGGCAACGTCGACATCGTGACCCTGGCTCTCAACATGATGACGCAGGGGGTCGATCCGGAACTCGATCTTTCCGACATAAGCCATCTCGTGAGCGTCGCCGAACACTGCAACCGCATCGCTGTCCCGGTCCGCCACCCCTATGCCGGGGACCTTGTCTTCACGGCGTTTTCCGGAAGCCACCAGGACGCCATCAACAAGGGCATGAAGGCGATGGAGATGTCCAACTCGGACATCTGGGAGGTTCCCTACCTGCCCATGGATCCGGGCGACGTCGGCCGGAGCTACGAGGCGATCATCCGGGTCAACAGCCAGTCGGGCAAGGGTGGTGTTGCCTGGGTCATGGACAACGATCACGGTTTCAGGTTGCCACGGCGGTTGCAGATCCACTTCAGCCGCATCGTGCAGCGCCGGGCCGATGACACCGAAGCGGAGCTGCCGAGTCACGAACTCCTGACGATCTTCCGTGAATCCTATGTCGAGCCCGAAGGGCCCTTCACACTTCTCGCCTACAAGACGGTTCCGGGATCCCATGCCAGCGAACTGCGCCACCTGACCGCGTCCATCAGCATCGATGGCGAGGTCCGCGACATTCACGGCACAGGAACCGGACCGATCGACGCCTTCGTGCATGCCTTCGCGGAGGAGGCGGGCCTTGCCATGACGGTAATCGACTACCACGAACATGCCATCAGCCAGGGAAGCGATGCGCTGGCGGCAGCCTATGTGGAGGCGAGAAACGGTACGGGCTCGGTCGAGTTCGGCGTCGGGCTTCACCCGAACATCGTCCAGGCGAGTCTCCTGGCAGTCACGGCGGCCGCCAACCGCCTGACCGCGCACAATGCGGAAAACCCATGACGGACTCCGTCGTCGACCTGGCCAGTCACCTCGTCGAACGGGCGCTGGCATCGGGCGCAAGCGCCGCCGACGCCGTCGCCACACTGAGCGAGGAGGTCCTCGTCAACCGGCGTCTGGGCAAGCTCGAGGACCTGGACCGCTCCGAGTCCCTTGCCCTTGGCTTGCGCGTCTTCTGCGGGTGCCGCCAGGCATCTGTGGCCACCACGGATCCCTCCCCCGACACCGCCAGCGAACTCGTCGAACGCGCCGTCGCCATGGCGCGCCTGGCGCCGGAGGACCACCACGCAGGCCTTGCCGATCCGCACCTTCTGGCTGAAGGGAACGTCGATCTCGATCTCGATGGCGGAGATGAACCGGGAACAGACACTCTTACCCGGCTCGCGGCCGAAGCCGAGGATGCGGCGCTGGCCGTCAAAGGCATCACCAACTCCGAAGGTGCAACCGCCGCATGGCAACGCTCCACGGGCGCCCTTGTCACCAGCACCGGGTTTGCCGGCGTCACGAAGCGCACCATGTCCGGTCTCTACGTGACGGTCATTGCCGGCACCGGTCTCGACATGCAGAGCGACGGAGAGGGCCGCTCGGCGCGTCACCTGGAGGACCTTCCGGCGCCGGCCGACATCGGCCGGGAGGCGGCGGAACGGGCCGTCAGGAGGCTTGATCCCCGCAAACTCGCGACAGCCCGCATGCCGCTGGTCTTCGAACCCCGGACGGCGCGCTCCCTTGTCGGCCACCTTGCCGGATTCATTGCCGGTCCGGCGATCGCCCGCGGCACGAGCTGGCTGAAGGACTCCCTCGATTGCCCGGTGTTCGCCGAGGGGATCACCATCACCGAGGATCCCTTCGTCCACCGCGGTCTCGCTTCGCGCCCCTTCGACGGCGAAGGTCTGCGCCCGCATGCCGGCAGACTGGTGGACAACGGCATCCTCGTCACATGGCTGCTCGACTGCCGCTCGGCGCGCCAGCTCTCCTTGTCTCCCACCGGCCACGCCACCCGGGGCACCGGCGGGCCACCCTCGGTCGGCACGACCAACGTGTGGCTCGAAGCGGGAGAAGACTCGCCTGATGACCTGATGGCGGACATCGATGAGGGACTCTATGTCACGTCGCTGAGCGGTCATGGCGTCAATGCGGTGACCGGAGACTACAGCAGGGGCGCGTCCGGCCAGCGCATCTGCAAAGGCACCCTCGACCATGCGGTTAACGAGATCACCATTGCCGGAAACCTGAAGGAGATCTACGCCAGCCTGCGTCCGGCCAGTGATCTCGAGTTTCGGGCCGCAACCAATGCGCCGAGCATCCGGGTCGACACGATGACGGTGGCGGGCAGCGCCGGCGGATGAAGTGGCGCATGAAGCGCCGTATTGCGGTAGAACACCGTCTTGGGAACCGTGCCGCGCGAGCGCCGATGAAAACCACCGACACTGTCGATCACACGACGCGCGCCATTGTCGAGCGCATCGTGCGTGAACATGTCCGCCGCTACATCCCGCGCATTCTCGTCGCCATCGTCTTCATGGGCCTCGTGGCCGGCAGCACGGCGGGCTATGCCTGGCTGGTCCAGCCCATCCTCGACGAGGTCTTCATCGAGAAGGACCAGGGGCAGCTGGTGTGGATCACCATCGCCGTCTTCCTGCTCTTTTTCGTCAAGGGCCTCTCGGAGTACGCCCAGGCGGTGATCATGGCCCGCACCTCCATGCGCATTGTCGCGGATATCCGCGAAAGGGTCTGCCGCAGCCTGATTCGCGCCGATCTGGCGTACTTCCACAAGGCCTCGACCGGCGTCCTGATCGCCGGGTGCATGAACAACGTCGACGCCCTGCAGTCGACGGTGGCGCAGACCCTGACAACGATGGTCAAGGACCTGCTGACCCTCATCTTCCTTGCCGCCATGATGTTCTATCAGGACTGGGTTCTGGGCCTCATCGCGTTCTTCATCTTTCCCACCGCCTTCGCCAGCGTTCAGAGGATCGGGCGCAAGGTCAGGGTCAGGTCGCGCGAGGTGGCGATCGAGCGCGAGCACATCACGGGTTTCATTTCCGACATGTTCCACGGCATCCGCCATATCAAGGCCTATGGTCAGGAAGGCCACCACATGGCCCGGCTCGGCGAGCGCATCCACGTTCTCTTCCGGCGCAGCGTCAGGACGGTGAAAACCAGCGAGTCTATCTCGCCGATCATGGAATCGCTGGCCGGCATCGCCATCGCCGCCACCATCATCTACGGCGGACTGCAGGTCATCGAGGGCACCACCACTCCCGGCGCCTTCTTCAGCTTCATCACCGCCCTGCTCCTCGCCTACCGGCCCCTCAAGGGCTTTGCCCGCCTCAACAACAGCCTGCAGCAGGGGCTGGCCGCCGCCCAGCGGGTGTTCGCCCTCATCGACATCAGGCCGACGATCCAGGACCGCGAGAACGCACGGCCGCTGTCAGTCCAGGGTGGCGCGGTGAGGTTCGACGATGTCTCGTTCGCCTACCACGACACGCCGATCCTCGATCGCGTGTCCTTCGAGGCGCCGGCCGGTCGAACCACCGCCATCGTCGGCCCCTCGGGCGCCGGAAAATCGACCGCTCTCAACCTGATTGCCCGCTTCTACGATGTCGGCAGCGGGGGTATCTCCATCGACGGCTTCGACGTGCGTGACGTCACCCTGTCGAGCCTGCGTGACGTGGTTGCCGTCGTGAGCCAGGAGGTCGTGCTCTTCAACGACACCATCGAAGCCAACATTGCCTTCGGCAAGCCGAACGCCACGCACGACGAGATCGAGGCAGCGGCACGGGTGGCCGACGCCCACCGCTTCATCGAGAAACTCGACCACGGCTACGAGACTCTCATCGGCGAAAACGGCATCCGTCTGTCGGGGGGCCAGAGACAGAGGATTTCCATTGCCCGGGCAGTGCTGCGCGATGCACCGATCCTCGTTCTTGACGAAGCCACCAGCTCCCTCGATTCCGAATCGGAACGCCAGGTCCAGCAGGCCCTTGCCCGTCTCACCAGTGGCCGCACTTCGATCGTCGTGGCCCATCGGCTCAGCACCATCGCCGATGCCGATGTCATTCATGTCCTCAACGAGGGACGAATCGTCGAGTCCGGCACCCACGACGCGCTGCTGGCCCGGGGTGGACTCTATGCCCAGCTGTCACGCCTGCAACCGCTCGAGGAGGAAGGTGTCGACGGCTCTGCCAGGGTGCCATGATCCAGGGACTCTACCGCCACGCCACTGCCCTCCTCGAACCCCTTGCTCCGCTCCTCATCGAGCGGCGCCTCAGGCACGGCAAGGAGGATCCGTTGCGCCGGGAAGAAAGGCTCGGGCGAAGCACGGTTGCGCGGCCCGAAGGGCCTCTCCTGTGGATCCATGCCGCCAGCGTCGGAGAGTCGCTGTCCGTGCTGCCCCTTGCCGAAAGACTGGCCCTTACCCACGGTACAGGCGTTCTCTTCACCACCATGACAACCTCGGCTGCCGCGGCGCTGGCGCCGCGACAGCCACCCGGTTCGATCCACCAGTACATCCCCTTCGACACTCCGGGAGCTGTGACGCGCTTCCTCGACAGGTGGCGGCCGGATGCAGCCCTGTGGGTTGAATCCGAACTGTGGCCCAATCTCCTCCTTGAGGCGCAGCGTCGGCACATCCCCACCGCACTCGTGAACGGACGTCTCTCGGATCGCTCCTTCGCCCGATGGAATCGCCTGCCTGCGTTCAGCCGGAAACTGGTCGGCGGTTTCACCACCATTCTTGTCCCCGGCGACAGGCAAGGCAGACAATTCACCGCCCTGGGCGCAGCACGGGTCGTGGTCACAGGCGATCTCAAGGCGACAACCGGTTCGCCCCGGGCCGATCCCGAGGCACTGGCACGCTTGAGAGATGCCGTTGCCGGGCGCCGTGTCTGGCTGGCGGTCAGCACACACGAAGGCGAGGAACGGCTGGCCTGCGACATTCACCTGGATCTGGCCGCCAAGATCGACGGGCTTCTCACCGTCATCGTGCCTCGCCATCCGGCACGGGCGGACAGCATCGCCGAAGAGGCGGCGGCACGCGGCCTCACGATAGCGCGACGGTCACGCGCGGACATGCCGGACTCCTCCACGGACATCTTCCTCGGCGACAGCATTGGAGAAATGGGTCTCTATCTTGGCCTCGGCGATCCCGTCTTCATCGGCAAGTCGATGCTTGAACACGGTGGCCACAATCCGCGTGAGGCGGCATGGCTGGGAAAGGCGACCGTGTTCGGACCGCACATGCAGAACTTCACCGACATCGCCCGCCGGCTCGTTGCGGCGGGCGGGGCCATCGAGGTGGCCGACGCCGCGTCCCTTCGCCGTCATGTCGCCGGACTTCTTGGAGATGACCCGGCCTGTCGCGCCATGGGTGAACGGGCAAGGACCCTCGTCGAAGGCGATGCCGCAGGCGTGCTGGACCGGGCCTTCGAGGCACTGCAACCGCTCTTCGATGCCGGCCCATGATGCGCGAGCCGGCATTCTGGGAGAGTGACGGCCTGACGGCGCGGGCCCTGCAGCCCCTCGCCGGCGTGTGGACCGCGGCAACGCGTCTGCGCAGGACGGCGATGCGGCCGTGGCGGGCGCCGGTGCCCGTGCTGTGTGTCGGCAATGTCACCGTGGGCGGCGGCGGCAAGACACCGGCGGCGCGAGCTCTCACCGACCGGCTCTCTTCCCGCGGATGGCAACCCCATATCCTGTCGCGCGGCTTCGGTGGCAGTCACGCCGGGCCGGTGACCGTTGATCCCGGGCGCCACACGTCCCGCGACGTAGGGGACGAGCCCTTGCTGCTGGCACGCCATGCACCCGTCTGGGTGGCAAGGAACAGGGCTCGGGCGGCGGCGGCAGCGGTCGGAGCCGGTGCCGATATTCTCGTCATGGACGACGGCCTGCAGAACGTCCACCTTGCCCGGACCCTTTCCTTCATCGTCATCGACGGCCCACGCGGTTTCGGCAACGCGAAGGTGCTGCCTGCCGGGCCGCTGCGCGAGCCTCTGGCCGACGCGCTGTCGCGCGCCGGCACGGTGGTCATCGTCGGCGATGACCATCATGGCCTTGAGAGGGCACTGTCAGGCGAAGGACTGTGCGTCCTCCATGCCCGTCTCGAGGCTGGCCGCATTCCGGGTGACGGCCTGCCGCTCTTCGCCTTCGCCGGAATCGCCAGACCCGGCAAGTTCTTCGCCACTCTCGAGGAACATGGCGCCGAGGTGGTGAAGACGCGGAGCTTTGCCGATCATCACCGGTATGATCCCATGACCGTGACCGCGATGTTCGAGGAGGCAAACGCCCTGGGCGCGAGGCTTGTGACGACGGAAAAGGACTGGGTGCGCCTCGATGAAGCGACGCGCCCCCTTGCCGAGCCGGTTCCGGTGCGCATGGTGTTCCGGGATGAGGGCATCCTCGATGCCCTGATCGATCGGGTCGGGATTGCCGCGTCATGAAGGCAGGTCCGCGTGATGTCATCGAAGCCGGATTCCTGTGGCTGGGATTTGCCCTGTTCCGGACTGTCGGAATCGAGAGCGCCTCGGCTCTCGGCGGTTGTCTCGGACGCTTCGCCGGGCGACTCGCCACCTCGCGCAACCGTATCGCCCGACGCAACATCGAGGAGAGTTTCCCCGGCATCGCCGGCGAGGAGGTGCAGCGCATCATCACCGGCATGTGGGACAACTTCGGGCGTCTCGTGGCCGAGTTTCCGCATCTCCATACCATCGATGTCTATGGCGGCACGCGCGTGACCATCACCCGTGACCCGGGCGTCGAGGAATTCGCCAACCTGCCAGCGATCTTCGTGGGCGCCCATTTCGGCTGCTTTGACCTCGGCACCCTTCTCGCCATCCAGGAGGACATCGACCTCACCATCATCTACCGCCAGGCGAACAATCCACTGGCTGAACGCCTGATCCAGTCATGGCGGCTCAAGTGCGGCGGCACATGGGCGCCGAAGGGACGCAAGGGCTCCCAACTGGTGTTGAAAGGCATACGCCGCAAGGGCGCCATCGCCGTCCTTGCCGACCAGAAGTATTCTCAAGGAGTCGCGGTCTCCTTCTTCGGCCGGGAAGCGAAGACCGCCCCGGCCCTCGCCGAACTGGCGCTCAAGCACGACATTCCGCTCATTCCCATACGCGTCCTGCGCAAACCCCGGGCGCATTTTCACGTGCACCTCTTCAGGCCGCTCGAAATCGTCAGGACCGGGGACGGGGCAAAGGACGTGCACACCATGCTCCGGGCGATCAACGCAACCTACGAGGACTGGATCCGCGAATACCCCGAGCAGTGGCTGTGGCTCCACCGCCGCTGGGACACCTGACCCTTTCGTCTGTGTTCCCGGAACATTTCCGCGTCGCCCGGGGACACTGGCAGAGCACCGCAATGGCGAGGAAGCCGAGGACACCATATTGTGCCACTTGCGTAAATGCGGCGGAAACTGCGGGCAACGAGAAAGCGATTGAGGCCATGACATGAGTCCATTGCTCGGAAGGACCGTTCGATTGTTCCTCGCAGAAGGCACCGCTGCGGGGCTCACCACTGCGGAGATCATGAACTGGACCGGCCATGTTCTCAGCGGGTCCCGAAGCGGGCTGCCGGTCTTTCTGAAGCGCGATGAACTTGAGCGCACCGGCATCTACTTTCTCATCGGACCCGATACAGATGCCTCCGGAACGCTTCAGGTCTACATTGGCGAGAGCGATATCGTCCGCAAACGGCTCGTTCAACACAGCAAGGATGAGGACAAGGCCTTCTGGGAACGCACCTGCGTGGTCACCAGCAAGGATCAGAACATCACGAAGGCGCATGCACGCTATCTGGAAGCGCGTCTGATTGCCATTGCGAACGCTTCCGGCAACGCCAATGTCGTGAACGGGACAGCACCGCAGCCACCTGGGCTACCCGAGGCCGATGAATCTGACATGGAATTCTTCATTGAACAGCTCAAGCTGATCTTGCCTGTTCTTGGCTTCGATTTTCTGCGGCAATACAAACCTGTTGCCCAGACAGACTCGGAATCTGTCATCACCCCGATAGACAGCAGTGACTCTCCCGTCTTCCGGTTGTCCAGCAAGAAGCATGGGATCAAGGCACAGGCGCGCGAGGTCGGCGGGGAGTTCGTGGTGCTGGAAGGCTCTACCGCGGTCGTCGCCTGGACGGGCAAGGCTGACCACAGTTATGCAAAACGGCATACGCAACTTGCCAAGTCGGGCAAGCTCGTCGCAGGGGAAGGTGATTTCTTGCGCTTTGCCGAGGATGTCGTGTTTCGAAGTCCAAGTGCAGCGTCCGCCGTTGTTCTCGGTCGGCCCGACAATGGACGCACATCCTGGAAGATCGCCGGATCGAACACTTCGTACGGCGATTGGCAATCGGAGCAGGTGGCCAAAGCAGCCTGGGGCTACGGCTCGGAGGCAATGGAATGACGCTTGCTCCCGTGAATTCGGAGGTCTTGCGTTGGGCGCGCGAGCGTGCCGGCGTCGCACAGGAAGATCTGGCGGCGAAGTTCAAGAGACTTTCGCAGTGGGAGGATGGCCAGACTCAGCCCACATTGAAACAAGCAGAAGCCTTGGCACGGGCTCTCCATGTGCCGGTCGGCTATCTGTTCCTCTCGGAGCCGCCGGAAGAGACCGTTCCGATTCCAGACTTCCGAACCTTCGCTGGGCACACGGTCACGCGACCCAGCCCGAATCTGCTGGACACGATCTACGCCTGCCAGGAACGGCAGAGTTGGTATCGGAATTTCGCCCGTGTTGCCGGCGAGCCGGGTCTCGACTTCGTAGGCAGCGCCTCCGTCAACATGTCCCCGGAAACTGTCGCCACGCGGATGCGAGAGAGCCTGGGCTTCGATCTCGCCGCCCGCCGCGAGTGTCCGACCTGGACCGATGCCCTTCGTCTGTTCGTCCGCCAGACCGACGAGGCCGGCATTCTCGTCATGGTGAGCGGTATTGTGATGAGCAACACCAGCCGCCGCCTCGATCCCACCGAGTTTCGCGGCTTCGCGCTGTGCGATCTGCTCGCGCCGCTAATCTTCGTCAACGGAAGGGATTCGAAAGCGGCGCAGATGTTTACGCTCGCACACGAACTGGCGCACGTCTGGCTTGGCGCCTCCGCTCTGTCGAATCTTGGGGCCGTGCCGAATTCGGGATTTCGCCGGGAGGAAGTGTGGTGCAACGCAGTCGCGGCCGAGCTTCTGGTGCCACTGCGCGCCCTGCATTCCGAACTGCAACGAAACGAGCCTCTGGCCGATTCCTTGTCCCGGCTGACACGCATTTTCAAGGTCAGCACACTGGTCATCCTGCGCCGCCTGCTCGATGCAGGCTGGTTGACTCGCGAGCGCTTCGACTTGGCCTGGGCGCAGGAAAACGAGCAACTGAAGAAGCAGGTCCGGACGAGCAGCGACGGCGGCGATTTCTATCGCACGACCGTCGCGCGTGTCGGGCGGCGGTTCGCACGCGCGCTGGTGGTGAGCACACTCGAGGGCCAGACGCTGTATCGGGACGCGTTCCGGATGTTGGGCGTCAAGAAAACCGAGACCTTCAACAATCTTGGACGCGAAGCAGGGGTGATGGGATGACTTCCTATCTTGTCGATTCGAACGTCTTCATCCAAGCCAAGAATCTGCACTACGGCTTTGATTTCTGCCCCGCTTTTTGGGACTGGCTGGTTCAGAAAAACCGCGCGAGCAGGGTCGCGAGCATCGAGAAGGTTGCGGACGAGCTGCAAGCCGGCGAGGACGAACTGGCGGAGTGGGCTACAGAACGGGGCGATGAGTTCTTTCTGCCGCCGGATGACTCGGTTTTGCCTGCGCTCCGTACCGTGAGCGATTGGGCGAGTGGTCATGGATACCAACCGGCCGCCGTCGCAACCTTCCTGCAAGTTGCCGACTACTGGCTCGTCGCGCATGCCTTGGCTCACGAGTGCATTGTCGTCACGCACGAAGTTCCCGCCAACACCACCAGCAAGATAAAGATTCCGAACGCCTGCATTGGCCTCGGCCTGCGCTGCATGGCCCCGTACGAGATGCTTCGCCGCGAGCGCGCAAGATTCGTCTTGGGAATGGGCAGAGCCGCAGCGTGATGGCCAGAATCAGCGAGAGCAAAGCCGAAGACGCAGGTTTCGCGCGGCCCGCCGATTTGGGCTATGCATACTCCACAGACCGGACATCCGCCCGAAAGACCCAACACCGGAGCGCGGCAGCAACGATGAAGTACCGCTGACCGGTCAACTCCCCAAGGCACTCACACGCTTCGCCCAACGAAACGCTGAAGGACGTGCCGCGCACGGTACGACAGGCGGAGGCCCCATCCCTCATTGAAGAAAACCGCCGCCTGCATCACGACCTGATCAAGGGCCTGCCGGTCGAGGTTTCATGGGAGGACGGCAACATAGGCACCGCTGTCATTTCAACGAACCGAGGCCAACGATTGGCTTATGGTGAACCAGTTCACGGTGATCGAGGGACGACTCAACCGCCGGTCTGATGCGGTGCTTTTCTTGAACGGTTTTCGCTTGGTCGTGACCGAGTTGACAGTCCCCGGCGACGAAAACGCCACCATCGAAGGCACGTTCAACCAATTCCGGGCCCGCAAGGACGAGACACCTTCCTGGTTCCGCACCAGTGGGGCGTTCATGACGTCGGACGGGAAGATGCGCCGGAGTCCGAAACGGCACCATTGTTCAGCGCCGGGGCCGCAGCACGTGGTGGTGGGTCTCGTCGTAGAGCATGCTTGAACGAAAATCAGTCCCTTCGAGGACGCGGCCGACGAGAATGAGCGCCGTTCGCGTGATCCGGGCCTGCTTGACCTTTGCGCGGACGTCATCGAGCGTGCCGTGGATCAGCAACTCGTCGGGCCAGCCGACGCGGTAGGCGACAGTCACCGGGCAGTCGCCGCCGCAGACCGGCACCAGCGTGCGCACAACGCGTGCGAGATTGTTGACGGAGAGATGGATCGCGAGGGTGGCCCCGGTGCGGGCCAGGTCGGCCAGGTTCTCACCTTCCGGCATGGCGCTCGCTCGCACGGCGGTCCGCGTGAGGATGACCGTCTGCGAGACCTCCGGCAGGGTGAGCTCCCGGCCGATGGCGGCGGCGGCGGCGGCAAACGAGGGAACGCCGGGGGTGATGTCCCAGGCGATTCCGAGAGCATCGAGGCGGCGAATCTGCTCGGCGATGGCGCCGTAGACAGAGGGATCGCCGGACTGCAGGCGGGCGACATCGTCACCGGCCTGGCTGGCCCCGGCCATGAGGTAGATGATCTCGTCGAGATGAAGGGGCGCGGTATCGATGATGCGCGCGCCGGCAGCCGCTTCGGCTACGAGCTCGCAGGGCACCAGGGAACCGGCATAGAGCACCAGCGGCGACGAACGGATCAGCCTGCGACCACGCACGGTCACGAGATCGGCCGCACCCGGCCCGGCGCCGATGAAGTGAACGGTCATGATGCGTCGTAACCGCGCGGCGTGTAGACCACGGTGCGCCCCCGGTGGCGGTAGCGCCTGGTCTGCGACGAACCGACGATGACGAGGCTCAGCATGTCGACCGCACCGGCATCCAGCGAGGCCAGTGTCGTGTGGGCAAGGGAATGCCCCTCGCGCCCCAGCAGGCGGCCGATGACCACCGGCGTGGCGGGATCCCGGTGTTCGAGGAGGATGTCCCGGGCGAGGCCGAGGAGAAGACGCCGGCGTCCGGACACCGGATTGTAGAAGGCCACCACGAAATCACCCTCGGCGGCCGCCCGCACGCGGGCGAGCACGGTGTCACGAGGTGTCAGGAGATCCGAAAGGGAGATGGCGCAGAAATCGTGGCCGATGGGGGCCCCCGACTCGGCTGCCGCAAGCTGCACCGCGGAAATGCCGGGGATCACGCTGATCCCGACGCCCCGCCACCGGGTGGAACCGTCAACCAGTTCGTGAACCAGGCTTGCCATGGCGTAGATGCCCGGATCGCCGGAGCTGACAAGGACGACCTTCCTGCCAGCGGCGGCAAGATCAAGGGCATGCCGGCAGCGTCCGGTCTCCTCGCCGAGGCCAAAGGCATGGCAGGTCTTGGCGCGCGCCAGGGCGGGTATGAGATCGAGGTAGGCGCCATAGCCGACCACGTCGCTTGCCTCGCCAATGGCCCGGCTGGCCTGCAGCGTCCTCAGATGGTTCGCGCCCGGCCCGAGGCCGACAATCGCGAGATGGCCTGGCCTCACGCCGACGGCATCGGCATCGATGGCGTCAGGTGCCCGGGCAACAGCGCAGGTGGCCCGCCGCGACCTGGTCTTGGCCACCACGAGATCGCCCGCATCTCCGGCCACCGCCAGGGCAGCACCCTCCGCCACGCCATGGCAGCCGGTGACGGCATGGACAATGTCGGACGGATGGCGAAGGCGCGGCAACTCCTCCTCGAGACGTTCGGCCGGGAAGACCACCAGCGGCACGTCAAGGCGTTCGGCAAGGGCCAGCATCGCCGGTTCATCGGACTTGAGCTCCAGGCTGGCGACACAGGCGACGGCCTGTTGCGCCAGACCCGCTTGCGCCAGGGTCTCGAGCACAAGCGACACCAGTTCTTCGGCATCACAACCGCGTTCGCAACCGGCGCCAACGGCAAGCACAGGGGGGTGCATCACGAGATCCGCCGACCGGTCACTGCGGTCGGTCACACACACCTCGAGGCGCCCGTCATCGGAGGAATCAAGACCCGTCTCGCCCAGCCATGTCCCATCACCCGCCTCCACCCTGAGGCGAACCGTCTCGCCGGCGGCGACAGCGGCCATCACCGGGGCCGTGCGGGAGGTGGCGGCAAGCCGCCAGCCTCTCGGCATCTCGTCGAGGGCGCGGGTGAAGCGCACGTCGCCCAGAGTGGTCGTCACCGCATGGCCGCCCGTCACCGCGGCGCAATGGCGCGCCAGCCGGTTGGCGCCCCGATGGCCGCCGAGAAGCGGGATGATCGATGTTCCGTCCTCGGTCACGGCCAGCAAGGGGGGTTCGTTCGTCTTGTCGGCGACAAGGGCTGCCACCGCGCGAATCAGGATGCCGGTGGCGCAGACACCGATGACGGGCACACCGGCAGCGAAGAGGTCCGCCACATGGTCCACAGTCGCCGTGAATGTGACATCGGCACATCCCACCCGGTGCGCGAGGCCGTGCACGCGGGCGCCGGGCAGGCTTTCGGCGATCCGTCTCGCCGTCGGCAGCCCCGAGGCGGCAAGGCAGATCACCGCGGTCCCGGCGGGAAGGGTCATCGCCATGCCTCGCCGCGGCGATGAACAAGAATCATGGAAAAATAGGGTCCGGCATCCTCGGTGACGTCCGCAAGGGGCATCACGACCTGGTGTCCCATGGTGGCATGGGCCACATACCATGCGTGTCCGAGCAGGCCCGCCGCATCGAGAACGCCTCTGATCCTGGCCAGATGGCGTCCCACCTTGATGATCGCGACAGAGTCGGCAAGGGCAAGGCGTTCCGTCATCGCGGCATCGGCGAGGGTGCCCGGACAGACCAGCAGTGCATCGTCCCGCGCTGCCAGTGGCACGCCAGCGGCCGCCGGGCAGGCCATGAGAGAGGAAACACCAGGCACCACCTCGACCTGGTAGCGGTCTGCCACACGGGCAAAGAGATACATGAAACTCCCGTAAAAGAACGGATCGCCCTCGCAGATGGCGGCGACATCCCGACCGGCATCGAGATGACGGCTGATGGCGTCGACCGCGCGGGTGTAGACCTCTTCGGCCGGAAACCGCCTGGCATCGAGCGGCATGCGTATGGCTATTTCCTCCCGGTCGCCGCGCAGCCACGGGGCGACGATCGAGCGGGCCAGACTTTCGCCCGACTGCGGAGCAGGCCAGGCGATGACGGGAACCTCGCCCAGAATGCGGTACGCCTTCAGGGTAACGAGTTCAGGATCACCCGGGCCCACACCAAGACCATAGAGAACCCCCGCAGTCATGGCTTGATGACACGCCATTGCGTCACCGGCATCGACGGCTTCCAGCCGGAGAACCCGCCCACCGGCCGGACATGCGAGACGGCAATCCGCACCAGGTCGCCCCCAAGGTCCCGGTGGAGGGTGGCCAGCACCTGTTCGCTCTCCACGGTCACCGCATTGGCGACCAGGCGTCCTCCCCGTGGCAGCGCATCCCAGCACGGCCCGGCAATGGTGCCGGCGGCAAGGCCACCGCCAATGAACACCGCGTCGGGGGCCTCGAGTTGTGCCAGGGCCGCCGGTGCGGCGCCCGTGACGATAGCGATCCCGGGAACACCCAGGGCCGCGGCGTTCTCGGCAATGATGGCCGACCGTGCCGGATCGCGCTCGATGGCAATCGCCGTGGCCTGCCCGGCTGCCCGCATCCACTCGATGGCAATGGAACCGCAACCGGCGCCGACATCCCACAGACGTTGTCCTCCAAGGGGCATCAGCGCTGCCAGGGTCGCCGCTCTTACTTCTCGCCGGGTCAGCTGTCCGTCGTTGCGGAAGGCGCTGTCGGGAAGACCCGGTGTGCGGGGAAGCGGCAACACTCCGGCATCGGCCTTCGGATCGATCGCCAGGGTATTGAGATCGTCTGCCTGGCAATCGAGCAGTGTCCGGGCAGTGCCGCTCAGCACACGCTCCCTGCCGCCGCCCAGATGACACAGGACATGGACCTCGCTTGCACCGTAACCCGCCTCGCAGAGCAGGCGGCAGACGGTTGGCGGCGTTGTCGCGTCGTGGGAAAGGATCAGCATCTTCTGGCCGGGTACGAGGTCGGCGCGCAAGAGCTCCGGCGGCCTCCCGTGCAGCGTGAGCTGGACAGTCGCGGCCAGCGGCCAGGCAAGGCGGGCACAGGCAAGGGAAAAGGCCGACGGCGCCGGCAGCACCACCAGAGCCTCCCTGCCGAAGCGGCGCGCCAGCGTGACACCGATGCCGTAATGCATCGGATCCCCTGTCGCCAGGACACAGACCGGGTGTCCCTCGTGGGCGGCAATCGCCTCCACTGTCCGCGAAAGGGGTGACTCCCAGGCGAGCGTGGGCCTGTCGCCCGCATCAACCATGGCGAGGTGACGGCGGCCACCCACCAGCACCTCGGCGCCGTCGATTAGCGCCCGCGCGGCGTCGGTCAGAGCATCCGGGCCGTCCTCGCCGAGGCCGACAACGGCAAGCCAGGGCGTCACCTAGAGAGTCCCGTGAAGCGCATTCACCGCCGCCGCTGTCATGGCGCTGCCGCCACGGCGACCGTGAACCGTGATGTAGTCAAGGCCGCTCTCCGCCAGGGCACGTTTCGCTTCCGCCGCACCGACAAATCCGACGGGCATGCCGACGACCAGGGCCGGGCGGACATCCTGCGCTTTCTCGAGAACCCGGTAGAGTGCGGTAGGCGCATTGCCGATGGCCACCACGGCGTCCTCGAGCATGCCGCCCCAGAGGTCCGCCGCCGCCCATGAACGCGTGGTGGCGGAACGCTTCGCATGATGGCGCACCCGGGACGTGTGGACCGTGCACACGACGCGGTTTTGCGCCGGCAGCAGCCGGGTGATGATTCCTCTCGCCGTCATGTCGACATCGCACAGCACCGGCGCCCCGCAGGCAAGCGCCCGACGGCCGGCGGCCACCGCCCCGGGCGAGGCATCGAGATCCTCCACCACGTCGGTCATGCCGCAACTGTGAACGAGCCTGACCGCCACCTCGCGCAAGGTCTCCGGCACCACTGACAACCCGGTTTCGGCCTCGATGATCGATCGCGACCGGGCGTAGATCAGGGCGCCGTCATTGAGGTAGCTGTAGGCGTTCACGGACGCGACCGACCGTCGTGGGGCGACAGATCGACAATGCCCGGCACCTCGCCGCACAACGCGCAGCCGGGATCACGCTCGTAACTGACCCGGTGAAAGGAGGCCGCCAGGGCATCGTAGATCAGCAGGGTGCCGGCGAGGCGGTCGCCGAGCTCGAGCAGTTCCTTGATGGCCTCGGCGGCCTGCAGCGTCCCCATGACGCCGGCAATGGCGCCCAGGATGCCAGCCTCCGAGCAGGACGGCACGAGACCGTCCGGAGGGGCTTCGGGAAACAGGCACCGGTAGCACGGGCCGCCGACAGGAAAGGTCGTCAGCTGGCCGTCGAAGCGCATCATGGCGGCACTCACCAGGGGCTTCGCCGCCAGGTGACAGGCGTCGTTGACGAGATAGCGTGTCGGGAAATTGTCCGAGCCGTCACACACCAGATCGTAGTCGGCAAGAATGGTCAGCGCATTGAGGTGGTCGAGACGTTCCGAGTGACAGCGGACCTCGACGCCGGGATTGATGGCGGCGATGGTGCTGCGCGCGCTTTCGGTCTTCCAGTCGCCGATCCGCGGGGTCGTGTGAATGATCTGGCGCTGCAGGTTCGACAGATCAACCCGGTCGTCATCGATCACGCCCAGGGTGCCGACGCCGGCGGCCGCCAGGTACATGAGAAGCGGCGACCCGAGACCACCTGCTCCGACAACGAGCACCCGCGAGTTGAGCAGTCTGATCTGCCCGGCGCCGCCCACCTCGGGCATGACGATGTGCCGGGCATAGCGGTGAAGCTGCTCTTCGTTGAAGTCGGAGAGGTTCATGGATCAGCGCACGGATGCCCCGAGCACCATCATGGGCCTGAATGATCGTCGGGGAAGACGCCCCCATGAAGACGGGTCCCGGGGGAAGAGCACCGTCATGGGTTGAAGTGATCCGCAATTCTTCCGGCCAGCCGCCGCGCGACGTCTGTCTTGGCCATGCGGGGCCATGTTTCCGCGCCCTCGGGGCCCACCAGCTGGATGAGGTTGTCATTTCCACCGAAGGTGTCCGTTCCCGGGCTGACATCGTTGGCAACGATCCAGTCGCACTTCTTGGCGGCGCGCTTTCTCGTCGCTTCTCCAAGCACGTCACCGGTCTCGGCGGCAAAGCCGATGACAAGGCCTGGCCGGCTGTTTCCCGGAGACGCGAGGGTGGCAAGAATGTCGGGATTCTCGACAAGTTCGAGAACCGGCGTACCGCCGGAACCCTTCTTCCACTTGGCGGACCGCGGTTCGGCCACCCGCCAGTCGGCGACGGCGGCGGCGCACACCGCGGCATCGGCAGGCAGGGCATCGAGGCAGGCATGCAGCATGTCGCAGGCCGTCTCGACGTGGACAACATCAGTCCCCGGCGGATCGGCAAGCGCCACGGGCCCCGACACCAGGGTCACCCTGGCGCCGAGGTCGACACAGGCTGTCGCCAGCGCATGTCCCTGCTTGCCGGAGCTGCGGTTGCCGACATAGCGCACCGGATCAACCGGTTCACGGGTCGGGCCGCTTGTGACGAGAACGTGGCGGCCGCTGAGCGGCCGCGAGCCGTCCTGCCCGAGGAGGGCGGCGATCGCATCGACGATGGCATCGGGTTCGCTCATGCGCCCCGGTCCGGTTTCGCCGCAGGCGAGATCTCCCGCTTCCGGCCCCACCATGGTGACACCGTCGGCGAGGAGCCGGGCAACATTGCGGCTGACGGCGGGATTCTCCCACATGCGCGCATTCATGGACGGAGCAGCGAGAACCGGCTTGTCGGTGGCAAGCAGAATCGCTGTCGCCAGGTCGTCCGCAAGACCGCCTGCCATGCGGCCCATGATATCGGCTGTCGCCGGCGCCACCACGACGAGGTCGGCCTCCCGTGACAGGCGGATGTGGTCCATCCCGGTGTCGCCGGTTGGCGTGAAGAGATCCTGGAACACCGGCTCGCCGGAGAGTGACGCCACGGCAAGAGGCGTCACGAACTCGACGGCGGCCGGAGTGAGGACACACCGCACACGGGCTCCTTCCGCACGCAGCCGGCGGATGAGATCGAGAGACTTGCAGGCGGCAACGCCGCCCGAGATGACGAGAAGGACACTCCTGCTGTCGAGCATCGTCGAGGTTCCCTTGTCCGTCGCCACTATACGCCTGTTGTCACGTCCTGGAGAACCGCCCTCCGGCACGGCCATCACAGGCGCCAGGCCGTCGTCAATGCGGCGATTCCGCCGGAGAGGTTGCGCGTCGCCACATGGCTGAAACCGGCCTCGCGGACCATGGCGGCAAAGCGGTACTGGTCGGGAAAGCGGGCGATGCTCTCCACGAGATAGCGGTAGGATCCAGCACTGCCGGCAACGAGGGCGCCGAGGCGCGGGATCACGGTCCGCGAGGCACGGTGGTAGAGGCCGGCGATGGGCCGCGCCGGACGGCCGAATTCGAGGCACAGGAACCGGCCTCCGGGCCTCAAGACCCGGAAGGCCTCGGCAAGGGCCTGATCGATGTGCGTAACATTGCGGATGCCGAAGGCATTGGTGCAGCCGTCCAGTGAACGGTCTCCATAGGGCAGTGCCTCGGCGCGACCGCACACGAAGGCCAGCAATCCCGAGGGAATCCCTGCCGGACGGCGTGATCGCGAGACATCGATCATGGCCCTGTTGATGTCGACAACATCCACCCGGAACCCACGGCGTGCCAGGGCGAAGGCGACATCGCCGGTACCGCCGGCGACATCGATGATGTGACCGCACGAGAGATCGCGGGCCAGCAAAGTCACCATCTCGCGTTTCCACAGGCGATGGATTCCCGCGGACATGAGATCATTCATCACGTCATACGCTTGCGCCACCTCGCCGAAGACGGCACCGACCATCTCCTCCTTGCGGGACTCACCGACATGCTCCTCGCCGAAACGGCCGGCATGGTCGTGATAGTCATCCGTGGTCATGACCCCCTTTTAGCACAGGTTGTCGTTGCCCGATCCCGGGAGAATTCACCAGGACGATCGGGCTATAGTGGGCACCGAAGAGAAGGCGACCCGTTTGTTGTGAACGTGTCACAATTGTCAGATATGGCCACTGGCAGCCTGCATGCCGGAACTTCCTGAAGTCGAGACTGTCCGCCGGGGTCTCGAGCCCGTTCTCTGCGGCCAGCGCATCACCGATGTCGAGGTGCGCCGCCCGAATCTCAGGATCCCCTTTCCCCCCGATTTTGCCAGGCGGCTTGCGGGACGCCGGGTGACGGGGTTGCGGCGCCGCGCGAAGTACCTCCTGGTCGATCTCGACGATGGAGAGGTGGTGATCTGTCATCTCGGCATGTCGGGTCATTTTGTCGTCCGGCGGCGCACCAACTCTCTCCCCGGGCCTCACGACCACGTGGTGTTCACGCTCGAGGACGGCAACGAGGTCGTCTTCAACGACCAGCGCCGCTTCGGCCTGATGACCCTGGTTGCCGGAACCGCCGAGGACGACCATCGCCTGCTTCGCCACCTGGCCCCCGACCCTCTCGACAACTCGTTCACATCAAAGACTTTTCTCGCCCGTCTTGCCGGACGCCGGACACCGGTCAAGGCGGCGCTTCTCAATCAGCAGGTTGTCGGTGGCGTCGGCAACATCTATGCCTCGGAATCCCTCCACCAGGCGCGCATCTCGCCTCGCCGCCTGGCGGCCCATGTCGGTCCCGGCCGGGCGGCAACACTCGCCGGGGCACTTGGCGACGTCCTTCACCGGGCCATTGCCGCCGGAGGCGCGTCGCTCAGGGATCATGTCCAGACGTCCGGCGAGCCCGGCTATTTCCAGCACGATTTCCGCGTCTATGGCCGCGAGAACGATCCGTGTCCGACCGCCGGGTGCGCCGGCACCATCCGGCGGATCATCCAGTCGGGACGATCGACGTATCTTTGCGGCCACTGCCAGCGCTGAACGCGACTCGAGTCGGCCGATTCGCAAACAGTTTGGTTTCGCAATTGCCGCCCGGGACCGGCGCGAGGGAGCGTGACTCCGCGGATTTCCTGAATTGACGGCCTCTGCGGCCACAGGTATAAGCCGCCTTTCCGTGAATGGATGAAGCGACATGGCCAACAGCCTGCAGGCCCGCAAGAGAGTACGCCAGACAGCCCGCAAAACCGCGGTAAACCGCCAGCGGATTAGCCGTATGCGCACGTTCGTGGTCAAGGTCGAGACGGCGATTTCGGCTGGCGAGAAGGACGCTGCGGCCACCATGCTTCGGCAGGCCGAGTCCGAGTTGGCGCGGGGCGCCAGGCTCGGAGTTATCCATCGCAACGCAGCGTCACGGAAGGTTTCGCGACTCTCCAGGCGTATCGCCAAGATGTAGTGACCGGCGGCCTCGTGCTGCCCAATCTGGCGTAACCGTCTCCCCTTCCCACGACAGCGGGAAGTCCACCTTTCCCCGGTCCATACAGCAGCCGTCAACAGTCCCGCCCTGCCTCACCGGCTGATTGGCGCTTGCGCTGTGTTGTTCTGCGGCAATCCCCGCTCTAGGTTGAAGACCGGATCGCGGAGCCGATCCTCGGGGGAAATCAAGGCGAAACACCGGATACCAGAAAGGCCGGGAACATGTTTCGGGGAAAGCCGGGGAGCATTGAATCGATGAGCGCCACAATTATGACAACAAAATCAGAATGTTGCATCAGCCTGAGCCTGCATGGATCAACCGGGAGGGCCGGTTGATGGTCGCCAGGCAGCTCAAACGCACCGCCCTCGTCGAGGACCAGTGGAAGCGTGTGCGCTCGCGGTTGCGGGCCGAGCTTGGGGAAGCGGCCTTCAGGACGTGGCTGCGGCCTCTCACCCTCGACGGAGTGTCGGGGACCAAGGTCGTGCTGCGGGTGCCGGGAGACAACATGAAGAAGTGGGTCATGTCGCGCTGTGGCGAGCGTCTGCGCGATCTCTGGTGCGGTGAAAGCGACGAGATCACCGACATCGCCATCACCGTCGGCGTTCCCGAGCGCCGTCCCAAGACCCGGGAAGTCCGTCCCCTGCAGCGCCGTCCCGGGGCCGCTGACGGCCTGACACGGGTTTCCGGGGACGTGGCCGGCGCCGCGACCCAGCTCAATCCGCGGTTCACTTTCGAGAACTTCGTGATCGGCGAGACCAACCATTTTGCCCATCGGGCCGCCATGGATGTCGCCGACAGCAACCGGGTGTCCTACAACCCGCTTTATCTTTACGGAAGCGTCGGACTGGGCAAGACCCATCTGATGAATGCCATCGCCTGGCGGATCCGTACGCAACGGCCGGAACGCCAGGGTCTCTTCATGTCGGCCGAGAAGTTCATGACGCGCTTCGTGCACGCCCTTCGTTTCAAGGACACGATGGCGTTCAAGAACGAGTTCAGGTCGGTGGATGTCCTGATGATCGACGACATCCAGTTCATTGCCGACAAGGCCTCCACGCAGGAGGAGTTCCTTCACACCTTCAATGCCCTTGCCGACCTCAACCGGCAGATCGTGATCACCGCTGACCGGGCGCCATCGAATCTCGAGGGTATCGACGAGCGTCTGCGATCCCGCCTCAACGGCGGCGTCGTGGCCCTTCTCCGCCCGGCCGACTACACCTTGCGACTCGACATCCTGAAGAACAAGCTCGTCCACAGCATCGGCGAGAAGCGGCCCGGCATCGACCCGGAAGATGTGGTGCCTGCAGATGTGCTGGAGTTTCTCGCCACCACCATCACCTCCAACGTCCGCGAGCTTGAGGGCGCTCTCAACCGGGTTGTGGCCCATGTCCACATGGTGGGGCATCCAGTGACCCTCGATTCAACCCGCGAGCTGCTGCGTGACCTGTTGCGCGCCCAGGAACGGCGGGTGACCGTGGAGGAGATACAGAAGATTGTCGCGGACCACTTCAACCTGCGTCTGGCGGACATGCTGTCAAGCCGCAAGGAGAGAGCCATCGCCAGGCCGCGTCAGGTTGCCATGTACCTCGTCAAGCGTCTGACCAACCGCAGCCTGCCCGAAATCGGCCGCAGGTTTGGCGGCCGCGACCATACGACAGTGATGCACGGTGTACGCAAGATCGAGGAACTCAAGGCGAAGGACCCGGCCCTGGCCGAGGATGTCGAAACTCTCGAGCATCTGCTTGGACAGCCGGCGCGCTGAGCGGCTGGCTATGGTGTGGCACATGCATGCCGCTTCCTGCTAGATTGGTGGCGTGACGTGCCAGCCGGCGGGGGGTCGCACCCCTGATCGGCGTTCACCTGCCAGGGATGCTGGTCCATGAAACTTGTTGTTGAACGTAGTGCCCTGATGACGGCACTGACGCACGCAAACAGCGTTGTCGAACGGCGCAGCACCATCCCCGTTCTCGCCAATGTCAGACTCGATGCGGACGAGCAGAACCTCCGTCTCACCGCCACCGACATGGACCTCGAAGTGGTCCAGAACGTCGCCGCCGACGTGACCGCACCAGGCACCACGACGGCATCGGCGTTCCTGCTCCAGAACATCTGCCGTACCCTCCCCGACGGCGCCCAGGTGGCACTCGATCGCGATCAGACGAGCGGGCGTCTGTCGATCCACTGCGGACCCACGCAGTTCGAGTTCGCGTGCCTGCCGCCCGAGGACTTCCCCCTGATGACGGCAACGGCCTTCAGTCACGGGTTTTCGCTGCCGGCAGCGGAATTGCGGCGCCTTCTCGACCGCACGCATTTTGCTGCACTCGTCGAGGGCGCCCGGGAGAACCTGCAGGGCGTATTCTTCCACGCGACGACAGGCGACGGCAGCCTTGTGCTGCGCGCCGTCGCCACGGACGGCCACCGGCTCGCCAGGGTGGATACCGAGCAGCCCGAGGGCGCCGACGGCATGCCGGGGATCATCGTCCCCAACAAGACCATCCATGTGCTGCGCAGCCTGATCGACACCGCCGATGAGGACATCGACATCGAAGTGGCGGAACGCAAGCTGAGCTTCCGGTCCGGCGCCATCCAGATGACGTCCAAGCTCATCGACGGCACCTATCCGAACTACGAGAAGGTGATCCCCGACGACAATGACAGGGTCATGAGAGTTTCGAAAGACACGTTCGTGAGGGCGACCGACCGCATGTCCGTGATCACCACCACGGACAAGGGACGACCCGTCAAGCTGGATATCTCGACCGGCCGCCTGCAGGTTTCCGCCAGCAATCTCGAAGGTGTCACCGGAGAGGAGGAACTTGAGGTCGATTATGAGGGACCCTCCATGACAATCGGCTTCAATGCACGCTATATTTCTGAAATGGCAAAGAATTTTGATGGCGACGTCATGCTGGTCATCATGTCCCGCGATTCCTCGCCAGCCATCGTCCGCGATGCCGACGACAGCCGGACACTGTATGTCCTGATGCCGCTCAGGGTTTAGGCACGGCGCCGGTGACAAGACCAACTTTCGTCAGGAGCGATCCCTTCATCGGACGTCTCAGGCTGCGGGAGTTCCGCTCGTGGGAGCATCTCGACCTCGAGGCCGGCCCTCGTCCGGTGGTGCTGACCGGGGCCAACGGTTCGGGAAAGACCAATCTCCTCGAAGCGGTGTCCTTTCTGGCGCCAGGCCGTGGCCTTCTGGGCGCCAGGCTGGCTGACATACCGCGTCGCGGCGGCCCGGGAGCGTGGTCCGTGGTGGCTGATATCACCGCCGGTCATGCGACCACGCGGGTCGGCACCGGCCCATCCGGGGACGACGACACGAGAGGCCGGCTGGTCCGGATAGATGGTGAGACCTGCAAGGGCCAGGCGCCGCTTGCCGGGATTGTATCGTTGATGTGGCTGACTCCGTCCATGGACGGCCTGTTCCGCGAACCGGCGCAGCACCGCCGTCGTTTCTTCGACCGAATGGTGTGCGTCCATGACCCGCTGCATGCCCGCCGCACAGGCGCCTACGAACGCGCCATGCGCGAGCGTCTGCGCCTGTTGCGCGAGATGAGCCGGGACACGGCGTGGCTTGCCGCACTCGAGGGCACCATGGCCGAAACCGGTGTCGCCGTCGCCGCCGCCAGGCGCGAGTTCCGTGACCTCCTGGCGCCGGTCCTCGCCGCGGGAATCGCGCCCTTTCCCGGGGCCACCCTCGATCTCGCCGGCCTTGTCGAGACCTGGATCACCGACATGCCGGCAGTCGATGTCGAGGCCAGGTTCCGCGAGCATCTCGTGGCGTCGCGACGTCGCGACGCGGAACAGGGCATGACGGGCGAAGGGCCTCATCGCATGGACCTCGTCGTGCATCACCTCGAAGCCGGCATGGAGGCAACCTTGTGCTCCACCGGCCAGCAAAAGGCCCTGGTCATCGCCATCCTGATGGCGTCGGCCCGCCTTGCAGGCGGACGCCACGCACCTGTCCTGCTGCTTGATGACGTGGTCTCCCATCTCGACCGCAAGGCGCGTGAGTCGCTCCTCGCGCTGATCCTGGATCTGGGACTGCAGGCCTGGCTGACGGGGACTGACCGGGACCATTTCGACATCCTCGACCGCAAGGCACTTTTTTTCCATGTCACGAACGGAAGCGCGCGGCGCCTCGACGTGAGGGCCGCAGCATGAACGAAGACTCGCTTGCCTCCGACAGGCAGACAGCCGACGAAGAATACGGCGCCGATGCCATCAAGGTGCTGAAAGGGCTCGATGCGGTGCGCAAGCGCCCGGGCATGTACATCGGCGATACCGACGACGGCACCGGGCTTCATCACATGGTCTTCGAGGTCGTCGACAACGCCATCGACGAGTCTCTCGCCGGTCACTGCGACACGGTCTCGGTCACGCTCAATCCCGGTGGATCGATCACCATTGAAGACAATGGGCGCGGTGTTCCCACCGATATCCACACCGAAGAGGGAGTGTCTGCCGCTGAAGTCATCATGACCCGCCTGCATGCCGGCGGGAAATTCGACCACAACAGCTACAAGGTCTCCGGCGGACTGCACGGGGTGGGTGTGTCGGTGGTCAATGCCCTGTCCTCCCGTCTCGAACTGGTCATCTGGCGCGCTGGCGAGGAGCACGTCCTGCACTTCGCCGACGGTGTCGCCGAAGCGCCTCTGGCGGCTCGGGGACCCACCACGAAGACGGGAACAAGGGTCACGTTCACACCGTCGTCGGTCACCTTCTCGAAGATCGAGTTCGAATTCGGGATCCTGGAGAACAGACTGCGTGAACTGGCGTTCCTGAACCACGGCGTTCGCATCCGTCTCGAGGATCATCGCACCGTGGAACGGCACACCCAGGAGTTCTTGTACGAGGGTGGGCTCAGGGCGTTCGTGACCTGGCTCGACCGCAACAAGACCGGCCTTCACGGCGACGTGATCTGCTTCAGCGACAATCGCGAGGACGTCATCGTCGAGGTCGCCATGCAGTGGACGGATGCCTACCACGAGAACACGTTGTGCTTCACGAACAACATTCCGCAGCGTGACGGCGGCACACATCTTGCAGGTTTCCGCAATGCGCTGACCCGCACCGTCCAGGCCTATGCCTCGGCCAACGGGCTGTTCAAGCGTGATCGCGTGTCGATCTCCGGAGAGGACATGCGCGAGGGACTGACCGCCGTGGTCTCGTGCAAGATACCCGACCCCAAGTTCGCCTCGCAGACCAAGGACAAGCTGGTTTCCTCCGAGGTGCATCCGGTCATCATGCAGATCGTCAACGATCGCCTCGGACAGTGGTTCGAGGAACACCCGGCGGACGCCCGCACGATCGTCTCCAAGTGCATCGAGGCCGCGGCAGCGCGCGAGGCGGCACGCAAGGCCCGCGAACTCACGCGTCGCAAGACCGCTCTTGATATCGGCAATCTGCCGGGCAAGCTCGCCGACTGCCAGGAAAAGAACCCGGAGAAGTCGGAGATCTTCATCGTCGAGGGCGATTCCGCGGGCGGGTCCGCCAAGCAGGCAAGGGATCGCTCCAACCAGGCCGTCCTGCCGCTCAGGGGCAAGATCCTCAACGTCGAACGCGCCCGCATCGACAAGATGCTGTCCTCTGAACAGGTCGCCATGCTGATCGTGGCCCTGGGCGCGGGGATTGCCGAGGATTTCGACATCGACAAGATTCGCTACCACCGGATCGTCATCATGACCGATGCCGATGTTGATGGCGCCCACATCCGCACGCTTCTCCTGACCTTCTTCTTCCGCCACATGGCCGGGATCATCGAAGCGGGATACCTCTACATTGCTCAGCCACCCCTCTTCAAGGTCAAGCGCGGCTCGAGCGAGGTGTATCTCAAGGACGAGCAGGCCTTCGACGACCATCTCCTGGGTATCGCCCGCGAGGAGTGCGTGTTTCACCACCACGACGGACGCCAGATTGCCTGGGCCGAGCTCGACGAGATGGTAAGGCAGGCGCGGCGAGCGGCGACGCTGTTGCAGCCCCTGGGACGGCATCTGCCGATCGCCATCGCCGAGCGGGCGGCGATCGCCGGACTCCTGTCACCACGTCACCTGGCGGATGCCGGGGAAGCGAGCCGCCGGGCCGCCGAGGTGGCACAGCGTCTCGACGAGGCGGACGGGGACGGCGGCTGGAGCGGCGAGGCGGATGGCGAAGGCGGAGCCGTCTTCGGCCGGACCGTTCGCGGTGTTGCCGAGACCCATCGCCTCACCGCAAGCCTGGTGCGGTCCGAGGAAGCGATGGCGCTGGACGCCATGGCGTCCTCGCTCCAGGATCTCTATGCACGGCCCGGCGTCCTCGAACGCCGGGAGCGGCGTCACCCAGTCCGGGGACCGGGAGACCTCGTCCACCTGGTGCGTCAGCTGGCCCAGCGCGGCGCCTCGATCCAGCGCTACAAGGGCCTGGGTGAAATGAATCCCGATCAGCTGTGGGAAACCACCCTCGACCCCGATGCGCGGGCACTCCTGAGAGTCACCGTGAAGGACGCCAACGAGGCGAACGATCTCTTCGAGACCCTCATGGGCAATGTCGTCGAGCCGCGCCGCCTGTTCATCCAGTCCAATGCCCTGAAGGTGACCAACCTGGATGTATGACCGGGCGCCGCCGCCTGACCCGAGATGAAGAAACGCAGCCCCTTGCGCATGATCGCTCGTGTCCTGCGCTGGTCCGTCATCGCCACCATCTGGATTTCCGTCCTCGCCGGGGCCCTCGTCGGCTGGTACTCGCTCGATCTTCCCGATCCGGACCGCCTCATCAGTGACCGCACACCTTCGGTGACCGTTCTTGATTCCAATGACAGGATTCTCGCAACCTATGGCGACTTTCGCGGCGAGATCGTTCCCTTTGACCGTCTGCCGCCGGCTCTCGTGGCAGCCGTCATCGCCACCGAGGACCGCCGCTTCTTCGACCATGGCGGCATGGATGTCTTCGGCGTTCTGCGCGCCCTCGTCGTCAACCTGCGCGCCGGGGAAGTGGTCCAGGGCGGCAGCACCATCACGCAGCAGGTCATCAAGAATGTCTTCCTGACACCGGAACGCTCCCTCAAGCGCAAGGTCCAGGAAGTGCTGCTCGCCTTCTGGCTGGAACGCAAGTTCACCAAGGAGGAGATTCTCGCCATCTACATCAACCGGGCCTACCTCGGCGCCGGCGCCTTTGGCATCGCTGCCGCTTCGCACCGCTACTTCGGCAAGAAGGCAGGAGATCTTTCCCTGGGCGAATCGGCCATGGTCGCCGGACTCCTGAAGGCGCCTTCGCGAGACAACCCCTTCAACAACCCTGGCCGCGCCATCGCCCGTACAACCACCGTCATCGACAGCATGGTGGATGCCGGTTTCATCGACCGTGAACGGGCCAGGAAGGCGAAAGCGACACCCCTGGTGCTTGCCATGGACAGAAACACCGGCGGGGATGCACGCTATGCCACCGACTGGGTGACGGCACGGGCATCCGAATACATCGGCGTGGCCACCCGCAACCTCATCATCTCGACGACCATCGATGCGACGTTCCAGGAGAAGGCCCGCAACGCGCTCGTTGCCGGTCTCACCGAAGGCGGGCCGGCGGCCGCCGGGGAAGGCGCCATCGTCTCCATGGCACCCGACGGCGCCGTCGTCGCCATGGTCGGCGGCTCGGGATACAGCCAGACGCAGTTCAACCGCGCCGTGCACGCCTATCGGCAACCGGGCTCGGCCTTCAAGCTCTTCGTCTACCTGGCAGCACTTGAGGCCGGCTGGCACCCCGATACCGGCGTGGAGGACCGCCCGGTGACGATCAACGGCTGGAGTCCGGGGAACTTCCGCGACCGTTACGAGGGCATCATGACGCTCGCCGATGCCTTTGCCGGCTCGGTCAACACGGTGGCGGCCGACACCGCCTGGAAGGTCGGCATCCCGAATGTCATCGAGGTCGCCCATCGCCTCGGCATCGACCGCGACTTGCCGGAGGTCCCGAGTCTCGCGCTGGGAACGACGGAGCTCAGTCTCCTCGAACTGACCGGCGCCTACGGCACCATGGCCAACCAGGGCCTGGCCACCTGGCCCTGGGTGATCCGGGAAATCCGCACGTCGTCAGGCGAGGTTCTCTACCGCCGGCACGACCCGCCCGCACCCCGCCTCATTGAACCGGCCGTCCACGCCGCGATGACCGCGATGCTGGGCAAGGTCATGGAGGACGGCACCGGCCGTGCGGCGCAGATCGCCTGGCCGGCCGGGGGCAAGACCGGCACCAGCCAGGATTTTCGTGATGCCTGGTTCATCGGATTCACCCGCCAGTACGTCACGGGCGTATGGGTGGGAAACGACGACGGAAGCCCCACCGGCAGGGTTACCGGCGGTGGCCTGCCGGCCCGCATCTGGGCCACCTACATGGCCGAGGCCCTCGCAGGGAAGCCAGCCCTGAAGCTCGTCGATCACGCGCCGCCTCCCGCGACCGGCGATTTCACGGATCTCGTCAGCGACCTCCTTGGCGAACTCACCGGCGGCACCCCCGACTCCCGCCAAAAAGGGCCCGAGTGGTAAGACTGACTGTCCTTCAACAGCCTTGCCGGTCGTGACCGATCGCGGCTCAATGCCGTGATCGTCCACGGACACATCGACGTCGACCCCGCCCGGGATATGAGACCGGCAGCCGTCGAAACTGGCCACATCTTGGGGACATCCGAGGCCTTCAAGCTCCAATTGTTGTGGTGTACAGTGTGTCAATATGGGGACGGACTCCTCTGCATATGCAACTGTTTGGAGTCATACACATATTTCACAGACCCATCCTCGTGAAGAGGGGTTGGCGAGCGATCCGGGCGCTTTCGATCGTCGACACAACGAGTAACTCGCGATGCTGAGCAAGCAGATGACCGCCAACCTCACGTTGCTCGCCGAAGGTTCGCTTCCGGCCGATGCGACATGGCAGGAACACCGGGAGTCGTACGACAGTCTGGGAGAGGTATTTTCTGCGCTGCCGGAGGTTCGGCGGGAGAACGCCGAGTTCGGGGGTATCAAGGGCTTTCGCTACGTGCCGCCCGGGGCCGATGAGACGCGCGCCATCGTTTACTTCCATGGCGGAGGCTATTGCATTGGCTCCGAGAGGAGTCACGAGATGATCGTCACCACGCTGGCCAGGATTGCCGGCTGTCCCCTCTGGTTCCCTCTCTACAGACTGGCGCCCGAGCACCCCTTTCCCATTCCGGTCGAAGACTGCATCGCGGCGTGGCAGGGATTCGCGGAGTTGGGGGCGGAGCCGGGTCGTGTCGGGTTTGCCGGCGATTCGGCCGGTGGCGGCCTGGTCTTCAGTGTTTCCCAGGCCGCCAGGGACCGGGGCATGGCCCTTCCGAAATGCTGCGTGGCCCTCTCGCCCTGGACCGACATGGAAGGAACCGGCACGTGGCGTGCCGGCGACCCGGAGCGCGACGTCTTCCTGTCCCCGGCAGAGCTCGAAATGTTCGTCGACGGCTTCCTGGCGGGTGCGGACCGGCGCGCTCCCCTTGCCGCACCGATTTTTGGCAGTTTCCAGGGATTGCCACCCTTTCTGATCCAGGCCAGCCGAAGCGAACTCCTCTACGATGACGCGGTGCGCCTCGCCGGGGCACTCGAGCGCGCCAACAACCCGCCGCTGCTCGAGCTTGCCGAGGAGGGGACACCCCATGTCTGGCACCACATGGTACCCGATGTGCCGGAGGCAGTGAGGGCTCTTGGCAATGCCGCTGCCTATGTGCGGCACCTCACGAGCGGTGGTTGAATCGGGGCAGAGGGCCAAGAGTGCGCCCGTAGTCACTCACCCGGAAGTAGCTCCCCGGATAGCCCGCCGCACGAATCTCGTCGAACAGACGCTTCGCCGACAGCTTCGGGAACGCCTCAAGACGCGCGTCGATGATCGCCTTGTTGGGATCCAGCTTGTGAGCCACCGCCGGCCGCGTCGAATACGCCGTTCCAGCTGGCCGGTCTCGATCCAGTAGTGAATCGTCCGGCGGTTCACTCCAAAGCATCGCGACAGCTCTGCCTTCGAAACGCCCTGGTCCAGACAGTGCTTCAACAACATCCGGGTCTCCCATCCATGCGCACATCCCGCCCTGTTCGCTCCGTCAACAGAACGGCCCGGCGCACCTTCAACGACAACCCAAAAGTGAGAAATTTTGGGTCGGCACAAATGGGAGACTTACAGTCGGCACCAACACCAGGAATGACATGGTGTTCAGGACCGCATGTCTTTGATGCCGAACTTGCGACAGATACGATACCAGAGCCACAGTTTGCCCGCGCCCAATCGCGCCCGGCGGCCTCTTCCGACCGTGACCGATTGCCGACCGCATGCGCCACATTCGTCAACCGGAGAGCGATTCGATTCTCTGCCTCCAGGTCTCCAGCGCCCGAGCCACGCGTCGGGAGACGGGTTCGACGCCCTCGAGGTGCGCACCCAGTCGGGCACACAGGGATTCAACGCAGTCGCGGACCAAATGGGCATCGATATCCAGCGTCGCGCCCGCCCGGACGAAGTCCGCGAACGACAGCCGGTTCCGCTTTCCCGCCAGCGAAAGCGCCAGGTCATCCGATTCGAGTCCCGGGAAGACCCGTGTGGTCACGACGTCAAAGGCCGGCGCGAACCGCACGGACAGGAAATTCCGGGCTCCATCGGGCGCCACTCTCAGGACAGCCATGTTCTTCAGGTGAAAGTCGCCATCGGCTATGAGCCAGGCGAACAAGCTCCGGCGAAGCAACTCAAGCACATCCGCTTCTGCGTCACTGGAGACGCCACGCAGAACCCGGGCGACCTGCTCGATGGAGCCCTGATACTTCTCCGATGGTGCCACCCCGCGAACGGATGCCATGTCTTCCATGGCGATCTTGCGATGGTCGTAGCGATCTCGCCGGATATCGAAGCGCTCGACCAACAGCGCATCGGGCACATCGTCCGGCATCGGGACGATCGCATGAACGGCTGTCCCGATGCCGCAGGCCCGTGCGGCCTCGAGGCATGCGGCCTCGACGAGGGGAAGCTCTTCGAAGCCGGCGCCTGGCGACGGTTTCAGGATGTGCGTGAACGCGCGCTGATCCCGGGCCGGCCGCAGCATGCCGTCGTGCGAGAGGTTCAATGGTGCCTTGATCTGAACGCCCGACAGGCGCGGTGTCGCCGTCGACGCATACAATCCGGCCAGGCGGTCTTCCAGTGTCTCGTCGAACGACGGAGCGGGTCCGGCGTAGTCACCGACAAACACGCCCTCCTTGACAAACCTCTCGAGCCGTCCTTCCAGCACGTCCGCCGGGAGGCCCAGAAGATCGTCCTCCTCCCGGGAGATGACGATGTTCGACATGTAGCGCGTTCCGGAAATTCGTTCCCTCTGCGACGTCGGTTTCAGGACGCGCTCAAGCCACCCTTCGGGCAAAAGACTCTCGATGAAGGGTGGCAGTCGACCCGGCAGGCCGGTCTGAACCGGCGTTGGGCCTTCGATGATGGCAGGCTTCCACCGCCACGCCGATCCGTCATGGGACAGAAGGCCAACCTTCGCGCCGTGCCATCCGACATGAAACGCTGTCATCGACGGTGGCGTCTCTCGCGGCGGTGTGGCGATGAGCCGTTCTCCACGCACCGCCTCCGTCCGCCATCCATTGGCTTCGCCCAGACGCCAGCATGCGATGATCGCCCCCTGCCGGCCGGCGGCGGCCTCGACCAGACGCGCGGCGATGTCGACCTGCATGTCGAGAGGCATGGTGGCACCGGCTTCGCTGCGTTTGCGGAAGGATTCCAGGTAGCGAAAGCGCAGCGTCGAGCGCCGGACACTGAAGTCCCCCATCGGATCGGCCACTTGGACGACCTCGGTCTCGGGAGCGTCAGGCGCGCGCGTTTGTATGATTTCGAGATCGCGCAGCCGTGTACGTGCGTTGCGTCTGCCGCCCAGGAAGAGGCGCCTGTCCGGTGTCGGTGCGAGCCGCTCGGCACTGAACCCGCAAAGATAGGTGTTCGGGTAGAGATGGGCGGCGATCCGCAGCGCGTGATCGAACAGGACAGCGTCGGCATCATCCTCGGCTGCAACATATATGCCCCGCATGATCCGGACGAGCCGGTCCGTTTCGACGCCATAGTGAACGCGGTGTTTGTCGATGGTTTCGCCAACGAGATGCAGCATTTCCGACTTTCACGATCACTTGATCCAGGAAAGTTGGAATTTTTCGTAGACTTGTCAAGAAAACCCTACTTTTACGTTCTTTAAAGACGCAACAGTAGGAAATTGATCCGGCGTGGAGAACGGGGCGCAGCCGGCGGGTCAGTCTCCGGTGAGACCGAGAACGTCCTCCATGCCGTAGAGTCCCGCGGGACGCTTGAAGAGTCACCAGGCGGCCGTGATGGCGCCGTGCACAAAGATGACCCGATCGCTGGCGCGGTGGCCGATCTCGATGCGCCGGGGCCGAGGAACATCACCCAGTGCGCGCCGACGACATCCAACGGCTGGAGTCCGGGGAAATTCCGCGACCGCCACGAGGGCATGTTGACGCTCGCCGACGCCTTTGCCGGCTCGGTCAACACGGTGGCGACCGACACCGCCTGGAAGGTCGGCATCCCGAATGTCATCGAGGTTGCCCGTCGCCTTGGCATCGATCGTGACTTGCCGGAGGTCCCGAGCCTTGCGCCGGGAACAACGGAACTCAGTCTCCTCGAACTGACCGGCGCCTACAGCACCATGGCCAACCAGGGCCTGGCCAGCACGCAGGGTCCGGACTGGAGAGTATCTTTTTCCGAGATCGAGACCATTCTGGAATTTACGCTACCGGACTCGGCACGCCTTCACAGGCCCTGGTGGGCGAACCAGACTCGCGGAGACGGTCACAGCCATTCCCTGGCCTGGCAGGCTGCCGGCTGGAAGACCCGTGAGGTCGATCTCGTGGCCGAAACACTCGTGTTCGAACGCGAAGAGGCCGTCGGACCGCAGGCCGGCCCGTCCCCACGTGTACGGGGAACAGTTTCTCACCGGCGCGGTCATCGGGATCGTGGCCGTCCCAGGTCGTGTCCCCGGGGTTGGTGAGAAGTTCTTGCTCAGCTGGCGAACGACGGGCGTGCGCTCAGGCGTCGAGGGTCTTCAGTTCGCGACGCATGATCTTGCCGGTGCTGGTTTTCGGCACGTCGTCCACGAACTGCACCTGGCGTGGCACCTTGTAGGCAGCGAGGTGCGCGCGGCAGTGCGTGACGATGCTCTCCTCGTCGGTCGTTTCGCCCGGCTTGAGCACCACGTACGCCTTCGCGATCTCGCCCTTCATCGCGTCCGGCTGCGGGCCGACGGCGACGAGCGCAACCGCGGGATGCATGGCGATGACGCGTTCCAGCTCGGCCGGATAGACGTTGTAGCCGGCCGTCAGGATCATGTCCTTGCGCCGGTCAACGATCCACACGTAGCCGTCCTCGTCCTGCCGCGCGAGGTCGCCCGAATGCAGCCAGCCGTCGGGCTCGATCGTGGCCCGGGTCGCTGCCTCGTTTGCGTAGTAGCCCAGCATGACGATCGGACCCCGCACCATGAGTTCGCCGACCTCTCCCACGGGCATGGTCTTCGAGGGGGCCTGGAGATCGGCGATGCGGCACTCCACGTGGGGTAGCTGAACACCGATGGAGCCGTGGCGGTTCTTCCCGTAGAGGGGCGTGGTGGTCCCGAGGCCCGCGATCTCCGTCATGCCCCAGAGCTCGACGAGCGGGCAACCCGCGCGTCGCTCGAACTCTTCCATCTTGGCTGCCGGCATCGTCTGTCCGCCCACCGTGCACCGGGTCAGGGAGGAGAGGTCGAAGCGGTCGAAGTCGGGGTGGGCAAGCATGTACATAAACATGGTGGGAACGCCCTCGAACAGGGTCGCCCGGTGCTCCTCGATCGCCGCCATCACCTCGGCCGGATCGAAGGAGGGGAGCAGCACCAGCGTCATGCCGTAGAGCAGGCTCGCATTCATGACCACATTGCCGTAGACGTGAGGGCAGGGCAGGGCGGTCACCACCGTATCTTCGCTTGTGCGGACGTGCATGACGGCAGTCATCGCGGTGTTGACGATGACGTTGCGGTGGCTGTGCATCGCCCCCTTGGGATGGCCGGTGGTGCCTGACGTGTAGCAGATTGTCGAGAGCGAATCAGGCGGCACCCGGGCCACCTGCATGTCGGCGCTCCCGGCGGCCAGGAGTTCGTCGAATGCCCGTGCCCCCGTCGGCGGGGCGCCGCTCCCGAACAGTACGACCTCGCGCAGGGTGCCGCCTTGCCCGTCGTCCCCCCGGAGCGCGAGCACCGGCACGCCCTTCTCGCGCGAGGCGATCAGCGCCTTCGCCCCGCAATCCTTGACGACGAAGCCGACCTCTTCCGGGGTCAGCATCACGTTGATGGGGTTGGCGACCGCGCCCAGCTTGTGGATCGCGTGGTAGCTCACCACCCATTCCCAGGAGTTGGGGGCGTAGAGGGTGACCCGATCCCCCGCCTCGACTCCGATGCCGCGAAGACCGCTTGCGAGTCGATTCGAGAGCTCGTTCAGCTCGGTGAAGCTGAAGCGACGATCGCCGGCCACGAGGGCGGTCTTGTCCCCGAACTGGTCCGCTGCCGCGGGCAGCACCTCGCCCAGTGTCTCCAGCATATCGTAGACTCCCTCGTCGATAGTTCGCTTCCACCCGCCGACAGGCTCTTCGCTCGTCGTTGCTGCCCTCCCTCGATCTTGCGCTCGAAGATGGGTTCGACGCAGGCGCTCTTGCTTCCCGGCTCCGGGAAATCCGCACTCCGCGGGGTTCCCGCGCACGGCCTGTCCCTGGCACACAGGGGCAGGAAACGACGTGTCAGTCTCCGGTGAGACCGAGAACGTCCTCCATGCCGTAGAGGCCCGCAGGACGCTTGTTGAGCCACAGGGCGGCGGTGATGGCGCCACGCACGAAGATGATCCGGTCGCTGGCGCGGTGGCCGATCTCGATGCGCTCGCCGGGGGCAAGGAACATCACCTGGTGCTCGCCGACGACATCGCCGCCCCTCATGGCAGCCATGCCTATGGCGCCGCGCCGGCGTGCTCCGGTGATGCCGTCCCGTCCCCGGTCGGCAACCTCGTCGAGAGCAACGCCGCGCCCCTTGGCGGCGGCCTCGGCCAGCATCAACGCCGTTCCCGAGGGCGCATCCACCTTGTGGCGGTGATGAGTCTCGACCACTTCGATGTCGAACTCCTCGTCGAGCGCCTCGGCGACCTTCCGGGTGATGCCGAGGAGAAGGTTGACCCCGAGGCTCATGTTTCCGGCGCTGACGACGGGGGCCGTGCGGGACGCTTCGGCAATCACCGCGCGTGCGGCGGCATCGAGACCGGTGGTGCCCGCCACGAGGCCCTTGCCCGTGGCCGCCGCCACACGGGCATTGGCGACGGTGGCTGCGGGCGATGAGAAGTCGATGACGACATCGCAGGACGAGAACAGTGCTTCGGCACTGTCGACGACGGTGACGCCGAGGGTGCCGGTTCCGGCAACCTCACCGGCATCCCGGCCAATGGCGTCGCTTGATGAATGTTCACTGGCTGACGCCACGACGATGTCGTCGCGTTCGCCGATCATCTGCACGAGCATCCTGCCCATGCGTCCCGAAGAGCCCGATATTCCTGCATGCACAGTCATGGCCCCCTCCTCGTTCCGTCAATCGGTCAGGTTCTGCCAGAAGTCCCGGACACGCGAGAAAAATCCTTCCGTTTCCGGGTTGTGCCCGCCCGAATGACCGGCCTCGTCGAATTCCCTGAGCAACTCCTTCTGCCGCGAGGTCAGGTTGACGGGAGTCTCGACCACGGTCTCGATGATCATGTCGCCACGCAGGGAACCGCGCACTTCCTTCATGCCCTTGCCGCGCAGACGGAACTGGCGGCCGGACTGGGTTCCGGGAGGAATGGCAATCCTCGCGCGCGTTCCTTCGATGGTCGGAATGTCCACGTCCCGGCCCAGAGCCGCAGAAGTGATGGAAATCGGCACACGGCAGTAGACCGTGCTCCCCTCGCGCTGGAAGAAGGGGTGTTGATCGATGGAGACAACGATGTAGAGGTCACCCGCAGGGCCACCACGCACCCCGGCCTCTCCCTTGCCCGAGAGGCGGATGCGCATGCCATCCTCGATGCCCGGGGGAATCGTGACGCTGAGGGTTGTTTCCCTGTGCACGCGGCCCGAACCCGAACACGACGTGCAGGGATTGCGGACGATCCGTCCGGCTCCGCCACAGGCCGGACACGTCCTTTCGATCGAGAAGAAGCCCTGCTGGGTACGCACCTTGCCGTAGCCCGAACATGTGCCGCACGAGGCGGTTGCATCGGGATCCTGCGCGCCGCTGCCAGCGCAGGCCTCGCAGGACACGCTGGTCGGAACGCGAATGTCGGTCTTCTTGCCGGAGAATGCCTCCTCGAGCGTGATCTCCATGTCGTGGCGGAGATCCGCGCCCTGCATGCCGCCGCCACGGCGGCGCCGTCCACCGCCGCCAAAATTTCCGAAGAGATCGTCGAAGACATCCGCGAAACTGCTGGCGAAATCATGACCCTGGCCAGCCCCCATGGAGCCGTCAAACGCCGCATGCCCGAAACGGTCATAGGCCGCCCGTTTCTGCGTGTCCTTGAGAACCTCGTAGGCTTCGTTGACCTGCCTGAACCTGACCTCCGCGTTGGCATCTGCGGCATTGCGGTCCGGATGATACTTCATCGCAAGCTTGCGATACGCCTTCTTGATGGCGCTCTCATCGGCATCACGGGCGATGCCGAGCACATCGTAGAAATCCTGTTCAGCCATGACCCTGTCTCGAGTCTGGACGGTCAGGCGGTACCGCTCTTCCTGTCGTCGTCAACTTCCTCGAAGTCGGCGTCCACGACACCGTCATCGCCATCCGCGCCATCGGTGGGCGGTTCCTGCTGGTTCCGGTAGATCGCCTCTCCGAGCTTCATGGCCGCCTGGGTCAGGGCCTGGGTGGCCGTCTGGATCGCGTCGACATCTTCACCGTCACGTGCCTCACGGAGATCCGACATGGCCGTCTCGATGGATGACTTGACATCGGGCTCCACCTTGTCGCCATGTTCGCCGAGCTGCTGTTCGGTGGCATGGACGAGCGCATCGGCGGCGTTCCTTGCCTCGACGAGGGCACGTTGCCTGGTGTCCTCCTCGGCATGGCTCTCCGCATCCTTCACCATGGCGTCGATCTCGTCATCGCTCAGCCCGCCGGAGGCCTGGATGCGGATCTGCTGTTCCTTGCCGGTCGCCTTGTCCTTGGCCGACACGTTGACGATGCCGTTGGCGTCGATGTCGAACGTGACCTCGATCTGCGGAATGCCGCGGGGCGCCGGGGCAAGGCCGACGAGATCGAATTGCCCGAGCAGCTTGTTGTGGGCCGCCATCTCCCGTTCGCCCTGGGACACCCTGATGGTGACCGCCGTCTGGTTGTCGTCAGCCGTCGAGAAGACCTGGCTCTTGCGCGTCGGTATGGTCGTGTTGCGATCGATCAGGCGGGTGAAGACACCACCGAGCGTCTCGATTCCAAGGGATAGCGGCGTGACGTCGAGGAGCAGGACGTCCTTGACGTCACCCCGCAGGATGCCGCCCTGGATGGCCGCCCCGATGGCCACCACCTCGTCGGGATTGACCCCCTTGTGCGGTTCCCTGCCGAAGAACTGTTGCACTTTCTGCTGCACCTTGGGCATGCGCGTCATGCCGCCCACGAGCACCACCTCGTCGATCTCTCCGGCCGAATACCCGGCATCCTTGAGTGCCTTCCTGCAGGGATTCAGCGTGCTCTCGATGAGGTCGTCGACCAGCGCCTCGAGCTTGGCCCGGGTCAGCTTGATCGTCAGGTGTTTCGGCCCCGACTGGTCAGCCGTGATGAAGGGAAGGTTGATCTCCGTCTGCACGGCGCTCGACAGTTCGATCTTCGCCTTCTCGGCCGCCTCCTTGAGGCGCTGCAGGGCCAGCTTGTCGGCTCTCAGATCGATGCCGTTTTCCTTCTGGAACTCCTCGGCAAGGTAGTCGAGTACCCGCTTGTCGAAGTCCTCGCCACCGAGGAACGTGTTGCCGTTGGTCGACTTGACCTCGAAGACGCCATCGCCGATCTCGAGTATCGACACATCGAACGTACCGCCCCCGAGGTCGTAGACGACGATGGTGCCGGAATCCTTCTTGTCGAGGCCATAGGCCAGCGCCGCCGCGGTCGGTTCGTTGATGATGCGCAGAACCTCCAGCCCGGCGATCTTGCCGGAATCCTTGGTGGCCTGGCGCTGGCTGTCGTTGAAGTAGGCGGGAACGGTGATGATCGCCTGGGTCACGGGCTGCCCGAGATGGGCCTCGGCGGTCTCCTTCATCTTCTGCAGGATAAAGGCGCTGATCTGGCTGGGACTGAAGTTTTCTCCCCTGGCGGCAACCCAGGCGTCCCCGTTGTCCGCCTTGACGATCCTGTAGGGGACGAGCTCCACGTCCTTGCGGGTCATCGGATCATCGAAGCGCCGGCCGATGAGGCGCTTGATGGCAAACAGGGTGGCTTCGGGATTGGTCACGGCCTGGCGCTTGGCCGACTGACCGATCAGGCGCTCGCCGCTGTCGCTGAACGCGACCATCGACGGCGTGGTGCGCACACCCTCTGCATTCTCGATCACGCGTGCACTGGACCCGTCCATGACGGCTACACACGAATTGGTAGTTCCAAGATCGATTCCGATGACTTTGCTCATGACGTCAACTCCCGGGGTTCCGGCGGGTCGGTGTCGAAGCCCGGTTTCCGGCGCTCCGCAATGACCCCCTGGTCTTCATGTCATTGTAGTGGTTGAGATATAGGTCTTACTGGCCCGCCCGCAAGACGCGGGCGCCCTTCCTCAGGAAAGATGACCGGACCTTCACGTCTGATCGTCCGCCGGCGCCTTCGCCACGCCCACCATGGCCGGACGAAGCAGGCGATCGTGAATCGTGTAGCCGACACGCATGACCTGCATGACGTGTCCGGCCGCGACATCGGCGCTCTCCACCTCGAACATCGCCTGATGAAGATTGGGATCAAAGGGCGCGCCCATGGCCTCGACCGGACGAATCCCGTGCCGTTCGAGAATGCTGGAGAATTCCTTGAGGGTCATCTCGACACCCTCGATGAGCCCCTTGCGCTCATCATCCGCCCGCGCCTCGTCCGTGACGTACTCCAGGGCCCGGGCCAGGTTGTCGGCGACCGCCAGCACATCTTCGGAAAACTGCCGCGTGGCGAATTTCCTGGCATCCTCGATATCCTTGAGGGAGCGTTTCCTGAGGTTCTCCGTCTCGGCCGCGGCCCGCAGCAGGCGGTCCTTCAGATCCGCCACCTCCTCCTCAAGCTCGGCGATCCGTGTTTCCCGATCGTCAATCGGCGCGTCGGCGGCGGCCTCTTCCGCCTCCGCTGCTCCGGCGTCAACTCCGTCAGCGCACGCTCCGGACTGTTCGGTTTCTGTTTCGGGTGTGCTTGTCATGTGTCCTTCCTGTTTACCTGTTGGCGTGGTCATCAACCCAGCAGGCGGCCGACAACCCGCGCCGTGTAATCCACCATGGGAATGATCCTGGCGTAGTTCATGCGGGTCGGGCCGATGACGCCGAGGGTGCCGATGAAGCGTCGCGATACATCGGTGACCGGAGCCACGATGGTTGCGCAACCCGACAGGCGGAAGAGGTCGTTGTCGGCGCCAATGAAGATGCTGACCCCATCAGCGTCCTGGGTGAGGTCGATGAGCTGCATCATGTGCCTTGCCTGGTCGAGCTTGTCGAGCAGCTCGCGAATGCGCTCGAGATCATCCATGGCCTTGATGTCGTCGAGCAGGTTGGCCTGCCCCCGGACGATCAACATGGCGCGCTCATCGTCGGCCCGGTCTCCCGTCCACGTCGCGATACCCGCTTCCACGACCCGCCTCGACAGGGTGTCGAGTTCCGCTTCATGGAGATTGAGTTCGCGGGTGATCTCGTCCACCGCCTCGGCAAAGGTCCGTCCCGCGAGCCGCGCCGAAAGATAGTTGCCGGCACGTACCAGGGTCGACGGCGTGACTCCGGAGGGAAGCTGGATGATGCGATTCTCCACCATGCCGTTCTCGTGGACGACAATGACGAGGGCCCGGTCGGCCGACAGGGACACGAATTCGATGTGGCGGTAGGGCGTCTCCATCTTCGGCGCCACGACAACACCGGCGTGATGCGTGAGATCCGAAAGAAGATTGGTCGCCGCTTCAAGGACCTCTTCGTAGTTGTGGCCCGCTTCCTGGCATGCCGCAACAATGGCCGCGCGGTCATCTCCCGAGGGATCCCCGACCTCCAGGAGGGCCTCGACGAAGAGTCTGAGCCCGAGATCGGTGGGCTGACGGCCGGCGCTCGTGTGGGGAGCGGCGATGAGGCCGGCATCCTCGAGGTCCGACATGATGTTGCGCACGGACGTGGCCGACAGCGTGCTCGGGAACTTGCGGGCGATCGAACGAGAGCCCACAGGCTCTCCCGTGCGGACAAACTCGTCCACCAGAATGCTGAGGATCTTGCGTGACCGGCTGTCGAGTTCCTGAATCACATGGCCCGCCGTAGTCAAGATTTGCCGCTGCCGCCATCGACAACCGAGGCGAAGGACAGTCCGCCGCTGTCCATGTAGGGACTGATGTCCCTGAATTCAACGTGTTCGGGGGGCCCCGGACACACTTCCCAAGATCGGCCGCAGGGTCTAGTTTGCAGGTCCACAGCATCCTCCTGCCCTGCCATGACCCGACCATCCGGCCGCGCCGCCGATGAGCTGCGCACGATAGAACTCCACACCGGTGCGGCCCGACACGCAGAGGGTTCCTGCATGGTGCGTTTCGGCCATACCCGAGTGCTGTGCACCGCCTCTCTCGAAGGCCGCGTTCCGGTGTGGATGAGAGGCCAGGGGCGGGGCTGGGTCACCGCGGAGTACGGCATGCTGCCACGCTCCACCCACAGTCGCACCGTGCGCGAGGCGTCGCGCGGCCGGCAATCCGGCCGTACTCTCGAGATCCAGCGCCTCATTGGCCGCAGCCTGAGGGCCGTGATCGATCCTGCCAGGCTTGGCGAACGCCAGTTCATCGTCGACTGCGACGTCATCGAAGCCGACGGCGGCACCCGCACGGCGGCCATCACAGGAGCGTATGTGGCACTCCGCCAGGCCATTGATGCCGTCCTTCCCGGCCAGGATGCCCGGCCGGTGACGGGCATGGTGGCGGCCGTCTCGTGTGGAATCGTTGCCGGTGTCGCGGTTCTCGATCTTGACTACGAAGAGGATTCCTCGGCCGAGGCTGACGCCAACTTCGTGATGACGGACCGAGGCACCATCATCGAGGTCCAGACGACGGCCGAGAGAAAGGCCTTCACCCGCGACCAGTTCAATCAGCTGTTCGATCTCGCCAGCGACGGTATCGACCACATCGTCGGACTGCAGCGATCGGCGCTGGGAACGGGTTGATGGCGCTTCCATCACACCTCGTCATTGCCAGTCACAATGACGGCAAGGTGGCGGAAATCGCCGATCTCCTGCACGGTCTCGATGTCCGCGTCTCGGGTGCAGGCGAGCTTGGCCTTGCCGTCCCGGAGGAGACCGGAGAGACGTTTGCGGCCAATGCGCTACTGAAGGCCGCAAGTGCCACGATAGCCACAGGCCTGCCGGCGCTGGCCGACGATTCCGGCCTTGCGGTCGCCGCGCTCGACGGCGCGCCGGGCATTCATTCCGCCCGCTGGGCCGGGGAGACCCGTGATTTTTCCGCCGCCATCGCCCGCCTCGAGCGCGCCCTTGCCGGTGTGCCGGCCCCCGATGCCGCCTTCCACTGCGTTCTTGCCGTTGCCTGGCCGGACGGAACGAGCCGGACCTTCTCCGGCGTAGTCGAGGGAACGCTCAGCTTCCCGCCGAGGGGAACGAACGGGTTCGGCTATGATCCCGTTTTCGTGCCGGCAGGGGATGACCTGACCTATGGCGAGATGTCGATGACCGCAAAGATGGCCACCAACCATCGCGCCCGTGCCTTCCGTGCGCTCATGGTGGCGCTGGCCTGATGGCCACCCCGGGATTCGGGGTCTATGTTCACTGGCCCTTCTGTCAGTCGAAGTGCCCCTACTGCGACTTCAACAGCCACGTCCGCGCAGCCATCGACGAGGCGTCATGGTGCCGTGCCCTCACGCGCGAAATCGCCTTCATGGCCTCCCTCACGCGCGCACACGAGGTCACGAGCATCTTCTTCGGCGGCGGAACACCGTCACTGATGGGGCCGGCGACGGTCGAGGCGGTCCTCTGCGCAATCGCCGGTCACTGGACTGCCGGAGCGGATGTGGAAGTGACTCTCGAGGCGAACCCGGGATCATCCGACGCGAGCCGTTTTGCCTGCTACCGCAGCGCCGGCATCAACCGCATCTCGATCGGTGTCCAGGCTCTCGACGATTCTGCCCTGCGCGCACTCGGGCGGCGTCATGATGTTGCCGATGCCCGCGCCGCCATCTCGGCCGGACGGCGGATCTTCGACCGCCTCTCCTTCGATCTTATCTATGGCCGCAGCGGCCAGACCATCCCCGCCTGGCGCGACGAACTGGCCGGAGCGCTCACCCTGGGCGCCGATCATCTGTCGCTCTACCAGCTCACCATTGAGCCCGGCACCCGGTTTGCGACGCTGGCAGCGTGCGGCGACCTCATCCTCCCGCCTGCCGATGCGCGGGCCGACATGCGCGACGTCACCCAGGATCTCACCCTGGAGGCAGGCTTGCCGGCGTACGAGATTTCCAATCACGCGCGGCCGGGAGAGGAAAGTCGGCACAATCTCGTCTACTGGCGTTCCGGTGAATGGGTCGGTGTCGGCCCCGGCGCCTGCGGCCGCCTCGACTCCGCACCCGGGGTCAGCATCGAGCGTCGCCAGGAACGGCGTCCGGAAACCTGGCTTTCGCGTGTCCACAATGACGGTCATGCGACCTGCGACGAAGAAACGGTGAAGGGCCTGGAGCGCCTGCGCGAGGTGCTCATGATGGGATTGCGCCTCACCGCGGGCCTCGATGGTGATGACCTCGCCCGCGCTGCCGGCCCGGACTGGTCCGACCACCTCGATGCATCGGCGCTTCGCACCCTCGTCGACGCCGGCTTCCTTCGCCGCTGCAACGGTGGTCTCGCCGCGACACCCCGCGGCCACAATGTCCTCAACGCCGTCCTGGAAAGGCTGCTGTAGGTTGCGGCAGGGAGTTCTCAGCGCATCAGGCGCCAGGATCCACCGGCGGGGTGAAGGCCGTGGGGGCGGGATCCTCGATGACCGGGCCGGTCGGGGTGATGCGCATGACGGCAAGCTGCCTTTCGGTGCGGCCGTCGCCGAGGAAGCGGAAGAGTCCGTCAATCCCGCCAAATCCCCGCCAGTCGGTGATCTGGCGTTGCCGCGGACCCGAGATGACGGCGGAAACCAGCGCCATGGAGTCATAGGCGGGTGTTACCTGATCACCCGCGGCGTAACCGAAGGTGTCACGGAAGCGGCTCAGCATGGCGCTGCGTCCGGCATCGGGCGGCACGGCGAACCACGCTCCGTTCATGACCGGTTCGCGAAACAGCGCCGGATCAGCGAGGGTATCGAGGCCAAACAGCTGGACATCACCGGCGAGAAAGCCGTGATGACCCATCCAGGCAGCGATTCTCGGCAGGAGCAGGCTGGAACCGGGAAGGAACACGGCATCGTAGGCGCGCTGGTTTCCGGCGCTAAGCAGCCTCTCGATAGCTACCTCCGCGGCGAGCCCCTCCTGGTCCTGCAACCAGGCGATGGCAAGGTCTGTGTCACCGGGATGGACAGGGGTGATGGCCAGGGTGGCCACAGCGGTATCGATATCGTTGCCTGCAGGGTCATGAAACACCTCGGCGGTCACAAATCCGCCTGCCTCGGCAACGGCTCCGCGCAGGATTGCGGCCATGCGCTCGCCGAAGTGAGACCGCGGCGCCAGCAGGGCAAAACGCACATTGCCGGTCGCCATGGCATGGCTGACAAGGCGTCTTACCTGATGGTCCGGAGCGTGGCCCATCACATGGATGCCGGCACCGCCGGCAGCGGGACCCGACGTGAGGGCAAGGACATGTCTTTCCGGTCCGGCGAGTATCGCCGCAGCCTCGTCGACTGACCTGGCCAGCAACGGTCCGATCACCGCATCGACACCGGCCGCGACGACCTGCCGAGCGGCCGCCTCCGCACCCTGGGCGGTATCCGCGACGACGAGTTCGATGTCGTCGCGACCGATGTCGAAGAGCGCCAGGGTGGCGGCATCGAGAAGTCCGCGGCCCATCCCGCCGTGCTCCCCGGAAAGCGGAACCAGGAATCCGACCTTGTTGCCGTTCGTGGTCGATTGGGTGGCGGTGCTGGCCTCCTCAGGTTCGGTGACCGGCCCCGACTCCTCCACGATGGACTCCGGTTCGCTGACAACGGCTGCCTTCTTCGGCACGGTCTGGCACGCTGCCAGAACCATGGCGACGATCATGATTAACGTTCTTGTCATTGGAGGCGATCATGCGCCGGGACGCCGGCGAGGTCCACCCGACCTTGAACACAACGGCACGATTCGCGCATTATGGGCTCATCCATCCATCAGAGGCGTCATGCCCGCCCTTCTCCTTGTCCTCATCATTGCTCCACTGCTTGGAGGATGTATCGGCCTCGCCGTGGGGGCGGTGGCCACGAGCGGAGTGTCGATTGCCGAGGAACGCAGTCTTGGCGCGCAGGTCGATGACCTGGCGGTCACCTTCGACATTTCCCAGCGTTTCACACAGTTCAACGAGACCAACGAGAACGCGCTCGCCGGTGTTTCCCTCGATGTGACCGAAGGACGCGTCCTGCTCACCGGGAACGTCGCCGAATCACACCTGCGCATAGAGGCCGTGCGCCTTGCCTGGCAGGCCGAGGGGGTCGTTGAGGTGAGGAACGAGATCGATGTCGACGAGGCCAATGCCGGAAGCACGTCGCTTGCGGATATCGCCATCTCCAACGAATTGCGCGCCCTTCTGCTGTTCGATTCCGATGTCTCCAAGATCAACTTCAACGTGGAGACCGTCGATCGCGTGGTCTACATCACGGGAATTGCCAAGGATGACGCGGAACTCGTACGCGTGCTCAACCACGCACGCACGATAGCCGGTGTCGAAGAGGTGGTGAGCTACGTCCGCGTCCTGGACGGCTGAGCCTCGATTCCATGCCGCTCGGCGTTGCCTTCCAGATGGATCCGGTCGAATCCGTCGACATCGATGCGGACACCACCTTCGTTCTCGCTCTCGAGGCCCAGGAACGCGGTCACAGGTTGTGGGTCTACCAGCCCGACGATCTGGTGTTCCGCGACGGCGCCGTCCTTGCCCACTGCCGGCCGATGGCCCTGAGGCGCAGAAAGGGAGACCATGTCAGTCTCGACGAGGCTCGCTGGCTGGACCTGGCAACGCTCGACGTGGTGCTCATGCGCCAGGATCCGCCGTTCGACATGGCCTACATCACCGCCACCCACCTTCTCGAGAAACTCCTTCCCGCCACCCTGGTTGTCAACGACCCGGCCGGGGTGAGGAATGCGCCCGAAAAACTCTTCGCGACGGAGTTTCCGGGCATCATGCCACCGACTCTGATCACCCGTTCCCTGGAGGCGACGAGGACGTTTCGTGACGAGCACCGGGACATCATCGTCAAGCCGCTCTACGGCAACGGTGGGGCCGGCGTCTTCCACATTCCCCCCGGAGACGAGAACCTTGCCTCCCTCCACGAGATGTTCACCAGCGTCTCGCGGGAGCCATTGATGGTCCAGGCCTACCTGCCGGAGGTCCGTCAGGGGGACAGGCGGATCATTCTCATCGATGGCGAACCGGCCGGTGTCATCAATCGCGTGCCGCCCAAGGGCGAGGCGCGCTCCAACATGCATGCCGGAGGCCGACCCGAGCGTGCGGCAATGACCCCGCGCGACCGCGAGATCTGCCGCATCATCGGACCGGAACTGGTGCGCCGCGGGATGATTCTGGTCGGCATCGATGTCATCGGCGACTGGCTGACGGAAATCAACGTCACGTCGCCGACGGGAATCCAGGAGATCAACCGTTTTGACGGCAGCAGACTGGAATCCAGGGTCTGGGAAGCGATCGAGAAGCGTTGCGCCGGACGGCGTCCCTGACCCGCCAGGTCAGCCGCGCAGTGCGTCGATGGCATTGAGGCCGACGATGCGTCCGCCAAATTCCGCCATGGCGTCGACAAGACACCCCCACAGATAGACCGCCGAGGCGCTGTCGAAGATCAGATCATAGGCAAGCGAGGCGCCCCGGTCGTGGCGCAGGACAATGACATTCATGCGTGCCACACTGGTCTGCGCGATGTCGTGGTCGGCGAAACGGTGGCTTCGCAGGTCGACGCCGCACATCTTCGCCATCATCGCCGCGCTGTCGTCACCGGTGACGACGAGGCGCGCACTGGCATCGGCGCGCGGAACCGGAAAGCAGACGGCATCGTCCATGGACCAGGCGTGCCCGAGACGATCGATCAGTGCCGCCTGGTCATCATCGGCGAGCAGCAGGAGTTCCCCGGAGGAAAGCCGGCAGGCCAGGGTGCCGTCCTCCTGCCGGAGAGCCCGGTTGGGTTCGGGCAGGGACACTCCCTGGTCCCGGATCCAGTCGGCCATGCCCCAGCCCTTGTATCCGGCCCGCGGCAATGCCGTCAGATCGGCGATGGCCAGGCGGGCTGCGGCGGCGGTCTCGCCGCCGACGTCTCCATAGTGCGCCGGCACGCCAAAACCGTTCATGGCGCGCCACTGGGCGCCGGCCTCTCGACAGACCCTGTAGAGATGGGATCGACGCTGGAACTCCTCGGGCCTCGTCATCGGATCTTTCCCCGGGGAGCGTACGGCGGATGGCACACAACGGTGTTCATGGACCTGCGTTCCCTGGTTCCTGACGGGCGTTCTCCGGGTCGTAGAAGGGCAATGGCACGACCCTGCAGGCAACGAACGTGTCGGGCGTGATTCTCACCCGGCGGCCGTCGACGCGCCCGGAATTGATCCTCACCTGGAAGGTGCTGCCCGGCTCGGCCTGGTCGGGCGCCACATAGGCGAGCCCGATGACCTTGTCGAGAGTCGGCGAGTAGCTGCAGGACGTCACCCTGCCGGTGATGTCCCCGTCGCGGATCACCAGGTGGCACTCCCTGGGGATATTGCCGTGACCATTGCGGGATTCGATCTCGAATCCCACCAGCTTGCGCTGGACATTGTCACGCTGGATGTCGATGGACCGCTTGCCGATGAAGAAGGGGCGCTTCTTGGCCAGCGCCCAGTCCATGTCCGCTTCCAGTGGATTGGTGAGGCCATCGGTGTCCTGGCTGACGATGATGTGACCCTTCTCCAGACGCAGAAGTCTCTGGCATTCCACGCCGAAGGGCCTGATGTCGTGATCCCTGCCGGCTTCCATCAGGGCATCCCACAGGGCCTCGCCCGAGTGCGCCGGGCAATGGACCTCGTACCCGAGCTCGCCGACGAAGCCGACCCTGAGGAGGCGGCAGGGGATGCCGGCGACGTTCGCCTGCCTGACGGCCATGTAGGGGAAGGATTCGGCATCGAGTTTCTCGTCGGTGAGGCGGGTGAGCACCGCACGTGACCTTGGCCCGGCAATGTTGACGCCGCACAGGGCGCCCGTGACGTTGGTGATGTCGACCCTGAGCCGCCACTGCGCGTTCCAGAACAGCATTTCCTGGTAGACGCCATCGACGCCGGACGTGGTGGCCGTGACGTAGTAGTGGTTCTCATGCAGCCTGCAGGCGACTCCATCGTCGGTGATGACGCCGGTCATGTCGGTCATCAGCGTGTACCGGGCGCGACCCACCAGCTGCTTTCTGTACGCCCAGGTGTACATGCGTTCCATCATGTCGGCGGCATCGGGGCCACGGATTTCGAGCCCGCCCAGGGTCGACACGTCGATCAGGCCGACCTTCCCCCGGACATGACGCGATTCGGCGTCGATCACGGCGTCCCGATCATCGCCGCCATAGTGTTCCGGACGGTACCAGACACCGGCCTGCATCATGCGGGCGCCGGCCTCGACATGGCGCCAGTGCATGGCGGTGAGGCGCTCTGGCTCGAAACTGCGGCCTGCCAGAACGCCCAGTTTCTCGGCCGTGTAGGGCGGCCTCTGTGTCGTCATTCCGGCTTCGTTGACGCTGATGCCGTTTTCCCGGGCATTGATGCGTATCGCGTTGAGCCAGGAGTGGCGGCCCTGGCTGGGACCCATGCCGCAGGTGGAGAAGCGCTTCATCAACTCGATGTGGGTATAGCCCTCCGAGACCGCATCTTTCAGATCATGGATCTGCAGGTCCTCGTCGAAATCGACGAAATCGCGGCCCTTCGGGTGTTCGAACATGGGCCAGGGATGATTCTGTCCCGTTTCACCGCGGTCGTTGCGCACCGCCGGCATCGCGGCGCCGTTGAAACCGGAGTCGCGGGCGGCCAGCCAGCCGGCGCGACGGCCTTCCTCGATCACCGTGTCGATTCGGAAACAGCCGGCCACCGACCCCGCCGCATGCATGCCTGCGGGCAGTTCGCCGACCTCGAGCATGGAGATCGTCTCGTTGTAGGGAGTCCGGCCACCGGCGTGCCAGACGAGGTTGGCGGCGGGTTGCCAGCCGACCGAGGTCACGACGGTGTCGCAGTCAAGGACATCATGCCGCGCGGCTGTCGTGCCGGGTCCGGTGATCTCCGCTATACGCGCCGCCTCGATGGTGTCCTTCCACGGGCCGGGCTCTGCCTCGACCACGGTCGATCGCGGCATGATCGGCACCCCGTGATCCGCCACCGCCACCGCCAGGTCGTGCCGTGGCATCGCAGGTCCGAGTTCAGCCACCGCGGCAATGTCGACTCCGGCGCCGATCAGATCGAGTGCGCATGCATAGCCATCGGCGTTGGCGGTGGCAATGACCGCCCGGCTGCCGGGTCTGACGCCATACCGGTTGACCAGACGCTGGGCCGCCGAACCGTACATCACCCCGGGAAGATCGTTGTTGCGGAACACCAGGGGCTGTTCCCAGGACCCGGTGGCCACGACCACGGACCCGGCCCGCACCTTGAACATGCGGTTGCCCTGGATGACGGGAATGAAGTGGTCGGTGAACCAGCCGTTGGCCGCTGCGCCGACGAGGACACGGATGTTGTCGCATCCCTCGACCGCGGCCACGAGCGTCGCCCGCTCGCGCGCGGCCCGTTCTCCCTCGGCATCGAAACGCGCATAGGTCAGCGAACCGCCCAGACACGGGTTCTCTTCGACGAGAAGCACCTCGACGGTCCCGCTGACCGCCGCCGCCTCAAGGGCCGCCGCCATGCCCGCGGGACCACCGCCGACAACGACCACGTCGGCCCAGAGGTACTGCTTGTCGTAGTAGCCGTGCGGCGTCGAGGGAATGACCGTGCCGAGACCCGCAAGACGGCGGACCACCGGCTCCCACACCTTCCATGCGCCCTTCGGGCGATAGAAGGTCTTGTAGTAGAAACCGACCGGCAGGAACCGCCCGAGGTGATCGAGAAGGCGCGCCTTGTCGTTGTCGAGGCTGCCGAAGACATTCTGCGCCTCGACCACCATGCCATCCTCGATCAGTCGCGTATCGGCCACCACATTGGGCTCATCGCCAACCTGCACGAAACTGTTGGCATCGTGGCCGGCGGCCGACAGCGTTCCCCGCGGGCGGTGATACTTGAAGGAACGCGACAGCACCCTGACACCGGCAGCAAGCAGGGCGCTGGTGATGGTATCCCCGGCGTATCCCGCGAATGCACGCCCGTCAAAGGTGAAGGAGAGCGGCTTCGACCGGTCGATCAGCTGGCCCGCCGAAGAGGGAAGGCGTCCGGGGGTCATCGTCTTTCTCCGAATTCGGCAAGGAACTCACCGGCCGGCCAGGTCCGGAGAATCTCGTCGGTGCGGGTGTCGCGTTCGGCGACGAACCAGTAGGCGGTGGGTGTGTGATACCACCACTCGCGGACGATACCCCTGGTGTTGTTCTCGAGGTAGACGTAGTCGATCCACGTGGCGTGATCGCAATCCGGTGGCGGCAGGTGCTCCACCTCGCCACCGCAGGAGAACTCCGAGATGTTGCGCGGACCGTTGAGCGGGCACGGCATGATCTTCATCGTCCGACGGCCTCCTCAGTGACCCACGCTGGCCGCGCCCTTTTCCCCGACCAGGTCGAAGTCGTGGTAGCGCTGGAGGGCAAATGGCTGAATGAGGTCCCCGACTTCACCGGTCGCCAGCATGCGCGCATTCTCCTTGCCGCACACCGGCGTGGCCTTGAACCCCCACGTACCCCAGCCGGCATCGATATAGTAGTTGTCGACGGGGGTCTCTCCCATGATCGGCGCGAAGTCCGGTGTCATGTCGGTCATGCCGGCCCATTGGCGCAGCAGCTTCACTTCGGAAATGAAGGGGAGCAGCTCCAGCATGTGCGCCATCAGCCCTTCCTTCCAGTCCAATGTCGAGCGCGTCATGTAGACCCCGTAGGGGTCCGTGGAACCGCCCATGACGAGTTCGCCGCGGGACGACTGGCTGACGTAGACGTGCAGGCTTCCCGAGACGACGATGGCGTCGAGGAAGGGCTTGAGGGGCTGGCTGACACAGGCCTGGAGCGGGACCGTCTTCAGCGGCAACCTGAAGCCCGCCATCGCCGCCACTTCACCGGACATGCCGGCCACCGCCTGCAGCACCCTGCCGGCGCGGACGGTTCCGCGGCTGGTCTTCACGCCGGTGACACGTCCCGCGTGGCCGTTGGCTCCGGTGATCTCGAAGCCCGTGACCTCCGTGTTCTGATGGATGTGGACGCCGCGCCGCGCCGCGCCGGCGCCGTAGCCCCATGCCACCGCATCGTGGCGGGCGATGGCTCCGGGAGCATGGTAGAGCGCGCCGAGGATGGGGTAGCGGACATCCTCGGAGTAATCGAGCTGCGGCACCATCTTCTGCAACTCGCCCCGCATCACGAGTTCCGATTCGATGCCGAAGTGCTTGTTGACCTCGGCTCTCCACCGCATGGTCCTGATGGCGCTGTCGGTATGCGCCAGGGTGTAGTGGCCGCGCTCCGAATAGAGGATGTTCATGTCGAAGTCGTTGGAGAGGTCCTTGTAGAGCCTTATCGACTCGTCATAGAACTTCACGCCTTCCGGTGTCAGGTAGTTGGACCGGATGATGGCCGTGTTGCGGCCCGTGTTGCCGCCGCCGATGTAGCCGCGTTCAAGCACCGCAACGTCGGTGATCCCGTGATCGACGGCAAGATAGTAGGCCGTTGCCAGGCCGTGACCGCCGCCGCCGACGATGACGATGTCGTAGGAGTCCTTCAGTTCTCCGGGTTCGGGAAAGACATCAGGGACGCTGTGACGCCGGGTGAGGCCGTACTTGAGCAGGGCGAATGGCATAGAGGATTCGCTCCTCGCAGAATCGCGGAGGTGTAAACCAGAGGCCGGACCCTGTCCATGCCGTCGACACGTTTCAGGTCGGTGTTCCCGGCAGCATCGGACCGAGATCCTCTCCGGCAAGGATATGGACGTGGAAATGGGGCACGACCTGGTGTCCATCCCGGCCCTGGTTGGTGATCAGCCTGTGACCGCGGTCACGGACTCCGAGCGCATCGCAGATCTCCGCCACGGTCCTCCAGAAGGCGACGATCTCCCCGTCACTGGCGGTGCGGTGGAAGTCGTCGTGGGCAATGTAGCGCCCCTTGGGGATGACAAGCACATGCTCGGGGGCCTGGGGTGCGATGTCCCTGAAGGCGAGCACGTGATCCTCGTCCCGGACCCTGGTGCAGGGAAGCTCGCCGCGCAGGATCTTCGCGAAGACGTTGTCGTCGTCATAAACGTCGAAATCGATCGCCATGGTCATGTTTCCCGGCCGCATCCGCTGCCTATCAAGCAGAAACCTCAATCCGCATCAAGGGCGTATCCCGCCGTGCGGACGGTGCGGATGAGTTCACCCCCGCCGGACGCATTGAGCGCCTTCCTCAACCGGCCGATATGCACGTCAACGGTTCTGTCACCGATGAACGAGTCGATGCCCCAGACCCTGTCCAGAATCTGTTCACGACCGAACACCCGTCCCGGGTTCTCCATGAAGAGCCTGAGGATGGCGAACTCCTTCGGCCCGAGGTGAATGCGCTGGCCGGCGCGCACGACACGCCGTCCGGCAAGGTCCATGACGAGATCCGAACAGGCCAGCGACTCGCCGGCCAGGGCCGGGCGAATACGGCGCAGCACGGCACGCACGCGGGCCAGCAGTTCGGAAGGCGCGAAGGGCTTGGGCACATAGTCGTCAGCACCGACATCGAGACCCCTGACACGGTCCGCCCCGTCGGCCCGTGCTGTCAGCATGATGATCGGCAGATGCGACAGGTTGCGATCACGACGGATACGCCGGCAGACTTCCAGTCCGCTCAGGGTAGGCAGCATCCAGTCGAGTATGACGATGTCCGGGTTTTCCTCTTCGGCGAGGATGAGCGCCTCGCGGCCATCGTCGCAAGTCAGGACCCGGAACCCGTCGGCCTCCAGATTGTAGCGCACCAGTTCGAGGATCGGTTCCTCGTCGTCAACGACGAGGGCGGTGGCGTCACGTCCCTCAGCTGCCGTTGTCGGCCGTCTCACCGTCCACTCCGATCACGGAATTGGCCTTGGGCCGGTCGCGGTCCGGCACCTGGCCCAGAATCATGTAAGTCACCATCTCGGCGATGTTGGTGGCGTGGTCACCGATGCGTTCGATGTTCTTGGCAATGAAGTGGACCTGGGTTCCGGATGCAATGAGCTTCGGATCGGCGATCATGTCGGCGAGGATGGCGAGAAAGACGGAACTGTACATCTCGTCGATGAACTCGTCCTGGCGCCACACCCGCTCGGCCAGATCGGCATCGCCATCCCGGAACGCGTTCATGATGTCGGTCGTCATGTTGTAGACGGCCGCACCCAGCCGCCTCAGGGCCTCGCGTTGCGGAATTCTCGAAGTGTCCTCGATGATGAGGGTGCGCTTGGAGACATTGGCCGCAAGATCGCCCATGCGCTCCAGATCGCTGGCCGACTTCAGCGCCGTCTTGATGCGCCGCAGGTCCTCGGCCATGGGCTGGCGCAACGCCACGATGCGCGTGACCAGTTCATCCACTTCGCGTTCATGGGCGTCCACCCTCTGGTCGCTGTCGATGACGTTCTGGGCAAGTGTGCGGTTGCCGTCCACAAGGGCCTGCATGGCGTTGCGGATCTGGTCTTCCACGATTCCTCCCATGGAGAGAACGCGGTTCGTGACCTCCTCGAGTTCGGAGTCGTAGGAACGGACAGTGTGCTGGACAGTCATGGGAAATCCTCAGTCAAGTGTGCTCATCCGAACCTGCCGGTGATGTAATCCTCGGTCATGGATTCGGTCGGGCTCTGGAAGAGTTCGGCCGTGCCGTTGACCTCGATCAGCCGGCCAAGGTGAAAGAAGGCGGTCATCTGCGAGACCCGTGCCGCCTGCTGTAGGTTGTGGGTAACGATGATGATCGTGTAGTTCGCCCGCAATTCGTCGATCAGTTCTTCGATACGCGCTGTCGAGATCGGATCGAGCGCCGAGCAGGGTTCGTCCATCAGGATCACTTCGGGGGCCACGGCAATCGAGCGGGCAATGCACAGGCGCTGCTGCTGGCCTCCGGACATGCCGGTCGCGAGGTCGCCGAGACGGCCGGACACTTCCTCCCACAGCCCGGCACGGCGCAAGCTTGATTCGACGATGTCGTCAAGCTCGCGCCGGTTGGCGGCAAGGCCGTGAATGCGCGGACCGTAGGCGATGTTGTCATAGACCGTCTTGGGGAAGGGATTGGGTTTCTGGAAGACCATGCCGACACGCGCACGCAGCTGCACGACATCGACGGAACGGTCACGGATATCGACTTCGTCGAGGGTGACCCTGCCTTCGGTTGTCACGCCCTCGATGGTGTCGGTCATGCGGTTGAGACACTTCAGGAACGTGGTCTTGCCGCAACCCGAGGGACCTATGAGGGCGGTGACCTGATGTTCGGGCACGTCGAGATCGATGCCAGCCAACGCCTGCTTGTCGCCGTACCACAGCTTGAGGCGGCGCGTTCTCATCTTCACGCACGGCGCATCAGGGGTGTCCTTCGACTCTACCATCTGATCTCGAACCTTTGCCTCAGGTAGACCGCCAGGCCATTCATGGCGATCAGAAACACGAGCAATACCATGATCGCTGCGGACGTCTTCTCGACAAAGCCGCGTTCCGGACTGTCGGCCCACAGGAAGACCTGCACCGGAAGCGCTGTTGCCGCATCGGTCGGCCCGGAGGGCAGGTCGACCACAAAGGCCACCATGCCGACCATGAGCAATGGTGCCGATTCTCCCAGCGCGCGGGCCATGCCGATGATCGCTCCGGTGAGGATCCGCGGCATCGCCAACGGCAGCAGGTGATGCGAGACAACCTGCACCGGCGAGGCGCCAATGGAGAGGGCCGCATCCTTGATCGAGGGCGGTATTCCCTTCAGTGCCGCCCTCGTGGTGATGATGATCGTCGGCAGGGTCATCAGGGCCAGGGTCAGGCCGCCAACGACCGGTGCCGAACGCGGCAGGTGCATGACGTTCAGGAAAACGGCAAGGCCCAGCAGGCCAAAGACAATCGAGGGAACGGCCGCAAGGTTGTTGATGTTGACCTCGATAACGTCGACCCACCGGCGCTTCGGCGCAAACTCCTCCATGAACACAGCCGCGCCCACTCCGGTCGGAAACGACACGACGAAGGTGACAAGAAGGATCCAGAACGACCCCAGGACGGCGCCGCCGACTCCGGCGAGTTCCGGTTCGCGGGAATCCCCGCTCACAAGGAAGGTCCAGTTGAAGACGGTTGCCAGATCACCGGCTTCATCGAAGGCATCGACCCAGGCAATTGTCCGGTCATCAATCAGCCGCAGTTCCTCGGGCGCGGAGCGGTCGACGTAGCCCTTGTTGAGCATGTCGACCTCTGTTGCTGCCGGGATCCACAGCTCCAGTGACCCACCGGCAAGTGACGGGTTGTCGAGAAGAGCTTCCCTCACATCGTAGATGCCCTGGTTCGACACGATGCCAAGCAGTGCACGCTGTTCCCTGCGTTCCGTTGCTTCGGGAAACCTCTCGCGCAGGGCATCGAGGATGATCATGCGGAAGTTGCCGTTCGCCGGATTCTCCACATCGATGTGTTCGTCGGAGTACGTCACCTCGAGCCGCAGCTCGGTGCCAAGGAACCCCGACCAGCCGTTGAGAACAATGGAGCCGAGCAGGATCACCAGGAAGATGCCGGTGAGTCCCAGGGCCGAGACGGACATGATCTTGAAGTTGCGTTCCCTCGCATAACGCCTCCGAAGGCGTGCGCGGGAGAAGTCGCTCTGGTGAATCGACGTCATTGGCTGAGCCATGTCAGTCATATTGTTCCTGGTACTTCTGCACCATTCGCAGCGCGACAATGTTGAGTCCCAGCGTGACCATGAAAAGGGTGAGGCCAAGGGCAAAGGCCGCGAGGGTCTTGGCGCTGTCGAATTCCTGATCGCCGATGAGGAGTGTCACAATCTGCACGGTCACGGTCGTGACAGCCTCGAAGGGGTTTGCCGTGAGATTGGCCGCAAGGCCGGCCGCCATGACGACAATCATGGTCTCTCCGATGGCTCGGCTCACCGCCAGCAGGAATCCGGCAACAATGCCGGGAAGGGCCGCGGGGATAACTACGCGCGTCACCGTCTCCTGGTGTGTTGCACCAAGACCCAGGGAAGCGTCGCGCAGGTCGGCGGGTACCGCAGCGAGGGCATCGTCGGTCAGCGACGAGACAAAGGGAATGATCATCATTCCCATGACCAGCCCCGCCGCCAGGGCGCTTTCCGACGCCACGTCGAGTCCAAGGCTGATTCCCGCCTGGCGCAGCGCCGGCGCAACGATGAGCGCGGCGAAGAAGCCGTAGACCACCGTGGGAATGCCGGCGAGAATCTCGAGCATCGGCTTGGCCACCGCCCGGTGGCGCGGATCGGCGTACTCGGCCAGGTAAACTGCCGAAAGGAGTCCGACAGGTCCGGCCACGAGCATCGCGACGAAGGTGACGAGAAGTGTACCTGTGAAGAGGGGGATCGCACCGAAGGCCCCCGAAGAACCCACCTGGTCTTCCCTCAGGGCGATCTGCGGACTCCATTTCACACCAAACAGGAAGTCGAGGATCGGCACCTTGTCAAAGAAGCGGATCGCCTCGAAGAGCACCGAAAAGACAATGCCGGCGGTCGTCAGGACGGAAATCGCGGCCGCAGCAAGGAGCACAATGAGAAGCACACGCTCAACCGGCTGACGGGTCCGCCGGGAGACATCGATCCGGCGCATCGCGATCCCGGACGCAATGAGGCCGATACCCAGTGCCGCGCCAAACCCCACCCAGTGCTCGAGAAGGCTCAAGCGCCTGAAGGAGGCGGCCGCCGCTTCGAGTTCCGGAGTCAACTCGATCGTCGGAACACCGCCGGCAGCCAGCGTCTCGGCATCGTTCAGGAATCGCTGCAGCACGGGAGCGGAAGCCTCCCGGAGTTCGCCGGGCAGCGCGGCGACAATGGTCCTGTCGATCATCCAGTCACCGACCAGGAGAATCAGGAACCAGAGGGACACCGCAGGCAGGCCACAGGCCAGCGCGACATACCAGCCGTGATAGACCGGACGGGAGTGAAGGGCGGATGTCCGGCCCCCGGTGACGCTGACCGCTTTCCTTTGCCCGAAAAAGAAGGCTGCTGCCGCAAGACAGATCAGCGCCAGGGTGAGCATCATCTGGGTCACGGTCCGGTCACTCTCCGGCGTGTGGTGGAATCATCCGGGCAAAGGAAACTGCCGGGGACCGGTTGCAGGCCCCCGGCAGCTCGAGGATCACACTCAGAGTATCACATGCTGAGGGGCGTGGCGGAACTCGCCGATGCCGCCATGGCCGCCCTATCATGGTCGGCAAGCGGGATCAGGCCCTTGTCCGCAAGGTAACCGAAGGGACCCCAGGCGTCTTCGCTGGTGAACTCGGCCACGAACTCGGCGATTCCCGGAACGACACCGATGTGGGCATTCTTGACGTAGAAATAGAGCGAACGCGATACCGGATAGTCGCCGGTGGCGATGTTGTCGAACGTCGGCTCGACACCGTCCATCATCGATCCCTGGATCTTGTTGATGTTCTGATCGAGGAAGGAAAATCCGAAAATGCCGAAGGCGTCCGGATCGGCCTCGAGTTTCTGGACGATCAGGTTGTCGTTTTCTCCGGCCTCGATGAAGGCGCCGTCCTCGCGAATCGAGGCACAGATGCTCTCGAAGCGTTCTTCATCCGACTCCTCGATCATGGTTACGGCTTCGAAGTGCTCGCATCCTTCCTCCATGACGAGTTCGACGAAGGCGTCACGCGTGCCGGATGTCGGCGGCGGGCCCATGACCCTGATGGCGACGGCGGGCAGTGAATCGTTGATCTCGCTCCACATCGTGTAGGGGTTGGCGACGATGTTGCCCTGCGTATCGGGAACTTCGGCCGCAAGGGCCAGCCAGAGATCCGGAATGTCGATGGAGAGCCGGTCCGCGTCACGCGAGTTGCCGAGCACGATCCCGTCGAAGCCGATCATGACCTCGGTGATTTCCGTGATGCCGTTTTCGGCGCAACGCTCGACCTCGCTCGACTTGATGCGGCGCGAGGCGTTGGTGACGTCCGGATGCTCGAAACCGATGCCGGCGCAGAAGAGCTTCAGTCCGCCGCCCGAACCGGTCGACTCGACGACGGGTGTCGGAAACTCGCTGTTTCGGCCGAACTGCTCGGCGACGGCCGTCGAGAACGGAAACACGGTCGACGAACCGACGATTCTGATCGTGTCCCGCGCGTCCTGCGCGGTCGCCGCAACGGCCGTCAGGGTACTGACGCCTGCGGCAAGGACAAGATTCAACACTCTGGACTTCATGTCACGGTCTCCCATGGGTTGACGGTTGGGGTGCATCGGCATGCACCCTAGGGAGACTTCATGACATTTTCGTGAAACACGGCAGGCAGCCACACCGTGAAGACGGAACCCTTGCCGGGAGTGCTCGCCACGTGCAGTTCGCCACGGTGACGCGAGAGAATGTGCTTGACGATGGCAAGGCCGAGTCCGGTTCCACCGCGTTCGCGGCTGCGCGCCTTGTCGACACGGTAGAACCGCTCGGTCAGCCGCGGCAGGTGATGAGCCTCGATCCCGTCGCCCCGATCGGTGACGGAAATCCATGCCAGCCGGCCGCGCGCGACCCGCAGGTGATCGGGCGGCCTGTCCGCAACGCCGGCGGCGAGGCTGACCACGGTACCCTGCCTGCCATAGCCGATGGCGTTGGCGATGAGATTGTAGAGGGCCTGTTCGATCTCGTCCTCGTCACCGCGCACCGCCGGCATGGACTCGGGGATGTCGAGATCGATGGTCATCGAACGTCGGTCGGCTTCGAAGTGAAGCGTGGATGCGAGGCGGCAAAGCAGCGGGGCGATGGTGACCTCCCCGTTGGGCTGAGAGTGTTCCCGGATCTCGATGCGCGACAGCGACAGCAGGTCCTCGACCAGGTTTGCCATGCGCCTGCCCTGTGCTTCCATCATCGCGAGGAACCTGGCACGCGAGTCGGCATCGTCCCTTGCCGGACCCTGCAGTGTCTCGATGCAGCCGATGAGCGTGGTGAGCGGCGAGCGGATCTCGTGGCTGGCATTGGCCACGAAATCCACGCGCATCTGCTCGGTCCTGCGAGCCCCGGTGACATCGTGGCAGACCACCATCAGCGCCGCATCGCCCATGCCTGCGGGCAGCGGTGCGACATCAAGGACAAGGTGGCTGTCGACGTGGTCCCGGGTCACGACGACCTCCACGACACTGGAGAGACCGTCGCCAAGACCTGCCGCGATGGCGCCGTCGAAACCGGGATCCCGCAGGATCCTGGAAACGTGCTGCCCGGCCCGGAGATCGCCGAAGACCCGGTCCGCCGCACCGTTGAAACGCACCAGTTCGCTCTCGTTCGAGACCAGCAGGACAGGAGCGGTCAAGGCATCAAGCAGGTGATCGTTGTCCCTCGCCAGGCCGACAATGCGCGTGTCCCGTTCATCGAGAGCGTGGCTCACGGCGTGCAGGACGGACTGCAACTGCGGAGCAAGTGGTCCACGGCGCAGCCCGGGTGGCTCCAGGTCAGGCAAGCCGCTCCGCCGGACAATCCACGACCTGATGCTGTCCACGCCCGAAACGAGGGGCCACACCAGCACCACGCTCATCACCGCCAGAACGGCAAATCCGGCAGCGGCCGCCGCCACGGCGAGTTCTCCGGTCGCCACGAGGACAAGGAATATCCCCGCCTCGACAAGGACCAGGGGCACAATCAGGCCCATGACGGGCCACTCATGGACCCCACCGGGCGCCGCAGGTCATCAGTCCTCGATGTCGATGGCCGCCATGGCTGCCATGTTGAGGAGATCGTTGACCGTCGCCCCCAGGCGGACAATCTGGACCGGCTTCTCCAGACCGAGAAGAATCGGCCCGATCACGCGCGCGCCATCCATCGCCTCGACCAGCCTGTAGGAAATGTTGGCGGCGTGAAGATTGGGCATGATGAGAACGTTTGCCGGACCGCTCAGTGCGATGAAGGGGTAATAGTCCAGCACGTTCTGGTCGAGCGCGGTGTCGCCCGCCATCTCGCCGTCGACCTCGAAGTCGACCTCGCGTTCCTTGAGGATGCGCACGGCTTCGCGCAGATGGCCCGTCCGCCGCTCACCGCGGCTGCCGAAATTGGAAAACGACAGCAGGGCGACCCGCGGTTCGACTCCCAGCGCGCGCGCCTTGGCGGCTGCCTGGACCGTGATGTCCGCGAGGTCCCGGGCCGACGGCTCCTCGTTGATGGTGGTGTCGGCCAGCAGCAGCGTGTGCTGGGAAGAGACGAGGATGGTCATGCCGAAGACAATCTGGCCGTCGCCGGCCTTCAGCGCCCTCTGCACATGGGAAAGAGCGCCCGGATAGGATCGGGTCAGACCGGTGACCATGGCATCGGCATCGCCCGTCGCCAGCATGGCCGCGGCGAAGACATCGCGATCAAGGTGGATCCAGCGCTGGCAATCGCGCAACAGCGCACCGCGGCGCTGCATGTGGGCATAGACGTGATTGACGTACTGCTCGGTATCCACGGCACCCGCATTGGCGATCTCGATGCCGCCCGGGCTGACGCCGAGCGTCTCCATCTTCGCCTGGATGTGCCGCTCCCTTCCGACGAGGACGGCGCTGCCCAGTCCCTGATCACGCCACAGGGCCGCCGCCCGGATGGTCTTTTCCTCCTCGCCTTCGGCGAACACGATCCGCGCCTGACGCTGACGCACGGTCTCGAAGATCTCGTGCATGCGCCCGGCAACCGGAGAGAGGAGGCCGGAGAGACGGGCCTGATAGGCCTCGGTATCGATGATCGGCCGTCGCGCCACGCCCGTATCCATGGCCGCCCTCGCCACACGCGACGGCACCCGCGATATGAGACGGGGATCGAACGGCTTGGGAATGATGTAATCCGGCCCGAAGCGCAGGTAGCCACCGGCATAGGCTGACGCCACCTCGTCCGGCACGTCTTCCCGCGCCAGGGAGGCAATCGCCTCGGCGGCGGCAATCTTCATGGCGTCGTTGATCGTCGTCGCCCGCACATCCAGTGCGCCCCTGAAGATGTAGGGAAATCCGAGGACATTGTTGATCTGGTTGGGATAGTCGGAACGACCGGTCGCCACGATGGCATCCTCGCGGACCCTCTGGACATCCTCGGGCAGGATCTCCGGATCCGGGTTCGCCATGGCGAAGATGATGGGCCGTGCGGCCATCGACGTGACCATGTCCCCTGTCACCGCATCCTTGACCGAAACGCCGAGGAAGATGTCCGCCCCTTCCATGGCATCCTCGAGCGTTCTCGCGGAGGTCTCGACGGCATGGGCCGACTTCCACTGGTTGATGCCCTTTTGCCGTCCCTGGTAGACCACGCCGCGCGAATCGCACAGGATGGCGTTGTCATGGGGCAGGCCGCGTGCCTTAATCAGTTCAAGGCAGGCAATTCCGGCGGCGCCGGCGCCGTTCACCACCACCTTGCAGTCGGCCAGTTCCTTGCCGGCAATCTCCAGGGCGTTGATGACACCGGCAAGGCAGATGATGGCCGTGCCGTGCTGGTCATCGTGGAAGATCGGAATGTCGACGAGTTCCCTCAGGCGCTGCTCGATGATGAAACACTCCGGGGCCTTGATGTCCTCGAGATTGACACCGCCGAAGGTCGGGCTGATGAGTTTCACCGTCTGAATGATCTCATCGACATCCTCACTGTCGATTTCGATATCGATGCCGTCGACATCGGCGAATCGCTTGAACAGGACGGCCTTTCCTTCCATGACCGGCTTGGCGCCAAGAGCGCCGAGATTGCCCAGCCCCAGCACTGCCGAACCGTTGGAGATGATGGCGACAACATTGCCTCTCGAGGTGTAGTCGAAGACGGTTGCCGGTTCCCGGTGGATCTCTAGACAGGGCGCGGCGACCCCCGGAGAGTAGGCGAGCGAGAGGTCCCGAGCCGTGTTGAGCGGCTTGGTCGGCGTGATCGCCAGCTTGCCGGGACGCCCCTCCGCGTGGAACTTGAGGGCATCGATGTCACTGACCCTGACCTGATCCGCCATGGAATGCGCCGCTTCTTCCCCTTGAACCACGAAGCGTAGCCTCACACCGACCGGTGATAAAGCAGCCAGACTGCTTCATGATGAAAAGGATGCATGACGACCCCTTCCATCCGCGCCACTACAGGGACGTGCGCCGTCCGGTCCGGGAGGCCTCGACACTACCCGCCTGGTGCTACATCTCCGAAGCCTTCCTGCGGCGCGAACACGAATGCATCTTCTCGCGCGCCTGGCTCTTTGCCGGGCGTCTCGAGGAGATTCCCCGGGGAGGATCGCGAACGGTCGAGACGGCCCGAGGGAAGATCATCCTCGTCCGCGACCCTGCGTTCGGCGCGTTCGGCGACGCCGACCGACTCCATCGGATTCGCGCCGCGGTCTGGGCCGGATTTGTCTTCGTCTGCTTCTCGCGCCGGACAGCCGGCCTGACGGCCTGGCTCGGGGACATGACACAGCGTCTTGCAAGTCACCGCTTCGCCGAATTCCGCGTGGTGCGCCGGCGTCACTACACGGTCCGGGCCAACTGGAAACTCATCGCCGAAAACGCCATGGAGGCCTATCACACCGGGACCGTTCACGACGATTCGCTGGGTGCCCAGGCGTCCCGGGATCTCGTCACCCGCGGTCACTGGGACGCCATCCAGGTTTTCGGCGAGGCCTCGGTCGCCGTGCTGCCCGGACAACCTGCACCCTTTCCTGCCGTCCCGTCGCTGTCGCGAGAGGCGCGGGCCGGCACCTTCTTCACGACACTTCACCCGAACACCCAGTTCGCCTGTGCCCAGGACAGCATGTGGTGGCTCCATTACCGCCCGCTCACGCCCGGCCTGACCCATCTCGAGGTCGGACAGTGTTTCCCGCAGACCACCACGCGCCGGGATGATTTCGCTGAAGGATCAAAGGCCTATTTCCATCGCTGGGACACCGGCATTGACGAGGACAATGCCATCTGCGAGGTCCAGCAGGCAGGGATCTCGTCTCCCTTCCACCGGCCAGGCCGCCTCTCGCTGCGTGAGCAGGCGGTCCATCGCCTGAACAACTGGATCGTCGACCAGACCATCGACGACGGCCACGCGAGGCGCCGCATTGACGCTCCCCAGTGAAGCCACTAGAACCAGCAACGGAGAGGTGGCCGAGCGGTCGAAGGCGCTCCCCTGCTAAGGGAGTATGGGTCAAAAACCCATCGAGGGTTCGAATCCCTTCCTCTCCGCCGATCCCTCACTCTCAAGGACGCGCACAGCGACCCGCTACCATCGAGGGTCGTCCCGCACAAGGCTGGCCGGGACATCCGCGATCGAGTTCCCTGCCGTCGACGGGTTGGTCACACGATGGTCAGTTCGCGCGGGTACTCTGTCAGGTATTCGAAGCCGTGATTGGTCACCACGATCGAGTCGCCGATCCGACCTCCGAAGTCGCCTGGCACGGTGATTCCGCCGTCCACTGCGAAGGTCATGCCGGCTTCAATGCGGGTCTTGTCCCCCCGCTTGAGTTGAGGCTGCTCAAGGAAGGAGTAACCGATACCCCGCCCTGTTCGGTAGCCGGGATCGAATCCGGCTGACCGATAGACCTCCTCGGCGGCGGCATGGACGTCGTCCGCAATCGCGCCTGGCCGTACCATCGATAATGCCGCCTGCTGCGCCCTTACGGCAGTCTCGTAGATCCGCGCGTGGCTGTCTGTAACCGACCCCAGGAAGAATTCACGATCGAAACCGAGCTTGAACTGCTTGAAATTGGCCACCCCGCAGAAACAGAAATAGACGGGATCGCCCTTCTCCAGTTTCTTGACCGTCGAACGGCGGTGGACCATGCAGGTGTGGCGACCCGATTGCATGATTTGCAGGTTGTATATCGTCGGCGAGACAAATCGGTCCGAACCGTCATTGTCGAGAAACTCCGCCGCCTTGCGCGTTCCCCCGGCGATCACGGCGAGCGCCACCTCGTACTCCGGCACGCCCACGGCAAGTGCCTCTCGCCCGGCCTGGCACATGGCGACCGCGACCATACCGGCCTGACGCATGACAGCAATCTCGTTCGGGCTCTTGATCATGCGCATGTCGGAGAGAATCGCCGTGCCGTCCCTGATCGACGCTTGCCCCGCCCCCCGCCGCAAGACCTCGATAATGCGCGGGTGGGTCTTGTCGGCCTCGACTGCTATGACGCGGTTCGCAGGATGGCCCGCCAGGTCCGCGAGGTGCCCCATCCATTCGCCGTCGATACCGTCAGTCCACTCGCGCACCTCGGCAATCCAGCTCATGGCACGGCCCATGTCGGCTTCCATCGCCGGGGTAATGAGAGTGGGATCGCCTGTACGGGGTAGAACGACCACGGTGGCCCGGTCGAACTCCATCCCGAGGTAGCCGCAAAATCCGGACAGGTAGTAGACGGAGTCGGGGTCTGCGACGACGAACAGGTCAATTCCTTCGTCGGCCATCCGGCGCTGGAGTTCTGCCGCACGGTCTACCAGATCATCATGCACGGGAATTCCTCACTTGCTGCAATGAGATTGTAACTTTTTCGAATCTGATGGCTTGTCAATTGACCGAGGTACAGCCGTGCAGCGATTGGCGACATCATTACAGCCGGTTCAGCAACACGCGGGCTTTCCCGTGTTCATCGCACAAGTTGGCCACATCCCTGTGGAGAACGCTGTCCCGAAGCTACAAGGCAATATCGGCAAGCTTCAAGATACCCCTCGAACGATCCGGTGTTTCTCCCAAGGGGGCGCCGCTTGTGACGCTCTCGTCATTCCCCGGCCGGTATTCCAGTCCGGTTGTTTCACTATCAGCGTCCAAGACTGTATCGTGGGTCGCGCGTCGCTTCCTTGCTCATTTCACCGCTGGTCCGGCTTATCTCCGGCAGATGATCCAGAGCCATGAGGGCATGTTTTCCTTTGGCTAGAGCCGTCGATGTGGGTACGTCATGGAGGTCTGCAATGCGCTGGATGAATGACTTCTGGTGCGGCTTGCCGTGTAGGGATGTTGTCAATGTTCAGCAGGACAACGCCCTCTCGCACAGGGAAACGGATCCGTACCAGCGACTATCAATGAACGCCGCGAGAGATGAGGTGGTGGCTCAGTCGCTGCGTTGTGCATGGTTTGGGAGATTCAGGGTGCGGACTTCGGGGCTTGCGACGACGGCATGCAGATGGACTGCAGCGGTTCTTGTGACCTGGGCTTTGCACGTTGCTCTTGTCTCTCCCGCAGCAGCACAACCGTCGTGCACCGACTGGAACACCAATGCCTTCTTTGAAGACGCCGCGGCAACCGATGTGGTGCGCTGCCTGTCGACAGGGGCCGACCCGGGAGCATGGGGTGACAATGGATGGACTCCTCTGCACTGGGCCACCGCAAACGGTACGACGGTTTCGGTTGTCGAGGCGTTGCTGGACGCTGGAGCCCACCCGGGGGCTGCGGCCAGATCAGGAGAGACCCCTCTGCATCTGGCGGCGGCGCACAGCCCTTCGGTTGTCGAGGTGCTGTTGGACGCCGGTGCTTATCCGGATGCGCCGGACTACCACGAATTGACGCCCCTTCACTGGGCCGCGGCAAACAACGCAACTCCTGCGCTCGTCGAGACCCTGCTGGACGCGGGCGCCGACCCGGAGGCAGTGTCTCACGAGAATGGCACGCCCCTGCATCTGGCGGCGGCATTCAGCCCGTCGGCCGTCAGGGTACTGCTGGATGCAGGCGCCGACCCGGAAACACGGGACCGTTCAGGTTGGACACCCCTGCACGCAGCGGCGGCGTTCGGCACGACTCCAGCGATCGTCACGATGCTTCTGGACGCAGGCGCCGACCTGGAAGAACGCCATGACGGTGGACTGACGCCTCTGCACGTTGCGGCGGTGTACAGCAGAACTCCTTCGGTTGTCGCCGCTCTCGTGGACGCCGGTGCCGACCTGGAGGCGCGGGACGAGGGCGTACCGACGCCCCTGCACCTGGCCGCCCGGTACAACACAACTCCGGCAATCATCGAGACGTTGGTGGACGCCGGAGCCGACCTGGAGACACGGGATGAAGGCGGCGAGACGCCTCTGCACACGGCTGTCTCGAACAACGTGACTCCAGCGATCGTTGCGGCGTTGGTGGATGCCGGAGCCGACCTGACTGCGTGGGACAACTCGACGTGGAGGCCTCCGCGGACGCCTCTGCACACGGCTGTCTCGAACAGCGCGACTCCGGCGGTTGTCGAGGTTCTTCTGGACGCCGGAGCCGATCCGAATACTTCGGATGGCAATGGACAGACACCGCTGCATCTGGCGATGCAGAACAAGTTCGATGCCGCTTCGATCGTCGAAGCCCTGCTGGATGCAGGCGCCGACCCGAACGCGCGGGACCAGAACGCAGACACGCCGCTGCACGATGCAGCCGCGAGAAGTCATAGGGTCGTCGTGTTCATGCATGACGCAGCCGCAAGAAGTCGCAGGGTCGTTGCGGCACTGCTGGACGCCGGAGCCGATCCGGGAGCACGCAATGAAGATGGAGAGACGCCTCTGCATCTGGCGGCTGCATACACCGAAACCGCCCCGGTCGTCGCGGCGCTGCTGGACGCCGGAGCCGATCTGGAGGCTCGGGATGGAGAGGGATGGACGCCCTTGCATCGGGCCGGAACATCCACAACCGCCCCGGTCGTCGCGGCGCTGGCAGACGCCGGAGCCGATCTGGAGGCACGGAATGGAGAGGGGTGGACGCCCCTGCACCGGGCCGCGGCATTCGGCACAACCCCTTCGGTGGTTGCGGCAATGCTCGACGCCGGAGCCGACCCGGAGGCCAGGACGGCGACTGGCGAGAGTCCATGGAATCTCATCGGGGAAGACTCCCTTCTCAAGGGAACGGCCGTGTACCGGCGGCTCGAAGAGATGCGCCAGGCAGTTCCTCCGCGTGATCGGGCGTCCGCGAGCATGCCGGCCATGGTGGCCGATTGCGACTTGTGGAACACGCAGGAGTTCTTCGAGACCGCGACACTCGAGACGGTGACCACCTGCCTCGATTCCTATGCAGACCCGAATGCGAGCGATCGCAATTTCAACACCCCTCTGCATCATGCGATCGAGTTCAGTGAGGACCGCGCCGTCATCGACGCTCTGATCGCTGCCGGGGCCGACCCGAATTCCGGTGACGTAGACGGCAACACCCCTCTGCATCATGCGATCACGTTGAACAGTGACCCTGCCATCCTCCATGCTCTGCTCAACGCCGGAGCGGACCCGAACGACCCGGACGTCTTCGGCGCTGCCCCGCTGCATCTTGCGGCGACATGGAACGAGGACCCTGCCGTCATCGACGCTCTGCTCAACGCCGGAGCGGACCTGAATGCACGCGACAGGGGCAACGTCACAGCTTTGCATCTGGCGGCAGCTCACAATCAGAACCCCGCCGTCATCCACGCTCTGCTCGACGCCGGAGCCGATCCAAATGCCCGCGGCGAATTGAACCGGACCCCTCTGCATCGGGCGGCAGGCAACAACGAGAACCTCGCCTTCATCCATGCTCTGCTCAACGCCGGGGCCGATCCGAATGCCCGCGCCGAGAACGGCAGCACCCCTCTGCACATGGCGGCCGGCTACAACCCGAATCCCGCCGTAACCCACGCTCTGGTCGCCGCCGGAGCGGACCCGAATGCCCGCGCCAAGTACGACGACACCCCTCTGCATGAGGCGGCGCAGTTCAACGTGAATCCCGCCGTCATCGGCGCCCTGGTCGCTGTCGGGGCAGAACTGCATGCCCGCATGGATATCTACGACCATACGCCCCTGCACCAGGCGGCCAGCGACAACCTGAATCCCGCTGTCATCGGCGCCCTCGTCGCCGCCGGCGCTGACCCGAATGTCCGGGGTGAAGAAGGCGGCACTCCCCTGCATTGGGCGGCCATGGACAACTGGAACCCCGCCGTCATTCACGCTCTGGTCGCCGCCGGAGCGGATCCGAATGCCGGCGACAGTGAGAACAGCACCCCCCTGCATTGGGCGGTGAGGTCCACTGATCATCCCTCCGTCATCATCGAGCTTCTGAAGGTGGGCGCCGATCCGGCGGCGCGGAACCACGCAGGAGCGACACCTCTGGGACTGGCGACCTCGTGGTTCTTTGCCCCGAACCGAACACCCGCTGTGATTGAGGCACTGAAGCGCGCTGCGTCCGGCATCCAACCATAGTCTCACTTGCCGACCACAGTCGTCGCGGCTGAGGGTACTGTTGCAGTTTGAGACTACGAGCGCCGTGCCTCCTCAATGCGGCGATGCGTCTTCATCTCTTCCGCCTCCGTTGATGACAACCAGGCATGTGAACGGTCCCTGTGATGCCGACGAGACCCACCGCATGAACCGGCACCTGGGTCAGATCCCGATCGTTGATGTCAACACGCTCCTGATCACGGGACCTCCAGCAGGAACTCGCGCGCAAAGAGCGGGCATGCACGGGCGGCAGGTCATGTCGTGCCAGAGAGCGTCCGCACCCGAAACCGTTCCGGGGTCGAGCGGATCAACGCCCGTCGCAAGGGCGAGTTCCGCGCCTGCCATGTGCGGTATCCCTGCCCTGACGAATGGTGCAGCTCTCCGGGACATCGCTGGTTCGCTTGGCGGCGGCTCCGAGACCCAGGACCGTCCAGGCAGCATCATCGAACTCGTCTGGATGTCTCCCCGCTCGGAAGATCTCGCAAGAGGCCCGGATATCCCAAGATTCCATAATCTGTGCTGCGGTATCGATGAATTCCTGACGTCGATCGTGCGACCATGAAGCGGCGTTGCCGCCATTCCCGGCCCACCCCTGACGGATGCACGACATGATCGATCTCAGTCCTCCCTCCTATCCCGACCTCATCTTCCGTACGCTGTCGAACTTCGCATGGCCCGACGGGGCCGCCTGCGGCGTGATCCTTGCCTGGCACGTCGATGGCGAAGCGGGGCCGATGGCCTCGGATCGCAGCGTGGTGAACCATGTCGCGGCGATTTCCGAGGCGGCCTACGGGTTGACGACGGCCATGCCGCGTATCCTCGACCTGCACCGCGACCTCGGGGTTCCGGGGACCTTCTTCGTTCCGGCCCACGTAGCCGAGCGTCATCCGGCGGTCATGGAGGCCATCGTCGGTGACGGACACGAGATCGCCCACCACGGCTACATGCACGAGAACGTCTTCGGTCTGGCCGAGGCCGACGAACGCGCCCTCTTCGGACATGCAACCGCGATCCTGCAGCGCATCACCGGCCGGCGCCCCAGGGGCTGGAGCGCGCCGGGCTGGGGGGTGACGGAGCAGACCCTGTCGATCATGGCCTCCATGGGCATGGCCTACGATGCCAGTCTGATGGAACGCGATGTGCCGCACATGGTGGACACCACCGCCGGCTCAATCGTCGAGTTGCCGATCTCCATGGTGCTCGACGACTGGGCGCTGTTCGGTTCTTCGCTCTACGGCGGGGGCGTCAGCAGCCTGACAAGCGCAGCCCGGGCCGAAGCCATCTGGCGCGAGGAATTCGATGGTCTGCGTCGGTTCGGCGGTCTCTTTCAGACCACGTTTCATCCCAACCTGATGGGTCGGCCGGGCCGCCTGGTCATGCTTGAGCGCCTGTTGCTGGGCATGCGAGCATGCGACGGAGTCTGGTGGGGCACCTGCGAACAGGCGGCGGATCACGTGCGAAGGCTTGATGTCGAAGGGCAGACCAACGCGTGATGCGACTCTCGCCAGGCGCTCGGGGTCGATGGGACGATGCGAGGCAGACCGTGAACGAACTGATCGATTTCCTTGTGGTGGCGAGGCGCGAGACCTACGCGATCCCGGACGGCACCGACGTCGGCGACGGGACCCGGCACATGCTCTTCGACTCGAGACCCTGGCGATACCGCGACCGCTACGCCGGAACCAACCCCTACGGTGGCCACGAGATCGTGTGGCGTGACGGCGCCGTCGTCTGGATGCAGAACTACATGGCCGAGATTCTCAGCGACCTGCGGCCCATGGATGAGATCTACAGCTTCCAGCGCGAAGTGCTCGCCCAGCCCGACCGCGATCACCTGATGCGCGGCCCGGCGCAGTTCGTCCGTGGTTCGTACTGCTATGCCAACAGCGTCGAGGGCACCCTTGCCCGTTTCAGCGGGATCGAGACCATCACGCATGACGGGACACCCGTCTACCGCATGATCTTCCATGGCGGTGTCGTCGGCTGACGGCCCCCGCACGAAACCCTTCGAACCAAGGGTGCGCGGGTCGTGCTGCCGACGGCGAGTGGCGCAGGGTCACGGCCCTTCAGGGTGACCGCACAAGGTGGTGTTTCCCCGGGCCGACAACCCGGCAGGCGAGATAATCGCAGACAACCTCGCTGTAGGCAGGAATGCGAGCGATCATGCCGGAGCGGGCGTAGGTCGCGAGGTTGCGCTTCCAGCGCTCCGGATCGGTGCTGACGGCGTGGTCCAGCCCCGCGTCGCCCGCGACAAGCGGGAGCATCATCTCGAGAATGCGGCGATTCTCGGCGACATCCCCGTGCTCCCTTGAACGGGCGGCAACCAGCCGGGCGCAATCGTCAAGGTTGGTCATGGCCTTGAGCCACCCCTGCCTGCAGGCGACAAGGAAGCGAGCGAGCGCCTGGCCATGCGCGGCGATCACGGCGTCGGTCGTGAACATCATCTGCGCCCAGGGCCGCAGATCATGGTGGCGGATGGGAATGAGGCGCGTGGCGTGGCCAAGGCGCCTCAGTTGGTGGGGCTCCGTCGTGGCATAGCCCTGGACGGCGTCGAAGGTGCCGTCGAGGAGCTGGTCGAGTGTCCAGCCTGAGACCGTCGTCTCCATGAGGCCGGGATCGATGCCATAGAGTTCCAGGACCGTTTCCAGGAGATGGATGCCGTCGCGGTGCATGGCAATCCGGCGCCCGGCGACATCCGCGAGACACTCCATCCCTTGTTCGGGCAGCGTGACGAGGTGGATTGGCGAATCCTGCATCGTCGCACCGATGGCCTTGACCCCTTTCCCGGCCGCCACGGCACGAACGATGAGATTGTCCTCCATGCACCCCACACAGCATTCACCGACGAGCACAAGATCGAGAACGGTGGTGTCGGGGTTCTCCTCCGGCGGCACCAGACGCACATCGAGGCCTTCCTCAGCAAAGAGGCCCTCCTCCTGGGCCCAGATCAGCCCCGCGAACTGACAGTTGACGCTCCAGTCGAGATAGAAGTCGAGGGCAAGCGTCATGCCGTCTTCTTCCCGCGCCACGTTGCAACGCCAGCGGGCGTCGTCATTGCGAGACGGGCTGGAAGTAGATGGCGAGAAACTCGTGGTCTTCCGAGGGCCGACCGAAGTAGTCGACATGATCGGCCCGGAAGGCCTCCAGGCTCACGCTGCCGTCCGCGGCCGGATCACGCTGCCACAGCCTGTCGGGGATCTCTCCCCAGGTGCAGAGTTCGACACCCGTGATCCTGATTCGGCAGCGGGGGGTCCCTTCGGCGTCGTGGACCGTGTAGACCGCACCGCAATGAATGGCCGTGTTGTAGGAATCAAGCCCTTCACTCCACTCCAGCGGTCGTACGGTCGCCGTCTTGACGCCCGCGACAATCTGCTCGATCAGCACGGAATCGTTCCATTGCATGCGGTGCTCGCTCATCGTTGAAGCTCTCCGTATCGCGTGTGCCCGGCTCGTCGAGGGCGAAGTCTGCCGCGGCGAACCTGCGCTCTCAACCGCCTTGAGCGGGCCGAGGCGTCTTGCTATCCGCTGCTTCACCGCTCACCGTTGGTTTTCGCAGGTGGGTCCCGGGACCATCTGCCCCCTGACTTTCATCGGTGACGATCAGGATGGCGGAACCTGTACACGCCGGACTGTCGCTTGCGGACCGCTTCAGGGCAACCACGGCAGTCCGGACGCTTTCCTTGTCCTCCACGACAACACGCTTTAGGGACGGGACGAGGAGGACGCATGACACCCAGACAGCGTCGACGGGGCCTGATGGCCTGCATCGCGGCGACCGTCACGGTGACCGTGACAATGGGCCTTACCATGCCGTTTCTCGGCATCTGGCTCGAGAATCAGGGCGTTCCGATCTGGCTCAACGGCCTGAACGCCGCCGTGCAAATGATGGCCATCCTGTTCCTTGTCCCCGTGGCGCCGGGGATCATCAAGCGCCAGGGCCTGTTGCGCGTCATTGCGATTGGCGGGGCAGGAATGCTGATCACCATCGCCCTGCTTCCCGTCTTTCCCAACGTCTGGATCTGGTTTCCCCTGCGCTTCCTTCTGGGTTTCTTTTCCGAGATGCTCTTCACGGCCGGTGATATCTGGCTCAACCAGCTCGCCGAGGAGAAACGCCGCGGCAGGACGCTCGCAACAGCGGCCGTCTTCCAGCACGGCGGCTTTGCTGTCGGACCTCTCGCGATCGGCTTTCTCGGTACGGACAGCTGGCTTGCGATCTACGTCGGCCTCGCCGTGATTGCCGGCGGCCTCACGTTCCTGATCGCCGGGCGCGGCACCACACTCGCAATCACCGGTGATCACAGGGCGCGCCTGCTGCACTTCATCCGTGCCGCGCCGGTCCTGATGGTGGCCGCGTTCATGTTCGGCCTGATCGACGAGTCGGTTCTGGCACTGCTGGTGGTCTACGGCATGCGCAAGGGCCTCGACGAAGCGGCTGCGGGTCTTCTGCTCGCGAGCTTCATCGGGGGAGCCGTGCTCGGTCAGTTTCCCGTCGGCTGGCTGGCCGATCGCATCGATCGCACGAAGGTCATTGCCGGCTGCATTGCCGTCGCGCTCGTGACGCTCCTCGTGCTGCCCTTCGTGACCGGCAATCCATTGCTGAGCGTTGTTGTGATGGGTCTCATGGGAGCCTCGATCGGCAGCACCTACACGGTCGCGCTCGCGATGATGGGCGAGCGATTCAGGGGCGGCGGACTCGTCGGCATCACCACGTGCTTCATGTTCCTGTGGGCCTCGGGGAGCTTCATCGCGCCAGCTCTGAGCGGCGGCGCCATGGCGTTGGTCGGGCCGGACGGCATGCCCTTTCTCGCGGCGTTCCTGAGCGCGCTGTTTCTCGCAATCCTCGTCCGGGAGATCCGGGGCGCAAGGAAGGCGCCGGGCGCGCTTGCGCGCGATGCCGGCAGCTAGGGTCCTGTCGACCGGAACGCCCTTCAACCCTGCTGCATGTTGTCAAGCGGCTCCCTGACCTGCCCGGGCGTGGCACCTTGCGCCGCCTGACCGCGTGCGCCCGGTGTGAAGCACTCAGTGTCGCGCCGATCGGAAAGGACTCCGGTTGTTTGCCGCGGGGAGGACGCGCCCTCAACCGTCTGTGGTTCAGAAACCGTACGTGAGATTCACCGAGATGAAACTGTCCCGGCGGGACGCGTGGACGGGGTCGTCCTCACCGACGTTCTCGAGGAGGGATCCCTCGAGGTGAAGCGACAGACTGTCGTCAAGGCGCCTGTTCATCTGGACATTGAACGAGCGCGTGCCGGTGTCGAGATCTGCCAGCACGCCGAAGAACAGGTCGGTACCCTCGATGTCGTTGAACGCAAGTCTGGAGCCCAGGAACACGTCGTTCTGAAACACGTTGCTCGCCCGCAGGAGCCGGCTGTCGCGATTCCATTCGGCCAGCAGCCCGACGTCGATATCGGACTCGAGCACAGAGTAGAAGGTGTACTCGCCACCGGCGACGAAGGCCGTGAAGTCCTCCTTGCGGCCGAAGAGGTTGCTCGCGCCGGTGCGCCGGATGGCCTCGAGCTTCAGCAGCCAACCCTCTGTCGTCATCTGCAAGTCCAGCCCGAACTGCCGGATCTGTTCATAGAGCGGCGCCAGGAACACCCGGCAGAGTGCCGGATCGGGCACCGGGCCGCACTCGAGCACCGGTTCGAGATAGGGCTCCCGGCTCGTGCCGTCGAAGACACTCACTCCGATATCGAAGGGCCCGAAACTCTGGCTGTAACGTGCCGCAAGATCCAGGTGCCGTTCGGCGGCGGCGCTCTCGTACCTCTCCCGGCCGTTGTCGACGACGAACGCGCCGCGCAGGCGGCCGTGACGGCCCGGATAGGTGCGAGACCGGTGCCAGGGAAGCGCGAAGAGTTCCGCCACCCCCCATTCTCCGGACAATGTCAGGTGAGCCATGGGCTGGCCGAGCTTGACTTCCTCGTTCGGATTGGCGACGAGATCCGTCTGGTTGACGATGTCGACGAGATGGCGGGACTCCGCAACCCCCCAGAAGACGTGGTCGTAGCCCAGGCGCAATTCCCACTCGTCCTCTCCGATCAGGCCCAGCAACAGCAGGTAGGCCTCACGAAGGTCCGCAAGGTTGCGTTCGGCGTCCGTGTTGTCGTAACGAAGCAACGTCTCGAGAGTGAAACTCGTGCCGTCGGCGGTCTCCAGGTAGAGCGACGGTTCGGCTACGAAGCTTGCATCGGTGTCGCGTTGCCCGGCATGCGCCGGAGAGTCCGGAAACCATCGGCTTTCCACGCTGAAGGTCCCGTAGAACTCGTGGTAGTCGATGAGGGAATCGTCCGTCCGGCCGGTGGTCGGATACACAAGTGCAACAAGGACGAGGCCGGAAAGGCTGCGGCGAAGGACGGAACCCGGGGACATCAGCGCAGGCGTTTCAGACCGGTCCGTGTGAAGTCGCGCTCATCGAGTTCGACCCCCAGCTGCAAATCCACCCAGGACATGACCGTGCTCTTGCCGGTGCGATGGTTGACCATCGACTGTTGCCCGGCATACCAGAATCGTTCGAGGTGGAGTTCGTAGTCGGTCGCCGTCAGCGTCTTCAGAAGGTCGTTTCTGCGATCGTAGAACTCGACCTTCCAGGACCTGTACTCCTCCGTGTCGTGCCAGATCAGTTGCCGGCTGTAGCCCGAGTCCTCTTCCAGCGACACACGTTCGATCACGGTGCAGACGAGGTCGCCGCACGGCTCGTCGCCGAGATAGCGGTAGGTGAATTTCTCGATGACCTGATCGGTGATGTCCTCGTAGGCGAATTCGCTGCCCATGAAGGAGCCCGAGCGGTTGGACGAACTGATCCGCTTGACCCGTTCGAGAGCTGGAAGGAAGAGCCAGATATCATCTGACTCGTCACGGTTGGTGTGAATGAGGAACGCCGTGCCCCTGACGTCGCGCGGCTCGTCGAAGATGAAGATCGTCTTGTCGCCCCCATCGATGACTTCCAGGATCTTGATCCTGAGATGGCGCTCGGTTTCCTGGCCCTGCTTGGTGCGCAGCACCATTGTCAGACTGGCCGAGAAGTTGCCGAAACCCTCGCTGCGTTCGCGTGCCTCGAGGGCAATCCGGAGCCCTCGCTCCTCGGCGCTCACCTCCTCGGCAACGGCCGGCGAGCCGGCACCCAGACACATCATGCCGGCCAGGAGGAGCGCCGGCACCGGGGACTGTTTCATGTAGGTCATCGCGGTCTCATGGTCATGGAGCACAGGCAGGCGGTGCCACCGGCAGGAACACCGGGACCGGGCAGGAAGCACGGATCCGCAGTGTGAAGAGGCATGGCCGTCTCTTCTCCCGTCCGCCCTGTGAACCGCGTCCCGACTATAGGCATTGTGCCGGACAGCGACAAGACGCTGCCTGCCGGGAACAGCAAGTACCCGGTCTGTTCATCGAGGAGTATCAGGAAGAGTTCGTCTGGCAAACTCGAATGATGGATTGCGATATCTCCGGAAACATCAGTCATCGGCCTCGGTCTCTCTGACGATTGCGTGCGGCCAGGGAACGGATGCCGCCCTGCGTCAAGGGTGGAACGACGAAGCCGGAACTGGTCGGGTCGGCAGGGGCCGTAGTTTTCGGGCAAGCGCGACTCGGTGCCAACGGCGTCCGGCTGCGGGGGTTCTTGCCGGGTTGCGCCAAATTGTTCGTGGCACTGTTGACGCGCGGTGGCATACTTCAGTTGTCCAGATCGACAGGTGTCGCGACTTGAGTCCAGCGTCCTGCATTGCCGTCATCATGAGGCGCCGGTGGCTGACGCTGGCGCTTTCCCTTCTGGTCATTGGCGGACTGGCCGCGGGGGCCGGACACCTCGCGACCGTCGACGTCGATGTTCGCAACCACTTCGGCAAGGACAACCCTCACATCGTCGCGCTCGACCGGCTGGAGGATACCTATGCGCTCTCCGATGCCGCGTTCGTTGCCGTGGCACCGCAGGCGGGTACCGTCTTCACGCGGGAAGCGCTTGCCGCCATTGACGAATTGACCGAGCAGCTGTGGCTGACGCCTCATGTCACCCGCGTCGATTCCATCACGAACTATTCGCACAGCCAGGGCATCGGGGACGATCTTGTTGTCGAGACGCTTGTCACCGACGCCGGCTCTTTGAGCGACGAGGATCTGGAGAGGATCGAGAGGATTGCCCTTCAGACCGAGGAGGTGGCCGGGCGCTTCGTGTCCCGGGACGGTCGCGTGGCCGGTCTGATCGTCAGTGTTGCGCTCCCCCCGGACCGGCAGCTCGGCAAGGCGGAGGTCACCGACTATCTCCACGCCGTGGCCGCACAAGCCCGAGGAAAGTACTCGGCCATCGACTATCATCTCACCGGCGAAATCATTCTCAACAGTGCCATGCGCGAAGCCGTGGAAACGGACACAGGCCTTCTCGGGCCTGTCGCATTCGCCGCCATGCTTCTCGTCGCTCTGGTTCTGTTGCGCTCGATCTGGGCCACTGTCACGATTTTCGTGATGCTGGTCTGCGTCCTCCTGTCATCTCTGGGCTTTGCCGGCTGGACCGGCATGACGCTCTTCGGCGAAAGCGGCGCGGCCCTGTTCGTCCTGATGTCTGTCACCGTCGCGCATTCCGTGCACATCATCGAGGCTGTCATGGAGGGCATGCGACAGGGACTTGACCGTCAGGGAGCCGTGACCCGTTCCCTGGAACTCAACCTGTGGCCCGTCTTTCTCACTTCGCTGACCACCGCCATCGGCTTCCTCAGCCTGAACATGGCCGATATGCCGCCGTTTCAGGTGATGGGGAACATCGTGGCCTTCGGCTCCATGGGCGCCTTCGCCTGTTCGGTAACGCTCCTTCCGGCGCTGCTGTCCCTGCTGCCACTGCGCGCCGGGAAGCCGGGCCCGGGCGCATTGGCGTTCTTCGACCGCTTCGGACGGTTCGTCGTTTCCTACCGCACCATCCTCCTCTGTTCTTCGGGCGCCGTCATGGTTGTTCTCGTGGCAGGAATCTCACGCGTCGAACTTCAGGAAAACTGGCTGGAACATCTCGATGAGAGCTACGAGTTCAGGCGCTCGATCGATTTCGTCAGCGAGAATTTCTCCGGGGTCGAGACCTACGAGTATTCGCTCGACGCCGGGCGGGAAGGCGGCATCACGGATGTCGGGTACCTGGAACGGGTCGACGCCTTTGTCGAATGGTACCGCGAGCAGCCGGAAGTGGTTCACGTGTTCGCCATCACCGATATCCTCAAGCGCCTGAACATGAACCTCCATGGCGATGATCCCGATGAACGTGTTCTTCCGGCGAGTTCAGATCTCGCGGCACAATATCTGCTGCTTTACGAGTTCTCCCTGCCCGTCGGACGGGACCTGAACAATCTCATCAACGTCGAAAGGTCGACGAGTCGGGTGTCGGTGGTGCTCTCCAGCCTCACCAGCACGGAGAAGATCGAACTCGACGACCGGGCCCATGAATGGCTGCGCAGGAATGCCCCCGGCATGGAAACCCGGGCCACCGGAATCGCGGTCGTCGGCGCGTACTCGATACAGCGAAACATCGAGGACATGCTGATCGGCACCTTCATCGCGATGACCATCGTCTCGTCGATCCTGCTCCTCGTCTTCAGGAGCCTGCGGCTCGGCCTCATTACCCTGATCCCCAACTTCTTTCCTGCGGCCATGGCCATGGGGCTGTGGGGATACCTCGTGGTGGAGGTCGGCATCTCGGCGGCGGTCGTCACTGCCATAGCCTTTGGCATCATCGTGGACGATACCATCCACTTCATGACCAAGTATGTCTCGGCCAGAAAGAGGGGCGAACTGCCGTCACAGTCGGTTCAGTACGCATTCCGCAACGTGGGCAGGCCCTTGATGGTGACGACCCTCGTGTTCGCGCTCGGATTCCTGGTGTTCGCCGCATCGGGACTGATTCCGAACCAGACGCTCGGCCTGCTGACCGGAATGACGGTCATCATCGCCCTCGTGGCCGATTTCCTGCTTCTACCCCCGTTGCTCATGTTGCTCGACGGGGCGAGGGAATCACAGGACGAGATCCGGGAAAGACTGGCAAGGGAGGGCTCCACCCCCCTCCCGCCATGAAGCGGCGGCGGCCGGTTCCATCCTTGCCGCCTGAAACCGTGACGGACCGGGTCCCCGGCTCCGCCGCGATGCCCTTCGTCAATCTTCCAGGCCCTCGAGGTGCCTCGCCGCCTCGGCGTGGATAATGGCCTCGTACGCGTCCCGGGACGGGATTCCGACGGCAAGAATCAGAAGGTCGTGAGCCTTGTCGCGGTACTCGTCATCATCCAGCATCAGAAGTCCCAGCGCATACTCCAGGGCAACGTCCTTGGATTCTGGCGCAAGTTCGAAGGCCCTTTCGAGAAACGCCAGGGCCTCTTCTTCCCGGGCTCCGTAGAGCGTCCGTGCCAGGAACGAGCCCATCACGCCGATCAGTTCCGAATGCCACCGGCCCAGGGTGAGGAGGGCCGGGACCAGATCGGGATCAATGCCAAGCGCTGTTTCCGCGGCCTCCCGGATCTTCTCGGCGTATCCCCTGTTCGAGGCCTCCAGGGAACTGATCACCTGCGCGTGACGGCCCAGGGTCGCCGCCAGCATGATGTGCGCATCAGCATTGTCCGGATCGATCTCGACCGCACGCTTCGCAAGCTCGATCGAACGCAGCAGGAGAGGCTCCCTGGTGTCGTCGTCCTCTTCCAGGACGTAGTAGGCGTGGATCGCAAGCGCTCTGGCCGCAAGCGCCTGTCCAGAGGACGTATCGAGCGTTTCGGCAATCCGCGCCGCCTCTTCGAATCTCCCCTCGGTGAAGGCCGAGCGCGCTTCCTCAAAGGAAGCGGCTGCGGCTCCAGGCGCCATGGCCAAGCAGCCGAACGTCACGGCAAAGGCAACAAACGCAAGACATCGAATCGGTAGCGAGCTCATGAGTCGGTTTGCGCTTCTCCCGGATTCTGCCGGTACCGGGGGAGTCCTCCCGGGGCGGATGAACCATAGCATGCCTCCCCGGCCCCCGGACATGGGCGTACCCTTGGAGATGGCGGGGTCACCGGTGATGTGCTGATCTTCATCCAGCGAGGAAGGCTTCCATGTGAAATCGCGCCTGGCCGTCGTGGTAGCGGAAGCGGCGGCCGACAGGACAGGCCCGCCGCGCCAGGCACCCGGAATTCATGCAGTCCGAACCTTCGGATGACTGGAGATGAAGTCGGCAAGCGGGAACGTCGTACGAACCGGCATCGAAGGCATGAACCGGGCAGGTCGAAAGACAGGGCCGTTCTTCGCAGGTCTCGCAGGGGCTTGTGGTGCCTTCCCGCGGCGGAAGACCCGCGATCGGTTCGCGGAAGACGAACGCGCCACGATAGGCGTGCCAGAGACCGTATTCCGGGTGGATCAGGATGCCGACGGGAGAAACGGACACGGCTTCGGCGCGCATCGCCCAGCGCTGGAAAGGCAACCACGGTGGACCATCGAAGGGGAAGACGACTGCGCATCCGAACGTGCGGGCGATAGCGCCGAGGACCTGGCGGGTCCAGAGATTCATCGGTTCCGTGCCGGTTTGCGGGGCTGCCGCGAAGCTCCGCCACATGGCCGGACCGGCGTTGCCGACCATCACGACACACGCGGCGTCGCTGCCGAGGCCGTCGCCGGCGTCCGGTGTGAATCCACCTCTAGCGATCAGCCCGTGCGGCTCGAGCGCCTGGCGGATTGAATCGTAGGTCACGGATCGCGGGGCTCGGTCGAGGTCATGGACGGTCTCTGAGAAAACGCCGCGAACCATCGCACGAGAGCCCCGTGACCGGTCTTCCAGTCGAGGTCGGCAAGGCGGAACGTCACATAGCCGAGCGCCGAGCCGACGGCGATCGTTGAAAGATCGACGGTTCCGCCAAAGGCGCCCGCCTCGCGGTCGAGGCTCGCGATGGCCCGTTCGATCTTGCCACGCTGGTGAGCGAGGAAGCCGTCCCACTGCCTTTCCTCGGGGCGGCGGCGTTCCATGACGCTCGAGACGGCCGCCTCCATGATTCCGTCGGCGAGCGCATGCCTGCGCAGGACTTCCGATCGTTCCCTGGCATCGGCCGGTATCAGGTTCGGTCCACTGCCGCAGGAGTTGAGCCATTCGACGATGACGAAGCTGTCGAAGAGTCTGCGGCCGTCGTCCAGAACCAGCGTGGGGACCTTCTCCAGAGGGTTGTCCGAACGAAGGCTGCCGGGGGCCGCCGCCTGTGGGCCTGTCAGTTCGATGCGGTGGGCCACCTCCCGTTCGTGGGCGGCCACCATCACCTTCCTCACGAATGGCGACGTCGCGCTGAAATAGAGCTTCATGGATCCTCCGAGTGGCGGGTTTCGACCGTCCATCGAGAATAGGTGGACGGCCCTTCGAGCGCCACCGTCGCTTGCGGGGCCGGCAACGGTTCCTGGCATCGAATTGGGTTATGCTCGGCCGGCGGGTTGCACCCGGTGAGGGCATGTACCAGGACGCTTCCGAACTCGATTCCTTCTATTCCAGCCGCCTCGGAGAGATTACCCGTCGGCTGGTGCTGGCCCGCATTCGCGCCCTGTGGCCCGACGTCAGCGACCTGCGGGTCGCGGGCCTGGGATACGCCTCGCCCTTCCTCGCCGTATTCCGCAACGAGGCTGAACGGATTCTCGCACTGGCGCCGGCCACGCAGGGCGCGATCCGCTGGCCTGGCGAGGGGCGGAGCAGAACCTGCCTCATCGCAGAGGATGCACTTCCCCTTCCCGACCAGTCCGTGGATCGCGTGCTTCTGGTCCATGCCCTGGAACACTGCGAGGCGCGCACCGCCGCAATGCGCGAACTCTGGCGCATCCTGACACCGTCGGGGCGCCTCGTCGTCGTCGTTGCCTATCGCGGCGGTATGTGGGCCAGGGCCGACCACACGCCGTTCGGCCATGGCTCTCCCTTCAGCGAGCGCCAGATCAACCGTCTCCTGAAGGAATCCATGTTCACGCCGCGGGCAGCCGAGCGCGCCATCTACGTTCCTCCCAGTCACAGGGGTCTCTCGCTCTGGTCGGCACCGGCATGGGAACGCGTCGGAAGAAAGTGGGGACTGCCCTGGCCCGGCGTCCTCCTCGTGGAGGCCGTCAAGGAGGTCCATGGCGCCATCCCGGTCGCGAGGCGGTTCCGTCTCCAACGGCTTGTCGCGGGACCGGATCGGATCCAGCCTGCCCGCTCGGGTCACGGATACGGTTCCCTGTCGATCACGCCCTGACAAGGCGCCCGGTCAGGATCGGCGACCCGGTTTCCGCCGCTTCGCCGGCAGCACTTCGAAAACCGCCTGTTCGGCAAAGAGGTTCGACTGTCCCTCGAAACCGCTGCGGATCACCGTGACCTCCCGCTCGTTCGCGATGCCGTAGCAGTCTCCCGTCAACAGACCCTCGAGCCGCACGAGGTCCATGAAGTCACGCACCGTGCACGGGCGAATGGTGCTGGTCATGAACCAGGGCTCCGGGAGGAAGCGGGTGTGGGGCATGCGTCCGCGGGTGACCATAGAAAGCCTCGCCCTCCAGTGCCCGAAATTGAGTATGGAAACGATGGCAACATCGGCGATGCGCATCATCTGGTGCAGGACTTCTCCCGGCCGGTGCACGGCCTGCAGCGTGTGGCTCAGGATGACGTAGTCGAAACTGTCATCGGGATAATCGACAAGGTGGCGGTCCGCATCCCCCTGGACGGCGGGCAGTCCGCGCGCCACGCAGGCATTGACTCCGGCCTGGGAGATCTCCATGCCGCGACCGTCGCAGCCGTTCTCCCTGACGAGATAGTCAAGCAGGGCGCCGTCGCCGCATCCGACATCGAGAATGCGCGACCCCGGCTCGACCATGCTGGCCACCAGACCGAGATCGGGCCTCAGGCCGAAGCGGTTCTCTCCGAGGATGAAGCGGTCCCTCGCGCCGGAGAGGAGGCTCATGGCCCGATGGCCCGCTTGCGACATTCCTCGGGCGGGCATCCGGTGTGCTGCGGTATCGGGGGCGAGCAAGCGGAAGCGTTCGATGTCGTCGGTCGGCACGGTCCGCCGGAAAGAGTGTGCACCGGCGGCATCGCCACAGTTCCGTTGCTACCGCTTTCCCCTACAGCAAGGTCCATGATCATGGTCCGCCAATCTTTCCGGTCAGGAGACTAGAAGCCGAGGTCGCGCGCGACACTGTCGAGAAAGCCAGCCGTGGTCTCGAACAGGTCCGGCTCGTCGAGCAGGAAGGCATCGTGGCCCTTGTCGCTCTCGATCTCCACGAAACTCACGTTGACTCCGGCGCGGATGAGGGCATGCACCACCTCCTTGCTCTCGGAGGTCGGAAACAGCCAGTCGCTGGTGAAGCTCGTCAGCAGGAAACGCGTCTTTGTCCCCTGCCAGGCCTTCGCGAGGTCTCCGCCGTGGTCGGCCTCGAGATCGAAATAGTCCATGGCGCGGGTGATGTAGAGATAGGCATTGGCATCGAAGCGCTCGACAAAACTGGCGCCCTGGTGGCGCAGATAGCTCTCGACCTGGAAGTCGGCGCCGAACCCCTCATAGGACTTCATGTAGCGGTTCTGCAGTTCCCTGCCGAACTTGCGCCACAACGCCGGCTCCGAAAGATAGGTGATGTGGGCCGCCATCCTCGCAACGGAGAGACCCTTCTCCGGGCGCTTTCCTTCGCGATAGTAGAAACCGCCGCACCAGTTGGGATCGGCCATGATGGCCTGACGGCCGACTTCGTGGAAGGCGATGTTCTGCGCTGAATGACGTGCGGCACCGGCGATCGGCACGGCACTGACAACCCGGTCGGGATAGCGGGCCGCCCAGTCGAGAACCTGCATGGCACCCATCGAACCGCCAATCACGCACATGACCTTCTCGATGCCGAGGTGATCGAGAAGCATTGCCTGCACATTGACCATGTCGCCCATGGTGATGATCGGAAACGACGTGCCGTAGAGTTCACCCGTTGCGGGATTGACGGCCGCCGGTCCTGTCGTTCCCATGCAACCGCCCAGGCAGTTCGGACAGACGACAAAGAAACGGTCCGTGTCGATCGGCTTGCCGGGCCCCACCATCGATTCCCACCATCCGTTCTTTTCGGTGACGGGATGGGTGCCGAAGGCATACTGATCGCCCGTCAAGGCGTGGCAGATCAATACGGTATTGCTCCGGGCGTCGTTCAGGGTTCCCCATGTCTGGTAGGCAACACGCACGGGCCCCAGCCTCTCACCGGATTCCAGCCTGACTGGCACGCCTCCGGCCAGTTCGGCGCGTGGTCCGGGAAGGTCATCCTGAATTTCGTGAACGGCCTTGGGAGCCTCTGTCATGCCGAACTCATTCCGCCGTGTGGCCAGGTGCCATGAACCTGGGATTATAGTCAGCGGAGCGTGGAGGGTTGTATGGAGACCGGACCCCGGCCTGTCAAGCCTTCGGCCGGACGATCGTTCTGGCCGTCGACCAGGTCGCGATGCGCTCGGGTCTTGTCGCGGCTGAAACACTGCGTCAACATTTTCGGCGTGTGGCGGGAACCACCCCGACAGCCTGGCGGCGTCACTTCGGTCGTTTCAGCGGGTCTCGAACCCGTCGCGGCGTTACCACGGGCAGGCCCCACTGATTCCGTCCGGTTTTGCCTTTGGTGACGATGTCACCTAAACAGCATCCCGGATCCAACGCATCACCCGGGGCATCACGCTGACATCGCCCGACCACACACTCGCCCGCCTGCGCCGGGAGATTGACGCTGTCGATGACAGCATTCTCGATCTCATCTTGCGCCGCGTCGAACTCGTCGACGAGATCACCGCGGCCAAGACGGAAGCCGGAACGCTTCATCGCTTCCTCAGGCCGGGCCGCGAAGCGATCATCCTGCGCCGTCTCCTCGCCCGCAATCGCGGCATCTTTCCGCCAGCAGCGCTGGTGCGCATGTGGCGTGAAATGGTCTGCGCCCTCTTGCCGCTCCAGGGAACTTTCTCGGTCGTGGTGGGTGGATCGGAGTCCGGCCTGCGTGACACCGCTCGCGATTTCTATGGCTCGAGCACCCTGATGCCTGAAACCGACGATGCCATCACTGCGATGCGCCGCGTGGAGGAAGGCCGTGACCGGCTGGCCGTGATCCCGACCGGGGACCGTGACGCCCTGCAAATGCTCGCCTGCCAGGGACGTGCCGCACTCCACATCGTGGCCCTGCTTCCGTTTGTCCCTCCGGCACCCGGATCCGGGTCACGCTGCGAGGCGTTCGTGCTGTCCGCGACCGCACCTGAGCCCTCAGGCGACGACCGGACCGTGATTGCCGTCTTCGACGATTCCGGCAATGGTGTTTCGCAATCCCGCATCACCACGCTCGACGGCTGGCATCAGGGCGATGAAGAGCGCCGCATCACCATGGATTCCTTGACGGGCATGGTGCTGGGGTCCTATCCCGCACCGTTCCAGCAGTGACTCCGGCAAAATCATGACCGCACCCGCACCTCGTGCCGGCATTCTCGATATCAAGGCCTACGTGCCGGGAAGAAGTTCCCTCACCGACTCCCGGGGCCGCCGCGTGATCAAGCTGTCTTCGAACGAGTCGGCTCTCGGGCCGAGTCCGCGCGCCATCGAGGCGGCACGGACGGCAGCGGCCGGGGTGGTCCGCTATCCCGACGGCAGTTCTCATGATCTTCGTCAGGCCATTGCCCGATGCTGGGATCTGGACCCGGACCGAATCATATGCAGCAACGGATCAGACGAGATTCTCCAGCTGTTGCCGCGCATCTACGCCGGTCCGGGCGACGAGGTCCTTTACAGTCAGTATGGCTTTGCCATCTATCCGATCGCGGCCCTGGCGGCCGGTGCCACACCTGTCAGTGCTCCGGAACGAGCCTTCCGGGTGGATGTCGAGGCCATGCTGGCGGCGGTCACCGACAGGACGAAGCTGGTCTTCCTTGCCAATCCCAACAATCCGACCGGCAGTGTCATCCCGGCCGGCGACGTTGCCAGGCTGAGGGCCGGCCTGCCGAATCACGTGCTTCTCGTGATCGATTCCGCCTACGCCGAATTCGTCACCCGCGAGGACTACACTGCCGGAGCTGAATTCGTGCATGACAGCGCCAACACGGTCATGACGCGGACGTTCTCCAAGGTCTACTCCCTGGCCGGCCTCAGGGTCGGCTGGATGTACGGTCCGCCGGCTGTCGTCGATGCGCTTCACAGGGTTCGTGGCCCCTTCAACGTCAATGCCGTCGGCCAGGCTGCGGCAACCGCGGCACTTGACGATCCGGACCACCTGCAGCGTGCCATCGAGCACAATGGACGCTGGCTGCCCCAGCTCACCCGACGCCTGAGAGCGATCGGACTCGATGTTCCCGAGAGCGTCGTCAACTTTGTCCTTGCGCGCTTCCCGGGCGGTCCTTCCCAGGCCACGGCTGCGGAGCGGTTTCTGGCATCGCAGGCCATTCTTGTCCGCGACCTCGGCGCCTACGGAATCCCTGACGGCCTGCGGATCAACATCGGTCTCGACGACGAGATGGAGGCGCTCATCGACAGCCTCACCCGCTTCGTGGGCAGGACATGACCCGGGAGCCTCTGTTCGATACGGTCTGTCTGATCGGCATTGGCCTGATCGGCTCATCGCTTGCACGGGTCATTCGCCGCAAGGGCCTTGCCCGCCGGATCGTCGCCTGTGCGCGGCGTGATTCAACCCTGGAGACGGTCACGACACTGGGTCTGGCTGACAGGGTGACGAAGGACCATGCCGAGGCCGCCCGCGGCGCCGACCTCGTGGTCATCTCCACGCCGATCGGGACCAACGGCATGATCGCCCGAGCCATCGCACCTGTCCTGAAACCCGGTCAGATCGTGACCGATGTGGGATCCGTGAAGCAGGCTGTCATCCGCGACGTGGCGCCCGCCATTCCGGACGGCGTTCACTTTGTTCCCGGCCATCCTCTTGCCGGAACGGAGGAGTCGGGTCCGGAAAGCGGCTTCGACACCCTGTTCGAGGGCCGCTGGTGCGTGCTGACGCCTCCTTGCGGCACAGCTCCCGAAGCCATCGAAAAGGTCTCTGAACTGTGGCGCCGTGCCGGTTCCATGATCGATATTATCGATGCCGATCACCACGACTGGGTGATGGCGCTGACCTCCCATCTGCCGACACTGATCGCCTTCAACATCGTCGGGACCGTCGCCGACATGGAAAACCACACCAGGCAGGAGGTCATCAAGTATTCGGCGAGTGGATTCAGGGACTTCACAAGGATCGCTGCCCAGGATCCCGTGATGTGGCGTGATGTCTACCTCAATAACCGCGAAGCCGTCCTCGAAATGCTCCAGCGTTTCAGCGAGGACCTCTCCAGGCTCCAGCGCGCCATTCGCTGGGGCGAAGGTGAGGAGCTCGAGGATCTGTTCCGCAGAAGCCGGGATATCCGCCGCGGCATCATTGACGCAGGCCAGGCCTGACCGTCACCCCTTGCAGGACCGCTCCTGCAAGGGGTGGTGGTGAGGGAATGTTACAGACCCACCCTTCCGATCCATGCATTTGAAGACCAGGTCTGCGAGGCGCCGGCGTTGTCAAGCGCCTCGAGAATCGACAGGTCGACGCCTTCTTCCGAAGAGGCGAACGAATCGATGACACCGGCCTCCTTGTAGACCTCGCCAAAAAGATCCCAGGTGGCCGCAAGGTAGCCGGCCGCGCAGTCAGGCTCGCCGCCGAACAACATGCTGCCCCAGCCACTTGGCTCCGCGGGCGGCTCAGGTGCCCCCTCGGGCAGACTCTGGCAGACAGGCTTGCCGTCACCGACACCGAATGCGCCGAGATTCTGGTCAAGATTCAGCATGATCGCGCCGTACTGCGTTTCGCGTACATCGCCAACGGGCCAGTCAAGACCCTGGGCAACCAGATCGTTCCCCTCGTCGGGATTGGCCTTCCACCAGTCCACCGCTTCAAACCAGGCCCTCAGGAGTTCCGTGGCAACATCGGGATTGTCCGACAGCCAGTCCTCATTGCAGGCAATGGATTCGGAGATGAGGCCGCGTTCCCAGGTCCGGTCCGTCAGGCTGGTCTTGAGAATACGGGAACCGGCGCGATCGGCCGACTGGGACGAAAACGGCTTGTAGTTGACATCGATGTCCAGCTGACCGCTCGTGAACGCGGCGGCGCTGTCCTGCGGCAGCATGATCTTGTGATCGAGCGCATCGAACGCGATGCCCGCCTTCTTCAGCGTGAGCAGCATCCACATGTGATTGAGGAAGGCGAAATCGGCGCCGTAGCTCTTTCCGGGAAAATCGTCGACGGATTCAACGGACTCATCGACAATCATTTCATCGAGTCCGTATGACATCGCCGGTATTGCGATGACCTTGACGGGAACTCCCGAGGCGCGGGCCACGACCACCGAATCGAGGGTGTTGAGCATGCACTGGATTGTTCCAGTCGTCAGCGCCGCATTCTTTGCGGTGATGTCCTCGATGATCCGTATGTTGAGATCGATATCGCGGGCAAGGCCCTTTTCCTGGACGATGTACCAGGGTGCATAGGGCGAGAACGATATGATCGCGATATCCACCTGTTCGGCCGCCCGTACCTGCTGCGGCGCGACGCCGGGAATGCCTGCGACAAGGAACGCCAGCAGGATCGTTCCCGCAAGACGTGACAAGTTCCTGGATGTCATGATGCCTCCTCTGGTTGTTGATTGTTTGAACGCATGACGCCTCGTTCGAGGCGGGCAATGATGTCGTCGAGTTGTGCGAGTGTCCGGTAGGTCAGTGTCAGCCTTCCTTTTTCGCCTTTCGGGCTGATCGCGACCTTCAGGCCGGTTGCCTCGCCAAGCCGCCTCTCGAGTGCCCGGATGTCGGGATCGACGGACTTCGTCGATCTGCTGCCGCGCCTGTGTTGGCGGTGATTGCGCACCAGCGCCTCGGTCTCGCGCACCGACAGTCCTTCCCTGACGACGCGTGCGGCAAGTGCCTCCGGTTGTCGGGCCCCCAGCAAGGCTCGACCATGGCCTGCGCTGAGTTGTCCCTCGTTGATCAGCTTGCGCACGAGATCGGGAAGCTGGAGGAGGCGCAGCGTGTTGGCGACATGGACCCTGCTCTTGCCGACAAGGGCCGCTATGTCTTCCTGGGTCAGGGCGAATTCTTCGGTGAGACGGCGGTAGCCCGCCGCCTCCTCGACGGGGCCGAGGTCCTCGCGTTGCAGGTTTTCAACCAGTCCGTGTTCCAGGGCCTCGCGGTCGCTCATGTCCTTGACGACAACCGGAACATCGTGGAGCTGCGCCCGCTGCGCTGCCCGCCAGCGTCTCTCGCCGGCTACGATCTCCATCATGCCGTCTGCAGCGGGCCTGACGATGATGGGCTGCATCATGCCGCTGTCCTCGAGAGACCGGGCAAGGCCGTCGATGTCCTGATCATCGAAACGGGTGCGGGGCTGAAAGCGGCCCGGCTTGAGCTCCGAGATGGAAACGGTGCGCATGCCGGAAGCGCCGACCGTCCTTGCCGGCGTTCCGATGAGCGCGTCGAGACCGCGTCCAAGGCTTCGTGATCTCGTCATGCGGCACTCTTCGATTGCGTGGCGTGGCGGCGCAGGAATTCACTCGCGAGGCGCACATAGGCCCGCGTTCCTGTACACTCAACATCGTATAAAATCACAGGCTTACCGTGTGACGGCGCCTCACTTACCCTGACATTGCGCGGAATGAGCGTGCGATAGACGACATCTCCCATGACGCGGCGCACATCCCGTTCCACCTCACGGGACAAGCGGTTCCGCCGATCGAACATCGTGAGCACGATCCCGCCAATATGGAGTGCCGGATTGTGGGTACCGGAAACCCTCTCGATGGTGTCGAGCAGGAGCGAGAGACCCTCCAGGGCAAAGAACTCGCACTGCATGGGCACGAGGACCTCGTCGGCAGCCACCAGGGCGTTGAGCGTCATCAGGCTGAGCGACGGCGGACAGTCGATCAGCACGAAGTCGTTTCCGGCAGCAACCCTCGAAAGCGCCGTTGCGAGAACACTCTGGCGGTCGGGAACATCGACCAGTTCGACCTCTGCACCGGAAAGATCGGCGGTCGCCGGAATGATGGTGAGTCCCGGGATCATGGTGCGTGCCGGTGTCACCCTCTCCCCGTTCAGCAGGTCGTATGTCGTTGCGGTCCTGGCCGACTGCTCGAAACCCAGACCCGTGCTGGCATTTCCCTGGGCGTCCGCATCGACGACGAGAACCTTGTGTCCCGTGGCAGCAAAGGCGGTGGCAAGGTTGATGACGGTGGTCGTCTTGCCCACCCCGCCCTTCTGGTTGGTCACGGCCACCACCAGGGGCCGTGCCATGCCGTCACGGTCGCGAGTCATGATGTATCCTGTTGATGACCAGAACGCTGGATCGCGTATCCGAGAGGCTGGGGTGGCGCGAAAACCACATGTGCCAGTGACGGGCGGCGGACTTCAGCTCTTCATCCACGGACATGCCCTTGGGGAAAATGGCAACGGAACCCTCGCCCAGAAAGGGGGCCGCGATGGGCAGGAGAACATCGAGGGGAGCCAGGGCACGGGCCGTCACGACGTCGGCCGGTCCGCGAGGAAGATCCTCGATGCTCATGCCGTGAATGCCGACATCGACATCACAGACGTTGGCCGCGGCATGGAGAAACGCCACCTTGCTCTCGTCCCGCTCCACCATCTCGACGCCGGCAACCCCCATGATGGCAAGAATCAGGCCGGGCAGACCGGCGCCGGACCCCAGATCGACAAGCCGCCGGCACGTCGGGGGAACATGGCGGGCGATCTGTCCGCAATCGAGAACATGCCGCGACCATATCTCGTCAACGGTGCCAGGGCCGATGAGCTTGAGGCGCGGTTGCCATTCCCCGAGAACGGCTACATAGGCGGCGAGTCGCTCGGATGTTTCCGGCGCCACGCCAAGCAGACGGCACACCTCGTTGCGGGTCATGCCGCATTCCGCCTGACATGGCGGAGCAGTGCCTGCAGGGCGGCAGGTGTCACTCCGGGAAGCCTTGCCGCCTGTCCAAGTGTGGCCGGACGGGTGGCTGACATCGTCTCGCGCATTTCCGCAGACAGTCCGCCGATGCAGGCGTAGTCGAGACCTGGCGGAAGGTCGAGGGCCTCGTCACGGCGGAAGGCAGCAATGTCAGCCTCCATGCGGCCCAGGTAACCCCGGTAGCGACCGGCAATTCTCACCTGGTCCAAGACATGAGCCGGCCAGAACGCAATCTCCGGCCACAGGGCCAACAGCCGTTGATCGTCCCCGGCGGCCGACGCCGCGAGGTCGAACAGGTTTCGCCGACGGCCATCCCGATTGACGTCGAACCCTGCAGCGCGCGCTTCGTCCGGACTGACCTGCAGCTCCAAGGCCCGTGCCATGGCCGTTGCGACCTCGTGGCGGCGTTGCGAGAAGACGCGCCATCGCCTCTCCCCGACACATCCGGCCTCGCGGCCCTTCGCGGTAAGGCGCAGGTCGGCATTGTCGGCCCTCAGGACGAGACGGTACTCCGCCCGACTCGTGAACATGCGGTAGGGTTCAGCCGTCCCCCTCGTGACGAGATCATCGATCATGACGCCCAGATAGGCTTCCGCCCGGTCAAACTGCACACCGGGGAGGCCTCCAGCGCAGCGCGCCGCATTGAGTCCGGCGACCAGCCCCTGGCCCGCGGCCTCCTCGTATCCCGTGGTGCCGTTGATCTGGCCCGCCAGGAACAGACCCGGAATCCGCCGTGCCTGCAGCGTGTGGTCAAGCTGGCGCGGATCGACGTAATCATACTCGATGGCATAGCCGTGACGCAGGATGCGCGCCCTGGTCAGTCCCGGAATCGTGGCGATGAAGGCCTCCTGAACGTCGCGCGGCAACGACGTGGAGATGCCGTTCGGGTAGACCGTCGCAGTCCGGAGCCCCTCGGGCTCCAGAAAGATCCGGTGGCTCTCCCGGTCGCCAAACCGCACCACCTTGTCCTCGATGGACGGGCAGTACCGGGGGCCGGTACCGTCGATGCGGCCGGAATAGACAGGCGCCCGGTCAAGGTTCGCGCGAATGATGTCGTGCGTGGCCTTCGTGGTCGCCGTCACATGACAGGGAACCTGCGGCACGGTGATGGCGCCGGTCAGCCAGGAGAACGGTTGCGGAGGATCATCTCCGGGCTGGATCTCTACGGCAGCATGGTCGATGGTCCTTGCGTCAATCCGCGGCGGCGTTCCCGTCTTAAGCCTTCCAAGGGAGAAACGGTGCCTCTCGAGGGTCGCGGCGAGTGCCACGGTGGCGTCATCATCAATCCGTCCCGCCGGCCAGCGCTCCTCACCGATGTGAATCATACCGCGCAGGAAGGTTCCGGTGGTGAGAATCACAGCACGAGCGTGACAGACCCTGCCGTCGGCGAGCCTGATACCGGCAATCTCTCCGGCATGGTTCAAGACAAGGTCGGAGGCTTCGCCTTCCAGAATGTCAAGTCCTTGTTGTTCTTCCAGAAACTCTACGACTGCCCGGGCATAGAGTGACCGGTCGGCCTGGGCCCTGGGGCCCCGAACGGCCGGCCCCTTGCTGGCGTTGAGAAGACGGAACTGGATGCCCGAGCGATCAATGGCCCGCCCCATGATTCCGTCCAGGGCGTCAATCTCGCGCACCAGGTGCCCCTTGCCGAGGCCGCCGATGGCAGGATTGCACGACATGGCGCCAATGGTCGCACGGCGCAGGGTCACAAGAAGCGTTTCGGCGCCACACCGCGCCGCCACCGCTGCCGCCTCGGTGCCGGCATGCCCGCCGCCAATGACGATGACATCGTGAGTGAACGCGTGCGTCATGCCTGGAATGTAGTGGTGGCACTCCGGTGGGTCAAAGCGTTGTTTCACGTGAAACACTCACTTTCCGATGCAGAACTCCGAGAAGATCACGTCGAGAAGGTCCTCCACGTCCACCCTGCCGGTAAGCCGTCCGAGCGCCGTGGCCGCCAGACGCAGGTCCTCGGCTGCCAGCGTAACGTCGCCTGCTTCCAGATCCCGGTAGCGCGCCAGGGCGTCGGCGACCTGGAGAAGTGCGGCCCTGTGCCGGGCTCGCGACGGAGAGAGACCCGCTCCCTGCCAGGCCAGCCGGAACCGCTGCGCCATGGCATCGATGAGGCGATCAATCCCCTCTCCGGTCTTGGTGGAGAGGCCCGGGACACCCGGCGGAGGAAGAGCGAGATCGGCCTTTCCGGCCACGACAAGCGCATTCCCGTCGCAATGGGGCTCGATGCGGGGCCAGGTTTCGTCCCAACGGCTGGAATCGGCAACCAGCAGCGTCAGATCAGCCGTCCTTGCTCTCTTCAACGCCCGCCGGATCCCCTCTCCCTCGACGCCTTGCGGAACCTCCCGCAACCCTGCGGTGTCAACAAGGGACACGGCAAACCCGGCGATGTCCATGGTCACCTCGACGGTATCCCGTGTCGTCCCCGCCTCCGCAGAGACGATGGCGGCATCATTTCCGGCAAGCGCGTTGAGAAGGCTCGACTTGCCGACATTGGGCGCTCCGAGAATGACGACACTGAGTCCCTCGCGCAGCCGTTCGCCGCGGCGCGCGTCATCAAGGTGGGCACGGACCTCATCTTCGAGGGCCGTCACCGCCGCCGCGTTGTCATCGAGGAGCCCCGCCGGAAGTTCCTCGTCGGGAAAGTCGATCACGGCCTCGAGGCGCGCCATGGCATCGACAAGGCGCTGACGCCACCCGTCATAGACAGCCGAATGGAATCCCTGGAGCTGACCGAGGGCCTGATGGCGCTGGCGTGACGTGTCCGCGGCGACGAGATCCGCCACCGCTTCCGCCTCCACGAGGTCCATCTTGCCATTCAGCACGGCCCGCCTGGTGAATTCCCCCGGTTCGGCGGGTCGCACACCGGGTACGGCTGCAAGGGCATCGAGAACGCCGTGAACCACCGCACGTCCGCCGTGGACGTGGAATTCGGCCACATCCTCTCCCGTGACCGTGTCAGGCGCCGGAAACCACAGTATCAGGGACTGATCGATCGATTCTCCCGATCGCCTGTCCTGAAGGCGGCGCAGGACGGCCTGCCGGGCGGCAGGCAGATCCCTTCCGGTGAGGTATCTCACCGTTTCTCCGGCAGCCGGGCCCGAGACCCGGATCACGGCGATGGCTGCCCGGCCGGGTGCCGTGGCCAGGGCGAAGATGGTCACTGTTTCACGTGAAACAAGGGTGTCAGTCGCGCTTTGCCGGGTTCAGCATGTGACGCCACATCTCCATCATCTGGTTCATGCCGTCGCCCGATGCCCCGGTCCATTCCTTCAGCATGGCTTCGGGGTCGAACCGGGACAGGGCTTCGTTCATGCGCTCCTTCAGGCCGGCCATGACCTCGTCCTGCAGGGGACGGATGTCCGGCATTCCCAGAAAGGAGCGGGCTTCTTCTGGCGTACAGTCGATCTTGATTGTCACTTTCATGGCGGATACCGGTTGAGAATGTCGATTGCAACGGTCAGGGTAGGGTTCCCGAACCGGTAAACGCAACATGGTCCTGGATTTCCGGCGCAACAATCTCGACGGGGAAACCAGCCCCTATCTCCATCAGCACCGGGACAACCCCGTCCACTGGCAGCCCTGGCGCCGGGATGTCCTGCAGTATGCCAGGGAGCAGAACAGGCCGATTCTGCTTTCGGTAGGCTACGCCGCCTGCCACTGGTGTCACGTCATGGCCCATGAGAGCTTCGAGAACGAAGAGATTGCCGGCGTGATGAATGATCTCTTCGTCAACATCAAGGTCGACCGGGAGGAACGGCCGGACATCGACGCCATCTACCAGTCGGCCCTGCAGCTGCTCGGCCAGCAGGGGGGATGGCCACTCACCATGTTCCTGACATCTGACGGGGAACCCTTCTGGGGCGGCACCTACTTCCCGTCGGCGCCCAAGTTCGGTCGACCGGGGTTCACCGAAGTGCTGAACGTGGTGGAGACGACCTACCGCAATCAGCCCGAAAGGGTTGAACACAATCGTGCGGCTCTCGCCGAAGCGCTGGCGAATCTCTCGACCGGACAGGGAGAAGGCGACATCCCTCACGACATCGTGGACACCACGGCCCGGCGTCTGCTCGAAATCGTCGACATGCGGTTCGGCGGTCTTGGTGAAGCACCGAAGTTTCCCCATGTCGCCGATCTCGACCTGTTGCTCCGCGCCTGGCGCCGGGAGGGAGAGGGCGCGTTCATGCGGGCTGTCGAGGTGTCGGCCGATGCCATGGCCCGTGGCGGCATCTATGATCATCTCGGTGGTGGCTGGGCACGCTACTCCGTTGACCGCTACTGGCTTGTTCCGCACTTCGAGAAGATGCTCTACGACAATGCCCTGCTGATCGACTTCTACACGCGGTTGTGGCTCGTCACCGGAAAGGACCTCTACCGCCGCCGGGTGGACGAAACCGTCGCCTGGCTGCAGTCCGAGATGATCACCGGCGAGGGCGCCTTCTGTTCCAGCCTCGATGCCGACTCCCTGAATGCCGAGGGACACGGGGAGGAAGGCGCCTTCTATGTCTGGACAGAATCGGAAATCGACACGATTCTGGGTGAGGACTCATCGTTTTTCAAGGAGTTCCACGACGTCAGGCCACACGGCAACTGGGAGGGAAAGACAATCCTGAACAGCCTTGTCAGGGAACCCGATGCGGCAGGAGAAATCCGCCTCGCCCCACTGCGCCGGCGCTTGCTCGACCAGCGCGCGGCGCGTCCCCGGCCAGGTCTCGACGACAAGGTGCTGGCGGACTGGAACGGTCTCATGATCCGGGCCCTGGCCCGCGCCGGCGCTGCCTTCGGGCGTGCGGAATGGATCTCCATGGCGCGGCGCGCCTTCGATCATGTCTCGGGCGCCATGGCGTCAGGGGACCGTCTCGGACACAGCGCGAGGGCAGGCACCACCCTCGCTGTCGCGATGATCGACGATTACAGCCACATGGCCGACGCCGCGCTCTCCCTCCATGACGTGACAGGCGAAGGAGCCTTCCTTGAACGGGCCCGCGCATGGGTCCGCGTGGCAGACCGGTTCTACCGGGACAGCGGTGGCGGTGGATATTTTTTCACGGCCGACGATGCGGACGCGCTCATCGTGCGGACCAAGACGGCAATCGACAACGCCACGCCATCGGGCAACGGCACCATGGTCGGCGTCCTTGCCCGACTGTGGCACCTGACGGGAGAGACGGAGTACCGGGAAAGGGCCGAAGAGGTTGTGGCCGCCTTCGCCCGGGACGTGGCAAGAAATCCTGCCGGCCATGCGGTCATGATTCTCAATCTCGACCTCCTCTTGAGGGCGCTCGACATCACCATCATCGGAACAAGGGGAGAGGCGGCGACGGACTCGCTCATTGCCACGGTGTGGACGTCCGCGCACACGCATGTGGTGCTGCGTGTCATCACGCCCGGAGAGTCCCTGCCAGCGACCCACCCGGCCGCCGGCAAGGGCGCGGTCGATGGCCGGGCAACGGCTTATGTCTGCCGTGGCCAGACCTGCTCGCTGCCGGTGACGGACGTCGAGAGCCTCGCACAACTGCTTCATCAGCCATGACACAACATATTGTAATCAGAGGTTTTTCATGACAGATACACCGTTTCCCCATGTTTTCCGTCCGGTGAAGCTGCGCGGGCACGAGCTGAAGAACCGCATCGTCTTCGGCGCGCACACCGCCAACATGTCCGAAGGCGGTCTGCCGCTCGATCGCCACTTCGGTTACTACCGGGAACGCGCCCGGGGCGGGGCGGCGATGATCGTCGTCGAGCCTTCACCACCGCACCCCACGGCAATCCTCACCCGGGGCAACTTTCTCGCCGAGGACGTGGTCATTCCGCATTTCCGCAAGGTGACCGATGCCTGCCACGAACACGGCACCGTCATGTGCCACCAGATCTACCATGTCGGTGCCCACGGTGATCAGGACAATTCCTGGACCGCCTACTGGTCTCCCTCCGGCCAGGTGAGTCACCACGACCCCTGGGGCAGCCACGTGATGACGGATCAGGAAATCGAGGAACTCGTCGACGCCTTCATCCGGCAGGCGGAACGCGATCGGGCCTGCGGTTTCGATGGTGTCGATCTCTTCGCAGGCTATTCCTGCCTGATCGATCAGTTCTGGTCGCCTCTCACCAACCACCGCGACGACCGCTGGGGCGGAAGCCTGGAAAACCGCCTGCGTTTCGTCACACGCATCGTCGAGGGCATTCGACGGACCTGCGGAGAGGACTTCATCGTCGGCATGACCGTTTCGGGTGGCGAACCCTATCCGGGCGGTTTGACCATGGCCGACAAGCAGGAGATCTTCGCATGGCTCGATGAGCGTGGTCTGTGCGACTACCTGTCCTGCGGGGCAGGAAGCTACCTCAACGAGTTCTCGAAGATCGTCCCGAGCTTTCATTTCGCCACACCCCTTGGCCCGGACGAGGCCGCAGAGATCAGGAGTGCGGTGACGCACGCCCTGGTTACCGCCGAGGCACGGGTGAAGACGCCGCAGCGTGCCGAGGAGGCGCTCGCCGCCGGCAAGTGCGACCTGGTCTCGATTGTCCGCGGACAGATTGCCGACCCCCACCTTGCCAACAAGGCCGCCAGCGGGCGGGCGGAAGACATCCGGCCGTGCATCTCGTGCAACCAGCTGTGCATCGGCCGGCGTCTGCGCGACTACTGGATTTCCTGTCTCGTCAACCCGTCAGTGGGCCGGGAAACGGTTTGGGATGGTGACAGCGCAACACAAGTGTCTGGTCCCCGCCACATCCTCGTCGTCGGGGGTGGCCCGGCCGGTCTCGAAACGGCGAGAGTGGCGGCGATGCGCGGTCACCGCGTCACGCTTGTCGACAGGAATGCCGAACTCGGCGGCCAGTTCCGCCTTGCGGCGGGTCAACCTGAAAGGGGAGAGGTCGGTGAGTTCCTGACCTGGTGCAGCCACCAGCTGGAGAAACTCCAGGTGCGCGTCGTTCTCAACACCGACATGTCGGCCGACGACATCCGTGCCTTCGGGGCGGACGACGTGATTCTTGCAACGGGATCGCTACCCACGCGAACAGGTTTCCAGCGCGCCTTTCCGCATGTCGAACGCCTGGAAGGGGTTGAACAGGACAACGTCATGACGGTCCACGATATCCTTGAGGGCAAGGAGGTTCCAGGCACCAATGTTCTCCTCCTCGACGACATCAACGGCTGGTGGCCCGCCTCCGGAACGGCCCTGCACCTCGCCCTGGCGCGCCACATGGTGACCGTGGTGACGGCGGCCGAGAAAGCCGCCGAGCAGCTCGATTTCTCACGGACCGGCGATACCACCCGGGAACGGTTCTGGAAACTCGGTGTCGAGGTCATCTGCGGTCATGCCCTCAGCGCATGGAAAGGCAACACCACCACGCTCATGAACCTCTACACCGGAGATACCGAGGAACGCGACTTCGACAGCCTTGTCCTGGCCACCACGAACACGGTGGAAGACAGCCTGCGCCGCGAACTTGTCGACGACGATCTTCAGATTCACAACCTTGGCGATGCCGTCGCCGCACGGACCGCCTCCATGGCCATCTTCGAGGCCCGCACCCTCGCCATGTCGCTGTGACGCTGCCCGGCACGGCACGCGGGCGATCACGGGCCCGGCGTTGATTGCTGCAGGGACGCGAGCAGGATGCCCTGTCTCGTCGCCGGAGCCATACCGAGTGTCTTGAAGATGCGCCAATGGAGTGCGATGTCGTGCGTGATCACGGGTTTTCCGAGCATGGCCTCGAGTTCGGGTGCCAACCCGACGAATCTCCGGGTCGCACCGTCACACGCGCGTCGGAAGTGGGCCGTGCCGTTGGCGAGGTAGGCATCGACGTGAGGCGCCTTGTCGGCAACATACGCCATTGATTTTTTCGCCAGGTCCTCGTCGAAGCAGAACACCTGGGCGTTGAGTTCCTCCTGGCTGGCGAACCAGCCCTGGTCGACGAAGTTGCCGGCCCATACGACATCGAATCCTGCCTCGCGCAGAAAGCCCACGGTGCCCCGCCACCAGTCGGGCCAGTGGTAGACGGCGTTGAGCGCCACCTTCTCGACGTTGGCGGCTCGCAGTGCTTCGACCATGGCGTAGCCCGACATGTGGAATGCGGTTGCGTAGGTCTCGCTCAGCCGCTCGATATAGCGGCGGATGCCCTCGACCCCCAGGTTCGAGGCATGGACCCAGTTCGAGCCGACCTGGGCGCAGACGTCGGCGCCGGCGTCCGCCGCACACTCCACCACCTCCTCGAGCAGCGCGAAGTTCTCCAAGCGCTGGTCGAGACGGTGTTTGTAGTCGGGAATGTGCAGTATGCGGCCATGGACTCCAACCGTGTCGGGCGCCATGCGCACGAAGTCCGTCGGCCCGCCGCAGAAGTCCCGGGGCGGACAGGTGAAGACGACCTGTCTGGGAAAGGGCTTGTTGCGCGGATCCGTCCATTGCGCGGGTTTCCTGTAAGGTGGCAAGCTCGCGCCTCCCTTCCCGGACATGCCTTGTGGATCCTGTGGAGCATGATCGGCGGGCGCCAGGATCACAACCCTGGCGATGCCCACAAGCTGATTCGCACCGGGCCGATTGTGGCCGGTCTCGAAGGGCTCTGATTGGCGTTGACCGGTGGGAGTGACGCGCACGGGTGCGGGTGATCCGGAATTGTGCCGCGAAGGTCTGGTGGAAATCGCGGGGTTTGTGTTGTTCAGCCCGCTCTTTCTTGGCACGGTAGCGTCGGCATGTTGCCACGCCACCTTGAAGAGACGAGGACGAACGTCATGAATGTCGCCAGAAGAAGTGCATTGGGGCTGATCGCCGCTGTCGGACTTCTGCAGGTTGGCCAAAGCCCGGCCGCTGAGGAAACCGGCAGTTTCGCCTTCGCGTCGAGCCTGACCAGCCAGTACGCCACAATCACCCATATGGACGGAGCGATCTTCAGCGGTGTCTCGCAGGGCACGAGTACCATTGTAAAGAGCAGTGGCGAACCCTTCGTCGAGGGCAAGTCCATGCAGACGAGGTGCATCGCGTCTGGAGTGGTTTCGGCCGACGGCACCGAACTCGAGGCGGCCTGCACCTCGTCGAGTCCCTCGGGCGACATGCTGTTCTCGACTGCGAAACGACGTGTGGACGGTGCCGCCCAGGAAGGGGGTACGGGACAGCTGACACTGGTGGGCGGGGCCGGCAGGTTTGAGAACATCACGGGATCATGTCCCTACGAAGTCGATTACCTGACGGAAACGCTTTACGTCACCTGGGCGGAGTGTACCTGGCAACGCTAGCGTACCCGGTTCAGGATCGGCGCGTGGACAAACCGGTCAGACAGGGTCAAGCAAGGACGGCGGTCGGGAGATCGTTCGCCCTGGCTTCCATGGCTGATGCGCAAGGAACATCGGCGTTGCGATAACCGCGAGTGCCGCTAGCCGTGCTTGCTGACGCGGACGTCCGGATAGAACTGCCTGCAATAGCGCCGGTATCGGCCGATGTCCCCGTCCGAACGAGACAAGCGCGGATGCGGCCGGTACTGCCGTCGTTGCCAGATCACGACATCCTGTTGGACATCCCGCATTTGCGTGGAGGCCACCAGCCTGTTCATGACCCTGGTGCGGAATCTCGGCGGCAGGAAGCCGAGTCCCACGATCAGACGCTTGGGCTTTCGTATTTCCCGGATCTGACTGGCCAGCAACAGATCCACCAGCGTGCCGTCGACGGGTGTGGCCAGCACCCACAGGCGAAGCTCCATGCCGATGGAATGCTCCTGGATGTTGACGAACGAATATCCCAGCCCGTGGACGTGAGCGGCGGCCGACACGCGATAGGTGCTGGCAACGCCACACCAGGTGGCACGGCGAACGAATTCGAAGCGGGCGAGGAGATGCGAACCGTCAACCGTCGGGGATCCTACAGGTTGAACGTTGCCGTAGCCGTGCACATGCCGCAGGTGCGCCAGGTCCACGGAGTTCTCCGCGATCTCCTGCACATGACCGCGAAACCGAACGGTCCGGATTTCCAGATCGCACCAGTCGTTTCCGACCGGCGGCTCTTCCGGCAGATGCCATTGCGGCGGGCGGCCGGCAGCACTCCACCAGGCAAAGACGAGGCCTTGAATGACCCGCGTGACATAGACGTTGAGCGCCAGTGACTTCGGCGGCGGCGCGTGAGGGGTCGCGACACAATTGCCGACGATATCGTAGGTAAAGCCGTGAAAGGGACAGACGAGACAACCATCACGCACGCGGCCACCGACGGTCGGGCCCAGAGCGGAACCCATGTGCGGGCATACGGACTCGGCCACGCAGACGCTTCCGTCATCGTCGCTCCATGCGACGATGTACTGCCCAAGCCACTGCCTTTCAAGCAGTTCCCCTTTGGCCAGGGAGCGTCGACTGGCGACGAAGTACCACCCTTCGGGAAACGGGAAGAGTGCCGCCTCCCCGTCATCCATGCTGCAATCGCACTTCAAGTCCGGACATGTTCCTGGCTTGGGTAACCCAGGTGTCACAAGGGACCGTCAGACCGAAAACACGCGATCGCCCGCGTCCCCGATGCATTGGCATCCCATCCCCACCGTGCCAAACGAAGTCAAGCGCGTACTGCCCTGACGGTGAACCCGGCGTGCGGCCAATGTCCTGGCCCGCTGCTGTTCACACGACCCCAGATAGCACCGCCATTGCGTGACAACAAGTCGAGACGCGACCTCCAGGAGACCGTCGGAGCCCACCACTTCAACTCGGGTTCCCTATCAGGCACCCGCTGCCGTCCAATTCGTAGGCGGGCCCAACGGTTGCGGCAGGGTACGGGGACTTCCTGCTGCGTCTCGCGGGCGGCATGGACCCTCGGCTCGCCTCCATCAGACGGTTGCCACCGTGGCAACCGGCCCGCAATGCCCGTCGGACACGCAGACCGCCATTCAACAGCTCCTCCCGACTGCACTGGAGAGCACACCCGTCAAACGGTCGTACAAAAGGTACACACGTCGATGGTAAAATACGCAAACAAAAGGACAATTGTTCTTCACAGGAACCTTCCAGCGTCAAGTGAAACCAGCGTGGGCTCGTGCTGCAGACTTGACTGCCGCGCACCCCGACCCCATAGTTACGCTCGAAGGTGAATGACACTGGCGGTTCAAGTCCCTGGATTCCCCGCATCCTTGGAGTACGACTGCTCTGGACATGCTCAACTCAGCCACCGCTTTTCCGCCTCCCGTACTCTTCATTCCGAAGCAGACTGCACACGCCGCGACGCGAACTCGGGTGCAAGGAGGCCGTGGCTGATGGCCGATACTGCCGGGAATGTGCGGACCCAGCCGCTGAATTTGCTCGATGAGCTCATCCTGGTGCTCCTCAACGAGCAGAACGGGTACTTTCACCAGGTGCCTGGCTGGAACCTGAACTGCGCTATCGTCGGTGCGGTGCTGGCGGAACTTTCTCTTCTTTCGCGCATCGACACGGACATGGAGTCGCTGTACCTCGTGGACCCGACGGAGACGGGCGATCCCGCGCTGGATCCCGTACTGAAGCAAATCGCGGACGAACCCGTTCAACGGAATGCCCAATTCTGGATCGAACGGCTTGTTCTCCACGCTGAGTCGGCCATCGACCTGACTCTCGACCGCTTGGTCGATCTGGAGATTCTGGAACGCCACAACGGCGAATTCTATACGCTGGTTTCCACCAAGTATCATACCGATTCCACTAGCGCTTCTCGACAAGGTACCAAGGGTCAATTCATAAAGGCGCGTATCGGCGAGCTGATCTTTACCGACTCGATTCCCGCTCCAAGAGACGTAATCATCATCTGCCTCATCAACACATGCGACGTTTTTCGTTTCATATTCGAACTGGATGAAGACGCCGAAGAGCGCATCGACAACATTTGCAGGATGGACTTGATCGGCCGCTCCCTGGCCGACGCGGTCAAGCACAATATTGCCAACCCCCTGCTTTGGCGCTCCACGCTAAACAAGAAAATCCCGGGCGTCTCCCTGCGCCGCTTGTTGTTTAGCCCGCATTTTCGCTCCGGCAACATTCCCGCGCTGTTTGCCGAACTTACCGAGAGATACGGACCGGTTTTCCAGATCCGTCTGCCGTTCAAGGAACCCATGATTTTCCTTTCCGGTGCGAAGGCGAACCAATGGGTGCACCGGCGTGGGAGGATGTACCTCAGAGCCCGGGACTATTTTGCCGATTTCGAGAAGATCTACGGCGCGTCCGGCGTCTTGCCTTCCCTGGACGGGACCGATCATTTCCGTCTCCGCAGGGCCTTGTCTCCGGCCTACTCGCGAGAAAGGCTGGCAGGGCAGGTGGACCAGGTTTTCGAATACGCTCGCAATTTCATGGCAGACTGGAAAGTCGGCGACGTTCTGCCCGCAACGTACATGTGCCGACGAATGATAAATGCGCAAATATCGCCGCTTTTTATCGGCATCGAGTCACAGGATATCTTCGACGACCTGGTCGCTTTCAAGGAACGGGCGCTCAACGTACATATCACGAGAACGCTGCCCGAATTCATGCTGAGCACCCCGCGCATGAAACGCCTGGCGAAAACCATCGACGTATTGCTGGAGCGGGTCGAAGGCGTCCATACACCGGCCCAGCGGGCCGGTTGCCCGAGGGACCTTGCGGACGACCTGTTGAGCCTCCATGCGAGCGATCCACAACTGGTGCCGGAATCGAATCTGCGTTTTGCACTGTCGGCAGCGCTGGTCGCGAGCGTGTACATGGGCGATGCTTTCAGCTTCGCGGTTTACGCCATGGCGTCGCAGCCCGACCTTCATCGCAAGATCCAGAGCGAAGCCGACGCTCTGTTCGAAGGCGGCGATCCGGACAGCGAGAGATTCAATACGTCCGAGACCGACATCACCCGGCGTTTTGTCATGGAATGCCTCAGGATGTATCCGATCGTCCCGATGGCACTGCGAAACGTAATGAACAGCTGTGTGGTCGAGGGCTACGAACTGCCGGTGGGGACACGGCTTTACATAGCCCAATCGGCCCCCCATTTCATGGAGGAGACCTTCCCGGCCCCGTTCTCGTTTGACATCGACCGATACCTGCCTGCGCGCAGCGAACACCGCGGCCCCGGATACGCACCCTACGGGCTCGGTACGCACAGATGTCTCGGCGCGCGGTGGATGAACCTGCAGCTGGTCGTCAACCTGATCATGGTCGCGCATTACTTCACCCTCGAGATACACCCGAAGAACTACAAGTTCCGGTACAATCCGCTTCCGTCGCTAAAGCCGAGCAGGAACCTGAAGTTCCGCGTGGCCATGAAGAGGCGCGAGATTCACGCCTGACGCGCGTGCACGCCAGGTCAGCCGAAACGGCGGTGCCTATAGCGGCTTGCGCGCCAGGAAACAGTATAGAGGCGTGAAGATGCCGGCAGCGCCGCCTGCCACATACGCATTGGCGGTCCGGTCCATCAGAGCGACGACCCTTGCGGAGCCTTTCGGGAACACTCCCAGCGCTTCGGCCAGCCTGGCAGCCCCGATGAACGCCTTGCGGCCCAGCGGTGTACGGCGCATGGCACTGCCTGGCGTTCCTTGCCGGGTCTCCAGGGGCCGGTACCACGGCACGGCCCCGCCGTCGTCCTCGACGGCACGGTCCACGCCCTCGATGACCTGAAACCCCGCCGTTTCGAGGTCCCGGTTCACCCCGTCCGTCGTCTCGATATCCTTGAGCGCAATCTTGTGCATCAGATCCCGCTTGATGGCCCGGTGCCGGCTGTCATCCGGATCGAACTTGTCCGTCATGCACATTTCCTGGCCCCAGAACAAGGCGCCGGGTTTCAGTACACGGTATATCTCGGCGAACGCACCCGCCTTGTCAGGCGCATGGCATGTCGATTCGATGGCATAGCCCCTGTCGAAGCGATTGTCCTCGACGGCGCTCATGTCCATGAAGCTGCAGGCGACGCAACTGACCAAATGGTCGAGCCCGGCCTTCGCGTTCAGCGACTTCGCCCTGTCGAGCTGAATCTCATTGCTGTTTATCCCGACCACCCTGACGCCCGCCTCACGGGCGACTCGGCGCATCGGGCCCCCGATGCCGCAACCAACATCGATCACCGTCATGCCTCGACACAACTCCAGCCTGGAGATCATCAGCCGCTGGTGCCGTATTGCGGATTCCTCCGGGCTCTCCAGCGCCGACAGCGGCGAGAAGTGCAGGGATTCGCCCCATCCGAACACCATAAACTCGCCGCAGAGGTCATAGTATTCCTTCACGGTGTCGACATGATCGTAATCCGTGGCGGCGCTCTGCGAAGACGCTCTCGCGTCCCAGCTCTCGAAATGCTGTACACGGCGGGCGACATTCGACCCGCGGTACGAGGCCTTCAGCCCACTGGACAGCCTGCGGATATTCATGGCGGGCTTCCTTCAATCTCCGCGGCCGCCCGGAGAATCGGGCAGAAAGAGCACCCTGCGCTCTCGTCCATCCAGCAACATACCGTACACCGAAGACAGTTCACAATTCACATGGCCCCAGCGTTCGGGAGTGCCATCGAGGCCAAAGCGGGGGGCCAGGCAAAACACTGGCAATGGCGCCACTGGTGTCCGTCTTGTCATGGCGAAACATCCTGCCGCGCAGGCGGTTCAGAACTCGAGTTCCATCCGGACCTCCGCGAATGCCTCTGCCCGAACGATCATGACCGAAATCCCTCGACATGCACGCCCTGGGCATCATCGCCATTCTCTCAACGCACCGTCCCTCTGCCCTCGGATGCACGACAGCCTGGGGGCGACAACCTCACACCATGTCGGATTCACCGCCTGACGGATACGCAACGTCATCCGGGAAAATCAGGATCACCGCGCGATCATCAGCCATGGAGGGTGCTGCGACCGGTGTCGTGCGAGAACGAGGCATGGATCAGCATGTCGTCGAGGACGAGTGCCTGGCCCGTCAGACGGTGCCCGGTGATCCGGTGTTCGGAACCGAGCCCGACACCAGGCGCGGTCTCTGCCGGTGATGTTCCCAGTCGCCTGATTCGCTTCAGGGCGAGGGTGGCGGACGGACGGCCAGTGGACGGTCCCGATTCGATGAAGTGTGACCGCACCAGCGCTCCCCAGTGCTTCACAAGAAGGAGCGGCGCACCGAAGAGATCCATGGCTGTGACATCCCGGCCGTGAGCCACGACAATGCCGCACTGTCCCGGAAGCGGACCACGTTCGACGAGGGCTTCGACAACTTTCCTGCGGGAGTGATGTCGCTTGTAGGACTCTTCCAGTTCTTCGGCGGCACTCGTTGGCGAAGCGACATCTTCGCGACGCAGCATGGCCGAGATGTCGTCCCAGATGGCGTGCTGATCGCTCATCCGGTTCCGGTTGACGCTGAAGGACCTGTTGACGCTTGCCCGTTTCCTCTTCCGGATCGTCTCGGGCGCGAATGCTTCCGCGCGGCGCCATGTCCGGTGGCGACCCCATCGGCCCTGCTCCAGACACGATACGGGAATATCAAGCCTGGACCCGGCCGGAACGAGAACGGTGGCGTTGATGGTGCGATTCTGCTTGCCACCCGTGAAGTGTTCTCCCTCGACAATCAGGATCGGCTTGCCGGTTGGATTGGTGACCTGCAGTGCCTCGACTGTCGCGACATCGAACTCGCTGACGATCAGTCCTGATGAATCGCCAGTGTCGATGGATGGCAGGGGATTGTCCTGCAGATAGACGGGGAAGAACGAGACACCCAGCCGCGTGATCGGAGATCCTACGGCTGCGTTTTCAAGGCCGGGTATGGTCATGCTGGCCTCCCTTGGTTTATTGTGACACTGACAATTATATGCGAGTCATTATTGTCATTGCAACAATATTCTTGTCACGATGCTTTTGTGGATGAGCCAGTGAGGAAATATCGTGGATTATCCGCCATTTGCCGTCACCGTCGATATCGCGCTCTTCACCATCCAGGATGAGACCTTCAAGATTCTGCTGATCGAGCGTGGCGGTGACCCCTATCGCGGGGATCTCGCCCTGCCGGGCGGCTTCGTGCTACCGGATGAAGATCTCGACATGGCCGCCGCCCGGGAACTCGAGGAAGAAACCGGTCTGGCCGACGGCGCCTGGCACCTTGAACAACTCGCCGCCTACGGCGATCCGGCGAGAGATCCGCGCATGCGGACTGTGACCGTCGCCTTCTGGGCCATCACCGCCGATCTGCCCCGTCCCCGGGGCGGCGGTGACGCGGCAGCCGCTCATCTCGTGCCCGTGGCGAGAATCGAAAGCGGTGGTCTTCGCCTCGCCTTCGACCACAACCGGATTGTCGACGATGCGGTGAAAGAGGTCCGCTCCGGACTCGAAACGACGACCATCGCCGCACAATTCTGTCCGCCGGCCTTCACGGTGGCGCGGTTGCGCAAGGTCTATGAAACGATCTGGAACACCCCTCTCGATCCGGGAAACTTCCAGAGATTCGTGCGCGACAGCGGCGCATTTACGCCCGCAGCGGCCGCCGAACGGATGGACCCGGTGAAGGCTGCTGCGCCATCTTTCCTTTCGGAGCCGTCTGATGACCATCCTGAGACACTGGAGGCGGCGGGGCAGAGCAGGCGCGGACGGCCCGCATCCAGATGGGTGCTGCGGGAAGGAGGGCCCCGTCTGCTTGCCCGGCCACTGCGTCGAAAGGCTGGCGACGCGTGACGCTTCAGGGCGGGTCGAGTGGCACCAGGTCGAGAATGTTGGCCTGGAAGAAGGTCAGGGAGGTTTCGCCGTGGTCGGCCAGTTCGCCGGTCTTCATCATCGGTGAACGCAGGGCTTTCTGCTGTTGCTCGACGACCCACATGTCCTCGATCTGAAAGTCGAGGGCCTCCATGGCGTGGCAGCCCAGTTCGTCGATGGAAATGTAGCGCCGGCCATCCTTCATGATGTGGCCATGACCGCTGGTTCCGCTTCTGCGCCCCTCCTTCTTAGGCTCGCCGCCCTTCTCCCGGGGCGCCATCCAGGTGCGCAGTTCAAGGTAGCAACGCTCCGGGTCTACCGGAACGATCACGTAGGCCGAAAAGAAAATGGACGTGGCCAGGACCCCGGAATTGGGAAAGAACTGCCACACGACGGGGCGCCGCCCCGACATCGAGGTTCCGGGTATGGTGGCATGGTGCGAATCCTCCCGGGACGGATTTTCTCCAAAGGCGATGGAGACCCAGTGACGGTGAACCGCATCCCAGTCCTGATCCTCCACGTCGGGACCCATCAGAGTCTTGTCGTGGAGATAGCTCAGGTGATAGCCGTCCATCGCGTTCTCGCAAAACACCTTCCAGTTGCAGTGGATGTCGTAGCGTACCGGGCGTTTCTCGGACAGTCCTTCCAGTGAGTGCGGCCACATGTGGGTCTTCGGCATGGAGCCGATCCAGGTATCGAAGTCCTCGTCGGGTCGAGCCATCGGATTGACGAACACGAGATCACCGATGGTGCCGACACTGCCGGCGTGCAGCGGCCAGTCCGCCAGGTTCATGCCGGCAAAGCAGAGGTCCTTCTTCGGCAGCCCGCGCAGGCTGCCGTCATCGATGTTGTAGGTCCAGGCATGATAGGGACAGACGATGCCGTGGCGGCAGTTGCCCTTCCCCTCCTCGAAGATCTGCGTTCCCCGGTGTCGGCACGTGTTGTGATGGGCGCGCAGGGAACCATCCTTCGCGCGCACGATCATCATGGGATAACGGTTGATCTGAACTGCCTTGTAGTCTCCGGTATGCGGCACGTCCTGAACCGTGCAGGCAAAGGTCCAGGACCGGCTGAACAATTCCTGGTGTTCCCGTTCGAACCAGGTGCTGGAGTAGTAGCACTGCTTCGGCAACAACTGCCGTGCCTCGTTCGGTTTCAGGGGAACGGTCATTCCTGAATCTCCCTTGCTGCCTCCGATAGAGGTGCCGATACGGATTGCCTTCACTCGATGGAAGGCCGTGACTCGGCTGTCCCCTGTTCCGGACGCTCAACACGCGCGGTCAGGATGTCGGCGTTGGTGAAGCTCTGGTGGTGGACCGACGAGGCGTAGTGCCGCAGCAACCGCAGGGACAGTTCTTTTTCGACCATGGTCCTGTCAGGCTGTTCGCCCAGCAACATGATCTCGTCCTCGACGTTGCCATCGCTTCCTGACGTGATGAACTCGAGCTCGATGGACGAGCCCTCGCTGCGAGCCTTGACCACAAGCCGCCTTTCCTGGCCGTCGTCGTCGGCAGCCAGCAGGGTCGCAGCCATCTCGTCGCCAACCAGGATGAGACGGTCGGTCTGTGTCTCGTTCCAGCCGTACTTCGAGCCGACCTTCCCGAGGAAATCGGATATCTCCCGGGCCGTGCCGGCACCCGGTCTCGTCTTCAGGACCGCGCTTTTCGGCGACATCAGGTTGAGACAGACCGTCAGCACAACAGCCGTGACACCCCCGGCCGTCATGCCATTGCCGACAAGACTGCCCATCCAGGGTCCCAGAAGGTCCGGAAAGATGACACCGTGCTGAAAACCGGCACCGATCCAGAAAGCAGTGCCGACCATCAGACTCTTGCGATAATCCATGCCGTCGCCGATCACGAGGCGCATGCCGGCGACAAAGAGAAGGCCGAGAAGAACGATCAGGTAGGCGGCCGCCACCGGCGCCGGAATCGCCAGCACGAGGGCTGCAAACTTGGGCACAAAGGCAGCGATCAGGAAGACCAGGCCGACACAGACCCCGACCCTGCGCGCCGCAATGCCGGTCAATTCGACGACCGCGATGCTCGTTGAGTAGGTCGTGTTGGGAACCGTCCCGGCGAGTCCTGAAAGGAAGTTGCCCACCCCGTCGGCCGAAACGGCACCCTGAACCACCTTGTAGTCGATGGCGCGCCGGTGCTTCCACGAAACCGACTGGATGGCGACGGAATCACCCACGGTCTCGATGGCACCGACATAGGTCACAAAGATGAAGGCCGGCAGCAGAATCCAGAACGTCGGTCCGAAATCAAGATTGAACCCCGGCCAGCCTCCGTCCGGTATGCCGATCCAGCCCGCTGCGGCAATCCGTGCCGTGTCGTAGAGACCAAACCATGAGGCGACGCTGCAACCAACGAAAATTCCGATGATGGGCGCCCACAAGCGCAGGGTGGACCGTGCGCCAAAGGCAATGCCAAGGATGATGGCGAGCGTCAAGCCTGCCACCAGCGGGGAGGCCATCGGCTCCACATCGTCAGGAACGGCCGCCAGCATGTCGAACACGATGGGCATGACGGTCACCGGAATCATCATGATGACCGTGCCTGTCACCGCCGGTGTCAGGATCCGGCGCAGGATCGACAGACGTCTGGCCAGCGAGAACTGGACCAGGGATGACAGGAAGACGAGTGTCGCCAGCATGCCCGGTCCACCTTCAGCAAGAGCGGTGACACACACGGCAATGAAGGCGCCGGAGGTTCCCATGATGAGAATGTAGCCGGCGCCGAAAGGCCCGATCCTGCGGGCCTGGAGAATGGTTGTCAGGCCACTCACGACGAGGGCGGCAAAGGCGGCCCAGACAAGAAAGGCTTCGCTGCCCCCGCCAGCCCTAACCACGATTGCCGGCGTCAGGACGATGCCGGTGACCGCGAGGATCGCGAACTGGGTTCCAAGGCCGATCGTCAGGTAGAGCGGCGGCCTGTCGTCGGGTTCGAAACGAACCTGGGTGCTACGTGCTTCGCTCATGTCACGCACCTCGTCCCAGCTTGCGCAGGGCAAGACCCGCAGCCAGGTAGACAATGACGTAGACGATGACCCGGTAGACGGCGGCCGAGCCTGGCGGAATGCAGATGAAGCTGAAACCTGTCACACCGCGCCGGCCGATTTCGTGGGAAATGCGTATGATCTCGTAGTCGGTCATGGCGATGGGTTCCACCAGTTCGCCGAGGATGTCTCCGGGCGCCGGGCCGGCGCCGCCCATGACATCCATGTCAAAGTGGGCGTACACGCCCCGGGTCCCGTCCCAGGCGCGGTCAAGCTCCCGGACACATCCCTCGATCCCCAGGCTTGTGCGCAGTTCCCACGAGGAGATGAAGCGGGCGCCGTCATCAAGATAGCGGCGAACGGTGTCGCTTGTCTCCAGCATGCCGCGTTCGCCGATCTCGACAAGATTGCGTGGATGCATGTTGTCGAGAAACTCGTACATCTTGTGTTTCCACGAAGCTGCTCCTGCAATTCGCGGATCGCCGGTCAGGTAGTCGAGGGGCTGGGCATCCCAGTGTGTGTCGAGACTGACACACCCCACCGCTCCCCGCGTGTGTTCGGCGCAGGCCTTGGCGATGGCAAAGCTGCCGCAGGGGCTGTTCTGCCCGATCACCACCGGAACCGCGCCGGCACGCAGGGCGTCCCGGCATTTCGCCTCCACGGCCTCCTGCGCGGCAAGGATGCGTTCCGGCGTCTGGTCGTTCATGACCTCCGGGGGAATGGGCGCATCACCGTAGTCGACCATGGTGATGTGATCGAAGAGCTCCAGGTCGAAATCCTGGATGTAGCCGCCCGGGTAGCGCGCCGACTGCTGTCGGACCCGCTTGGGTGCCTCGATCCACTCCTCCATGGCGACACCGGCATACTGGCCATCCTCGGCAGCGACATATGGCGCACCGATGATGACGACGTCCGCACCTTCAAGATCCTCCGGCGTCGTCGCGACGGGACGCGACATGAACGAGGGCGTCTCCGGCGCGACAAGCGGGAACTCCCTCCTTCCGGCGAAACTCGTCGCCATGAAGGTCTCCCAGTCCGGATAACCAGTGTTGCTCATGGGACATCATCCTCATCGCGCTGTCCGTCGCCAGCGTCGTGTTCCTCGGGAACAATTGCAAGTTGATAGAGACCTGATCCCGGGCTTGTCCTGTTGACGCACTCCATGGCATGTCCCCTTGTCAGACAGAGGCTCTGGGAACCATGTCAGGTGCATTGCACGGGGTGCGCATCATTGATCTGACCGGCATGGTGTCGGGACCTTCCGCCACCATGCTGCTCGCCGATCAGGGCGCCGATGTCCTCAAGGTCGAGAACCCCGTCCGCGGTGGAGATACGACGCGCGGCGTGTCGGCCAACGAACACGGTCTCGCATCGTCCTATCTCAACAACAACCGAAACAAGCGATCGATCGCCATCGATCTCAAGCACTCTCAGGGCCTCGAAGTACTGATGCGCCTTGTCGCGGGCAGCGATGTCCTGGTCCAGAACTTCCGGCCCGGAGTTGCGGAGCGCATCGGGGTTGGCGAGGACGACGTGAGGAAACATGCGCCTGCCATCATTCACGTATCGATCTCGGGATTTGGCACCACCGGCCCCTATGCGGCAAAGCCGGTCTATGATCCCCTTGTGCAGGCCCTTTCCGGGCTGACAACCGTGCAGGCCGGATCAGACGAGGCGCGGCCGCGCCTGGTGCGGACCATCATCCCGGACAAGCTCACCGGTATCGTCGCCGCCCAGGCGATCACGGCGGCACTCTTCAACCGGGAGAGAACCGGAGAGGGCCAGGCGATCCACGTCTCCATGCTTGATTCGGTCATCGCCTTCCTGTGGGGATCGGACATGGAAACCCAGACCATGGTCGATCACCAGATCCGCCAGCAGCATGCCCAGAGTTTCATCGATCTCATCTACGAGACGCGCGACGGCTACATATCGGTGGCAGTCCAGCAGGACAAGGAATGGGAAGCGCTCACGCGCGCCCTGAAGAGGCCCGAGTGGCTTGACGACGAGCGCTTTCGCACGCCGGCAGGACGCCAGCGTCACATCGACGCAAGGCTCGAGCTGACCCAGGAGGTCCTGAAGACCGCCACCAGCGCCGAATGGCTGGAACGGCTCGAGGCCGAGGATGTCCCCTGTGCCCCCGTGCTCACCCGCAACGACATGATCCGTCACCCCCAGATCGTCGCCAACGGCATCGTGACCGAACACGATCATCCCCTCGTCGGCAGGATACGCCAGGCCCGTCCCGCCGCGCGGTTCTCGAAGACCGATTTCGAGTTGCGCGAGTCCGGTGCGCAGCTCGGCGAGAACACGGACGAGATCCTCAAGGAGGCCGGCTACGACTCCGGAACCATTGCCACGCTGCGCCGCGCCGGGGTGTTCGGGAACTGAACGATGATCGACTTCTATTATTGGCCCACACCCAATGGCTGGAAGGTCGCCATCCTCCTCGAGGAGCTCGGGGCGACCTACACGCTGATCCCTGTCGACATTTCAAGGGGCGAACAGTTCGCGCCCGACTTCCTCGAGGCAAGCCCGAACAACCGCATTCCCGCCATCGTTGATCACGATCATCCGGGAGCGCCGCTGCCTGTCTTTGAATCGGGCGCCATCATGCTCCATCTCGCCCGCAAGTACGGGCGCTTTATCGCCAGCGATTCCGTCGGCGAGAAGGAAACCCTTGAATGGCTGTTCTGGCAGGTGGGCAACCAGGGACCCATGGCAGGTCAGCTTTCCCACTTCGTCAACTACGCGCCCGATGACCAGCCCTATGCCCGCGAACGCTACGCACGTGAATACGACCGCTGTCTGGGTGTTCTGGAACGCCGCCTTGCCGGGCGCACATGGCTGGTCGGAGAATCCTATTCGATCGCCGACATGATCTGCTGGCCATGGGTTCTGATCGCAAGGCCGCTCACGGCAAGCCTCGATGATGTCCCCAACGTTCGGGACTGGCGGCAGCGGGTCAAGGAGCGCCCGGCGGTGCAGCGGGCCGTTGATCTCGGCAAGGAGTTCCGGCGTTCCGCCGCGCCGTCGAAGGAGGAGCGCGACATTCTCTTCAACCAGACCGCAGCAACCGCCCGTCGCTGGCAGACGTGATCAGTGGCGGAAGTGACGCACGCCCGTCATCACCATGGCCATGTCATGCGCATCCGCAGCGGCGATCACCTCCTCGTCCCGCACACTGCCGCCTGGCTGAATGACGGCCGTCGCCCCGCCTTCGGCGGCCTCGAGAAGGCCATCGGCAAAGGGAAAGAAAGCATCCGAAGCGACCACCGATCCGGCGATCGGGAGTCCGGATCGGCCGGCCTTCTGGCGGGCGATCATGGCGCTGTCGACACGACTCATCTGTCCCGCCCCGATCCCCAGCGTCTGTCCGTTCCGGGCATAGACGATGGCGTTGGAGCGCACGTGCTTGACGACTCGGAAGGCAAACAGCATGTCATCAAGTTCACTGGCGTCCGGCCGGCGCCTGGTCACGACCTTCATGTCACCGGTTGTCAGGCGGTGCCGGTCGGGGACCTGTGCCAGGAGCGATGAACCTGCAGACCGGATCGTCAGGGAGCCCGCTTGCGATGGCGGACCACCGGCAAGAAGCAGTCTCGGAGACTTCCTCTTTCCCAGGATGTCGCGCGCCGCACGGCTGGCGTCGGGTGCAACGACCACTTCCGTGAAGATGCCGGTGATGGCTTGCGCCGTCTCGCGATCAAGGGGCTGGTTGGTCGCAACCACACCGCCGAATGCGCTCAGCCGATCACAGGCTAGCGCCTTGCGGTAGGCATCGACCAGAGAGTCCCCGAGTGCCGCTCCGCAGGGATTGGTGTGCTTGACGATGACGACAGCGGGTCCGTCATGGCCAGGATCGAACTCGGTGACGGCCTCCAGGGCGGCGGCGGCGTCGGCGAGGTTGTTGTAAGAAAGATCCTTGCCGCCTTCCTGGCGTACCGCCGTCACGCCCGGCTGTCCGCTCCCGACATGGTAGAGGGCGGCGGCCTGATGAGGATTTTCTCCGTAGCGCAAGTGGCGGCCGAGCCTGCCCGAGATGGTGAGTCGGCGAGGAAAGGTCTCGTTCGATTCTCCCAGAAACCGTGTTGCCACGGCGGCATCGTAGGCAGCCGTCATCTGGTAGGCGATGCCGGCCATCCGCAGGCGAAAGGCTGCGGAGGTGGCGTCTTCCCGCTGTTCCATCTCATCAACGAGGGCGGGGTAGTCTTCAGGATCGGTCATCACGGTCACGAAGGCGTGGTTCTTGGCCGCCGCCCGGACAAGCGCCACTCCGCCGATGTCGATGGCCTCGATCGTCCCGTCCCAGTCGGCGCCCTTGGCAACCACGTCCTCGAAGGCATAGAGATTGACCACCACGAGATCGATGCCCCTGATGCCATGTTCGGACATCTCGCGAGCGTGATTCGCGGCATCCCGACGACCCAGGATTCCGCCGTGGATGGCCGGATGGAGCGTCTTGACCCGGCCATCCAGGATCTCGGGAAACCCCGTGACCTGGCTGACGGGGGTCACGGGCAGGCCCTGGGCGGCGAGAGCCGCGGCGGTGCCGCCGGTCGATATGAGTTCGACACCCCGGGAATCGAGTAATCGGGCGAGATCGACCAGACCGGTCTTGTCGGTGACGGAGAGAAGCGCCCGCCTGATGGTCATTCAGGGGTCTCGGAGAGACACGGATCAGGTGTTCATGGAGTCGAAGAAATTGTTGTTGTTCTTCGTACTCTTGAGCTTGTCGATGAGGAACTCCATGGCGTCCACGGAACCCATGGGCATGAGTATGCGACGCAGGACCCACATCTTGGCCAGCTCGGCCCGGCCAACCAGGAGTTCCTCCTTGCGGGTGCCTGACTTGCCGATATCGATGGCCGGGAAGATGCGCTTGTCGGCAATCTTGCGATCCATGACAATTTCGGAGTTACCGGTACCCTTGAACTCCTCGAAGATGACCTCATCCATTCTGCTGCCGGTCTCGATGAGCGCCGTGGCAATGATGGTCAGGCTGCCGCCACCCTCGATGTTGCGCGCCGCTCCGAAGAACCGCTTCGGACGCTGCAGGGCATTGGCGTCGACACCACCGGTGAGCACCTTGCCCGAGGACGGCACGACCGTGTTGAAGGCCCGTGCCAGGCGGGTAATCGAATCCAGCAGGATCACGACGTCGCGCTTCTGTTCGACGAGACGCTTGGCCTTCTCGATCACCATCTCGGAGACGGCAACATGCCGGCTGGCCGGTTCATCGAAGGTCGAGGCAATGACCTCGCCCCTGACCTGGCGCTGCATGTCGGTCACCTCTTCAGGACGCTCGTCGATGAGCAGGACGAGAAGGTAGACCTCCGGATGGTTGCTTTCGATCGCATGAGCGATGTTCTGCATGAGAACGGTCTTGCCGGCGCGTGGTGGTGACGTCAGAAGGGCCCGCTGCCCCTTGCCGAGCGGGGAAATCAGCTCGATCACCCGGGTCGACAGGTCCTTCCTGGTAGGATTCTGAACCTCAAGGCTCAGTTTTTCCTCGGGATAGAGCGGTGTGAGATTGTCGAAAGGCACCCTGTGGCGTGTTGTCTCGGGTTCCTGGAAGTTGATGTGGCTGAGCTTGACGAGTGCGAAGTAGCGTTCGTTCTCCCGGGGGCTCCGGATCGTTCCTTCCACCGTGTCGCCGGTCTTGAGTGAAAACCGTCTGATCTGTCCGGGACTGACGTAGATGTCATCGGGACCGGGAAGGTAGTTGGCTTCGGGGCTGCGCAGGAAACCGAATCCGTCCGACAGCACCTCGAGCACTCCCTGGCCGCTGATCGGCACATCCTGTTCCGCCATCTCCTTGAGAATGGCGAACATGAGATCCTGTTTTCTGAGGACGCTCGCTCCCTCGATACCGAGTTCCTCGCCATAGGCAAGAAGCTCCTCGGGTTTGCGATTTTTCAACTCCTGCAGATTGAGTGCCCCATGACTCATGGCTGCAAACTCGGTCTGCACATCTTCATTGCCCGTCAAGGTCATGATGAACCTGCTGAATAGCGATGGGAGGGAACGTCTGGGAAAGTGTCGAACTGCGTCCCGGGAAAGCGGGTGATTCGACAGGACCGGTAAACGGCTAGGAATTGAGAGGAACCTAGAGCAGGTTATCCGGGCCTGTCAAATACGATTCAAGTGCCGGCTAGAACGGCCTGACGACGACCATGACGACAATGATGACCAGCAGCACGGTCGGCGCCTCGTTGATCAGCCGAAAGAAACGGCTGGTGTGACGGTTGCGGTCCTCGGCAAAGGCCCGCCACAGTGCCACGAACCACCCGTGAACGGCGGACATGACGAGGAATGCCACAGTCTTCACGAGCCACCAGCCCTCGCTCCAGAGCGCCCCGCCCGCATCAAGCATCAGGAGGATGCCGAAGGCGAAGGCGGCAATCATCGCCGGATTGATGATTCCCTTGAGGAGACGGCGTTCCATGACCTTGAAGGTCTCGGATTGACGTGACCCGGACTCGCAGTCGACATGGTAGACGAAGAGCCTGGGTAGATAGAGCATTCCGGCCATCCACGCGATCACCGCAAGGATGTGGCCCGCCTTGATGACGTCATGCCAGGCGCCGAGGAACCCGTCCACGTCACACCGCCCTCAAGGGGCACCTCGAGAACGTCCCGGGACAGATTCTGCCACCATGTCCGGACGCCAGTTGCGGCCGGTCATCGTCCAGAGCGGACAGGACGAGTGCCGCCAGACCGTCGATGAACGTGTCGTCGCACGAAACGGCCGGAATGCGCCGGTAGAACGGACATCCCGCGTCCCGGGCCCGCTGGCGATACTCGATATCGAGTTCGACAAGGGTCTCGCTGTGCTCGCTGACAAAGGCGACGGGAACAACGATGATCCCGGTCCCGGTGCTGCCGGCCCTGTCGATTTCGCCGTCCGTTGACGGACCGATCCAGTCGAGCGGCCCGACGCGCGACTGATAGCACACCGTCCAGTCCAGGTTGCTGCGGCCGATGTCATCGACGATTGCCTCGGCCGTCTGTTCGACCTGCCACTGGTAGGGATCGCCGCGTCGAATGATCGTCTCCGGCAATCCGTGAGCGGAAAAGAGAACCCTCGACGGCTGTCCCGCGGTGTCGTCGAGGGTATCCCTGACAGCCGCCGCATAACTTCCGACAAACCCTGAAGATCGTGGCCAGCAACACACGATCCTGGTTGTCACGTCATGGCCATGACGCCTCCAGGACCGGATCCATTCCTTCATCGATGATGCCGTCGTCGTCGTCGAGAACTGGGGATAGAGGGGAAGCAGCACGATCCTTTGCGGCTTGAACCCGGCCACCTCGAGTGCCGTATCCTCGCTCATCGGGTGCCAGTAGCGCATCGCGATGAAAACCCTGATCGCATCATTGTCCAGAGCCGCCTCGAGTGCCCGGGCCTGCTGGCGCGTGTTCTCGAGGAGCGGCGAACATCCACCGATTTTTTCATAGATCTTCTTCGCCTCGCCCTGGCGGCGATGCGATATCACCGAAGCAAGAACGGGACGCAACGGCCAGGGAATGGAGATGATCGCCGGATCATTGAAGAGATTGTTGAGAAAGGGCTGCACAGCCGCCGGAGAATCGGGACCGCCCAGGTTGAAGAGCACGACCGCTGTCCTGTCCATGACCTCACTTCCCGCAGGAACGTACGGTATCCACCAGGTCCGCCACATGTGACGGCGGCGTGTCCTTGATGATGCCGTGCCCGAGATTGAAGATGTGACTGCTGCCTTCAAGGCCCATCACGATGGATCGTGCCCGGCGCCTCATCATGTCGCCCCCGGCCAGCAGGATCCCGGGATCGAGATTGCCCTGAACCGGGCAGATCGACTGCAGGTCCCGCATCGCTCCAAGAGGCACGTCCTGATCGACCTGCAGGGCATGAACACCGGTCTTGCGGGCATACTGCGCGTAGCGTTCACCCGCTCCGCGCGGAAAGCCGATCACGGGAATCCGCGGATGAACCTCTCTCACACTGCCGACAATGCGCCGTGTCGGGCCGATGCACCAACGGTCAAAGCTGGCGCTCTCTTCAAGAAGGCCGGCCCAGCTGTCGAAGACCTGGACGGCATCGGCGCCGGCCTCGATCTGGGCCAGCAGGAGTCCGGTGACAGCATCGGCGAGTCGAGCAACGAGACGGTCGACCAGACCCGGATCGTCCTTCATCAGCCGCTTCGTCGCGTGAAACTCGCCGCCTGATCCATCGATCATGTAGGCAGCGATCGTGATCGGACCACCGGCAAATCCGATGAGAGCCGTCCTGTCGTCGAGTTCCCGCCGCACCAGGCGCAGGGTTTCCATGAGAGAGCGGTTTCTCTCGACGGCACCGTCTGCATCGAGGGCATCGATGTCCGCCTCGCAACGAAGGGGCGTCAGGAAGGGACCCTCGCCTTCAAGAAAGCGAACCGTCCGACCCATGCCATGGGGAACGATGAGGATGTCCGAGAAGACGATGGCCGCATCAACGCCAAAGCGGTCGACCGGCTGCAGCGTGATCCGCGCGGCAAGTTCCGGGGTGTTGCACAGGGAAAGGAAATCGGGACTTTCCCGGCGCAGTTTCCTGTACTCCGGAAGATAGCGTCCGGCCTGGCGCAGAAACCAGACTGGAGGCGGGTTGTATGCAGATCCCTGAAGGACGGCAACCAGGGGCTTTTCGGCAGCGCGAACGAACATGACCGGCATGATCCGACGAATTGGCACCGCAATACCACATCAAAGAATCATTCATAAAAGTAAGTGGTAATGATAGGTCGTGTGCATCATGTGGACGCAAGGTTGTCATGGTGTCTGTCAACAGTCCGGCCTTTGAGGAAGGGCATCTGTCGGGGTGCCTGTGCAGGATTGGGAGCGACTCGCGGAGTACCGCCGCTGTGCCTGCGGCAAGCGATGTGGAGTGGCGCCCGGTTGGTTGTGGATCGCCAGCTTGTGTGCACGATATCCACCATGCTCCCGGTTCCGTTTGTCCCCGGGCAAGAACGGTCGAACACATGCCGGCCAGGAGTGTGATAGTCTGCGCCGGCCATCTCGGGAGCTGATCGTTCACAGGGTGATCAGCCGTTCTTCCCCATATCCATGACCAGGTTTCATGTGCATCTCATCTCCGACGCGACAGGCGAGACGGTCCTTGCGGTGGGTCGTGCCGCGGTTGCCCAGTTCGAGAACGTCGATGTGGTCGAGCATGTGTGGACGCTGGTCCGGACGTCGCGGCAGATTGACAGGATACTGAAGACTCTCGAATCCAGTCCTGGAATCGTCATCTTCACGCTGGTCAATCCGGAACGCCGCGACCAGCTGGTCAGGGGATGTCAGAATCTCGGGATCGTCTCGGTACCGCTTCTCGATCCTGTTCTTGCGGCGCTGTCGGGTGTTCTCGACCAGCCGGTCAAGGGACAGCCCGGAGGGCAGCATGCTCTCAATGCCGACTATTTTGACCGGGTTGAAGCCATCCAGTTCGTTGTCCGCCACGATGATGGCCAGTCACCACATGATCTCGACGATGCCGATGTCATCGTTGTCGGTGTGTCACGCACCTCCAAGACGCCGACCTGCTTCTACCTCGCCAACCGGGGCGTCAAGGCAGCCAACGTGCCCATCGTTCCGGGCATGGCGCCGCCGGTGGAGCTTCTCGAGGCCACCAGACCGCTCATCGTTGCGCTCAGTCAGAACATGGAGCGTCTGGTCCAGGTCCGGCGCAACCGCATGAAGCTCCTTCACCAGGAGGAGGAAAGCGATTACGTCGAACCGGATGCGGTGCGGCGCGAGATGGCGGAAGCCCGCAGGCTCTACGAGGACAGGGGCTGGCCGGTGATTGATGTGACACGGCGCTCCATCGAGGAGACCGCCGCTGCCATTCTGCAGTTCTACAGGGAGCGGTTCGGCTCGCTTCCCTGATCGTCCAGGGCGTCGCGCACCATCCTGTGGAAGTGGTGGACGACATGTTCGCCCACACCACTGTCCTCGCTGTCGACGATGAACCGGCCCTGATCGTAACCGCGCGAGAACAGGCCCCGCTGAACCGATTCACACAGCAGCATGTCTTCGGTTCCGAGCACGTTCTCCAGGTAGTTGCGCCGGTCCTTCCTGTCAGGCGTGCCGTCGGGGGAGAACCGGTAGTTGGTGAAGCGCGTGGCGAGGTGGTTGACCGGCACCGCGCTGGTGATCAGGAGGTCCCCGTCTCCCGGCATGACATTGATGGTCGTTGTCGGCCATACGTACCAGAAGAGCGAATGGGGCATGCGGGCGTCCCTGGCGAGGTGATAGGCGCTGTTGTCGTGGCAGACGTCCCAGCCCTTCTGACGCGCCGTGATGCCATCGATGGTGTTCTCGTAAGCGGGCATGGAGATGATGTCGCAGAACTGAGGGTGCGCCACTTCGCAGTGATAGCATTCGAGATAGTTGTCGATGACCACCTTCCAGCCGGCATCCATGGCCCGGCCGCCAAAGTCATACGATTCGGTGAGGGTGAGATCCTTCCAGTAGGGAAGTTCCCGGCAGATGTCAGCTTTGAGGTTGGGTGCCTGACTGGCAAGGGACGCCGCTTCGTTATCGAGATTGACGAAGACAAGGTTGCACATGACCTCGACGCGGACGGGCCTGAGGGAAAACTGCGACTTGTCGAACCCCTCCACACCATCACTGTTGCGGGCTGTGCGGAGCTGGCCATCGAGACCATAGGCCCAGGCGTGGTAGGGGCAGGTGATGGCCGCCCGGAATGTGCCCGAGCCCTCCACAAGGCGGTGAGCCCGGTGCTGGCAGACATTGTAGTAGCCGCGCAATTGATCCGAACGGTCGCGCACCACAAAGACGTCCTGATCGAGAATGCTGCCGGCAAGGTAGTCGCCAGGGCGGGCCACCTCGCTGACATGGCACAGGTACATCCACGAACGGTAGAAGATCCTTTCCCTTTCCAGCTCGAAGATCTCGGGATCAGTGTAGTAGCGCGATGGCAATGTGTAGGAACGGCGAGGATCTGCGTCGAGTGGACGGGCAAATTCAACCTGAAGAACTTCGGCCATGACATCCGACTCCCGTGTCAGCACCCAAGGAATCATAGCACGTGACCTCTTCGGGAACGATACCCGTGCTCTCCTGTCAAGATTGCCAGGAGGCGATGATCTCCGCGGTGCTGCCGATTTCTATCTGGTCCTCGAATCTCCGGTAGACGAGATCAAGCATCGCCCTGTGGGCGTCTTCATCGGAACTTGTGACGGCGTCTTCGGCGATGATCACGCGATATCCGCGGTCCACGCCCGTCATCACGGTTGCAAGGACGCAGACGTCCGTCTCGACACCGGTGACAATGAGTGTGCGGCAGGCCATGGCATCGAGAAGGTTGACGAAGGCGTCGCTTTCGAAGGCCGAATAGGTGGTCTTGTCGACGACATGGGCCGGCGGAATGAAGGACCGGAAGTCGTTCATGACGTCAAGCAGGGCGGGGTCCATGCGCGACGTGGTGACACGCGTCCAACGCCGATAGTAGGTCCGCCAGGCGCCGCTGGTCTCATCCGCCGTGCGGGGCGTCATGAAGCGCGTGAATATGGCGCGGTCGCTGCGGTGGGCCACAAGACGCAGGATGCCGGGGGTGATGGCGGGTATGGACGGCGTATGCCACACGGTCCGAGCCGCGAAGAGATCCTGCATGTCGACGACGACATGGACCGCGTCCTGGCCAATCGGACGGACGTCCTGCATCAGTTCTCGACCACGACCGAATGGTCGGCCAACCAGACCAGAGCGACCCGTTCACCGATGTCGATGACGTCACCATCGGCATTCTGCCGCAGGACACGCAAGGGTCCGGCGTCGGTATGGACGGTGTAGGTGAGGCTGGCGCCGGAAAAGACACGCTCGGCGACGCGGCCCTCGATGCGGTTGTCCTGCGTGGCCGCGTCGCAAGCCACGAGACGGATCCTCTCGGGTCTGACGGCAATGGTCGCGTCGCCAGCCGGCAGCGGGGATGTCGTTGCGATGTGTCCCACGCGATCGACCATGATTCCGGAGTCCCGAACCGGTCCCGAAAGAAAGTTGGCATCTCCCAGGAAACTTGCCGCGAACCTGGTGTGTGGCCGATCGTAGACATCACCTGGTTCGCCCACCTGGATGAGCCGGCCCTCGTCTATGATGGCAATGCGGTCGGACAGTGTCAGGGCTTCTTCCTGATCGTGGGTGACGAAGATTGTCGTGATTCCCACCGTGCGCTGGATACGTTTCAGTTCGCCCTGCATGTCCTGTCTGAGTTTCTTGTCGAGCGCGCCCAGAGGTTCATCGAGAAGCAGCACCCGGGGTTCGGTGACAAGAGCGCGCGCCAGGGCGACGCGTTGTTGCTGTCCGCCTGAAAGCTGGCGTGGCTTGCGCTGATCGAGCCCGTCCAGGCGCACCAGCTCGAGGATCTCTCCGACCCGTTGTCGCACATCGGCACGCGGCATGCGACGCACGGTCAATCCGAACGCGACATTGTCGAACACCGACATGTGCGGAAACAGCGCATAGTTCTGGAAGACCATGCCGATGTTGCGGCGGAACGAGGGAATTCGTGCCACATCCTGATCGTCGATGAGGATCATGCCTTCATCGGGTTCAACGAATCCGGCAAGGGCCCGCAGCAGGGTTGTCTTGCCGCTCCCCGAGGGGCCGAGAAGGGCAAAGAAGGATCCGTTCGGAAAGGCAAGCGAGACCCGGTCCAGGGCTGTCGTGGCACCGTAGCGTTTCGACACGTTGCGCACGTCAACGGCGCTCATCGCTCGCCACCGAACTTCGAGAGGCGGGCAAACAACAGGAGAGCCGTCATCGAGACCACGATCATGATGGTGGAGATGGCGTTCACCTCGGGGGTGAATCCCTTGCGGATGGCGGAAAAGATCTCGACAGGAAGCACAGAGACGCCCGGTGGCGCCAGAAAATAGGAGATGACGAACTGGTCGAACGACACGGCAAACGCAAAGAGGGCTGCAGCGACGATGCCGGGCGCCATGACGGGAAGCTGCACACGCACAAGGGACTGGAACGGCGTGGCGCCAAGACTGGCTGCAGCCTCCCCGAGTTCCGGTCCGATGCTCGCCAGGCGGGCGCCGACAACAATGATGACATAGGGCAGCGAGAGAGCCACGTGTCCCAACAACATGGCGTGAAGTCCCCGGCCGATGCCCGTCCAGAAGAACAGCACCAGCATCGAGGTACCGATGATGAGCCAGGGAATGGTGATGGGGGGAAACAGCAACAGCTGCAGTGCCGTGCGTCCGCGAAACCGGTATCGGGCGAAGGCGAGGGCCGCCATGGTGCCCAGAGTGGTGGCGATGAGCGTGTTGGCCAGCGCCACCGCAACGCTGTTGACGCTGGCTTGAAGAAGACGCTCGTTGCCTGCCAGATCTTCGTACCAGCGCGTCGTGAACGTGAACGGCAGGGTGTAGTGCACCGAATCGTTCAACCCCATGACCGCCAGCACCAGTATGGGAAGGTAGAGAAAGAGCAGGACCAGAAAGAGCCAGAGTCGACCCGCTCCCTCGCTCGCCAGCACCATCCAGCGCGCCTGGTTCATGTCGTGCTCATGTGTTTCTTCAGAACCGGCGACGCCGCTGCGAGAATGAGAAGGACGATGGCCAGCAGGATGAACGAGAGGGCCCCACCCAGCGGCCAGTTTGAGACGACGGTGAACTGTTCCTCGATCACCGTCCCGATCACCGTCCCCTTGGGTCCGCCCAGCAGACGTGGTTCGAAGAAGGAGCCGATCACCGGAACGAAGATCAGGATGGATCCCGCAGCAAGACCGGGCACGGCAAGCGGCAGGATGATTCTCGCCAGGATCGTCCATGATCGCGCACCAAGGCTGCGTGCCGCCTCGAGAAGCGATTCGTCGATCGCCTGCAGCGAGAGGAAGCACGTGAGAATCATGTAGGGGAGGTAGGAATGAACGAGTCCGATGATGATTGCGGCATAGGAGTCGGTGAGATCAATGGTTGGCAGTCCGGGGATCACGAGGTGCACGGCGCGGTCAAGGACACCGTCAGGCCGAAGCACGATCGTCCAGGAAAAGATGCGGACAAGCGCGTTTGACCAGAACGGCAGGACAATCAGCAGGAACAGGGCCTCGCGCCAGCGCCCGCGGATGCGCCGGGCCAGCCAGTAGGCGGCGGGAAAGCCGATGAGGATGCACAACAGGGTGACGTGAAAGCCCATTTCCAGGGACCGCCACATGAGATCCTGGAGATAGCCCTTGGTGAAGAAGGCCTCGTAGTGTTTCAGCGAGAATTCGCTGGCGTGCCTGCCGAAGGGGCCCTTTTTCTGAAAACTGAAGTAGAGCATCGCCGACAGCGGCAGGAAGATCGTCACCGCCAGCCAGAGATAGGCAGGCCCCGTCAACCATGCGATTGCCCAGCGCCGCCGGGATTCGATACGCATGGTCAGCGGAGCCAACAGGAAGCCGGACCGTCCGGTGCGGGAACCGGACGGTCCGGCGAGATCCGAATGTCAGCTATTCGGCGTACCAGGCCTTCGTTTCCTCCCAGATCTCCAGGAAGGTCTCCCGCGTCTCGTCGGACAGCGGGGCCATGAACTGGAGATTGGCCGTGGCGGCGGGATCACCGAGCACCTGCCGGTTGAAGGCATCCTCGGGCAGCTGGTTCATGGCCACGCCATTGGCCGAAGCAGGCGCTCCGACCTCGGTATCCCAGCGCACGAAATGGTCCGGACTGACCATGTAGTCGATGAACTGGAGTGCTCCCTCCGGATTGGCAGAGCCGGCGGCGAGGGACAGACCGTCGAGCCACGCGATTGCGCCTTCCTCGGGAATGAGGTAGCCGACCGGCAGCCCGAAAGCCTTGGCGCTGCGCGATGCCGAACCCGACCAGTAGACGGCGACATCGAAGGCGTCGGCAACGAACTCCTTGTTCCACTCGTCTTCCGATGACCAGAACGTACGGATCTGTGGCTTGAGATCGCGCAGTTTCTGGCGGATCGCATCGAGATCATCCGGCGCGTTCATGTTCTGACCGGTGGCGAGCGCAGCCAGGTAGACGTTCTCGACGGAATCGTCCCGCACGGCCACGTTGCCGGCGTGGGCGGGGTCCCACAGGATGTTGATGGTGTTGCCGGGGTCGACTTCTTCGGTGTCATAGGCGATCGAGGTCAAGCCCCAGGTCCAGGCGACACCGTAGAGGTCTCCGTCGAGCCTGAACTCCGCGGCATCCCTGAGACCCGGCGAAAGGTCGCCAAAGTTGGTGATGGCCGCGCTGTCGATGGGCTGGATGAGACCTTCCTCGGCGGCCTGGATGGTGAAGGCGGAATTGATCAGCACGACGTCGTAGGCACCGGGACTGGTGCGCAGCTTGGTCAGCATTTCCTGTTCGGAATTGAAATAGTCGTGCACCACCGTGTGGCCCGTCGATGCCTCGAAGGCCTCGACCCCCCAGGTTTCGTCGGTACCGTACCCCTGCCAGTTCAGCACCCTGACTTCGGCGGCGGCGAGCGGTTGGGCTGCCACCGCAGCAGCCAGCAATGCAGAGGCAATCATTCCTGATGTGCGCATTGTTCTCCTGTCTCCCTGCGGATGGTGTTCTTGGTGCAGGACGCTGTCACAGCATTCTCCGGTCGTCAACGCAACGCTCTTTCGACCGGGACCTGGCAGGCGTTCCAGGGCGTGTGATAGACCGGACGCAAGGTAGTGAAGACAAGCGTGATGAAGCGAAACCTGCGTCCCGGGCTCTACGAGGATCTCGTGACCTCGTCCCTGAAGCGGGACATCGAGATCCTGCTCGAGGACAACTGGTCGGTCGAGACCGGCAGGACTGACAAGACCCGGCATGCAGATCTGTTGGCCCGCCATGTCGCGGACCTGTTGCGCCGTGCCTTCGGCGGGATGTCCGCAGACCGCCAGATCGAACTGGCAAACCGCGTGCTCGGCATGCTTGGCGACTACGGGGTGCCGGACGACGAACACGTCGCCGGGACGGCAGAGTTGCTGCTTGCCGTGGTCAGGAATCAGGGACTTGAAGATCGGCCGCCGAAAACGGAACGGCCGATACGATCACTGCGTGACACAGGTCTTCTCGTCAATGGCCGGCGCGATGTGCAGATCTCCAGCGAGATCGTCCGCGAGATACCGAGTGCCAACGGCATCGACCTCCTCTGCGCCTTTGTCCGCTACTCGGGATTGCGGCTGTTCCACCGGGAACTCGGGGAGAGGATCGCGGCCGGCGTTCCGGTGCGCGTCATCACCACGGTCTACACGGGGTCGACGGAACGCCGGGCTCTCGATGCACTCCACCGTCTCGGGGCCAAGGTGAAGGTTTCCTTTGATGTCGCCCGCACCCGCCTCCATGCCAAGGCGTGGCTCTTCCGCAGGGAGAGCGGTCATCACACCGCATACATCGGATCCTCGAACCTCACGCACACGGCCCAGGTGGACGGCCTTGAGTGGAACGTGCGGGTCAGTGCGGCCCGGAACCCGGAGGTGATCGGACAGTTCCAGGCGACCTTCGAGCAGTACTGGGAAGAGCCCGAGTTCGAGGCCTACCACCCGGAGTACGACGGCGAGCGTCTTGATGGTGCACTCAAGAACCAGGGCAGAAGTGCGCCGGGTGTCACGCTCTACATCGATGCCGTTGCCAAACCGCACCAGGAAGCGGTCCTCCAGGCCCTTGAAGCCGAAAGGGCGCGGGGTCACCACCGCAACCTCGTGGTTGCCGCCACGGGAACGGGAAAGACATGGATCGCTGCCTTCGATTTCCGCCGGCTGCGCCGGGATCACCAGGTTCATTCCCTTCTGTTCATTGCCCACCGCAAGGAGATTCTTGCCCAGAGTCAGCAGGTCTTCCAGATTGTTCTGCGCGAGCCCGCGTTTGGCGAGCGATTGGTTGCCGGTGAACGTCCCGAGGAGGGACGGCACGTCTTTGCCTCCGTGCAGTCCCTGCAGAACCGTATCGGAGACATCGATCCGTCAGGGTTCGATGTCGTCATCATCGATGAGTTTCATCACGCTGCAGCCAGCAGCTACGAGCGCCTGCTCAAGCGTCTGCGGCCACGGTTTCTCCTCGGCCTCACGGCCACCCCGGAGCGAACCGACGGCCAGTCGGTGCTCGACTGGTTCGATGGCCGCATCGCCTCCGAATCACGGCTCTGGGACGCCCTCGATCAGGGACTCCTGTGTCCCTTCCACTATTTCGGGATCAACGATGGTACGGATCTCTCGGGCGTGCGGTTCCAGCAGGGACGCTATGTGGCAGGCGATCTCGACAAGCTCTTTACCGGTGATCACGCGCGAGCACGCCGGATCATTCAGGCCGTTGGCGACCATGTTCCCTCACCGGAGCGGATGCGCGCCCTGGGGTTTTGCGCCGGCGTCCGCCACGCGCACTTCATGGCGGATGAGTTTTCTCGTGCGGGACTAAGCGCCGTGGCCCTCGATGCGGCGACACCCTATCCCGAACGTGACAGGGCGCTCTCGAGCCTGCGCACGGGCGACCTCCACATCATCTTCACCGTCGATCTCTTCAACGAGGGCGTCGATCTCCCCGAGGTGGATACCATTGTCATGCTGCGTCCGACCGAGAGTGCCACGGTCTTTCTGCAGCAGCTTGGCAGAGGCTTGCGCTGGGCCGAGGGCAAGCAGGTTCTGACCGTTCTCGATTTTGTCGGCCAGGCCCGCCGCGAGTACCGCTTCGACATGCGCTACCGGGCCCTCATCGGCGGTACCAGGCAGCAGGTCAGGAAGGCCGTCGAGGAGAGTTTCCCCTATCTGCCGCCCGGGTGCGCGCTCAGGCTGGACCGCATCACCAGACAGACCGTGCTCGACAACCTGAACCATGCCCTGCGTAGTGCGCGCAATCATCTCGTCGAGGACCTGCGCACCCTTGGCCCCGCGACCCGGCTTGGCGCCTTCGTCAGGGCTTCGGGCGCCGAACTTCACGATATCTACCGCAGACCGTCCTCCGGCCACTGTTTCACCGACCTTCGCCAGCGGGCGGGTTTCGCATCCAGGCCCGCAGAGGGACCGATCCTGAAGGCGGTGGGCCGCATGCTTCACGTGGATGATCGTGAACGGCTCGAAACCTGGCGCTCCCTCCTGACAAACGGCGTGGAGGTGGGACGTCTTCCCCTTCGACAGCGCCGCCTTGCATGGATGTTCTTCGGTCTGCTGGCCGGCGACAGGCCGCTCGGCGATGCCGATGAGGTCCTTTCGACCATCCGCGCCTGGTCCGACATGCGTGACGAACTGATCGATCTCCTCGACATTCTCGGCGACCGCGCGCGCACCCTTGCCCAACCGCTCGAAGACGGTGAAGCGAACCCGCTGGCCAGTCACGCCACCTACTCGCTTGTGGAGATCACGGCGGCTCTTGGCCTGACCGACGCCAGGGGTGTTCTCAAGCGGCCGCGCGAAGGTGTGCTCTGGGAGAAGACGACAGGCACGGACCTGCTCTTCATCACCCTGGAGAAATCGGAAAGGGATTATGCGCCTTCGGTCCGCTATGCCGATTACCCGATCTCGCCGCAGCTCTTCCACTGGGAGACCCAGAACACGACGTCTCCCGATTCCGCCACCGGCAGGCGGTACATCACCGGGGCGGGGAAGGTTCTGCTGTTCGTGCGTGAACGCAAGCGTGATGACCGCAACGAGACACGGCCCTACCACTGTCTCGGTTACGCCAGTTGCCGGCGCCACGAGTCATCGCGGCCGATGAAGATCGTCTGGGAACTCGAGCGCATGATGCCGGGCTGGCTCTACCAGGCCGGCAAGGTGGTCGCCGGTTGAAGACCGCGTCACGCCAGTCCGGGCACGAGATTCATGTGGACGACGCGCCAGGTCGCCTCGTGCCCGGGAGTTGTCGTGTAGTGATCGATGCGGGTCACGGAGAGATTCTCGGTTGCGAACTTCAGTGATGTTTCGGGATCGAGTCCCAGGGCCAGCCCCAGGGCTGCGCGAATGGTGCCGCCGTGGGCGACCGCAATGATGTCCTCACCGACCCACTCTCTTGTCAGCCGCTGGATCACCGGGGTGACGCGATCACAGAGATCGGCAAAGCTCTCGCCATTGGGTGGCGTCGTGGTGGCCGGGGCAAGCCAGAAGCGATGGGCAGGCGCAGATGCGACAAGTTCGTCATAACTCTTCCCGTGCCAGTCACCAAAATCCTGCTCGCCAAGACCGGTTTCGACTTCGGGGCTGATTGTTCTCCTGCCGGCGGCGGCGATGCTCCGGGCCGTCTGCCGGGTGCGCCGGAGGTGGCTCGTCACCCAGCGCGCCTCCTGCGGGAGCAGGGTTGCAAGAGCAAGAAAACTCTCGAGGTCGCCGGTATCCGCGTTGGGATCGGTGGCGCCATAGATTCGCCCGCCGGTCTCGGTGACCGGCGCATGACGCACCCACCACCAGCGTGTCGGGGTCATGTCACGGCCACGGCGCCGGCCAGGACGCCGATTTCCGAAACCTGCTGCATGGCGCCCAGAACGTCTCCTGTCTTGCCTCCCAGGACCGTCATTGCCAGCCAGCCCACCAGGCATGCGGCGATGCCGCCGCCGGCCAGCGCCGCGATCCACGCCCAGGGAAAGAGGAGGGCCAGAGCCAGGACGGCGCCGATGCCGAGGGCGATCAGCACCTGATCGAATGCCGGTTCTCCCGCCGCCTCCGCCATTCCGTCCTCCCTGGCAGCCGGCATCACCGCCATCGCCACCACCATGGAGGCCCGGGAAAGGGCGGCGGCAACGACCAGTGCGGCGAGGACGGCCATGTCGTTCGGAAGATCCGCCACGGTTGCAACGCGGGCGCCGATGACGATGACGAGCGCCATGGCGCCGAATGCGCCGATACGGCTGTCGCGCATGACGGCGAGCCGTCCCGCGCGGTCCGCGTGTGCGCCAAGACCGTCCGCAAGATCCGCCAGGCCGTCTTCGTGGAGACCGCGGGTGAGAACCAGCATGGCGACAACGCAGACGATCGCCGCCAGGACAGGGCCAAGACCGAGCCATCCGGCGACGATGTAGAAAACCCCGCCGACAAGCCCGATGGCCGCCCCGACCACGGGAAACATCACCACGCACCGCGCGAGCGGGTGATCATGTCCGTTACCAAGCGGAATCAGGGTCAGGAACTGTGTGGCCGCCGCCAGACTGGCGGCAAGCCCGGGTCTTTCCTGATGGTCCGGCATGCTGGTGCTTATCCGATTGTTGGCAGGTGAGGTCAAGGGTAAGAAGGACGTGAACTGCCGACGGTCTCCGGATCCGCCATGATCTCCGCCCTTGCCGACATCAGGAACCTGATGCGGGATCTCCCGTCCCCCGACGCGGGCGCCGCCGCCGGGACGGCTGCGCGGAACGACAGACTGACAAAGCCGCCCGGGTCACTCGGCAGGCTGGAGGAGATGGCGGTCTGGATGGCGTCCTGGCAGGGGCGTCATCCGCCGCTGGCCAGCGATGTGTCCTGCATGGTGTTTGCCGGCAATCACGGGGTGACGGCCGAGGGTGTGTCGGCCTTTCCCGCTGATGTCACGGAGCAGATGGTCGCGAATTTCACCGCGGGGGGTGCCGGCATCAACCAGCTGGCCAGGCTGCTCGACGCCCGCCTCGAGGTGGTGCCTCTGTCACTCGAGCGGCCCACCGGAGACATTTCGCGGGAACCGGCGATGTCTGCAGCTGAGACCTGCGAAGCCTTCAGGAAGGGTTTCGAGACGGTGCAAAGGGCGGATATCGCGGTGATCGGTGACATGGGGATCGGCAACACGACCGTGGCGGCTGCCCTCGGCGCCGCCCTTTTCGGTGGTGACGGCGCCGACTGGGCGGGCCCTGGAACCGGTCTCGACCGGGAGGGTGTGGAGCACAAGGCCGCCGTGATCGACCGGGCGCTGGAACGTCATCGCCGACAGTCGGGAGACCCCCTCGAGACACTCGCTTCACTGGGCGGGCGCGAGATAGCCGCGATGGCGGGCGCCATTCTCGCGTGCCGGCTGAACAGGACACCCGTAATTCTCGACGGCTTCGTCAACTGTGCGGCGGCCAGTGTGCTCCACTGTCTCGACGCTCGCGCCCTCGATCACTGCATGGCCGGGCATGTCAGTGCCGAACCCGCAGCCAGGCGGTTTCTCGATCACTTGGGAAAGAGGCCGCTGCTCGATATCGGCATGCGACTCGGCGAGGGATCCGGTGCTGCCTGCGCAGCCCTCATTCTTAGGGCGGCCGTCACGCTCCATGACGGCATGGCCACCTTCGACGAGGCGGGTGTGAGCGGCAGACGGGAAGATCCGTGACCGGCAACCGGCAACGCGCCCTGGACCTTGCCCGTGGCATAGGCCGCATGTTCGCTACCATGAATCAGGCGAGCGTGACGGAATTCACCGTCAGGAACGGCAGGAGAGCCGATGTCCTGGCGCTCGATGGCAAGGGGCGTTTCACCATCGTCGAGGTCAAGACCTCCGTTGCGGACTTCCAGTCCGATGCCAAGTGGCCCGATTACCTCGATTTCTGCGATTTCTACTACTTCGGCGTGCCGGAGGACTTTCCGGCCCATATCCTGCCGGAGGAGCACGGTCTCATCATCGCCGACCGCTACGGTGCGGCGATCTGGCGTCCGGCGTCCGAATCACCGGTCAATGCGGCGCGCCGCAAGGCCCAGACCCTCGCCTTCGCCATCCAGGCGGCACGACGGCTGCGCCAGCTGACCGATCCCGGGGTGTAAAGGCATCACACCATCCGCGCACCTTCGGTGCTGAACGTACCACTAACATACTGAATTAATACGCGTTCTCTCTCAAGGACTTTCGCCGGGGAAGCGGATTCACGTCGTTTCCACTTCCCCCGGTGCAACAGGAATCGGGGAGAATGCCGTGCCCAAGACACGCCTTACGCAACGCCGGGTCGATTCACTCAAGCCACGAAAGAAGGCCCTGGACGTTCGAGATTCCGTTGTCCGGGGCTTCGGCGTCCGTGTTCTGCAGTCTGGCCGCAAGTCTTTCTTCCTACACAGTCAGGTGGACGGCAAGAGGGTCTGGCAATCGATAGGTGATACTCGCGCCATGACCCTGGAGTGCGCCCGGGAACAGGCGGCATCGCTTCTGGCATCACGGTCCCGGTCTGACGAGGCTTGCCCTGCCGCCCCCGCATCCATCCTTATTGAGGAAGTCGCGGAAGAGGTCTTCCGGCGCTACAAGCGGCACTGGAAGCCACGGACACTGGAAGTCAATCTCGGCTACTACCGGAAGCAGATCCTGCCATGGTTCAAGGGTCGTGCCATTGGAGACATCACGCGCCGTGACGTGCAGCGATGGTTTGCCTCGCTCCACGCAACACCAGTTGCTGCGGATCGCTCGGCACCGGTTCTTTCCGTAATCCTTCGTCAGGCCGAGGTCTATGGCTACCGCCCCGAGGGATCCAATCCCTGCACGGGCATCAAGCGCTATCGCCGGCGCAATCGCGAGAGGTTCCTCAACGACGAAGAGATCCGGCGGTTGAGTTGTGTTCTAGACAAGAAGGTTGCGCAGCAGCCTCTGTTGACCGCGATCGTGCGTCTGCTTCTCCTGACGGGGTGTCGCAAATCGGAGATCCTCAACCTCCAGTGGTCGGACTACCGCGAGGGCAAGCTCTACTTGCGCGACAGCAAGACGGGGCCGCGGACGGTGTGGCTGTCATCGCCCGCCCGCCGGATACTTGACGGGTTGCCCCGAACGGATCGCTGGATGTTCCCGTCCCCTCGAGGGAAATGCTGCTTGTCGACGGACACATTCAACTATTTCTGGCGCGTCATACGCGCAGAAGCGGGTCTCTCGGATGTTCGCTGTCACGACCTGAGACATACCTACGCCTCGGTGGCGCTCGCTCATGGCGAGACGATTCTCACCATCGGCAGACTCCTTGGCCACACCAATCCAGCTACCACGCTGAAGTACACACATCTTGCCGATGCTTCGGTCCGCGAGGCAGCGGAGGCGCTGGTTTCGGTCTTGGGCGGGAGGGCTGATCCATGACACGAAAGATGCGTCTGAGTGATCGTGCCGTTGTCCGGCTCAATGCGGCATCGAGCGAATACACGGTCTGGGACACGCGAATCACGGGCCTTGGTGTCAGGGTCCGGCCTTCCGGTCACCGGTCGTTTGTTGTTATGGACAACCGCAATGGCGCTTCGAAGCGCCGGACCCTCGGTCCCGTGACACACATGACGGTCGAAAAGGCCCGATCCCGATGTCTCGGCATTCAATCCGGCGACATGGACCTCATTGCGGACAAGACCTTGGCTCCCGTACCGCTCTTCTGCGACTTTGTCGCCAACGTCTGGCGACCTGAGTGTTTCGATCGCTTCAAACCATCTAGCCGGCGGCCCATCGATAGCGCACTCACAAATCAACTGTTACCGACATTCGGTAACATGCGACTTGACCGGATCGGGCGAAAGGAAGTCACTGCATGGTTTGACCGCTATAGCGGGGTGGCACCGGGTGGCGCCAACGCAGCCCTCGACACGTTGCGCCAGATTCTCAATCGAGCGAAGGTTCACGGCCATCTCGAGACCAATCCGGCAAGCGGAATACGCCGAAACCCGCAACGCAGGTTCAACCGTTTCCTGTCCCGGGACGAGGCCATTCGCCTGCCTGCCGAATTGGACCGTCTGGTAGCCGAACGCCCGGAGCGAGCAGCGCAGGCAGACATCATCCGCCTGCTCTTCTGGACGGGATGCCGTTTGGGCGAGATACGGAGGCTTAAATGGTGTGAGATCGGCACCGACACTCTCGATCTAGGGGACGCCAAGACAGGAGCACGGAAAGTCTACCTGAACAGCGAGGCCCGACGGATCATCGAACGCCAGCGCCGAACCGGCAGCGAACATGTCTTTCCCTCGCCCTCCGATCCGACCTTGCCAGTATCAAGGTCCATGAAACTCTGGTTCACCCTCCGCAGACGGGCCGGTATCGAGGATGTACGTCTTCATGATTTGCGTCACAACTTCGCCTCGCAGGCCGTGCTGAACGGCGTTCCGCTTCCGACTGTCGCGAGGCTCCTTGGTCATCGGCAGGTTTCAATGACTCTGCGCTATGCCCACGTCGCCGACCGCGAAGTCGAGGTGGCCGCAGAGAGGGTCGGCGATGCAATCACTGCCATTTGCAACAGCACCGATTCTTAATACACAGAAAACGTAGCGACTCATTGGTAATTTGGCACTTCAACGTATCACTGGCGTCAGCCAGCTTGCAACCGGCATCGACAAGATCTTGCGTGGCAGTAGTCCGTTTACTGTCCGCTGAAGATCCGACTTGTACTCTATATCTGACACGCGGTGGGCATTGATGTTGACTTGACCCTTCTTTCATCTGAATCCACATTGCTACAGTGAGTTATTGTTGTCCTGGCGGCAGGTCGTCCGGACCAAAGTATAATAGATCGATTTTCTGTGCCTCTTCCGACACTGTTGCGTAGAGGAGTCCCCGGCGATCGGGGTTGACGGCGGCTTGGAGTGTTCCCAAGGGTAGACCGTCCTCCGCCAGTACGAGCCATTGCCCATTCCTTTGATAGAGCTGAACAGGAGTGCCAGGCTGAGGAGGAACTCCTGACCAAGCGACGCTAGACCAGTACCGGCGCTCGCTCCAGGTCTGATTTTCTTGTAGAACAAAGCTTTGTACCAAATTTGTCCACATCGCCTTCGTCTCAGCAGTAGGCCAATCGGGCTGAGCACTCCAGGCAGTGACCGCATCCGAATCGAGCCACGCCCTTAGCTCCCTCCCCGTCGTGAATGTGGCATCAGTGTCGATCACGGCCTTGATCGCGGCCAGTCTTGAGTTGAAACCAGCTTGGATCAAGATCGAGGCCGAGCGGTTCATGGTGCCAGTTTCGACGGCAGACACTGCAAGTCCAAGCTCGTGTTCCTCGAGCGCCAAATCATTTTCGCCGACAACATCTCCGTTTGCCTCTGCCCGCACGCGCAAGGCTTCCATAGCCCAAGGCAACCGATACACAAGACCTCCCTCTATGAAATGGAGCGTTTCCGATTCTTGTCCGGACGCAAGTTCCGCAAGCGGTTCGCCGAGAAGCCAGAAGCGCAATAGGTTCCGCCAGTTTTCGGGCAGAGAATCTGGAGTGAATGGATAGAATCCGAAGACGCGCTCGGCAAGACTGGTAATTGCGTGGATCGCCGCCTCCGCATCACCGGTAAGGAGCGCAGCATTCGCGTCCACCAGGAGTGAATTCGCCTCCGCTGCAATTCCATCAAGGGCCTGACCCGCCGTCAATCCAACGCCGGCAAGAAAATAGCCTCGCCGCTGCACCGCAGAAGACTGCCCCCAAATCAACTTGCCACGCGAAAGCAATCCTCCTGATAGAACCCGTTGGACGTCTTCGTTGTAGCGGAGCAGTCGACGGTGCCACAAGGACGATTGGAGGGCGTCATCTAGCACGGCCTCGATCCTATCAGCCGGAACATCATTTTCACCAATCAAACTAAGGATGGCGGTATCAAGTGTGGCCACGTGTCGTTCCCATTCCGCGAGCGCGCGCCCGCGGTCCTCTGGAGACTCCGGGGCCACTTCGGGGAAGGTCCACGCTTCAGCGTTGTTCACGACATATTCCAGAAGCTGCGAGAGATCGCCGCCGATGTGCGCGTGCATTCGTTTGAGCAGTGCAATCACCAGCAGGACAAGTCCGCTCTCCATCTTCCGAGCTCGCTCATCCGTGATGAGCTCATCCCAGTCGCTCCGCTTTTTCGAAATCTTGTCGAACATCGGGAAGAGTATGATTCCTTCCAGGTCGACGTAGGCTCTACCGGCTCGACCAGAAACGTTTCTGAACTCCGAGGTCTTGATGAGCTTGCCGTTGCGGTGCAACGAGTACATCACTAAGGCTGTGGCCGAGAGATTGAGCCCTTGAGAAAGGGTTGGCGAAGAAATTGTAACCCGCAATACGCCCTCTTGAAGAAGTCGCTCAACTTCCTTGCGATAGGCAGTCGGCAAAGCGCCATGATGCAGGGCAACACCCAATTTGAGGCACTTCAGGATGGTACTGTTGGGCCCAAGCCATTCCTCGCCAAGCGCGGCCGCTGTGTTCAGGACAGTCGCATCAACCTGCAGAAGCGATCGTAGTGCGCCGCGCTCGTGCAGGTCTACTATCACGTCAGCAAACGGCTCCACGCTTTTTCGCAGTGGGCAGTAGATCAGAACCGTCTGCCCTTCATCAACGAGCCGCCACGCTGTCGCGAGGCATAGTTCGCGCTGGTCGTCCGGAAAGAGGCGGTTGCGCCTCCGTTTCGGGGGTACGAACGTGGGCGGCACCGCCCCTGTAATGAATCGCTGCACCCAAGGACGCTCCTCGCCGACACGAAGGTTGAGCCGCGCAAATGGAGAATTCCAAACCACTTCGCCGAACCGCAATCGCGTCGGCCTCCAGTCGCTCGTTATGGGTCCCCCCGGGCGGTCACGCCGAAGCCACCCAGAAAAATCCTCCATCTGATCTCCGTCAGGGAGGATTGCCGAAAGGCAAACGACACGTCGCTCATCCGCATCTGCACGCCGTAGAAGCCGCTGTATCTGCGCCTCGTAGCGGATCTCGCGCTCGTTAACCCCAATCATGTGGCCTTCATCGAATACAAGCAGCGCCACGTCATCGAGCAGGGACGGATCGTTTCTCAGCGCGAAGTCGAGCTTCTCCGGTGTGGCGACGACGATGTCACGCTCACGAATGGCATCCTCATCCAGCCCGCTCATCCCGATGCTGCCATAGAGCGCCGAAATGCTCTTTCCGAGCGGACTGAAAGTTCGCTGAAGCGTTGTCTCGGTCTGGGCGGACAGCGCCCGCAATGGCGTCACGAAGACGACGCGCTTGCCGGCCGCGAGGCAACGCAGGATACACAACTCGGCGATTCGTGTTTTCCCGGCACTGGTTGGCAGAGATACGACCAAGTCATCCGATTGGTCGATCGCACGCGCCGCCGCTGCGATCTGCGATGGCCATAGATCGATCTCCGCTCTTGACCGGCGCAGCAAGGTTGCGATGAACAACTTCCTCAGGCGAGGCCAGTCCGTGGCTTCGCCGCCTGTCGGCACCATCGGCACCCGCTCGTGGAAGGTGCTCGACCAGAGGTCGGCTAGGAGATGAATTGCGACGCGATGGATCCACCAGTGGGGCACCATATTCAAGTCACCGCAGACGCTGAGACTCTCTTGAAGCCGCCCTATAGCCCGATCAAGAAGCTGGCTCTCGCCACGCTCCACTGCCAATAGGAATAAGGCCATTGCGCCAAAGAACACGTCCGTAAGCGCGATTGCTAAGTTGTCAAAAAGGAACCCATCCGCATCACGGGCTTGATCGGCAATGCCCTCCAGCTCGCCCAGATGCGCCTCTATGGACCCGGCAATCCGCTCATCACTACCCGCGCCCGAGACCCTGTATTCAAGAACCGTTGTGTGGAGGGAGCTCATGTTTCGGCGCATCAGGAGCGCCAGCGCCTGCTCAACCGGTGAAAAGTTATCGTCAGTATCGACGATGGCAAGGAGCGAATATGCTCGCGCCGAAAGATGAGCCAGATGATAGCTTGCCGCGGCCATGACGAAGTGGAAACACCGGTCATCCTCCTCACGACTACCCTTGGCTACGACCGCCTCAAGCGCTGTTGCTGCCTGTTCGAACGCGATACGTGCCTGAGCGGCTTCGCCATCCATTTCGCGGAGGCGCAAACCCAGCTCCAGCAAGGCGTAGCCGTAAGAACTAAGGTCGTAGCTGAGCTGCGGGGCAAAGGCTGGCGCGTCCAGAGGAAGAACGCCATCCCGCCATATTATGGCACGCGCTTGACCGCGGGCTATGAGTCGGCCCCGGAATCCAGCGGTCACTGACTCCTCGATATCGGCTACAATTGCTTCAGGCGTTGTTGGCATTCGCGATCACCCGTTCATAGACGGCGCCGATGAATGCCGCATGGCCATCGACTCGAAGGCCAACGCTCAATTGCGGTACCCCTCCCTGATAGGCTGCCAACGTTGTGGTCAATAGCGCACTCGGATCATTATCCGAAAAGGTAAACAGCAAATGGCGGACATTTTGGGTTGGAATGCCATGCTTGAGCAACGCATCGTCAATGGCATCAGCACGCGGCAACTCGCCGAGTTCGAAGAGCCGGGCCGAAATGAAGGCAAGCGCGTGTGCCGATGGGCGACCGCCATCCTTGTCCAATCCCATTCGGGCGTCTGCAAGCGTTTGGCCGGTCAACCTAACGCGGCTCTTGGCTTCTGCTTTCAGAAATCGTAGGCGGTTAGACTCTGGATCCACGTTAATCGCGATTACATCGTCACCGCGCATTGCCATGTTGCGATGATCCTTCCAGCGCAATCGCTTGATTGGCACAGAATAGCCAACACAGTGCGCATCAATCCACTCGGTAGCGTAGATTTCACCCAAATCGCCGGACCGAATTCCCTTTGTCGTCGGAAGCTTGCCCTGGATAAGCGCCGCCGCAGCTGGCTTACCTAGCCGAGCTAAAGCACGAGAAACCTGTTCCTCAGCTGCATAGTGCCCGGGCACTACTGTCGCCGTTTCCTCAATGCCAGTCTCTAATCTGTCATTCTCTCCAGTCAAGAGACTAAGGCTGTGAACGCCGACGACTGCATTTGCAGTTATGCACCATTCATTGAACTGGACCAACCGCGCCCCCGTTGTGAATTGCTTTCCGGTCTTACGGCCATGCGGTCAGACGTACCGGCACCACGTCTCTCATTCTTGTCGGCGCAGTAGTTTGCCTATTGCGTTGAAGTACTTTATCTCGAGTGCGTCTGGATTGTCGTCCAATCGGCCTTCTAGCTTCTCAAGTCTCGCGTCCTGCATCCGCATAAGCTCGTAATTCCCGACATCGTTCAAGAACTGAGACCATTTCAGGAACGCCCACTCCATTTCGTAGACATTAGGCATTCGCGGCCAGTCGAAAACAGTCCAACCCCCTGATCTCTCTGATTGACTCCAACTCGCTGGATTATCTCGTATCCGGCATGCCAATTCGTCGAACGCAAGATACTGCATTGGTCCATGCATTGTAGCGTGTCTCTTGACTTCATTGTCATGGAGAGATTTCATGCAAGTCATATCCTATAGTTACGGATTCCGCACATTTCGCACAGGGTTTTGGCATGGGTGCCGGATGGGGACAAAATGCAATCCTAGTGCGGACATCCATTACACAACTATCTTGCCTCGTACGCGATGCAGCAACTTTGCTGATCGGAGTCCATCGGTCAACCTCCGGCTGCCTTTGCTTGTTCCGGTGTTAGCTCGACAGCCTGCAGAGTTCCCATCATCGCAGAGCAATCGGCGAGATTCAATATCCTGGCCGTTTACGGAACTCTGAGTCGCGGCGGGCCTTGTCACAGTCATGACCTCTCACCCAAATTCATGGCAATCCTCCGTGTCTTCCCCACCTTGACCGTTGGCTACGTCGACTCTGATTTCATCGCGGCTTCTCCGGTGTTGAACCTGCCTTCGGTACTGACCAGTTCACTTCTAGTGCTGAACGGCCCTTATCCCGCAATCCGGACCTCACTGTCCATCGGCAAGGACATCGCCGATGATCGCGAACACGCTCTTCACCGCGCACCCGGTGTCGCCTTACCCAGGCCAGCCCGCGTCATCAGCTGGTCTTCACCACCTCTTTCACTCCAGTCCACTTGTACACCCGGTGATTGCATTTGCTGAGTGAACGAATGCGAGCAAAATCTGTTTGTCTGAAAGTCGCGTGCTGAAGATCGGAAAGTCCGTTGGAATTGCACCGAACGACATTGAGGTAGCGTTTTGTGCCTGCCCAATCGTTCTCGCCTTCTTTGTGCTGTACCCAAGCCCGCTTTTCGCAATCATGACCCTGCTTGTTTGTTCCTTGCTTCCACTGAACGTACAGGCTTCCGTTCGTATCTGTCTTGATTTCTACCATGATTTCCTATAGTCTCTTCTGTTTCGAGTGGCGGCGACTGAATATTATCCAATTGCAGGTCCAAGAATTTCGAGAATCTGTGGCTTCGACCAGAATGGTGCGAAGTGTCTGATCGAATGCGCCGAGTGCTGGATTCAATATTTCCGTGACGTCACTCAGATATACACTTTCACTCGATTGTTCTGTCGATCATCTTAAAATCTCGATTTGTCGGCATACAGAACAGACACTTTCCGCCGCTCGCTTCCGCCCAAACGTCCCCTATCTGACGCTTTACTGCCTCTCCATCATAGAGATGTTTGCCCTTGTATTCGACCACAAGAATGCGCCCGTCAGTAAGCATCGCAACGAAGTCAGGGTAGAACTTTCCGTGCGGGAGTTGTAGCCAAAAAGAGGACCTCTTTCGCTCGATGTTGCGGAGCCAGTAGCGAACTTTCTCGAGACGGTCGAGGTGGAGAGCACATTCGAACTCCTCTCCCGAGTTGGCAAGGTCGCCAACAAGACGCGTGTAGTGTTTGTTGAATCTTGTGCCCCCCGCGTAGGGTTGGTTGGGGGCGTAGGTCTGCTCATCGAAGATCATTGATAGGTCGGCACTGACTGCGAAGTCCGCCGCGTTCTCCGCAAAGAGAGCGCTATATCGGCTGATTTCTCGCTCCGTCCTCAATTTGCGGATCACTCCGGTGAAGACCTTGCGCAAGTCATACTTGTTCCGGGCAAGTACATCGAGCGAAATCCCAGAGGCAATCAATGCTTCGATCGCGCGCGTGATGAACACAACAGCGCTTGCCTGGGTTATGTCGGGGTGATCAATCCCCGTATCAACCCAGTGCACAAGCCGTGCTAACGTCCAGGTTGGCTCCTGAATCACGGCAGAAAGCTCGCCCTGAACCTTGTTCACAAAGGCAATCTCGACTTGACCTTGTTCAGTGACGTCAATGCGTCCGGTCAGGCTTCTGTCGGCAACCTGGAACCGCTGAAGGACATCAACGGGGTCGCATTCATCCAGACGCCACGGCAGATCAAGGAAGTGCTCCTGTGAAAATAGCTGGAGTTCGCCCTGCCTCCGGAATCCAAGCATGGGCACGATGAAGGATGGCTTGTCGTCTTCTTCGGTCACGGCAATCTGAAAGTTGTTCGACTTGGCGTAAAGTCGGTCAATGGCGCCTTCGACGTTGGGGACGGCAGCAAAGGCGAGATGAAGGACGTTGCGGCTGTCCCGTGTCATCTGCCCCTTGTGTGACAGAGTCCGTTTGATTGGGTCGAACGAAACGCGGGACTTCACAGCGAGCGGTAGGTTCTCTATCGCTGCAGTCAAGAGCTCCGTCGGCCCAACATCCTGGGGTAAAGCCTCAGACTCGTAGGATGCCTCCTCATCGGCTTTGCCGAACCACACGTTCTGCAGCGGTGTAACAATTTGCTCCGCTTCCAAGCGTTTGAAGCCCGCACCCTCCACAAGCCCGTCTCGGAGTTGCTGAGCGGTTGTGTCGAAACTGTGCGAGACGATGTACGCGTATGACTGGTTAAGCGCGTCGCGTCCTTTCCGCTTGGCTCCAGGCATTCGCAAAATCCGCCCAAGAATTTGTTCCACGGCCACAGGAGAGACTTGATCGGCCACCGAGCACAGCACATGGGCGAACGGACAATCCCAACCTTCCTTCAACTTAGATACGGTGATGACGAAGCGTACTTCGCAGTCTGACCGGCTGATGTCGTCGATGGCGTCCAGATCTCTGCGAGATCCTGTATGAACGACGACTTGCGCTTTGGGAATGCGCTGATCCTCAAGCAGGTGCTTCTCGATCCTGTTCCAGGTCAGCCGGTGTGGGTCTTTTTTTGACGCCTTCTGTGCTTGAAACAAGACGATGGGACGAATGTACTCGCCGGTCTCCTGCTGCTCTGCCTTTGCGGCCTCCTCCAACAAGCGTTGGCAATCCAGCGCAGAGCCGATTGTCTTGGTCCAATCCGCGTCCGTGGTCAGCCGAATAGGCATCTTGATCATCTCTTCCGCCTTCAATTCAGCAGCGGAGACGGAGTACAGGATATTCGAAGCATGCTTGCCTCGGGCCGGGTCGTGGTCGGTTTGTGGGGTTGCGGTCAGTTCGACGATGAGCGATGGGCTGAATCTGGCCAAGGTACGGAACGAGAGGTCGCTGCGGCTGTTGTGCGCCTCATCCACGATCACCATTGGACGGTGGAGACGCAACAGATTTGCCAGCGAAGCGATAGGGCGGATCGTACCTTCCACTTTGTCGAGCGCACCGGCCTGCTTGTCCGACAGATTCTCGAAATGATCCATGAGCGCGCCGGCATCCTCATACACCTTCAAGCCTTCAGGGTTCTCGTTGCCGCTATCGTCCTCGCGGCGGAACGACTGGATGGTGGAGACAATCACCACAGCCCCGCCGGTTGCATCCGCGCGGGACATCTCTAGCGCATCGGCCTTGGTCATAACTGCGAAATTCCGATTGAAGGCTCGGGCGAGCGCCGCCCGGTAGGGGTGCCCTTCCTGCTTCAAGGCATCCACCGTCTGATTGAGAATCGCCGTCGATGGCACGAGCCAAAGAACCATTGGATTCGTGACTTGCAGGAAATCGCGTGCAGCCTCACCGATGGAGTAAGCGGCAATCAGTGTCTTGCCGCCCCCAGTCGGTATCCGTAGGCAGACATAGGGCGTGCCCTCAGCCACGGCAGGGGCGCTCATGAACGGCAGATTTGTGGCCTTGTAAAACGCCACACTGGCTCCCATCAAGGTGGCGTCACGCAGGTATGCCGCCAACCGATCAAGAGCAATGCTCTGGTACTCCTTCAACTCGAAGCTCGTCGTAGTCACTTCAAATTCCTGCAATCTGGTATGGGACTTGCTTGAATACGATGCTTTCGGCCTTCAGACGGTCGGTTGAAATGGTACACCCTTCGGCATAGACAACACGTACGCCCTCAAGACCGTCAGGCGGAACTGGTAGAGCCACAAGTGCATCCGGGGTCAGGACATTGCCTGCCGCCTCACGCGGCATACCCTCCAGACCAGTTTTGAAGAAGAGATAGACTGCCTTGTCGCCATGTTTGCCAAGGTAAGGCGTGCTCCCTCCTGCCCGCGCCGGGATGGGCACTCCAGTCTCAGAGAAGAAAACATGGGCCGCAAGGTCGGAGAACGACACGGATCTGTTGATGTCTCCGAGTTCATTGAAGAGTGGAACCCCAAGTTGGCAATAGCGGAAGCCTCCGCCGAGTCCTTCAATATCACGAAATGGCTTAACAAGTTCCTTGTATCCCGCAATAGCGCGTGACAAGCGTAAGGCTGCCTTCTTTGACGCCGTGTTGTCGTCCATTTCGATCAAGATGAACTTTCGCTTTCCTTGACCGATGCTGTTCATCTTCAAGACTGCATGTCCAGTCGATCCAGACCCGGCAAAACTATCCAAAATTATATCTCCATCATTGGTCAAGACGCTGAACAACTCAACCAGCACATCCACGTCCTTGGGGAACTGAAATGCTCCAGGTCCGAGCAATCCTTCTACTTGCAGCGTCGCCGCGCGACCATCTTTGTAAAAGACGCTCTGAAGCGGTTCTTCGTTGATCTCGAACAAGTAACTCTTGCGGCAAGGAATAGTCTTGTGAGTCTTACCGAAGTGTATTCTAGGCGGCGTCATTGCAAGAGCATCTCTAGCCCGCATCCATCACCAAGGGGAACGATAGCCTCATATTCGGCCCGGGGCGCAAGCGATGATCACCTTGAGTACTCTGCTGGTGGATTTTTGCCGTATTTCGGACCGATTTTC